>JAABUP010001551.1_pt1 | contig 48171 bp, 59 predicted proteins | sample 5559201 | NCBI WGS metagenome assembly JAABUP01 (sample SAMN10711887, study PRJNA513373) | rock metagenome | isolation source: Antarctica rocks | place: Antarctica
TGCAGACAACTGGTCAGCCAAGGCCATCAGGAGAAAGACCACAGGCACAGGCCGCATGAGGCACCTCAGGGACATGCCCCGCCGCGCCAAGAATGGTTTCAGGGAAGGTGAGGAAAACAGTAATGCTGGATGTATTAAGAATAAGTGTCTGCCTGGTGTCAAGCTTCACCTTGCTAATGCAGCTACAATTGCAACAATAATTCTTGTTGATAAAGACCTGCTTTGATGTTGACTGCAGGCGAGACAGCTAAGCCCAGGACACAGAATGCAGCATCATAGGTTGTTCTTTACTGTTCAGCAGCTGAGTTGCTATTGTAACATACTTTATGCATCGCAGTCGGGGCGCTTTTGCATGCTGCATGCCATTTAATGATTTCAAGACCTGACGTCTTTATGGCAAGCTTCACTTTGCAAGCAGCCTGTGGTATGCTGGGACAAATCAGCAGTCAGCACCAGCAGCAAATCAGGATGGTTTGAAACTTGTTCAGCAACAGTAGTGCAGCAGCAGCTGGAAGCACAGCAGGAGGTAACAGCTCAAACTATCAAGTCAGCGACGTCCTTTGCTACCTGGATACAGCCAGCGTGGACACATAGGCTTCAAGGTATCTTCATAGACTACAATTTGGCCTCTGCAGATGGGAACTATGTTTGTGGATCTGTGGTCAGCAACAGTCTAAGGCTCTTACTGAATTAGACATCACACCCTTGGGCTAATGCTGATTCAGTAAGGCCATGACAAGTTGCGTACAGCAGCGTGCAGCCTACAGTTTGACAGGTTTGATGGCACAAGGCTGCTGTTGGATTAAACAGCCTTGTTCTGACCACTGTCGACTTGGCCGAGTTGTGGTGCTCTGATGGACACAGTTGTGCCAGGCAATCAAGATGCACTGCTGGTATGTATTGCTGAGCTGAGGCAAGCCACGGCCATGTCGTCTCGCAAAAGTGAGCTCCTGTTGAAAGAAGTTACAATCATGCCGAGCACTTGCTGCAAGGCGGACAGCATGGCGCCCGGCTGCACAAAGCAGTCCATTCACAGTTGATGCCAGCGTTGTGACAGCTTAAGCCCTAGATAGAGAACAGATCCGCGAGTTAAAGAGCTAGGCAATGCTACGTCTATTCAAAGATGCCAGTGAATGACAAAGGCACAAAAAATGTACATGACATACAGTAATCTGTCAAGCAAAGAATAAGCAGTTTTTACCAAGCATGGCATGTACTACAGTATACGGTATGCAACGACAGTTATGAAGGCTGCCCAACAGGGCTGACAGGCACAGCGGTCTGGTATTGATGCAACTCTGTACTTCCATGGCTGGGGTGCGTGCGGCCGCCTCTATCAGTCTCCAGATCTATGTGCCGCAGACCAGGCACTAATTCCCTCACTTCATTCTCTAGTCTATCAACTTCAGCGCCAAGGGCTCCAACCATGTCCTTGCCTGCAGCAAGCCAACATGAGATCACACTCATTGTGTTCCAGACAACTGCATTGCATTGAGAACAAGGCATGCAAGGCAGTATGGTGTGTCAGCAATGAGAACTTCAACAGCTGGTACAAGCTTGGGCTCTTTGTAGGTACTCATATGAACTTGTGCCTACTTGATGGAAATGCAGTGCATTGCAGTCTGGGACAACTTCTTTGTGGACAGGACTGCCGTGCATTCCATCAGTGAGTTAAGCACTTGCACAAAACACATGTCAAGTATGGTCTTCTCAGCACATGTGCATCACAAGCAGTCACTTAGCTTACGCCAAAGCAGACGTCTCAGTAGCTCAACACTCTTTGGACATGCCAAAGTCATAGTCTCAGCTGGCCAAGCATAAGACTAGGTGGCAGTAACAGTCAGCCTGTGCTTTATTTGGGAATCACACCGGCATGTTCACAAATAGCTTGTTGCAGGATCCTACCATATTCTTGCAGGACCAGTTCAAGGGCTTTCCTGTCATCAGTGCTGGAAGCTGCTTCAATGCGGTGGTACAGCAGTTCACGGCCTAAACGAGACATGTGACGCTGTACCACCTGCTCCCCTGAAAAGTCTGCAATGCACAAGATATACAGCTTGACTACGAGATGACTGCTTGGGCCACAATCTCACAGTGTGCATTTCAGTGCTGCCTGATTCAATAATCGCCCAGGGAATGAAACATGGTGACAATGCAAAGATCTGGGCATTGTTTTGGGCATTGTTCTGGGCATTGTTATGAGCAGTCCAAAACGCTCAACAGCATTGCATTTTGCCTGGTTGAATAAATCTGAGGTCGACAGCACTGAACACTTTTTTCAAACGATGCTGGGGTTGGCACCCCTACTGGCAAAGGACAACCCACCATGCAGCTCAAAATGCTCCTTGTCAATGACAGAGAAACAGGCAAAAGCCCTGTGTGTCCCTCTCAGCGCTGCAAGGAGTTGGCAGAGGTGGGGCAAGACAGGAGGGGATAGCTTGCACAGAAAAGGGAAGGGCAGGGAAGGGCAGGGACGGGACGGGACGGGAAGGGAAGGGAAGGGCAGGGCAGGAACGGAAGGGACGGGACGGGACGGGACAGGAAGGGAAGGGAAGGGAAGGGAAGGGAAGGTTACCTATCTCAGCCTTGAAGCGGTAGATGCCCGGGCCAATCTCCTCACTCTTGGCATCGTATATCGCCTGCACATGTGTTCAAGCAACAACTACAGCTAGGCAGCAGACTACAGCCTTGCAGGGTGAGCTATCTATCAAGTGCTGCTACAAAGCATCAAACAGCTTCCTTCACAAACCACAATTGAAGCAATACAAGTGCAAAGATGCCAAATTGTCAAATATGAGTTGCAACCTTTTTGATCCCCATGCCAAGCTTGCACAACCCTGACAATTCATAGGCAGTCAAGCCAATTTGCAACGACTGTCTTTCTACGTCCCGTTTCAGTCCTCATCTCAATCCTTAGGTCCACAATGTCAATGGTGACCTGGACCGTGTCATGTGAGTCATGGCTACAAGTGGAGCTATGAGCTATGGAGCTACAAGGTATGGACCCATACATCTTGTATATGTATATATATACTGACAGAAAACACATAAAAAGCTATAAATCCAAAACAAGACTGAAACGAATTTCGTGAGAGCAGGGGTCACCTTCACCACAGGATCTCTGCGTAGATGGTTCAACACTTTTGCCATGTCTGGCACATTCATGGACCGTCCTGCAACACAAGCAAAGCTGACGTCATGTCAAATCTATGCACTGTGCGTCATTTCAGCGCAACTACAAGCACAGTTTCTACGTAGCATGCAAGGGACAAGTGCACAGTCAGCTATAGATGCAGCAACAATGCAGAATATCGTGTCAGCTAGTGCTGCCTTGGTCTGCAGGCTTCAGATCTATAGTAATCTGTCAAGACAGAATGTTGGGCAGCACAGTCGTTGGCAAGCATCTCACGTGAACGCTGCAATTGGGCTCAGCATCAAAACAGCAAAGCAGCTTTGAAAGCCACTAAAACAACTGGAGGAGGCTGCAAAGCCATTCACTTGTCAGCACACTGCTTGTCAGCACACTGCTTGTCAGCACACTGCTTGTCAGCACACTGCTTGTCAGCACACTACTTCAGGAGAAGCACAATGAGAGTGGAGTCACCTATAAGCAGTTGCCGGTTTCGCTGAATCAGGAAGATGGCGGTTGCTCCCAGCAGCACGCCCACACTGATGGATCCAATTGCATCAAAGATGCTGTTGCCTGTCACCCATGTGACATATGTGGCAATGGCTGCAAAGACCATGGCAAGCAGTCAGTCCTGGTGTACAGAAATGATGTGTTGCACTGTGCACAATAGTGATCAAAAACCTGACCACTGGTGCATTCAGTACATGAACTTGATGCAGTGCAGCTTTTGACTTTCAGCAGCTGAATGCTGTCTTGCATGGAGTTGTGATGAGAAGATTGTGCAAACCTGGTGTTGTGAACAATCAGAAAGGTCAGGCCACCTATTTGAGCTGAGCGCAGCTCTTGTCCAGATTATATTACCTTTTCCAAAATTGTGTAAGAAGCAATTATGCAATGTTGAGAGGGCTGACGCGGTATGTACAAGGAGGAATGCTTGCAGGGCTGAGCAATGATGTCGCCTGGCAGATGACTTGTGCACTGTTGATGGCACATACATTGACCAAGTCAGTAAGGTAGTTCAATAAAAAAATCAAAGACTCAATTGTACAAATGGAAATAACGGACATCATGACCAAGTCAACTTTCAGCACATAGATCTGAGATTGGAAGTGTAATACGTCAGAGCTATGTGCTGAAATCTGAGCTGTAAATGCTGTCTGTTGTTTCCATTTGTACTGTCACTTCCTTTCAAATCTTTGCATGAACAAAATACCTTGAAAACTTGTTTGCCAACTTGTGCCAGTCAGTGTGTTTTCATCAGCATGCACAAAATGCTGCATGTCACTTGTTGAATTGCCATGCATTACAGTGCACATAAGCAGTGCACTTGATAATGCTAGAAGCCAGTTGCTCAGGCAGGCAGACAATTTGCATGTAGTCCACCTGTCTTCAGCAGCACTCAGATCCATGACAACAAAAACAATCCAAACAAGCAATACACACACCATTCTAGCTAGTCACATGGCTTGTAAATATTCTGCCAGCCTTACATTACAATGCCAAAAGGAGATCACCTGCTTGACCTCGTTTTGACATTGCAGTGTCAGGCTGGCAGAAGCTTCATAAGCCACGTAACTAACTAGAACAGAAACGATCACTGAGATTACCCAACATGCACCGACCAGCAGCCAAATTCATGCGTGTCAACACACTGACTTGCTCAGCAGTTGAAGCAGCTAGGGTCACCTCAAAGAGTTACCAATTCAGTGCTGTGCTGTGCTGTGCATTGCACTGTGGCTACAAGAGCCGATGCCCCCTCACGGGGTAGGGCCTTAGCCTCAGCAGGACTGGCTGGCAACCATCAAAATAGCCTTGTACAGTAGGCCTATTATGACTAAGTTTACAAAAAACAAGCACTGAGGCTGTGCAGGCCATTGTGCACTGTGCAACTCAGTTGCAAGTCTGTGCATTGTTTGTGAGACTGACCTGCAATGACAAGACCAGCACAGGCAGCCCCATCCTCCATCATGACAGCAATGCTGGTGGGGTCCATGCCCCGCTTCACAAACTCTGCAAAGGGCAGGCCCTGGGACGCTGCCCCTGCTGTCACAGTACGGATGGCCACGAGGAGGGAGTAGCCCTCCAGCAACAATGACACCCCCAGCACTGCAAAAGCGAAGGATGATGTGGGGTTGAACACATGTAGATGCTGCTGTATCTGTATATACAGTGTGCAGATGTGTTTTTTGGCACATATGTTATAAACTGCACCTATCGAATGTTGCCAGAATGCAGCAGGTACTCCATGTGAAATGTGGGGTTGCTAAGGGCCCATCAGGTCAGCAATGCATGCACCCACTAAGCCTATGCGGACTTGTTTAGCAACATTGAAGCAGATAGACAGAAGAAGCTGTATCTGTGGTGCACTCAAAGATATGCTGGCAAATTGACTACTTCATCATGACAGAATATTTTCTTCTCAGTACATCATAGAGACAGCACCGTTTGACAGGGGTCTTTGGTCATGCACATACACACAGCTTTGTCACAAAGGTTAACTCAGCCATTTTCCTCAGCACAGTATGAAGGCCGGAGCGGTGTTTGTGAGCAGTACCAACAGAACGGCCATTGCGCCGTAAAAGTCATTTTGCTTGCAATGCTGACCTGTGAGGCCAGCCGTGAGGTGCTCTAGCTGTGTCTGTACAAACAGGCCATGAAAGCCATGGACCACGGTCACACCAGCACCCAGGCAGAAGATTCCCACAGCTGAGATGAGGGACCACACAAACTTGTCTTTCATGTAGCCGTATGGATGCAGAGCACTGGGAGCTTTCTTGGACCGCTGGATGCCGGTCCGTAGAAGCAGCTGCAAGGAGGTGTCAAAAATGTTGAAGTACTGTCAAGCAGAGCATTGTGTGTTAACAGTGCTGATGTGCTGCCAGTGTAACAGGTGTAAGGGTGACTGGAGTTGTGCCTCAGAGGCACAAGGCACAAGGAATTTGTTATCACGACTATGATTACTATTATTGTTATTATTATTAGGGGCAGAAAGGCAGCATGCAGACTGAGCTGATGCATAGGTCAACAGGCAGCATGCAGCAGATGGGTTGCAGCATCAATACAACACTAAGCTTTGGCTCACCTGATTGCCAACATCTGCCAAAGAGTGTATTGATTCTGCCAGCATTGCACTGCAAAACACCACGGTGCATCAACACAGCATGGTCGAATGAGATGGGATTGCAAGCTGACCAGTCAATTGTATACATCAGCTGTATAGCATGAGTCACCTGCTGCCAGAGGCCAGGTAGGTAGCTAGCTTTGCAAAAAATATGGCTATATTAGCAGAAATGGCTGCACAGCACATTTGAATCAGTGCATCACACTTGCAAGCTGTTGGGAGAGGGACACATGCATACTGGCTCCCTTGATCATTACCAACATTGACAGTGTGAAGCTCCCTTGCAAATGCCCTCGTTTCCTTTTCAGAAAGAGGCGCTGGAGGAGCAATCGCTCCATTTGCAGCTTTCGCCAAAAAGCCTAGTGCTTTCCTGCAGCACATGCAGAGCTTGCATCTGATTGTTTGGCTGTTGTCTTTCATTGGCATGGACAGGTATTCAATCAAGATCAGGAAACGGGTGTTGACAGACCTGTCTTCCTCCTCTTCATTCTGCCTTGAGAACATGAAAATGCCCCTGCAAGGATTGTATGTGTGCGCCCAGCCCTGTTGATGTGCCCGGTGTCGGTGATGGGTTCCCCACATCGAGAACACTTGAAACCGACGCTGAGTCCCATGACTAATCGCTCTGCAGTTGTGCTGTGATTTCAGCAGTAACGATGCATCAGTGCCAAAGAAGGACCGACTCCTGCTGAGATTCATCTGAGGCGCTACACAGGTCTGCATGACAGATCGGATAAGATTGCTCCAGGAAGGCACTGCAGCCCTTAGCTGATTTCTCGCGAGCATTTTGGTGGCTGCAGCAAGCATCGACTGCAGTCAACCATTGGCAACAAGGCTAACAAGCTGCATGCAGGTTGCAGCTGAAGATAAAACTTGTTGGGCGAGATGCTCGAAAGCATCTAAGGTGACAGGCGCGCGATCGTAGGTCTGTCACGGTCTGATCTGAGCGGCATTCCTGCGCAGGGCAATGGGCATATGCTTTGACCACTCAATGTTTGATCACTCAGCGATACGGAATGCGTGGCTTCGCTCACACTCACGTCGTGCGTCCTCATCTAGGGCGGCAGCTAGTTGTTGCTCTATTGCCCATTCAAGCATCGCGCAGCAAGTTGCATCACTACATCAGCGGCAAAATAGTTGACAATCGAATCAGTGCGTCCCACGGAAATTTGTAGCTCCTAAAAGCATGGTGGCCGAAGGAAACGGCAAAGCAGAGGAGTCTACTGCTCCACAGCGTGAGGACGGAGAGATTGCTTCCACCAAGGACAACAAACAATCAACAGACAAACATCCTCTTGAGCACAAGTGGACTCTTTGGTTCGACAACCCCAGCGGCAAGCAGAAGCAAGATACCTGGGGTTCTAGTCTACGATCAGTTTACACTTTTGACACAGTAGAAGACTTTTGGTGGTATGTACTTGCGGACAGCTGCTCAGAGCTGGGCACTGTCTCAGAGCTGGGCACTGTCTTGTCACAGACAGCTTACAGACAGCGTTGTTTGATGTGCAGCTTGTACAACAACATCAAGCCCCCTAGCTGGGTGTCCTCTGGAGCAGACTTCCACCTGTTCAAGAAAGGCATAGAACCAAAATGGGAGGATCCTCGCTGTGAGCATGGAGGAAAGTGGACAGTGCTGGTACCAAAGGGCCCAAACACCAAGCAAACAATGGACACATACTGGCTGAATGCGGTATGTTCTCCTGACCCAGCCTGCATGTTCAGCTACTCCCGGCTTAGTGCATGATGCATATCAAAGCGCTGCGTACCATCTAACAGTTGCAAGACTATGCTGTTGACTATGCCTTGCAGGGCCCACTATGTCTTGTTACGTGTGTGCCTCCTTTTCTTGTCCACCATTGCTTCAAGGCTTACAACAAACGTGCTGTACGCTCATTTGCCAACTTCCACATTGCAGATGATGGCATGCATAGGGGAGCAATTCACAGAAGGTGATGAAATCTGTGGTATTGTTGTCAATGTGAGGGCCCGCCAGGACAGGCTGTGTATGTGGACCAAAACTGCTTCAAACGAGGCAGCACAGGTGGGACATTCAGCTTGGATGTCACATATAGTTGTAGTGTTTCATGCTGAGCCCCTGTTGGGTGTGCTGTTCTGCCTACTGCTCCCAGCAGCTGGATAGCTGGCTGCTTTGCCTGAAGGGTTGACGCAAGACCAGTCTCTGTGCAGTAGCCGCTGTGCCCTGTCCACAGACTGGTTTTCTCAGCAATCAGACATGCTGGTGTGAGCAAGCCACAGTCTTGATGTCAGATCTCAGTGTCATGTTCCTGCAATTGCAAGTCTTGATGTGCACAGACAAGGGAACGTTTTGGTGCCATGACACATAGCCGTGTATTGAGTTGTACTTGATGAGCATGCGACTGCAAATCAGAGTTGGTGTTCTTTGCTGATGTGACAATTGCAAGGTGCTATGCGTCGGGTCTCAGCAGCAAAGTGCACTTCAGTGACGAAGTGTTGCTTGTGCAGGTCAGCATAGCAAAGCAACTCAAGAGTACTTTGGGCATTGAGGACAGCACCAAGATTGGATTCCTTGTTCACGTGAGTGCTTTTTTTTCCAAACGATGTCACTGCTCCTGGGTGGTTTTTGGCAAGGAGCTCTGCATATGCCTGAAACGTGATTGTTGTGTCAGTACAGTCTCTGTGTACATGATCTGCTGCTCTGGTCAGGACATGTTTTAATTATGACGTGTGACTTGCAGAATGATGCAAAGACACAAGACAGGCGAGCCAAGGACAGATACCTTGTATGAGCAATCTTACATGTCATTCACAGAAAAGCCATTTGGTATGACTTCTTTGTCCTGCTTCTATCCAGATAAGGATATTCATATCAGGACAGATACTCCACATTTGAGCATGTGCTTGCTGCAAGTAGAGTCAGCAGCATATACTGCCCACATAGGTTCCTTGGTGATTTTGCTGCAGCGGACACGGTAGCTTGATGTTTTTGCCACCATCAATTACCAGCAGGACTCTGCTTGCTCGCATTTGCAAAGTTTTGCTCCACTCATTAGAGAATGTCTTGCCTGTGTGTTCATTATGTCGTCAAGCACTGTTTGCTGAAGTGTTAGGCAGCAGGCATCAGTAAACATTCCAGTAAGCAATACCACTGATGAAACTGCTTCTTGCACCTTGAGCAATGCTGTGGTACATGAACATGCTTTTTGATAGATTGGATCACAGATGCACGTCCTCAAGTATGCAGTGATTTGCACTGGTGAAACGCTACGATCAGAAATGTATCGTGGTACAGTATGCAGTCATGCAAGGTTCTATTAGGCTGCGCGAGGCATTGAGCTGCTTCTTGTAGGCTATCTTTACAGTGAGAACAGTTTTTGTGCGTATGAGTGGCGACTGTATTGCGTATACCAGCTCCTGCATTCGGAATGCAATGTCAAGAAGTCGCACTGATGCATGGATGACTGATGGCCTGCAGCAGCCCTCTTCTTGCAACGACCCAAGAGTGCCTGCGCATGCACGGTGCGGCAAGTCGCTGAGTGCTTAGGGCCGATCCATGCAGATGTGCTGAGGTAGCCTCGCGCCCATGAGAAAGGGTGGTTGAGGAATGCAAAGTGTGAAAGCTCTCCGACGATGGCTAGTGATCGTTGCGTTGCTTCGGTTCCTTGCAGGTGATGTAGCGACGACAGCAGGACTGATGATTGCGTTCTTGATGCCTCGACACATGTACCTTGCCCTTGTGAACCGCATATCGACCTGCAAGTGTCTCTGCAGTGTTTCTCGGCTACTTTGACCATAAAAAGTTTCAGACCAACCTTTTCGACCAGGCTCCGTCAGAAGGTGCGTCCCTCATTGCATTCAGTCCCAATGTGCAACATGGTGCGATGCTCCTAGAGTTGAAAAACATCTTCCTGCAGCGTCCGGCCCTGTGCCCTGACCTATAAACTCTATTTGTTATATGCAGTGACGGAGCTTGCTGGACGTGTGTTCAGCATTTGGACACTCGTGACATGCGGGCTGTGTTGTATCTGTGCTAGGAACCCCTGCGTACCATCCATCTATGGTATGCAACACAAGTGAATGCACAGAATTTGGAGCAAGACCTTGCAAACGTCTGGAGGCTGCATTTCCTGCTGATCATGTTTTGATTGATGCAGGAGCAACCTTGTTCTCGTTCGTGGCTGCGCTGGTCTTTTTCTTGCTGGAACTTGGGGTCTATCAGACTGTAAGCTGGCAAAGAGCGCTGCAACCACTTATTATTGCAGGTCAGTCATGCTGCTTGGTGGTTGGACATGCACCACGCCTTCACTTAAACCTCAAACCTCACGACACAACAGCTCATGCCTGAGCATCAGTCATGACTTGACAATCATCTTCCAATCAGTTATGCATGTTGCCAGCAACGTCACAAAGGGCTTTGTGCAGGCATAACTACCCTGTGGATGGGTGCGGGCTGGAATTACTATACCACCATGTCACTTGACCAAGAGTAAGCAACGATACTTTAGCTGTGACATATGGCAGCTATATTCTGTCACAGACACAACTAACTTTATCAAATTTGACCTGCAGCTTCTCCACCTTCTCAGAACCAGAGGCAGAGAGCGCAAAGCAGGAGTGATTGCAGGCCCTGACATGATACTGTATGGTGGCTGCAGAAGTGCAAAGCTGGACCATCATGTGATTCCTTGCAATTGCCCTTTAGCAGTCTGAAGTGTGTTGCACACATGCATGCAGATCAGCACAGTCAAGCAGTGCTATTAAAAGCTGATTTGATACATCCGGGAGTCCAAGCTGGAGCTGTGCATGTCACCTGCTTTATTGTCACCTAATTCCCAGCAGCAAGCAGTGACTTGTTTTGTGATTCAGATGTCACTGTTTGCCCAAAACGAGACAGAGTTGGTAATTTGCCTGGTCCACCTTGAACGGTCCAAATTTGGTTGCATACATGTGCTGAGGTAGGTAGGGAGGTAGGTGTCATGTCAAGATAAGATATCATTTTTCTTACTGAACAAAGACATTCTGAAGACGACAACAAAATGTGTATATATCATTTTGCACACACATTTTAGTGGCTGCAGCTTGCATTGCACATTATACCTACTGTGTGTGCAATACCTCCATGCAGGGCACTAAAACATGACAGGTGTCATTCATTGTGTAACATATCATACAGAGGACATGTTCCATGAGAAGCTTTTCAGCTAGCCTTCAGGTGATGAGAGGCCCGGACGGACATTGTCCACAGGTTGGCCCAACCCATTGTCATGAAAGATGAGTTCTGTTGGCGAGTCATTTTCATCAAGAATGACGTCGCATGCATTGACCCTTTCGGCACCCTTAGGGGAGGAGACTCTGAATAAGTGGTTTGACGGTTCCATTTCGTCTCAAGAAGCAATGAATTGATGGGACATGGAATCTGAAGATCGCGAAATTACCTGAATATGCTGGTGCTGCCACATGTTTCTTCATCCGCATTGTAAGTTCGTAGATGCAGAGTACTTGCAGAGCCGGCCAGCTAATGTAAAAAATGCTAGCCGGATAGATCTGGACGACTATTCACAGCCAAAAATTGCATGTGCAATCTGATCGTAGGTACAAGGCTGTCCCCATGAAACACATACGCTGGCAATAACATTGACCAGTCGCATCCTTCCAAATTGTCACTTACAAATTTGGAGGTCCATGCAACACAAACTAACAGACTAAAAAAGGAACTGATGTTCTCAATGTATGAAACCAGTATGGTCGTTACCAAGGGAGCAATCAGCAAAAGCCAAGATGTAGATCTGCTGAGGCTTATTTAATTTAGGCCATGCTGTGGCTTGCATTGTAATGCCACATTTGCTTCAAATATAGATGTTCAAGTTTGCCACAGTCTTGTCATAGTCAACGCCATCAATAAATGATATATTATCCTTGCAGCTTGGACTTTCTATGTCAGGTAGCTTGCTTTTCTTGCAGCATAGCAATGCGTTGCATAGCCTGGTCTCTAATGGAGCCCTCTGCATCAATGTCTCTGGCCTGCACTTGCATTGTCAGCGTTTCAAGCGCATGACGGTGCAGCATGAATAAACTCAACCACTGTGTCTTTGCCTCCATGCACCATGCAGTCCAGTTCATGCAATTGCTGTTGCTGCAGCTTGACGTGTGATGGTGTGTCCAAAATGCAGACAGACAAAGTCTGAGACTGGCAGGCAGGGGATACACAAACCACATGAACAGACAGACAATTGCACCAAACTGGCAAACGCATTGCCACCATCTGGGCAAAGCACCATTGCAAGCTCAATAAGCAAATGGCAGCTGCAGACATTCACCTTGAAATACCAGGTGAGGGCACACGACACACTCTTGCAGCCCCCAGAACCCACTTCAAAGCTGTGACCAATACAGTATGCATCCTTTGCTGACTGAGACACGTTATGGTACTGCCACTTTATAGTCTGCATGTCACACCAAGAAGTCATAAGACAAAACAGTCATGAGTGCGGCACCTGAGATCCAGCGTTGCTAGAAGTACTCATATCAGGGTAATGTCTGCTGGCAAAGGTATGAACTGAAAACAGAAAGCTGAGTCATAAGCAATGCTGCAGCTTGTTCACCATTTGACGTCTCACAGCAAAAGGTTTCAGTGTACCTTGAGCTGTCGTGAGTCAAGTGTTGGCAGCTCTGGAACAGCTGACCGGATCCCCTGCCCAGTCACATCATTCACTGCACAGATGTGTAAAAGGCAAGGTCACACATGCGTTCTGTACCAAATGCAATGCTAGTAGCAGCTGGTTACGTTGCAGGGTCGTGACAGGCACATCTGTGATTTGTAGATGCCAGCCAGGACTCGAACAAGGTTTGCACGTGCTGTACCTGAAGTGGCATCATTGAAGGATGCAGACTGACTGGAGCTTCCCTGGCTAGCCATGGATCTAGGGCTGCTGCCAGTAACAACAGAGCTGTAACTGATGCCACTGGCAGGGCTATAGCTGCTGCTGACATCGCTCCCGCCTTGGGCCTGTGGGCGTAGAGCATAGCGTAGAACTGACCCAAAGGTAGGCCTGGGAGCAACTGTTTTGCTTGCCCTGGCCGCAGGTGGTGAAGACGCAGACAGTGGCACAGCAAGGACAGAACTTGGTTCGCTTCTGCTGCCTCTGCTGATAGAGAGCGCCGCCTGTGGGCTTGATAAGGATGTGTTGAGGACCTGACTGGTGATCAACTTAGCAGGAGGTGAGCGGCTTGAGGGCTGCATGTTGAACCTAAAGTCTGGGTCATCTTTGCAGTACAGCTGGACAAAACTGTAGGTGGTGATCAGCAGCTGAGGAAACTTGGCAGCAAAATACCTGCATCACTCAGAGTGCTAAAAAAGCAAAGGTGAAAAGACGAGATGTGAATGAACTTGTTCAGCGGATGCTGTAAATTGTGCCAATGCTTGAGTGCCTGCATGTCTGCCTGTCCTTTTGTGCCATGTTCAATATGCAGCAGGAGCCAAGCACGTTGCGCAAAATAAAGCGTCAAGCACAACAACTCACCAAACGTTCAATGACATCACCAAGCTGTTGGTGAGACATTCCAGCAGTACATTACAACAGAAGCGGATACCAAAAGCTGCTGACACACCTGAATATTCCTCTGGGACTAGGGTCCAGCTTGCGATGCATGGCAGGGAAGATCTCCTTCTTCACTTTGTCAAAATGTCTGTGCATGTCACGGATGAAGCGCAGCAGGTCTTGCCAGCGAGACGTGACACTCATGCGGGGCTGCATGTATTTCAACAGATCTGGGTCTACTTCTCTGCACCAATCTACGCCAGTCATGGCTTCTGCGCAGCTGAACTGGAACTGCCCTGCCAAGCCCACATCCTGCATGTGAACCAAGATCTTTGTGCACTTGGCAGACTGACAGAAGGTGCAACACTGTCAAGCAGCCCATACCATGCAAACATCAGCTGAGGTCACAGAGACAGGACTCTTGCAGCCCATGTGAGGAGTATGATGATAGGGAACAAGTGGGGGAAAAGGCACTCAAGACACATGCATGAACAAAGCTGTAGACTGGCAGTCAAGCAGTGCTTACCGACAGTATACTTTCAGCATGCCAGACACTTCAGCATGAGGCATGTAGCCTGCAGAACATGCGTGACAATGTGCAGGGTAAAATGCATTTACTATGCTAAGGATAGGACACAAACCTTGGCCAATGGTTCCAGGTAATCTGAAACATACTCCAGAAAGTCCAAGCTGTGGTTCTCTTCCCACCAGCAAGGCTGCTGCAAGACTTGCTCCAGTGTAGGTCTGTCAACTGGCCGAAGCATGCTGGAGACAGTGAATGCCTCTGTGGGCAGACCTCCCATGCCCGTCACTGCCTGCAGCCAATCATTTGTGAGGTTCTGGGCAGCTGACACAGATGATCAAACCAGGCCTGTGGTCCTTTCTTTACTGGCATATATGCTGTTTTACCACTCTGGCAAACAGTCCAGCATGAAGTACGTAGATGCTCAACCTATGAACGCATATCAAGCATGTTGGCGGTGCTCAGCAGCACCAGCAATGCTAAACACATGCTTATCACAGTGCCCGAACAGCGCAAACTGTACTGACCGTGAGACTTGGCTTCCAAGCCACTGAGACTTTGCCTCCTGTAAGACAAGAGTGCAGCAGCAGCCCCAAGTGATACACCTCGCTGGAGTACTCATTTTCATTCCTTACATTGATGGGTTTGCCTGCAAGATGGTGCACCACGCTGCCGTCTCAGCTCACATACATATCTTGTTTGCCAAGCAAAGTATGCAATACAACATCAAAGTTCAACACCCAAGCAGCAGGCATGCTACAATAACGCCTCAACAGCACGTCAAGACAGGTAGGTGTGGCAACAGCCAGCAAAGTCATGAGAGTTGTTGGCGTGAATTTCATGGGCTGTTCTTGACAATTAAAGTAAGGTTTTAAGACATTCATACCTTGCAGGCTGATCTGACCCTTATCTGTGACCAAGACGCATGCAGGCTTGAGGTTGGGCTGTGCCTTGCCTGCCCTATGCAGCGCTTGCAATTTGAAAATGATATTTTTGATTACCTGCAACACAGTGCCTTGCTTGAACATCCAAAAATATTGTCACAATTGAGCAGGCATGCTGGGCATGACATCTGTCCCGTGATAAAAATGCCCCAGGCTAACTATGGCACAAAAGGCACGTTGGTCCACATAATTGCAGCAAAAGCAGCAATTCTCCTAGGATCTACTCTAGCATTGCTTTCCCGTGCTTACCACATGATAAAATCCTGTGACACGCCCGTGGCCATCGACAAAGCGCTCAGGCTCAAACCGAATCACATCTTTCAGGTTGCTTTTGAAAGCCTCTGTAGGCTGTAATGGTTGTTGGGATTTAGTTGGATAGGCCAAAGCTGTGTGTCTGGCTGAAGTACCAATCACAGCAGACTGTTGCGGGAGCGCTGCAGGGTATGCCTGTGGCTTAACCGCAGATGCAGGTGTGCAGCTTGCTGTACTGCCATGTGAGGAATTGAATTTTCCCTCGGAGTCTGGCTGAACATACGCTTGAGAGCCCCAGCCAACAGCAAGCAGCTCTGAACCAATAGCTTGACGTAGTGCAGTATAAGGCTGCCGAAACTGGGGTTGCATTGCCCGCAAATGATCTGTGGAGTACTGGATGCGCACTCTGTTGCTTCCTGTGCCAGCATTGTCGGTGTCCATTCTGGGCAGGCGAACCTTACAATGTGCAAGGCCTGCAGACACAAACAACAAAATGCTCAGTACGCAAGTCAGATCAAACCAATTGGGAGTTAAGGAGTGAAGCTTTGCAGCAGCAGCAGCAGCAGCAGCAGCAGCAGCAGCAGCAGCAGCAGCAGCAGTTTGAGGGCAGACAGACACTGCTGAGATTAATTACAGTATGGCCAGCTCTACTCTGGCTGCAGACGCACATGGTTTGAGCCTTAGCTGCGGGGTTGTGTTTCACTGCCTCACAAACCTATGCATTTCAAATACTTGAGCAGATTGTTACGAAATACGGTCGGCTACGTGGGTGCTTGCTTGAATACGCTGACGGACTTTGCTCAAGAGATAAGTGCATATCTCATCAAGGACTATGTTCTCTCCGCGATACCGTCTCGACACGCTAGAGCTGTACCTGCACAATAGGTAACCAGTGCTGTCAGAAGTCTGGGCGCTGAGAGCCACAACCATGTTTGCACATTGCAGAGCAAGAAGCTTTCATGCAGCGCAACATCCAGGATCGAAAACCAATCAGGTACAAGTGAGCTGGCGACTCGGCAATGGTGCTCACGATCCGAGAAGCTCTGGGATGTGCAGAGGTGTTGAGTCACCTGCAGCCTTCTGCAGATAAACTTGCCAACCTTAAGAAAGCACTGCTTCTGTAAATCACCATCAAGGTCTGCGAGGAGGCTTGATCGTCGAGGATTGGAAGGTCGGAAGGTCGGAAGGTTGGAAGGTCGGAAGGTCGGAAGGTCGGAAGATGAACAGACCGACTTCACATTTCACCAAAGGATGTAAATCTTTCTGTCTTTCGGATGTGAATCTCTCCAGAGCCTGTCTGTCTCTCCATGTCACAAACGTTACTGACAAACGACGTTGTTCAACCAGCGCTGTCCCAGACTGCTAAATATGGGCACCTCACGTTCTGAAAGTGGGGTCTACTGGACAGCCGAAGACATCACTAGCCTCTGGCAGTTTGCCCTTGCCTCGTCTCAAGGTGCAACAGACATAAATGTACAAAAGGTTTGTTTCAGACAGACACAAGACTCGCAAGTTTCTATCCAGACTGAGCAAGCATATGATTCCAGTGTAGGTTGCAAAAAGTCTCGAGCAGCAGCAGCAGCAGCAGCAGCAGCAGCAGCAGCAGCCGCCGCAGCCGCAGCCCCAGCAGCAGCAGCAACTCCCCACAGTTGCTCGTACTTGGAAGGCCTTCCAGAGCAAGCTGGGAGAGTTAGTGGATGCGTCAAATCTCAGGTTTGCTCCTCATGGCCTTAGCCTGAGTGTCCCTCAATAGTTTCTGCTTGGCTCAGCACCCTTTTCAGGCTCAGGCTCAAATGGGCACACTGTGCACACTTGCGAGCGGTGATGCAACCTTGCAGGGCTAAAGATGATCATGGCACTTTTGAGTTTGGTCGTGGAAGTGGTAAAAGGAAGGAGAAAGAGGTGGTTATACTAGGTTGGCCTTTGCACACTGCTGTGCTCCATGTGGTCTTCTGCCTGCGAAGCATGGCTTTGTTTACCCTTTGTGCATACTTCAGCTCAGCTGCAGATTTCTCTGAACACCAAGGTGTATGTCCTGCAAACACAGAGAGCCAAACATGGCTTTGATCACATCCTGTTCTACAAGTTCCAACTGCAGCCTATTCTGCTCACAATGTGCATTTCATTGCTGCAGAGGTGTTTCGTTGTCAGCCAGCAGGTTTTACACAGCCAGCTGCACAGCTAGCAGCACAACCAGCAGGTCCTGCAATGGAGGCTGCAGTCAGCAATAACAGTCAATGCTTGCAAGGTTAGCTGTTGTAATATGTTAATCAGTATGCATTTGCTGCCATGTAATGCATGATCGGCAACACCCATCAATCTATGGCTGCTATACATCATCGTCATTTGACCAATTTGCATGTGTATGCCAGCAGTAAGCATCACTCACTGACGCAGGTTTGCATCATACAGGTGAGGATTGGGTCAACAGTGTGATTTGGGACCAGGTACAGATACTGGTATATGCAGTCGTGAGATGTACTACTGCTACAGCACGGCCCATTTCTGGACCCTGCAATGTCATTCACACCCAACAGTCTTGATACACACTTGTTGTACAGGCAGCAGGCACATCAGAATCTGAGCAGCTGGCAAGCAAGAGGCAGCGGGTAGACACTGAAGGTGCAGTGCGAACCTGTCTCATGTTGTGGACCCCTGATTGAAACATCTTGTGGTAGCAAACCACCTTTGAAGCTTCTGTGCTTTTGATAAAAGTCATGTTCTAACTTTGTTTTGTACTCAGGTCAAAATGAAGCCGGACCGAGCACCAGCAACACTTTTGATCAGGTAAGTTGCTGATATTGCCCAATTGCTACAACTAAGCTCTGTGTCCTAAAGGAGTCATGTACACAGGCCGGCGCTTCTGGGTCAAACAGTCAGCCGTCTGGTACAATCCATCAGTATACACCTGCTGAGCAATCAGGTGAAACCACATGCAGTAACATCTGGTGTGCATACTTCACCAGGCTGCATCATGCCTCCTGTTCGCCCATGACAAATTGTCATCTGCTGGCCTACATCTGATTGCATGCTTTGCTTTAGCTCTGTGTCTGAGCGTGCGGCCAGTATATATATTATAAAATTGTACGTGTGTGTGTGCTAGACGTCTGACATGGTGCTGCTTCATTCAGCAGACCTTGTAAAGCCCAGCTGTACCGCACTATGAAATACCACCTCTGACATTCAGTGTTGGTGATGGACTCACATAGTCTACTTTGCCACAACACCAAATAGTTTCTGGTTTGCAGGTCTAGTATTGGTGCAGATTTTGCAAGAGCTTCACTTGCAGCCACCAAATACACCAAATTTGGACATTGCAATGTCAGAGATGCAATTCAGACCTCCAGATTCAGTTGATGCTCTGTTGAATGATATCATGCAGGTAACAAGTTGTATGAATCCCCTACCGTCGATTGACGCTGACATTTTGTCCTCATTCTGTGAGATTTGGCACTTAGTATGGTTTGCGTCACACAAGCTATCTTTGATTCCAAATATGATCTTGTGCCAAATTTAAAACTGCCTATCAGGCTTTCCTGAGCACATTGATGTCCAGGGCGCACATTGTAGACCTGGCCCTGATGCATGCAGGATTTTGGGGTCATCTCTGTGGATGAGGCAAGATCGACAAAACTTCGCTCCAGGTCTGCATTGTTTGCAGCAAACTCTGTCTCAGGCACATGCACATTGACCATTATGCATTCAGCAGCTGCCTGTCAGCCACGTGCTCCTTGTTTCTCACTCCATATTCAGTGTGCTACAGTCAGGCTATGTCTGTTTGTACTATGCAGTTCGCTAGTGACACCTGATTTGATGACACATGCCTGCAGGTTGACAAGCAGAATGAATACCAAGGTGCACCTTGATCTACCAGACCTGTTATGTGCATGTGCTTTCAATCCAAATACTGGCAGAGGGCCGCATACAGTCATCAAGAAGTTGTGGATAGAGCTTGTAGATTATAGTTCTTTTCAAGCAGCTCAGGTGCAAGCATCACAGATAACAACAGGTGAACAGACCATCTATATGCAATCGCCTGATGAGCTGGATGTAGTCTGTGACATTCTGGGTATGTCTAAGGAATCCTTTCTTGGTGAGGTCGAGCAGTGTTCTGAGCAGTCCAGGGCAGCTGTCACTGCAAGGCAAGGCAAGTACATCGAGACTTGTTATGACTATCACGGGCAGACAAAGGGGTTCTCAAAAAGGCAACTTGAGATGTGCATACGCAACAAATTTCAGCCTAGGTGGGCAGGGAAACATAAACGGATGGGCAAGGAGATGACTAGGCTTGCGTACAACCACAGATGCGAGTGTCAGCACAACCACAGATGCGAGTGTCAGCATATGTGGTTTATACCGCAGACGCAAGGGGATGAAAGGACAATGAACATCAAGCGAGACATCAGCATTGAGGGTTCAAGCATTACTCTTGTTGTGCATGCTACATTAGATTGCTGCAGCAGCAATGGCAAAGTTGTAGGCAAAACCAAATTTGAGATGCATGGAGAAGAAATGTCGGACCTATGGCGCGGCCCAGATCACGCAGCAGCCTTATGCATGGGAGCAATGGCGCCCAACCATCCAAGGTTTTTCCCCGCTGATGCCCAGAGCTTCATAGCAGAATACTTCCTTGATGATGGTGCATACACACGTATGCTCTCAGTGGAGCGCAGATCTGTGCCTTTTCAGCGAGGCCTGCATGGAGAGCCTTTGCTTGATGGCATTGATGTCAACAATTCTGGCCGCATTGTCATCACACAGTACACCCAAGATCAGTGTAGGAAATTCTGGGAGTTGGTCAAGCTGCGTGCCAAATTGTTTGTTCATGTAGTTCAGCGTCTGATTAATGACAAGGAGTGGCAACAATCGTACTTTTGCTCTGCAGACCAGGATGCCTGGTTTAGGACACATAGTGCTTTTCTGTTAAACCAATGAAAGTTAGAGTATACTTGACTGTCAAGCCTAATAAATGTCTGTGACCTAGTGAGCATTTGAAGTGGCTGTCTGCACATTGGCACAAAGTCTTTTGGTAAGTTCAATGGTCAGGATTGTAACGTTGCTTTACTGTCTGTCGTTGTATTACACATATATATGTACTATTATTTTAGCATCTTATATGTAGTTTGTAGTTCTGACAGATCAGGTCTTATTTTCAAACAGTATCATAACTTCTTGAATCAATACTTGATGTGACAGTTTCCCTCCAAGCATAGTGCTATGCATGGTGGCGACCTTGGCCACCTTGCACCTTGTCCTTGCATCTGTAGTCCGGATAGAGGTGATCATCCTCCCATATGCATCCCGAGGATGCTGGACTCACTGAAAGGAGCAGCTTTGTCACACATAGTAACTGTTATATCGCAACAAAATTGTTCTGCCCGTGCAGATAATGTACTCTCAGCTTTTGCCCTGAGCTATGCACAACGAAGGAGTAAAAGTGGCTGTCAGCCATGACCATCAGTCCACCGAATTTTGCTGCAACATGTGGGGGTTCATTGATCATACGAATAACTAGCCGTATGCCACTGCTGCATCTAATGCTGGTTCTGTTTGACAGTGTTTCACTTGACAGTGGTTCACACATACAGCATATGCCCAACAGAGAGTAGAAACATATATCTACGTAGACAGCCTGAACAGAGTCAATTGTTGGTCAGGCATGAACCAGCCTCTCGACTCAAGGGCGAGGCAGCAGCAGGAGAGTCAGCCAGTGTCTTGCAACAGATGCCTGCAAGGTCTATCTGGAGCTGATGATAGTAGTGTGATGTGCTGCATCAAACCCTCGAAAAGTAATGACAGTGTGTGAAGCAAGAAGAGTATTGTGACTCATGACACAAGTGCTGCATCATGCTAATATGAATCAAGATCAAGATGTGCCACACTGCCAAACTTGTTCTGGCACTTTTAGGCAAGCCTGCATGTGCTGTATGTACAAAGCATCCTTGTCTGGAAGCTTGACGTGCAGCAAGTGTCCATTGTCTCTGATATTCCCTGGTAGTGCTCAAGCAAATGCACTACAGATCCATGCTAATATGATGAACAACCGGCCAAACTTGCACCAACAGCGTTCCAGTTGCAAAGCCTCAACAACATGCATAGATCTTGGTGCAAAGGGCTAGAGCTGATGATGGCGCCATGTCAATAATGGCACTGTATGACCATCTCAGCACCAATCACATGTACTAGCCTAGAGCTGTGTTGATGCTATGCCAGTGTTTCCCACAACAACCACCTGGTCAGCCAGTATGCTGCAACCGTTCTTTTAATAGACTTGAGCAGGAATACTTTTTTGACAGTGCTGGTTGCCCAGGATGCTTGCAGCCCCAACTTTTGTCCTTCCTTCTCCGTGTCAAAGACTAGATTTGCAGCACAAGATTGAGCCAAAAGAAAGCATGCTGGCAGTGCTGTTGTTATTTGCGACCAAGGCCCAGCAAGTATATCTCTCTGGACTCAGATCGGGTTGCTGCAGGGCGAGCCCATGCTACCTTGTTGAAGTGCTGCCGCAGTTGCTGAGCAAACTCCTGGCTTCCAGCACCCTGCATGCATGAGAGGAATGATTGCTTCAAGCGTCAGCAAATCAAGAGAAATTGGCCAGAAGATCAGAATGTTGAAAGAGTGTTGGGTTGACCAAGTCTACTGAAGCCAGATGTGTGATCTTGTAAACTCAGCTTGAGAATTTATCACAAATTGCAATGTTCTGAGATAGAAAAGAGATTAGGCATTCAGGTCCCTGTTGCTGGCTGTTGTCAATTTCCTGGCTTCCAGCACCCTGATTATACACACAGCAAAAATGCACACAGTTGGACATCACGAGGTACTGCAACTGCGGAGCTTGAGCTGCACTCTCGTGGCTTGACAACGCTGGTGCAAATGGGTGACAGCTGCAAACACCAATGCTATAGCCACACTGAAAGCAGATTTCACTGGAGGTGCTATCAGACAGCATTAGGGGCAGGCATGACAAGAGGTACCACATTGATGACAGCTTTCACTTGTGCTGATCTGACTGCTGCATGCAGATGGTCCCAGACACACTCAGGACAAAACGAGGCAAAATTCTTAGCACATAGGACACACCTGCAATAGCTTCATGACCAGGTTACCCTTTGGCAGCAGCAAGCCATTGCTTCCGTCCATCTGCCCACTGCTTTGCTCACTCTTTGACTGCTGTTCTTGCTGCTGAGGTTCTGTCGCGTGGCGCTGGGATGAAGTGCTAGGTTGGGCAGGCATGGGATTGTGCACTTGTGGGAAGTGGTGTGCAGGGTCTAGATCAGCATGCAGAGAGCCCACTGCTAGCTCTGCTGCACAGCTGGCTAGGTCCAGAGAGCGGAGCACATCAGCAGAGGATGACCCCATTGTGGAATGACACATGTCTGATAGGACAACATGGAAACCCTGCAGCAGCAGCCACTCACACCCATGATTACATGCTACAGCATGGCATCAAGCAGCACGTCAGTGAGGTTTCCTACTGCAGCAGATGATGGCAGCACGGTGTTTCAAGCTAACCTCAGATTTGGAAAATAGCTCTCTGACATCAAGTTGTCGAGCGTCTGCTTGCAAGATTTCTACTCTGTCATCACAGTGCTCTTTGGGAAGGACAACATCCTGCATGACAAGTCTCTGCTAAGAGGAGCCCGAGCTCTGAGGTCATAGACTATTCAGTGGTTCATCAGGAAAGCCAAACACAACATGATCGATTTGTATTCAATGCTTTGAGTTTTTGTCGCGCACAGCAGTTCAAAACCTGTATGTCGATGCCAAGTACTAGACCGCCCCGGCTCTTTGGCCCAAGGCATTTGCAGGCAACCTGTAGCCAAGCACCTGGACTGCAGCCAAGGTCTAGAACTCTAGACCCTGCATGCCCACAATGAGCTGAACTCTTGCAGCTGAACTCACAGTCCAGCTGAGCAAGTCTGAACCACTACCTGGTGCGATGAGCTTATGCTTCTGCTGCAGCTCCTGTAACTTGAACGCCGATCTAGCAAGGTATCCCTCGGCCTGCAAGCTTTGCAAGGCTGTCACGCACACAGCAAAACCAAGTGTGTACAGTTGGCAACCCTTTGTGGAGCTCCTGTTCACCTTCGCTTTCTTAAAAAACTTGTCGTTCAGCACGCGTTTTCCAGCTTTGCCAATTTGCGAAGGTTTGACTGCCATGCAGCCAGGGGCGTGCAAAGACCTTTGCCGGGACGGCTTGCAAGACAAGCACAAGTCAATAGATTCCGGAACGGGCCCCAGCAGCCCCCACTCGACGCTCCGCTGTGCAATGCGAGCCTTATATGATCACACAGCTGATCAGGTCGCGCAAGACTGCGGATGTTTCCAAATGTGCTGCACTGGCAGAAAAGTCAAAGCACACGCCATGACACACACACAGACCGAGTCACCGTACCGATTCAGGAAAGGGGGGGGGGAGTTTTATACATATGTGCCAGGGTTATCGGTAATCTGGTAAAACTCATCAGCAATAAGTGTTTATCATGTCCAAACAGTCAGCCACAAATGCGTAGACAGTCATACAATTCTGCTGGGTAAAAAAAAATTGCATCGAAGATGTTCAGGAGTTGAAAAAGGTACCACCGGTGTGACTTGTCTCTGAATGGCCCGCAAGATGGACACTCAAGGACAAAGTGTTGTTCATCCCCGACGCTAGATAGGTGACAATGTGCACAAAGTCTAAATGATCCAGGAATATGTGGTCTACGACGTCCGCCTGTCTCATCTGGTAGTGAATGAGAGTTGAGTCTGAAACATAGGAAACGCTTCATGCACTTGCGAGAATCAGGTAGTGAATGACGTGGGTCAGAGGTGTCAAGGAGTGATATCAATTGTGCCATGTCCACATTTTGGCATTGCTGGTGGGCCTCGTGCGTGAGGTGGGAGACAGGTTGCTCCATGAAGCAATGAGTTGGCATTGCCATGTATATTTTCTGAACAGTGGTTACGCAACATTGACATTTCTGTCAAATCGGCTGGAAGCTGGTCAACCCGGCTGTGAAATTTTCACCACGCTCATTCAGAACTTGCACTCCCCTGTTTAGTCACAGCTGCTGACCTGGCAAGAATTTGCATGTGTCAAAAACCAAAAAGGACAACTCTGGCCAAAAAAAGACTCTGGTTATCTGACTTACGCCAAGAGGTTGTCACATAAGCACATTGGCCAACGTCACTTTCATGCCAGTGTATTCCAGACACCAAAAGTAGCATCACTCAGAAGTGCAGTCAAGCCTTCAGAGGATCCCAGGATAAAAAATCACTGCAAACCGCCTACTATACAACCCACCTTGGGTACAGGAAGGAACAACACATTGAGTCCTCAATTGCTGCATGCAGAAAAACGGCATGCAGAAAAACATTGTACAACAAAACATGGCAGGAAGTTTGCTGCAGCAACAGCACCTCTCAATGTGGGTGTCTGCCATTTGCGCCTTGTGCTGCTGTGATGGTCAGCTGCCATTATTGAATAAGTTACAGGTAGCATGTTAGACGCTGCAGCAGTGTCTCGTTGCCAAATGGGAGCTGATGACTGATCAGACGACTGTCACATACATGTCATCATAGCCCCCATCAGCCAGTGATCTTCCCGGGGCCAGCTGCATATCCCACCCATACATTCTCTGCTGCTGCAGGGTGATGGTGATTGGCACCATCCTGTGCCTATGGTGAATGGACGCTGCTTGCCCTTCCCGCCACAACCTTCTCGAAGCTGCGTTCAAGCAACATGTCAGTCACAAGGCCGCACATCAGGCTTGATATGGCACAAAGGCGGAAACTGCGCCGGGCAAAAGGTAGTGTGTTCAGGAAACCAACTGTCCAAGCTAGGAAGAGCTTTGGTGTTTGGTTCATAAGGCACAAACGACCGTTTCTGAGACAGAGCCTGGTCATGTTGCATGCAGCCTGTGGATGGCACACCTGGCATGTGCGGACCCCACAGCTCATAGTACTCTGCCATTTCCTTGATATCTGCAACTTGCTCTGACACATGGTGGACCGGCATGTAGCGCTCCAGGTCGCCTGTTTGGAAGCTGTGGCACAGCTCTGCTTTGGTGACCGGCCCTTTGAAGCCAGCATGTGACCAGAAGACCCACTGGTCTGTCTGCTGCAGGGCACCACCAACTTGTATGCCACAATGAGTGTCACCAAATGTTGCAGCGCAGCACCTGATTTGCATGTGCAGCTCACCCATGATTGCTGTGCTGCCATCCAGGGAAAGTTCATGGTGCTGCAATGCTTGTGCAGTGCAGCAGAACAGTACGCAAGGCAAGCGCTTACCTGGCCAGCCTGCGGGGCCGTTGTATCAGAGGCAGCCTGTGATGCATTGTGCCTATCAGCAGCATCGTGAGGGGCCTTGGTGCTGGAGGCAGCCTGTGATGCAGTGTGCCTGTCAACAGCAGGAGCCGCAGAAGGGGTGTTGCTGGAAGCAGAAGACCAACTCCGGTCAGAGCCTCTACCCTGCAAGGCAGCATGATGTGCATGTCAGCGCCCAACTTGATATCAGAGCATTGACTGAGATGCCTCAGGCCATTACAGTCGCTTGCTTGCATTGAAAGCAGGTAGTGAGCACTTTCAAGGCTGACCATGACATTGCAAACTCAGAGGTACAGCATCAGCCACATCCATGGGTGACTTTGTATCATGACTCATGCTCCAGGCTTGACTACTTCCTCAGGCTGGTGAAAAAGAGCAGACAGTCAGAAACAAGAGGTGCAGACCTGGGGAGGTGCAGCCAAGTACTGGGGCTGATTGCGCCTCCTCTGATTGCTGCTCTTGTTGTGCCTCCTGGAATCAGATTGTGGGGCTGCCTCTTGCACCCCACCTTGCACCTGCACCCCATTCCACACCCAATAACAGCTGCTGCAGCAACAACATGGTCCCTATTCTGCACAAGCCTCAAGGCTGGACCGGTGCACAATGCAGCGCGGTCATAGCTTGAAGCACAGAGTGCTGCGCACAGTGCCTCAAGGCTCTTGTGCTGTAAATACACATATACCAGAGCATGAGCACAAAGTGAATGCATCCGGCTCGCGGTGTACCAAGTTGCAGGCATCATCATGACATGCACACCTGATCGACTGAGCCTGCACCCTCAGGCCATCCAGATGCAGATGGCAGGCTGGTGGAGGCACTGCCTGCTGGCCAGCGGCTGCTACTGGTGGTGGATGACTTGCGCAGGTTCCAGCGCTGTGAAGGGCTTGCAACCCTACCCATGGTTGCAAACCTACTTGTGTCTGCAAACTTACCCCTGTCTGCCTTGATCTTCCTCTCGTCCTGCAGGGTCAGCATGTCGCTTGCAAGGCCGTGATATACGGCGCCAATGGGAGCATATATTGTCTGAGAGATACCCAAAATCACAAATGAAGGGCAAGCGTACCTTGAGGTCAGCAGTGGTGCGAGGACTGCGCCAGGGCCTCCCAGGCTCTGCGCTGCTGTTTGGTGGGCTCTGGAAGGACTGCTTCCCTGGCAACTGTGGTTCCTGTCACACCAAAGACCTATCTGACATTGCCGTCTGCGCACGATGCCTGCTGCATGCAATGTGGTAAGTACAACACGTTTGGCGCAAGCCCAGCTGCACACTACAACACAATTTCACATGCAGCTCGGCCTTTCTACGGGGTGGCACAACAGAAATTGCAGGATACCTGAGGTGGAGGGGGGGGTTGATTGGGCTGCTGCCTCCTGATAGGCGCAATGTTGGCCTTGTGGGCAGCAGCAAGCTCCTCTGGAATTGAAGGTGTTGCCTGTTGGGAGACCTGCAGCGCCTGCATGAACAACACAGCTATAATCCCAAAAGTGCGCAGCTACTTATCACACATGTACAGGAGTTCACTCTTGGCTCAAAGGTGACTGGACCAAAGTTTGCAGCATGTCTCAGCAGAGCTTGAGCAAGAACTTGCTACCTCCAACAAGATGCTACTGCCGCTGCAAGCACAGTTCTTAGCAACAGCTGTCACAACAAAAACCTGTACAAGCTTACCATGACAGCTTCTGTCTTGGCTGTTTCAACAACTCTCAGATTGCGCTGCAGAGTGAACACCAGCTTCTGCATCCTCTCAGCATTCTGCAAAACAAAAGAGTTGTCAACCTTGCAGTCAGCTATGTTGGCATTCTTGTGCAGCCGTCTACTGCCATGTGCAAACGGGAGATGGCATGAGACCTCACAGAGGCGAGACTGACTGAACAAAGCATTGAAACAGTCGAGATGTGTGTGGTGCATGCCAGTGTCAATGGCATGTCTGTGTGTGTGTGTGTGTGTGTGTGTCAATTTTATGATGCCAGCCCACCTGGAGTGCCTTGCTGCGCGTGCTCACGGCGTCAGCCAGGCTCTGCTGGGCAGCTTCCACTTCAGCCTTCTGGAATAACAGTTCTTGCCTGATAGCAGAGTTGCTATGCAGCATCTCATCCACCTGCTTATGCAGAGACTCATTCTCTTGACGGTGTGCCTGCAATTACATACTAGTTGCTAAGAGTTCAGCCAAGTCAAGGGCAACCCACAGCACGAACAGTCCAGTGAAAATGCAATGCACAGATTGCCTGGAGGGTGTCCTGCATGAGTATGGTGTCTGTGCTCTGCGTGACAAGTGTTACTCAGTAGCGCAGCATCAAAATTACAGACAGAAGAATAAAAAGACAGCATGCACACACTTTTGAAAGAAAGTTGACTGCACAGCAGAAGGGCAATGTGGAATGTGAGTTGCCAAGGATTGTTTGATGGACAGTGTAACTCTGACCTCAGCCGATTGCTGCTGCTCTTGCTGAAATGCAGCCAACAGGCCCTGCAGGGCGCGCACTGCCTCATGCTGCTCCCTGAGCTGTTGGCGCATGCTGTGGGCCCCCTGCTCATGCTCCTGTGCAGGCACATGTGCACTCAAGCTTGCACACCACAAACTTGGTGGATGAGCTGCGTGATGCGCCAGCATAGATGCTCCTGACAGAAGGTGCAGGTGTACAGCACAAGTCTGTGATGCTGAACGTATAGAAATGCTGTTCACAGCAGCATCAGACAACGCCATGTCAGCGCAGAAGAAGGCCTCAAGAAACTAACCTGAGCCATGCTCTTCTTGGATTCTTTCAGGTCCATGCACTGCTGCCTGAGGCTGACCACCTGATCGTGCTCTTGTGAATACATGGCCTCATGCCTCTGCAGTGTACAGGCACATTGTAACCACACAAAAAACATGCTGCGCGCCAAGGTACTAGCATTGCCAAGAGGCTGAAGTATGGGCAGCAGCAACAGAACATGTCAGAACAGCATACGCTAAGACAGGGACCTGGCATATCTTGACAGTCTCTGCAAGGGCTGCGCTGGCATCTGCTTCAGCCTTCTTGGCATCACTTGGCGCCTGGTGTTGCATCTTCAAGTGCTGGCGCAGGTCCTCTACTTCTTTCCTGGTGAGCTGACCAGTGGCAAAGTCCAGCATGCTCGGCTTGCCCTGTGCGTCAGGCAGATTTGCCACTGCTGAAAACGAAAAAGGTCTCTGTGTGAGGTGTTAGATCCGCAGACGCAGCTTGCGAGGTAGCGGGCAATCGATGAAGGTAGCTGAGGCACGACGACTTTGCTTGAATCGCTTCCTGCGTTCTCGGGCTTCTGTATGTGACATCTCGTTGACCAGCCTATTCCAGTTCGAATTTGCCCCTATTTTAATATGGAAACGGCAATGAGTCAGCACACGTGCATGGCCTGACAGAATTCACTCGATTAACTCAGTCAACCAGTTTAACAGCCAGTAAGAAATGTGGCAAGGTTACTTGCTGATTTTAGTCTTGACGCTGCGAGCCAGCGCTTAACATGAATTGACGGAGCCCATGCACTTTGACTACGGTACCGCACTGCCGTCCACATGTGCTGACTCATGATCATTTTTCGCTTACAATAATCACGTACATACCCTAATGTGATCAGATCACCCTGTTGTAGGTGGAGCAAAGCCTCAAAGAATCAACTGCCCACTCCAATGACTTCCATAGGGGCAAACCATGTCTGGTGTCGTTGATGTCTTCGAAACCCAGTAAGTGCACACATGCAGCCCACTCCCTTTTGAACAAATAGGAGGCAATTACTGTGGATGACAGTAACCTGTCATCAATCAACAAGCACCAGGACTGACCATGATCCATTCAGCCATATGCAATGTTGACCCTCCTGCTGAAGTGTTTCGCTTATGAGCAATTTATGCGTGTGACCTTGCCTTCTGTATACATAAACCGGTCCTTTTATAGGTCATTGTTCAGTTGCAGCAAGCACATGATGTCATCCAACTTCTCCACAATGAGGCTGTCTTTGGTCGTGCCTGCATGCACTAACATGCATCAGATTCAGTGCACCGCTACTGACGTTGCATTCACAACAGACACAGTCATGTCTGCCACGGTCGCAAGCCTGCAGATGATGTGATATTACTAGGCATTTCAACCGCAGAAATTAAGTATACATGTTGATATTGTGATTACTCAGCAGATGTTTGACGAGACCTGTGTTTTTTGAGCTGCTGAACTTGGTGCACGTGAGTGCTGCACTGGGCTACACAGGTTGTAGTGTACCTGGTATGGCAGCAACTTCAGCTGGAGTGCCACTGATGTTGAGAGTGTCCCCAGAATTGAATTTTGCATGAGTGAAGCCCTGACTGTCTGATGGTTCTAGGACGCCATTGATCTTTGCCACGCGTAGCGCAAACGCTTCTTTGATAGTGGGGATGTGGACCCTGCCTTCAAAAAGGTGCATCTTTTCAGTGAGATCCCCACATTGCAATGTCACAATGGATGCCATCTAACAACCTGCAAAGGCGTTGCATGTTTAAAAACGTAGTGCTATGCTCCTTTCAGCAACACTGCAGAACGTTTGCTGAACGCCGCTGCGCTTCTCTTCTGCAACTGTACTCACGAGTTGAACAACAGTGACTATGTCATGGTCTCAACTTTCCAAGATGACAGTCCCGGCTCTACACTGAAAGGTGCCGCGGCTGTACAGAGGGCACTGTCAGGTGTCACACAGCTTTTGTAAGAGATGATTGTATCAGTCCACTGTGATAGCTACTGCTGTGGTAGCTACAACCTGGTTGGACAGAGTGCAGTGAGGTGTTCTCTGTAGATACTTCACAGTTCTGGTTGTACACACGTGACTTGAAGACCTGGACTAATATGTCCAATTTTGCAGACAAGGCAATCAGAACACATTGCGCACAAAGAACCAACTGCTTCCCAAACGTACCGTTGACTGCTGCCACCTTGCAGCCCCAAATGGATCGATACAGGGCAGCAGAAGCTTGACTGCCGACAGCAAAATTGTGCGACTACATTCCCCAGGCAGGCACTGCGCTGGCGACTTCTCGTGCACCTGGTCACACAATGCTACAGCCTGTTAACATTGACGGCAAGCAACTTGCAAACGATGTCAGACCACAACCCCGGTTGAAGATCACTTGTCAAGCCATGCCGAGGTGACTACACTGCCATCAAGTTGAGTCACTCAACTCAAACTCGAACTGGCATAAGCTGGTCAACGCTTTATGCAGAAGACCGAGAAAGCAGTAAGGCGCCTCAACGCGACTCAACGTTGCCGTGCATCAGCTAACTTCTCTCGTTTGGGTGCACTCTCCGGTTTGGTGTTCTGGTGCAGTCGTGGTCGCACCTCGCGCACAGAACCATAAACACTTACCTTGGCAACAGAAGACAGCTTCAGCGTTTCCTGGAACGGGAATGCATCCGCAGGGATAGCTGACAACATCACCGTGGACTGATTTGCTGTACCACGCAATGGCTCTATGCAAAATTTTCGATTTGCGCCACAGTATGGACGCAGTGAAGACCACAGTTAGCTTGACCCAGGACTTCCTAAAGACCGGTCGTCGGTTCTTCGCCAGATCCAGTCCGATGCAACCCCGTGCAGACTCTGGTGCACGTCACTTACCTACGACCTGCAGTTCTAGCAACTTGTGGAGTGGCTATGCTGAGCCTTTGCTTCACCTCACTCAGAATGTGTCGTACTTGGCACAGCAAGTTCCAGAGTACTATGAGGTCAGCCGGCCTTCCATGCTGATGCGCATGCACAGATTGGTTGAAGATACAAACTTTGTTGATTCATCAACACAGGATCGTATGTCATCTTGTCTAAACTGCTTGTGCGTGGTGCAGAGCTGCTCCTTTGCAATGAAGCTTGGGATTGTTATTTCAGAGGCGCATCACTCCAGGCACAGCCTTGCTGCCATCAACAGTGCTTTGTCATCACGTTGTGATGCTGATGAGCCTATGCTCTGGCCTGACAGTGAATTGACCAAGTACAACAAGCTTGAGCATGCACTAGAGCAGGCATCTGTTGAGTACGGCAATGTCATGGATCGATTGAGCCAGGTCAGATCATGATCTGTCACACTGGCCCAAACCACTGGCCACAGCAAAAGGCTCTGCTTGACATGAGTCGCCATTTGCTTCTGGCATACTTGAGGCAAAGTTTGCATGACTTGCTGCTAGCTGGGCTGGTGACCTCCAGCGTACTCCAATACTCTCTTCAGGCTTCACAAAGAACAGTAAGCTTTATGCTCCCTGTTGTGCAGGAGCAAGCCAAGGCTCACTCCGCTGAGGCTGACACATGCCGATTCGCTGCACATATGATTGCCAGCGACGCCATGAACCAGGCTGTTCTGTGCGATCAGATAGCCATTTCTCATGCAGCCGAGGCAGATGCGTGCCAGCTTGCTGCCAGGATGATGGTCCGAAGTGCTTTCAGCAAGGCTGTCCTGGAAGATCAGATTGCCACTCTTAGACAGGCGAGGAGGACACTCTGATGCTGACTGCATGCTGCAGCTTGTGCTACAGTCTGGCTTTGTCCCGTACAGGCATGCAAATCGTCGCAGCAAACAGTTGTGCCTTGAACACACAGTACTTGTCTGCACCACAACTTCACACATAATGCAGGCAAGTGTACAGGACCTTTGCAGCAGTGTGGGAAACACTTCTGCACAGAGCAGTGTATGTATGCAGGAGGATGCAAACAGGCTTGAGATTGCTAACAAAGATATTGCAGAGCTGAGCAAGCAGTCATCTTGGCTGCAGCAGAGAGTTTGTGATGCCAAGCAAGCTCAGTTGGACACAGATGCTGTTCACCAAGAAACTGTTCAGGCAAGACCCTGCTTGGTGATGTTTTGAGTGCATTTCACTTGCTGCTGTGGTGCATGGCAGTGCAGTACTGCAGTGACCTTGGGATTTCACTTGCACTGCTAGTGTCTCCTTAGAGCTGTGAAGCAACATGTCACTTGCATCCATCTGCGCTGTCTTCTTCACCATGACCAAACTGCTATGCTTTTGGGAGCAGCATGCGATATACAGCATTTTGTGCTTCCTCTCTGAGCTGCGCACATCTTGTTGCCCTTATGACAAGTTCTTCCAATGGCTCTATGAAAGCAAACGTATGCTACTGGTGGCTGCAGAGGTGCCAGCAGGACGCACAGGGCAAGCAGAGCACGCTGGACTGTGCCACGGGTCAGCTCACCAATGTCAGGAAGGAAGCAGAGGACCTGCGCCAGCAGTTGAAGGTGCAACAGCAGGAGTCCAGTGATGCCAAGAAGGCTGAAGCAGATGCCAACGCAGCCCTGGCAGAGGCTGTCAAGGTATGCTAGGCTCCTTTTCTAGCCTTTGCTGTTCTGACATGCTTTGTTGCTGCTGCTCATACTGTAACCTTTGGCAATGCTTGTACCTTGGTCTGCAGCACGCGCAACAACCTAAATGTTGCAAGAAGCATGTGTGGCATGACAGCAACCAGGCCTTGCTTGATGCCACAACGGGACTGTCTTGGAGGCAGTGAAGTCTGTAGCTCTGATGCCTGACAGGTCTGCTGATGTCTTATGTTGTATCTCTGCAGAAGCACAAGCAGGAAGTGGTGGCAGATCAGGCTGTGGCGGCTGCCTTGCGGCAACAGCTGGAGGATTCACAGCAGGCCAGGACAGATGCTGCCCAGGTGAATATGTCATGCCCATTCTTTCTGCTTCTTATGACTCAGGCTGTCACTGCACACGAAATGCAAGTAAGGAAATGGGGGGTGCCAGGCGGTGGCTGCTGGGCTCCCTTTGTGCAGATGGATTTGGCCCTGCTGTGCAAGCTGGCATTCCTGCAAGCCATCATGTAGACAACTACTGAGCCATGTGCCTTTTGTGTTGCTTACAATGTGCCTGTATGCCGCAGAGGCATGAGGTAAGCTTGTTATTAGAGCATGATCAGATGGTGACCCTGAAGCAGCAGTGGCTAGACCTGACCTGAGGCCTTGTTGAGACCTGGCATGGCTCAATAGTTCTAACATCACACCTGTCCTGCAGACCAGCACCTTCTGTCAGGAGCATCTGTTGTGTATCACACCGCTCATGCAAGATTCAGTGCATGTATGTTGTGCAGGAGCATGAGCAGGAGGCCCACAGCATGCACCAGCAGCTCAGGGAGCAGGCTGAGGCAGTGCGTGCCCTGAAGTGCCAGCTTGCAACATCCCGGCAAGAGCAGCAGCAATCAGCTGAGGTCAGATATACCATCAAACAAACCTTTGGCAACATGCCACATTGCCCTTCTGCTGTCCAGTCAGCTTTGTGTTTGAATTTTGTGAGTACTGTCTTTCTATTCTTCTGTCCACAAAGAGCATCATATATACAGCCATGTGCTTTGCAATGACAGCTTGCACACTGTCAGCACGTACCACACTGACAATGTCTTCCTGCAGGCCCAAGACCGTGAGATTGAGGCTGTGCGCACCCAGCTGGCTGCTGCCAGAGATGACAGAACTGGATTGGAGGTGCAGCTGCAGCAAAGCCAGTCTGAGTGGACGGCTACCAACTTGCAAGCAGCTGAGGTGAGCTCAACTATATCATGCCTTGCAGGATGATTGCCTGGTTTCCCAGATTCATAGTAAGCTGCATGACAGCATCACTACACAAAGTCAAGAAAACAGAGACGCGCATTGATGTCACTTCGCAAAACAAGGGCAAATCGCACAAAAGCATAAGTGAATGCTACTTCACATCATCTGTCTATCTGTCGTTCAGGATGTTTTCATAGGGGACAATCAGGATATGTATAATGGCAAATGTGAAATTGCTTAATTTGCAGCTGACGCTGCGCTACTAAGTAACAGCTGTCATGCAGAGCACAGATACCATGCTCACCCAGGACACCACGCATGCAGTCAGTGCATAGGCGCATCTTGACTGCACCAATCACGCTGTGGGCTGCCCATGATTTGGCTCATGCCTTAGCAACTAGTATATATTGCAGGCGCACCATCAAGAGAGTGAGTCTCTGCAGAGGCAGATGGCTGAGATGCTGCAGAGCAACTCTGCCATGAGGCAAGAGCTGGAAGTCCAGAAGACTGAAGTGGAAGCTGCCCATCAGAGCCTGGCTGATGCCGTGAGCACCCACAGCAAGGCACTCCAGGTGAGCTGGCATGAGCTGCTACCCGCCTCTGCTCACCTTCCTCTTGCAGACCATCCAATGCAGAACTCACCTCGTTGAAAGCACCTGAACATAGCTCTGAAGGCGTTTCAAATGATGCAGAAGTCAGGCCACCCCTCACTGTGAATGACTTAGCCATTGCCTGAGATAGAGCCGACAGATGGTTGAGGCAGGCAGTGTTGCAAGCCTGACACAGTGCATTTGGTTCAGGAGTCCCAGAAGGAGTGTGCAAAGCTGAGGTTGCAAATCCTGCAGCATGAAAGTCATACAGGCACAATGCAGCAAGCTCTTGCAGACTTAGGGGAGGCACAGCGTCAAGCTGACCATGTAAGGCAATGTCCCAGCATTGTACACCAACGAATTCCTGCAATTCTCCAGTGCTGACAGCACATGCCGACGCCACTGATGGTGCAGCGCAACAAATGCCAACCAATCACATGACTCATGATGGCGTACACATGATTCATCACACTGTCTGCATGGGTGTTGCATCATACGGCAGCTTCTCATCACTTTCATGCCTGATCGAGGACATGTCATGCAGACTTTCAAGACACAGTCTAGTGTGTTGCATCAGCGCCTAGCTGCAGAGCAAAAGGAGGTGGGCAGCCTCAAGCAGAGCCTGGCATATAGCGACCTGGCCAAGCGTCAGGCTGCTCAGGTCAGCTGTCTGGGCCTTTGTATCTTCCTGCGTCACTTGCTGATGTGCTGACATACCTGGAACAGATGCGGGTGTTTGCAAGCTGTTGAGTCTGGCGCTCTGAGTGGCTGCTTCTCGTCACAAGATTGGCAGTGATAGACAATAAGCCAGGCAGCCTTCCAGCAACATGTCTAACACTGGGATGTACTGCATGCATGAATCTTAGTTGCTTCATTGATCTGCATGGTCAGTCCTGCCTCAGGGAGGTCTCATGCCCAATGCCATCTACAACCCACATGGCAATGTTGGGGCAGGCTGCTGCAACGCAAAATCTGCCAATCTAGCTAGCTGCAGGATCAATAGAAAAGAAAGGAGAAGAAAAGAAAAGACTTTGCCTTTCGGCATCAACTTAATGACAAGCTAAGTATCACACTGGGCTGCACAGTGCAGGATCAGTAGCTCTTTTGTTGCTGCAGAGCGCTGAGAGACTGCAGAAGCGAGTGGTCAATCTGGAGCGCAACCTGACAGTCATCGAAGAAGCCAAAACCGAAGCTGTCGATGTAAGTTTCTACAGGTTTATGTTGCGACAGCGATTGCTCAGACTTGTCTGGGGTGGCAACATGTTTGCTTTAGCTTTGTTGATTCAAAGCTTGGTCCAGTCACCTTGAAGCCAAGTGTTCAATCCCACGCAGCCAGGCTGAAACATACTTTGATCCGACTTCAGCATGTGCTCTGGCAAAATAAAGATGTTTTGGACTACCATGTTGTTTATGCAGGCGCTGCAGGTTTCCCAGCAGCGAACACTTGCACTTGAAGAGGAGTTGGCTGCCGCCCACAAGGCCAACAATGCGCTCGTCAAGAGGCAGCAGGCCTATCCACGCCCTCCTCCCTCCCAGGTATCCTGCAGTTTCTCTTCTGGATCTTTGCATGGAGGCCAAGCTGCAATGATAGTGTGTCAAATGTTTTGTTGCATGGCTGCAGCTCATGGTCTCGCGGCATCAGCTTGCAATGTGAAACAGTGCACCTTTTCAGCATGTATACAGCCGCATCTGTTCAATGTATGTCACACATCAGCAATAGCAGAATAGCTTCTTGGTGTGACAGGAACAGCACCTTCCTGCAAAGCAGTCTTCCCACAGCCGGTCAAACAGCAGTGGGGTCCTGACGTGTGTGAGGTCCTCACACACGGGATGGAGCCCTCACATGCCTGCACCTAACCCCAAGGTATGCTTGGCATTCAGTTGTGCTAGCAAACACCTGTGCATTGGGGTTCATGGCTGCAATGCCATGCTGCATTGTTGTCCACGAGACGTACGCTTGACCAAGCTGACTTGATCTTGGCTGAGCCTGTGATGCTTGGGCATACAGTTGGCATGCTGTTGGGTACCTGCACACACCATACATGCTTCCATTGGTGCTTATCACCATGGTGTGGCCTTGCAAATGGCTTCATACTGCTGCAGGACGAGAGTGTGAGCAGGGGGAACAAGGATGGGTCTACAGGTGTTTCAGATGGCCCACCTCCTCTGCACCCAACACCCGGCAGCAGCAGCGGCTGGTCAATGGGTAGCGCATCCAGCAGCCCGCAGTCTGCACCTGGATCTTCTCAGGAGGCACACCCAGCCAATCAGGTGTGCACGTGATGCTTCCACTTGTCACTTGGCAGGCTGCGCACCAGATGCACTCACACTGTGATGCACTGCTTGCGTGCTCATGCTGCGTCTTCACTCTTACAGCACGTCCCCCGTGAGGCAATCTGCGTAGCATTGCATGTTTCAAGTTGTGTCCATGCAACAGCATACACTGTACACTGTTCCAGCTTTGAAGCTTCTGCAATACAGGGACTGTAGTGCTTGTATAGCAGCTGTTATTGGATTTTAATCAGATGCAGGTGCAAGGCGAGATGCAGGATGCGGGCCAGCAGCCTGACTTCAGACAGCCCAGGCACTACAGGTGCAGCAATCAGAGGAGGCGCAACCAGCCCCACCACGTGGCTGCACCTCCCCAGGTCTGCTCCCCTCATTTCTGGCTGTTCCTCTCTCTTGTATCAGCCTACTGGGATGTGTTTGTGCCTGAAAGCGTGAGTGATGATTCAAATTGCCTGTGTGACTGATGGTTTTCCCCAGGAGATTGCATTGCCAAGGACAACAGTCAGCACCTGCTTTGGATGCAAGCAAGTATCCACCTGTTGTCTTGGTCACCTCGTTGGGCAAAACCTGTACATGTACATTGCGAAAGGCACCAAGTTGAGTGCTGACATGCATGTCATGCTGCCCTACAGGGTAGAGGCTCTGACCACAACTGGTCTTCTGCTTCCAGCTACAACCCCTCTGCTGCTCCTGCTGTTGACACACGCTTTGACTCACAGGCTGGCCCCAGCACCACGGCCTCTCACGCCGCCCAGGTCAGAGCCTGCCTTGCTTGCTTGACATGCACCATGGCATCTGTTGGCTTGCTGCAAGCCGGTCAAGGAGTACCACACCGCCGTATTGCACAAGCATTGCAGCACATCGAGCAGTTTTCTGACGGCAGCATAGCAGTCATGGCTGAGCTGCTCCACCACACCAGGTCATGCTCTGCTTCATGTTATGACACTCAGCCTGGCATAATACAACTTTGCGATGCTGTGCAGCCAACAGATGAGTGGGCCTTCTTCTCGCGTATTGGCTTCAAAGGGCCAGTCACCAAAGCAGAGCTGTGCCGGTGCTTCCAAACAGGCGAGCTGCAGGGCGAAGTGTTTATTCATCATTGCTCAGAGGACTCCACAAGTGGCAAGGAGCTGAAAGACTGGTATGAGCAGTGGGGACCTCACATGCCAGGTGTGCGACCTACAGGCTGCATGTGGGCATGCATGCATCAATCGCAGTTGACCATGCTCTGTCTCAGATATTGTCAAGTTGGCTTTGTTTCTTTTTCTTTTTTTTTGCCCTCAACACTGACAGTGTTTCCAGCTTGGCAGTTGTATGCGGAGCTGTGCATGCGTGAACACATTGCCTTGTGCCCAGCGCAGTTCTTGCCTCTGTGCCATATCTATGGCTGATATGCTGCCTTGTGACTAAGTTGCCAGCTGAATGCAGCTGCAAGGAGGCCGTGGCGGGAAGGGGGCCCAACATTATCCATACACCAAAGGTACAGGTTGCTGCCTATCACCATTACCAAGCAGCAGCTGGAGATGTACGGTTGGAAGATGCGGCCCTACCAGACACGATCAATAGCTGACGGAGGTTATGATGACCTCCGTGTGACAGTCATCTGATCTGTGCCCATGCTCATCAAATTGTCACGAAGACAAAACTGGCAGGCACATCAGAGGACAGATGTCCTTGCATCAGTAAACACTCAGGCCACTCTGCTGATATAGGTATAATGAACTTCGGCCCTCCTTTGGATTCTGTTGCCTGCTGCTTGATGCTCGTGGCCGGCAGACCTATCAGCCAGCGATTTTTTTCAGCTTTCAGCTACAGCTCAGCCAGACGCGACCTGTAAAATTTATATTGCACTGACACTGACTCACAATGCATTGCACACTCAGGCGTGGTCCCCGAGCCCCTGCTCACACACCATCCCTCGCGATCGCGCTTCAGAGTTTATTTTAAACACTCAGGCCATACTCGTGTTTCGTACAACCAAATCTCAGGTACTTCTGTAGAAACACATGGGACTGCTTGGCTTCAAATAATAATCTAATTTACAGGCGTTCCAGCTAATCGTTCTTGCCAGGTACCTACTAGGTGTGCCTAAACCCCAGTCCTGTGAGCCAACATGCACTAACATTTTGGCCTCAAAGAACGCGAATTTTCCAGATTCAACCCAAGGTCGAGTACAACAATAATTCATGTCAGTGTTAATGAAATGGTGATCCTGTCGTATTTGCTCAATTTTTAAAGCTTTCGTCACTGTTACAAGTCGTAATCAGACAATCATGCAGTCACAAGTCTATGGAGCATTATCAATACACACAGCTTGTTTTCATGATCTGACGAGTTCCAGAATCCGTTGTATGAGTGGGTGCTTCAAGCCAGATGGAATGCAAGCTGCATTGACTGGGTGCTTACTATTAGAGGTCATGCACTGCATATGCAGGTGTGAAGGCAAGCCAGCATTGGAGATTGCAGCCTGCTGTACACACACTGTGTAATCAGAGACAATGTATTATTCAACACCCCCAAGTATGTATCAGAATGCTGATTGATACATTTTTCAAAGCAAAACGAGTCATTGCCAGCAGCGTTTCCATGACTGGTAAAATCTTCAAGTAACCAGCTTGGCGTACCCCGCCAGGCTTCTGAGCGAGCGCAAAAGGCTTGGGTCATAAGCTTCCGTGTTTAGGGCCATATTACCAACGCCCTGCACATGGTGTAGGCTACACCAGTCATTCACACAGCGTAGTGATGAAGCTCCTCTCATAGGTTCAACTGCATAAGGTCAAGACAGAAGCGCTACACGGTGTAGGCTACACCAGTCATTCACACAGCGTAGTGATGAAGCTCCTCTCATAGGTTCAACGGCATAAGGTCAAGACAGAAGAGCTAAACCATGTAGCGCTTCTGTCTTGACCTTATGCCGTTGAACCTATGAGAGGAGCTTCATCACTACGCTGTGTGAATGACTTCAACCTGCAACAGAAGTGTGCATTCACAGTGCACTGACAAACACCATCTATATCACAGCAATCTGACATACCTTGAGCTTGCCAGTGAAGATGTAGTCAACTTGGCAAGGACGTACATTATTAGCCACCTAGATACATCTACCTGCGGACAGTACACACAGTCAGAGATGCTGTGGGCCAAGCTACAATCCTGGCGTATGCCAGTAGGGTGGCAAACTGCCAAACAAGGTGCTTACAATTCCTCCATATCAGGAGGGGGTTTCTTGGCAGCCTTCTTGCGCTTGGGCTTGGTGCCTGGCTCTCCCTTGACATTCAGCAAAACTTTCGGTGCAGCCTTCCTCTCCACTGGCTGCCAGCTACCATTGCCATGTTCATCAACCTTGTACTCCTCTTCTACATCCTCAATGACTGTGTTCTGTGGTGCTCGCCCCTGCGCTGCAAAGGGCTTGGTGAGCAATGGGCAGCAAGACCTGATGATCATGCAGCAGCAAGGTTGCAGCTCAGCATCAAGGCTGTACCCAACATCACTTCAAATGTTGATCTGTCAAAGCTGGTCTGACACATCAGCATAAAAACAGCAGGTGAGTCAGCGTGGGTCTGACATGTGCAAAATGCTGCAAGAACAAAGCAAGACCAGCTGTGAGCATAGGCATAATGATCGGTGCATCACGAATTATATATAACAGCTGTCATTATGGCCTTACATGCAAGTGCTGCAGTCTGGCTTCGATAGACAAAGATGCTGTGCATACACAGCATCTGACAAGGGCAAGGCTTCCATTTGTGTGCATTGCAAGAACACATTTTGACTAGGCAGTAGAAGGCGCACCTGGACTATCTGTAGCAGGTCATCTTCGACAGCTGTGACAGCCGCGAAAGGGATGTCAACATTGTTAAAGTGGCGCTGCCTAGCATTCCTCATGGCAGGGGTGATGCCGTTGAGACTGTCAAAGTGCTCTGGATGGCTGCTGCCCTCAGCATGAACATGCAGCATCTGCAGACACAAGCAATGCATTGTGACTTTGAAATGCACATGCATTCGTGAAAGCTAAGCAATTTAGTTATAGCTTCGTCAAGACAGTGAGCTGCAGGCATGAGTGTGTGTATATGCTGCTGCAACATGGCTTAGAGGGTACCTGCCCAACGTCGCACATCTTGACAAGATGACTGTCGTCATAGGTCTTGTAGCTCTCTACCACACACGGCAGGTTCAAGAGGCTGACAGGCAGGACTTCCGAGCCGAAGCTAAACTGTCCAGTTCTGCCCTCGTTATGTAAAGCTGCGTGCACATAATGACAACATGACAACAGCTCCATGCACGTACTCTTTATCTTTATTCTGTGTCTGCAAGGTCAGTTGACCTCGTGTGCATCATGAATCAGACACGTCAAGCAGGCCACGCACCATCAAACCGGACATCTAACTTGGCCTTGCTGTTTTCGCTGTTGAGTTGTTTTTTTATTCTGGCAGCCACAGCTTTGTCCTCGACACGCAGAATGTACTGCTCCTCTCGATCTGCCATGTGTCACAGTCGAGGGTATGCTGGTGGCTCGCAGGAGATGCACCACTGATATTGCGAACTCAAGGAGCACAACTTATAAAGTATCAACAGATGCAGGCGGCATGCCTCCGAAATGGCTGAGATCAGGCATACAGCATCATGACTCACCACACGCACATCGGCTCAGACAGACTGTGCCAGATGAATGCAGTCTGTGCATCTGTCATGCCCCAAGCATGGTGGAAGCATTGCGTTCACGCTGCCCCTCATCGGAGTCAGCAGCTATTAGCGCGGCAATACAGTGTCGTGTGGTTGGTCCAACATGACTTGACTCTGCAAGCACCCCTATGTCAGCTGCGAAACAAACGAAAAGCAATCCTGTCACTGATGCTACAGCAGGTGCAATAGCAGGCTGTGCCGCCAGATTTGTAGTCGGCCCGTTGGACGTCATCAAAATAAGATTCCAAGTGCAGCTTGAGCCAATAGCAAAACGAGCAGCAGGCCTTGACCCAACAAGTCTTGCCTCAAAGTATACAGGACTCAGGCAGGCCCTGACAACCATAGTGAAAGAAGAAGGCATCAAGGTATGGCTTATCGGATGCAGTTGCACATGATGTCTGTCTGTCATTCAGACAGACAGACATGCATCAAGACACACACCCTTGCAGGGTCTATGGCGCGGCACATTACCAGGACAGCTTCTCACAGTGCCCTACACAGCAGTGCAGTTTGTGACTTTGCAGCAAGTTAGATACTTTGCACATCAGTCTGGCATATCTGATGCCATGGCTGGCAAATCCCTATCGTTTGTGAGTGGAGCCATGGCAGGTGCAGCAGCAACTATTGCTGCATACCCCTTTGACATTCTGCGAACCACTTTGGCTGCACAGGGTGAGCCTAAGGTACAACTGATGTCTTGCCCACAGGCTACATGTTTATGGTTACTGACACCTCGCTGAGTCACGAGAAAGTGAATGAAAAAGAAGTGTGACTCCTTGAAAAACAAAAAAAGATAAAAGGGACAATAGGAAGAATCCTCTTCATGCTATTATCCTTCTTAAGAAGTGCTGCTCAGGAATCCATAGTCAGTATCAGATGTTGCCTTTTCAAATATAGTGGCAGCAAACTGGGTATTACTGCAGGTGTATCATTCCATGATGCAAGCGGCACGCGGTGTAGTGCAGCAGCACGGCGTCAGAGGCCTGTACAGAGGTCTCAACATCACACTCTTGGAGATCATACCGTATGCTGCTCTGCAATTTGGCCTGTATGATACTTTCACAGCAGCTTGGAGCAAAGCCCACAGGCGAAGGCTATCTGCAAAGGTGCTCAGCTCAGTACAGTTTTAGTTTTTGAAGCTGTCAAACACACGTGTGTATCAAGAAATACATAAGCATGGTGCAGATGCCAATCTTTCAGGTTGTTGAACCCCAAATCAGTAAAGAGGCTAGTTGCTCATTGGCCAGCGAGCAGACTCCGAACATGCTGCTTACAGTGATGTGATTCTACAAAAAGGCAGACAGCTGAGTACTTGCACAGCTGCATCTGCACAGGATGGACTGGTTGTGGCTTGCAGGGCAGAGATCTGCAAGATAAAGATGGGCACAGCAGCTTTGAAAGATTCATGTGTGGCTTGTGTGCTGGAACCCTGGCAAAATTGACAACGCACCCTCTGGATGTTGCCAAAAAGAGGTTTCAAGTGGCCGGTCTGCCAAGAGACGCAAGGTGCCTAACACTCTGCTCATGTTTGTTTATGCGCCAGAACGTATCGCAATATGTGATTTGAAGCAAAAGGCTGTTGGGCGTGCCCATGCTTGCCTTCATGCGCTTTGGATACTCTAATGCATCATGCTAGCTGTGTCAGTTGCTTACCAACATTCACCCATTGGTCTTAGTATCAATTCAGTCAGACATCTGCAAATGGAAGGAGAGTGCTATGTGTTGCTGGACCAAGTGCACATTGCTTGACACCAGGCATGCTGAACGCAGGTATGGTGCCAGAATTTCGCAGGATGCAGTCAAGTCTTTGAGACTGTGCCTTCAGCAGATATGGCAGCGGGAGGGAATACACGGCTTCTATAAGGGTTCCCTCCCTAGCATCATCAAGGCTGCACCTTCTGCCGCTGTCACCTTTGCAACCTATGAGTTTGTGATTGGCTATGCAGCCATGACCATGGCAAACAAGGATCAGTAGAGTCTTGCTGGCGTTGCAGTACTGTTGCTGGCGTATACAATACTATAGATTAAAGTGCAGCACTTTGGTACTGTGGAGACAGCTTGAGCATCATATTTGTTTTGTTGTTGGCCCTGTTGTTGTGTTGTTGGCCCTGTTGTTCTTTTGATTTGATTACTTGCAGAACACACTTGGTCAGTCATGACACTTCTTTTGGTCTTGACATCTTGTCTGGCACATTTGATTGCCGTGGTGACTAAGACTGCTACTACTCCGTACGTAGTACGGAGTCCCGCACGGCGTGTCATCGTACGTCCCCAGCTGAGTCGCATGCACAACTACTTATGATCACTCTGCCGCACAATCAACGTGCGTGAACCTGAAGGCTGACAGCTAGAGGTTTCTTGTTATTCTCCAGCTGCTTTCGAGCGTTCTCGTGTGCTTTCAGCAGGCTGATCCGGCAGTGCAATAAAGGCCACGACGTCCGCTGTCTTCCTCAGCTGTTGTATGCTATCATTGGGGTGGGCGTGTCAGGCCCGATGCGAGCTTTCAGCTCGAAAGCAGTAGATAGACTGACGCCAAGCATTGTGTAGTGGCAGTTTTGCAATGGCAGCGTACAGAGGTGGAGGAGGCTTTCCCAGCAGGTAGCTTCCTGGCTTGAGCGTGGACAGACGCACTCCCCCATGCAGTTTAATCGTTGTTCAGCTTTCTGAGCAATGCTCCATGGCTTGACATTGCTCATGTCACTATGTATAGGGACGCACTGCATGCAAGATCTTCAGGCACCAGCACAGGATTTGGAAATGATCAAAATCAGGTCAGCATCAACATGCCGGAGTCTTTTGACATGGACACTGAGGTCGAGGGCCTAAGAAGCCAAGTTGGCAGACTCAAACAGGTACAAATCACTGTGAACCTCAAACTCCTTTGTTTCACCTGGCTTTGAACTAAGGTGTGTTAGCGCCAATCTGCAGGTTGCTCGCGCAATTGGAGAAGAGAATGTCTTGCAACAGCAAACAGCAAATAGCCTGGTATGCATGTGTCACCATGCATTGCTGCTCATCTGCTCTGTGCTTGCGTGCAATGCATGAGCCTTACGCTCAACCCCCAACTAAGGTGTGCCTCATTGAGTTTCTGGTGCCTCACTCAATTTCTGTGCTGTGTACAATGTAAAAAATCCATGGCTTGTTGCAGGAGGAAGTCTTGGACCAAGCTAGTCTTGCAATGAAAAAGGGGATGCGGCGTGTCAATCAAGCTCTGCAACAGAGCAAGAGCAATCACTTTATGTATCTTGCTGTTTTCTGTATAGCGATTTTCTTTGCTTTATATCTGTGGGCGAGAATTTACCGCTTTGTCAAGAAGATAGGCTGACGGCGTTGTGTGAATTTGATTGCTTGTATCACGAACTGCCCTGCAAAAGCCATTGGGTTGTACTGCACGCCTTCAGTGAAGTGATGCACAGCAATTGATGCAAGCAAGATGCAATGTCAGCCATGTGGCCCACGGCGTGGGCACTTGATAGCATTCACAGAGCCTTACAAGGGATTTTTGCTGAGACTCTATCAGCGAATTTGCACATTCAGCAAGCAAACACAAGCAAAGCCAAAGCATACTTAAAGAAAAGTCCAGTCAACCTCTTCTGTATCTTGCTGACCATGCCTGCCACATGGCAAATTTCAGCACCAATCCTTATCATCTGTAGGCAGCCTATCTTGGCCGGTCCCATGATGTCTCCTGTTGCAGAAAACAGCCATTTGTGAGCACCACTTGCCATGCAAATGTTTTAGCCAGCTGCCAATCATGCAGCCTGAGCAGCAGCAACTTGCAGCAATGCCTGTATCGTCAGACAGGCTTTGTAGCTTCAGCAGGCTGCACAGTAGGTGGAGCTGGTTGTCGAACACAAGCACCTTGCAGCCTGCAGCAAATGAGCCTGCATACCATACAACCCAGCTTGCTGACAACGTCGAGAATAATAATTCACAGAAACTATCAAACAACTGCATACCTGCACATCTTGTTCACAGTCAGCGACAGAGACAACAGCAGAGCAATCATGCAGACTGTGTGCTGACAACGCAATGCTGTACAAAAGTATGCAATGCTGCACTGAGGAAACCCAAACGGGAGTGAAATTGTGAGCCAGCTGGATTTCTCTTACCTCCATTTGAGACCAGACTTGACATACCTGACCCCTCGCGGCTGAGATCATCAAATGCTGTGACACCCCATTCAGCACAGTCTCCATCCCTGGTCTGCTCTTGCCCAAATCACACATTTGCTAGCACAAGAAATGGCGCTAGCAGAAGAACAAGGCAACCAGAACATGCAGTTTGCATTGCACATCACCATAACGGTAATAGCAGACAAAATGTCAGGCCAACACAGCAGCAGGATACATTTCACTGCACTCTCCTTTTCAAGTGTCAAGTGCCAAGTCCTGCTGGTATGACCTCTGAGCTGAGGTAGACAAAAGCGCACCCTTGACTTCAGGTTGCCATAGTAGATGTCCCCTGTGTTCTTGTCCCACATGGCCTGCCACCCTGCTGGCAGCCCCTTTGACAGCAGGCCTAGGTTGGGCTTGCCATCAGCTGTCATCCCTAGATCAGCTGCCTCACCAGGCTGTGGGGGTGAGGTGGCCGCCTGAGAGGGGGCAGCAGGGGATGCTGCCTCAGGGGAGGGGACTGCAGAGGGGCCCTTTTTGCTGCCTTTGCGCGTGGCCTTCAGCTTTTCCCTCCAGTCCACTGCCAAAGGCTGCAGTGAACATCAGTGTTGTCAAAGGACACAGTGACTGTGTCATGTTGCTGCACTGCTGGTCGATGAGGCTGCGGGGTACGCATCAGCAGATGGGCGCAGACAACATCTGTGCAGATGGATCTGCAGCAACATCTGTGATGCTGATGGAAGTGAAGTTGAGGCAAGCTCCCTCCACTTGAAAGCCTCTCAGGCCCCACACAGCATGCTGAGTGGTTTGACAACACTAGAGCAACAGTGATGAAAGCGAAGCATGAGCATTCTGCTCCAGGAAAGACATCAGCAATGGTGCATTATGTCCAATCATGGACAGACAGGCAGCTCTCAAAGCACAAAAAACCTCACCTTTTCAGACAAACAAGGTTCGTCTCATGGTGCAAACCTAAAGTCAACAATGCACAAGAACTTGTATCAGGCATTTCTGCAATTTGGAAATTATCTCAGACCATTGGCGCCAAGATATAGCTGTTGTGGCAGGTGCTGTCTGATGAGCACACACAGTATAAAACGCCACCTGGAAGTTGGCGTTGTCTTCAGAGGAGGCTCCAGCCTGCAGCTGGTGCAGGCGCCACTTCTCAGCCTCCTCGCTACGCTTGCGCTCCTGGGCAGCTGGATCAGGGAATTGCTCCTCTTCTGTCTTTGCCTCCTGCTCCTCCTGCGACAACAGGTGGGTCTTTTTGAAACAGCAGCCACAGAGGCTGTATCGCCTGTGTTGCTGAGATAGTGCAACAGTGAGGAGAAGGACAAACCCGACTTGCTGTGTGTTGTGCTTGTTGCCGACAAGGCTGCTAGTGAACAAGTGCAAGCAATTCTGATGCTTGATCACGTCACAAGATAGTACCAACAAAATATTTTGACACAAAGTCATGCAACAGCTTTGCTGCAGCAGGAAGGGTTCAACAGACACAGATCAATGGTAAGCATGATTGCAATCAAAGTGCATCACAGGTCAGAAGGTCTGGCAATGGTTTGCCAACAGGATGAATCAATCAATGCAGCAGCGCAAGAGCAGGCGACATACCAAGTCCTTCCTGACGGCTTGCCACTTGTCAATGAGGCCACTGACGCCCTTGGTGCCTTTCTTCTTCTTGGCTGCCAGCTGGCCCAGTCCCACAGGGGCTTTGGGCCGTTTCCGCTTCTTGGCCTCTGCCTCCTGAGCCTGCATGAGTCATAACTGACATTTACACACTGAGTTTGCACAGAACATGCTTGCTGACGGTATTGTCAAATTTAGCTTGAGGTGCCAGGGCGAAGATCACATTGTGTGCTGTAGATGAGAAGATGCAGCAATGATGTACACTGCAGCAGATGCAAAGCATGCTACATATGTGCTGCAGATTGTAATCTGAAGCACATCCTGGCAACTCTGTAGTAGGCATGGGTCAGGCAAGCAAACACATGTTTGTTGAGCTGGTTAGGCGAAACTCACTTGCTTGTCTGCAGCAGGGACAGCAGTGGGGACAGGAAGTGCAGTCAGGACAGCGTCAGCAGTGCCAGCAGCTTCATCTGGATCAACAGGAGGTGCAGGCGCTGGCTCAGCCGTATACTGCTTCTTCTTCACAGGAGCAGGCATCTGGACGGCAGA
>JAABUP010001552.1_pt1 | contig 48162 bp, 50 predicted proteins | sample 5559201 | NCBI WGS metagenome assembly JAABUP01 (sample SAMN10711887, study PRJNA513373) | rock metagenome | isolation source: Antarctica rocks | place: Antarctica
AGAGGTAAGGAAGGAATGATAGGGCGAGACGCTGTGACTGACGTTGGGGTTGGTAGCTACGGATTGTGGGATCGTGGTGGGAAATGTTGCGGGGGGTAGGTTTCGTGGAAGGGGGTGGAGAGTGTGCTGTTGAGGCGACGTGAACTCGTTAGAGCAGGTGCCTATGGGTAGAGTGGACACCATCCCGGGGTAGAGCATGGTCTTTAGCGATTTGGTCATGCTGAGGGTTTTGGATACCTTCCCCATTAGGTACAGTACAGTACAGTACAGGACGGACTGCATCTAGTGAGAGGCTGGAATTGGAAACGTCAGGTGCTTTCTGGGAGAGTCGTACGGATCCCGAATATCGGGTAGGAGTACGGACGGACCTTTGTTTAGTTTGAGGGATAGATAGGACTTGGAACAATTGGAATAGCGGCGGGATGTGGCGAGGACATCGCTGGGTTCTTTGCCTGCTTCTTTGTGGTTCGTGCAGCGTCGATGTGACCGCAGAGGTGGTGGGTTGGGTTTGTAGCTGGGATGCTTACATCGTTTCTTGGCCTTGTGGGAGAGGTTGAAAGAACATGGAGCTTGATGTGATGATTTGAAGCGGAGTGCTTATGCTGACTTAGGGCGATGTCTAAGCGATGCCATTGATGCAGGTGGGCTGCGCTGTGCGATGGACGAGACTGTCTTCAAGCTGCGGAAGGGGTCGCAAGAAGTCCAACCAGTGGGGATATCAATTACTGGACATTTGTCTTTTTTTCAGATTTAGCCTTCTCTTCCATCATTGCATAGAGGTGGGTGAACGGCGGGTTTGCAGCATTGGAACTTTGGAGTTGAGCAGGATGGAATGATACTATCATCCTGGAGTGGAGCATGGGCCATGATGACGAAGATCCTTTCTAGAAAAGGCAGGATTTTTGATCGCAGGAAAGTATTGAAAAGGCCTTCTTGAGCTACAGACAGGCGCAGTAGAAAGATTCTCGACAAGACGCTATTAGTTGATATCAGAAGAGTTCAGAGAGACGAAGCAACGGATGAAATGACCAATAATGAAAATCAGACAATGACGTACAAAGCAGTTTCTGATTTTCCAACCGATATCTCAAACGCGAGCATAGAAACTGTTGTATACGTGGTCTGGATTTAGACATGTTGGGTGAGCGTCTCGCCGGCGCTTGCTCAGACAACGACGTACCACATACATCGAGATTTCAGATTCAGCCGGTGCGGCGCATCGCAGATCCGGCTCTTCTCAAACGTAGATTGGGAGGCTGTGCTCGAGTTCGCAAAGCATACATTGCAGCTGCATCTGAATCTGAATCTGATTCTGAGAAATCTCCTACCGAATAATCCCTTGCGGCGGCAAACAACGGAGGGCGCTACGGTGCGATTGAAGGAGCCGATCATCATCTCGTGCGAAGGGTGAAGTGAACACCATGTCCAAATCCGGAGTGAATAGTAAACCGGTATAGATGTCCCACAGGAGATATGCGGCGTGGCGATATTGCACATCTTCATACAATGTCTGACTGCAAGATGATGGAATGTCTTCATTCTTGACTTCTACGAAGCGTTCATTGGACTGCACATCTCCAGAGGCCTAGTGCACTGTGGCTGGTGTGGGGAGGCGCGGAGGTGGCGTCGCAGCCTCATTCACAAGTCCGACCTCCCATCTATCCGCCGAGGTATCCCCATCGAATCATGACCCCATATTTCACTTCTGCGGCGCAGCTCGTGCGACCGATGGAATCTGGTCATTCATGGTCGGCATGTGCATGGCTGAGGGCATGCTCTGGGCAGCTCTGACCATGGCCACCAAACGCGTCGACTGTCGATCGGGCATGACTCTATCTCATCTCATCTCGTATGCCTGCTGAACAGATCACTGGCTATTATTACGTTTTGTTCTCATTTGCTATTGTCATACATAAGTTCTGCATACGACTGATGCTTTATCATTCATGTTACCAAGCCCGCCACAATGAGCACAATAATCGGATGGCACGAGGCGGCCTCTCACCTGCCCTTGCCCATCCATTCATGCCGGTGACTCTTCACGTTCCCATACTTTACCTTATGATATCTTCCGCAGCCCCACATGATCGGGACCGACTCCTCGCATGAGACCCAACCATCGACATTGACATTGCAGCTCGTTTGGAACGTGTCGCAGGTTCAACGGGTCGAGAGGTGCAAGGACTACGCAGGGGCTACCGACCGATTGGACAAGTCACGCGTCCCAGTCATTTCTCGAACAATCTAAACGAACTAACAGCTGGCCGCAAACGGATTGTCAGACTTCTCTTGGGTCAGATCCAGTCCTGTGGTTGGTCGACTCTCACCTAAAGAAGGGGTGAAACGCGTTTGAGAGGGGTCCACCCCCGACTTTCGAACGCGCGCTAAGCTTAGGCGACTGCAAGCTTAGTTTAGCTTTCAACCACCCAATTCGAAAAGATCCAACAGACGCTCGACAGCCACTCGGTGCAGGTGCAGAGAGGGTGAGGGTGAGGGAGAGGGAGAGGAACTGACAACCTATTGCTCCTGTGCTCACAAGGCATATTGCGCAGGGGCTTGCGAAGTAATAAGTATCGTCCATTTCGCCTCGCCTTCGACTTTTCTACCTCATTCGAAAGCCTTGACCATCTCATTCACCACTACTCTCCTTATTCTCCCTGCGGTGAATCACTTGTCGGTCTCGCAACTAAAGTGCTTCACCTTATCCGACCTCCATCCTTCTTTGCTTCCTTCCTTCTTCCCCACTAAGCGATCCTGGTCACCCAAGCACTCGAAGTAACGCCTCCAATCGCCGTCGATCAGGCACAGCCCGGGGCTTTCACGATAACCTCGCACCACCACGAACAGCCTACTGACACTGCGCAACTGCGGCACCACCGAATACTTCGACATTCTCTACCTTGACGGTAGACTGTCGTTGGACCATTCGAGCTTGCTCAACCCCTCAAGACAGCTTTATTTCCGCCGGACGGATAGCTGCAGAAACCACAATAATATATCTTCAACGGCCCTCGGATTTGACTTGACGGTTCTATTGTTGACGCACGAGACAAGGTCAATCCTTTCAACCTCGCGAATATATCTCAACGCTTTACGACCTAAACACCACGAAATCCTTGAGGGAATATTAATCTAATTCTTGCACGGCAACCTTGCACACGCACTACTCACGAAAGAAGCATACTCCACAACCAGCCAGGCACAGCAGCAAGGCTATCTACCAACAGCCTGCCATTATTGTCGATCGCCAAGGACTTTGTTTCATTTTACAGCCCAACACCGGTACTACTTCGATATTATCCTGGCCGTGACCTCAAGCCTTCCTGCTCCCAAGCAACTCACAGATCTTTTTAAGTCACGCCTGACCTACTCTTCAAATCACTCTGCAACGATGTCTTTTCCGTCAAGAGCCCAAAATGAGGCAGCTCTAAATCATTTCATCATGCTTCCTGTATCGCAGGACATGGTCAGCTACCTCGCTCAGAAAGCTTCCTCCGTGATCCGTTGCAAGCACCAACCCTTGATGAGCAACAAAACCCTGCCTCCAACACCACCAGCCACACCACCACAAGACTCAGCTCCTCGAACATCACACCAGGCCCCTCTGCCAGCGCTGACAACCTTCATACAATCACTCGTCGACCGTTCACATGTGCAAGTGCCAACCCTAATGACCTCTCTTGTCTATCTTTCGCGCTTACGGGATCGCCTCCCACCGGTGGCGAAGGGCATGCCATGTACTGTCCACCGCATTTTCCTCGCCTCGCTTATCCTAGCGGCGAAGAATCTCAACGACTCAAGTCCAAAGAACAAGCATTGGGCAAGACATAGCTGCGTCAGGGGTTATGGAGGCTTTGGCTTCTCCGTGACGGAGGTCAACTTGATGGAAAGGCAGCTTCTCTTCCTCCTCGACTGGGATCTGCAAGTCACCAACGAGGATCTCTTCACACATCTGGAACCCTTCCTCGCTCCCATCAGAGTCAAGATCCAGTACAAGCAAGAGAAGGAAGAGATGAAGCGCCTGCTTCAGGTCCGCGAGCAAGAGCTGCGCAAGCAACAACAGCGTGCCTTTGACGACATGATGCACGCCGAGCGCCGCTCGAAACTCGATCTGCAGGCCTCAGCCCCACTACCATCGACAGGTGTTTACGACTCCCCAGCCAGCTACGCCTCCCCATACAGCATCGATAACTACGAGAACTACCCCTCGCAAACATCACTGGCATCACAACCTGCATATCAGCAACGACAACGCAGGCCAAGAGAAGTGACTTCCCGCCAACGCTCCATCTCACCTCCTTCGGCTCAAGACGTCCCCGGTCTTGCCAGGAGCGATACAGCAGAAACATTCCCTTCCTCACGCTCCTCATCCGCATCACCTTCATTCCGAGGCACCCCCGCTTCGAGCGTGTCCTCTTACATCGACGACGCCTACATCCCCACCGACGACGCAAGATACGCCTACCTCACTGCCTCTACGAAAGAAAGCCCATCTGCGTCGTTGGTGCAAATAACCCGACCCAGTCTCAAAGCGCACCAGTTGAGCTTCCAGGGCGACGAGAAACCGGCCAAGAAAGCTAGAACCACCGGTGGCAGCGCTGGTGCTACTGGTATGGGAGCCGGCAGTATCATCAGCAGATTCCTGAACACCGCTACTGGTGGCTACGAGCGAGGCAACAGTGCGAGAGCGAGACCGCAATATGTCTAGCACCATCTACACACCAACCATTTTCCACGTCTTAGCATCTTCTTCCCTTTGTCGTAGCGGCTGGTTTCTTACAGGAAGGGGGATTTGGAAATGCATAGACGGGTTGGAATTGGGATTGGAATCGGCTTGATGGTTGATTGGTTGATACATCTGGAATGAATCATGTCTCTCCTTTTGTTCGTCACTCTCCTTTCACTGCTGCATGGGTATCGGCATCGGCATCGGCATCGGTATCAAACGGTACGATGTGATGTGATGTGGTGCCCATCACGTCTTGCAGACGGCTCCTACTGGCTAGGGCCATTCTGTTTATTCGGCGTATCTGCATCTGTACGGCGTTCCGGGACCTACACTGTCTGTTGGATCTGTCCATATCAGCGAGCAAGCGAGCGTGCGTGCACGTGGTTATTCTCGGGATTCGGATAAACTCAAGGTGTTTTGTCTACGAGTACCTCAACTTAGGCGTTTTTTGGGGGGCCCACATATAGACTAATCTGTCTGTTGAAAACTACTTTACCGAACGGTTTCGTTCGTTTCGATCCAACTCATGCACTTCTTGTGTGGAGGAGGAGGAAGTGATCGATATGTGCGTGACTACTCTGCATGATCCTACCCTATTTCGAGATCCGAACCTATTCACCTACACCCGCTCAGCGTATTGGGGAGTGGGGCGTGGATTATAGAGGCATATGTGCGTGATATTTCAACAAACTACTCGTTCGTACTTTTGCATGACATTGCTGCGGCCTGTGTTGCGACCCAACAGAGACAGGGATTGCTGATTCATGCCAGTCAGCGGATGCCACGCTGACTTCTTACCAAGGGCTACATACACTACTCTATGGCTATGAACGATTATTTTCAGGGAGGGAGGTGGACTGCATTCACCGGCGTCGATATGGCTCTGATTGATTGATTTCAAGAGAGAGATGGACTGCATTCAACCAACGGCGTCAACAGCGTTGGGGTTGATTCATCAGATTTGACAAAAGTTTGGCTTTCAGTCGCTGTCACCGACATCAGCGCCAACGCAAGTACCAACACCAGCAGGGACTATCGCTGGGACTCCACGTGCCGTCAAATCTAACAAGGACCTGCAGCTGTATGTGGCGATGCCCTAGCTTCGTTGTGAGGACAGTCTATTATCGATTGACAGTGGGATGAACTCGGCGGCAAGTCTATTCTAGCACCCCTTCTCTGCAGCTGCTGCAGCTTCTTCCTCATCACCAACGAGACTAGTCTCTTCATCGTGAAACGGCGTACCCAATCGAATCTGCCGTGTTGCCGACTACATGTCCTCGGTTGCGTGAACTCAGTTGCTATAGGGCATTCCCAGGCAATCTAGGTTGACGATGCGGGTCGACACAGACTAGTGAACGTCGCTGTAGGATGGAACCGACAGGCTTCGAGTTTGCCCATGCAGGGGAAAGAGACGACTTAGTGAAGCTCGGCCGAGTACTGATAAGAGAACGGAAACTGTGAGGTCAAGTCAGCGCAAGCCCCAGTCGCTGCAGCATTGGGCCACTAAGAGAACGAGTCAAAGGGAAGGGTATCAGATCTGAAGCCCGGTCAAGGGCAAATCTCATCAAAGCTAAGTAGCTATGCCGACCGTCGTGAGATTGTAAAAATTGATCATCATATAAAGGCTCAGGTGATTGTGCTAAATGGTGGAGTCGGTGACATACCTAGACCGACCATAGGGATGCAAGTAATTAACCGATCATATCTACGTCTCCATTCCAGACTTCTGACCGATCTGCCACCAGACACCGATATTAGCCAATGATCTGCTGTTCCTTATCATCGTTACGCGGCTTCATTCGTCTTGAGCTGGTTCAGTACAGACAGTCTCGTCTTCGACAGCGGTCAAGCCGGCTTGGACATATGCTTGTCATTGATGTAGGTCGAGGTCATCATGGAAAGACGCGGGAAGCAAGACAGGACGTGGGAAGCCATACCAAAGTCAAGCCTCGTTACGGAGCAGCACCATTACGAGTATCTGATTGCCGTGAAGTCTGATAAACGTGGAGACAGCGGTCAAAGAAGTCCCAGATTGAGTCTATGTAATTTTTTTAGGTCAGCAGATGCTTCTATAATACGAATTGATGAGAAAGCGCTATGTTTATATGATCAGAAATGCATGAATGGTATATAATAAAGGGTGTCTACATCGGAAACCCGAATCAGACTCGTCATCTAGGTGTTCATCACGAAATAAATCGAGCTACCATCTGACGGAGGCAACCACTCACATTACAGCCTTACTACCTGGCCAACCCGCTCAGACTCGGCGATGTGGTCTCCCACCCATGCGAGCGAGTGTCGAGAGTCTGGCCATCTCGGTCAGCCTCTGTGACCTTACTTATGTCCCCGACTTCGATGCTGCGAAGGTGATTGCTGTTCAGTGGGCGAGGTTTTCTAGGCCTGCCACAAAAGGGCATCTCCTTTCACGAACCAGTGCCGATCGTTGTCGACTACTGTCGGAGCCCAGTGCCATTCATCATTGAGAGCATGGGTGTGAAAGCAAAAGTCGTCTGGAGAGATGCTTACCGTACCGACAATTTTCTGGCATCATGACCATCTAACAAAGTCTGAAAGATCCGTCAGCAACCTCGCAAGTCCAAGAATACTGTAGGGTTCCAATAAGGTATTTGTGTAGAGCTCAGTCTAAGCCATTAGATATCGTCAGAGACCGGCGAAGGTCTCAGTCGGTAATTTCCAGCGTATATAGTTGTATTGAATGATCATCATCGCTCTTGTATAGTGATGGTGAAGAAGATAGCGACTGAGACATGGTTGAAGAGGCATACCTGTCAAGGGCCATTGTCTCACAACAGCACGAAGTATTTTGGGAAGAGCGTTTCTCCATTGCACGAGGTGACTAGCTGGATCTTATTAGCATCATCCAGGCATCACTGGAATATCATGTCAGAGCGGAGTAATAAGCAAGTGCGAATCAGACTGACGTATGCAATATGAGTTTCATTCCCCTTGAGGTCAAAGACTCTAGTTTATGCGGTTTGAACAAATCATCAGAAGAAAGAGAAGCCAGAGATGACATCAGAAGGAATTGCTTACCGACAGCCTGGGGTGATCCAATGTATGTTCATGATCCAATTAGCTAAGGCTTGCTGGTACTGCGAAGTTCTAAGTGTGTTGTGCGAAGCTGGAAATTCTTGACGATGCTCGAAATTTCGACCGAAGTTCGCTTCACCACTAGCAGCTTGTTTACGACTGCGACACGTGATGCGGCATCTACCGCCTCTCATGATATCCCCAATACCTTACAAGTTAATTATTTAAGTTATCCCCACCTCCAGCACTGTCAAGCATCAAGAAAGTGGTATCATCGGAATGATTTACAGCCTCTAGATATCACTGCCAGTGATCTCTTAACGTCGGAAAACCCCGGACCTCGCGCGAATATATCCCGGATAAACCCATTACCATCTCGGGACTAGCGAGGGGTTTGTCCTATTTGCGGGGCAGTGGAAGCTCAGAAACCGTCAATCATCGTCACCGGATATCATAGAGGGTCCGTCGGCAGTGGGCCATGGGGTAAGGGGAAGCCGTGGATTTCAATCTCACGAATATCTTTAACACCCTCCTTCGATTTTATGCCACTGCCGTACTTAAGATCATAATAGATCTGTTCTCCCCTTCCCTCATCAGCGTCCCTGCCTGAAGGCATCCGCAGACCAGGTACCAGTTTACCGAGGCATCACTTCTCCTTCACACCGAGCAATCGACGCCTTGTCTACCTTACAGATACTTGAACTCTTCCCAGCCTCGAATTCCCGACCGTGCACCATGGCCACAACCAACGGCAGCAACGGCGAAACCGCCCCCGTCAGCAACGAGAAGGTCAACACCGACATCATGACCCTAACCCGCTTCCTCACCGAAGAACAAGTCAAATACAGAGAAGCCAGCGGCGATTTCACGTGAGCCTCCCAAACAAACCTCCTCCTCCGTCCCGCACACTGACCCTTCTCCACCCATCCAGTCTCCTCTGCCACGCCCTCCAATTCTCCTTCAAATCCATAGCCTACTACATCCGCCGCGCAACGCTCATCAACCTAACCGGCCTAGCCGGCTCCTCCAACACGACGGGCGACGAGCAAAAGAAACTCGACGTCATCGGCAACGACCTCTTCGTCAGCGCCATGCGCACATCTGGCAAATGCCGCATCCTCGTCTCGGAGGAAGAAGAAGAAGCCATCGTCTTCGACAGCCCGGGCGCCCGCTACGCCGTCGTCTGCGACCCCATCGACGGCAGCTCGAACCTCGACGCGGGGGTATCCGTCGGGACCATCTTCGGCATCTTCAAACTGCCCGAAGGCGCCGCGGGCAAGAAGGAAGACCTCCTCGTCCCCGGGACCGAACTCGTAGCGGCCGGGTTTACAATGTACGGCGCGTCGGCGCAACTGGTCATCACGATGAGAGGGGGCAGCGTCAACGGGTTCACGATGGACAACGCGCTGGGCGAGTTCATCCTCACGCACCCGGACATGCGCATGCCGAAATCGAGAGCCATCTACTCGGTCAATGAAGGAAACAGCCTGTACTGGGAGGAGTCGGTGAAGGAGTATTTCAACAGTCTGAAATACCCGTCCGACGACCCGAAGACGGGGAAGGAGGGCAAGCCGTATAGCGCGCGGTATATCGGGTCCATGGTGGCGGACGCGTATCGGACGTTGTTGTACGGTGGCATTTTCGCGTATCCGGCCGACAAGAAGAGCCCGAAGGGAAAGTTGCGGATTTTGTACGAGTGTGCGCCTATGGCTATGGTGTTTGAGAATGGTAAGGCTGTCATGCCACACCAATTTGACTTGTGAACGTGAGGATATGTGTACTGATCGGTTTGCGTGTACTCTAGCTGGCGGACAGGCAGTGAATAGCCGTATGGAGCGGATGCTCACCATCGTGCCGGAACATATACATGACCGATCAGGGATCTTCATGGGCAGCTATGATGAAGTGCAAAAGGTCATCGATATGCACAGCAAACATTCAAAGTGAAAGAAAACAACGAGCGGTAGCTGAGGTCCGGGTTTCAGAGGGGGGCTTTGCAGATTTGTTGAACATATAGATCAATCGGCGAGGATAGTATGCAGTCCCAAGTTCCGCGACTGATGTGTATACGCAATCTCCTCACGCAGAGCTCGACGACCAGCTTTCACTGATGATATGGAGACCTGAGATTTAGATGTTGTGGCAATATAAAGCTAAATGGGTATCGTCACGCACTACTCTTCTTCTTCCTCATCCCACCCTCCCCTATCCATCAACCACTCCCTCACCCTGCCCTTCACCCCTTCCATCTCTCCACCCAACGCCTCCTCCCACAACCCGTCCACAATTCCCACCTTCTCCTTCAGATCCCTCGTCAATCTCTCTCCCTCCTCCCCCTTCACCTCCATGACATCCTTCTCCACCGTCTCCATCCTCTCTCCCGCCACAACTCTCTGCGTCCGCAGAACCGAGCACCGGGCGTTCATGACACCCGATTTGACCTCGTGCAGCAAACACAGCAGATTTGTCTGACTCTCGATAAACTGATACGTCGACTTCTGCGCATGCGACAAGAGCGAATAGAGATACTGCAGCGGATGCTCGTCGTAGCTTGGATTCTCGTCGTACTCGTCCGGCGGGATCTGGATGTCTAGTCCTTGCAGATTGAAAGGGATCTTCTGCAGGACGTGAAGGAGGGAAGGGGCGATGTCCCAGAAGGTGGAGAGCTGGACCTCGACGCCTCGGACGACGTTCGCTTCGACGACGTCGTTGAAGGCTTCGAAGCGCTTGAGCGTCTCTTGGTCGAAGGTAAGTTTGCGGTCTTGGGCGTCTTTTGCGAAGAAGGCTTCGGCTTCGGAGAGCTTTGATTCGTTCCGGGATTGTTGGTACGGGAGGACGACGATGGCTTTGTACTTGTCGTTCCGCTCGCTCAGGAGGTCGTAGACTTCGCGGTGTAGCTGCTCGCGTGTTTCGAATAGCCACTTCAGTTGCGTTAGCTTCTCAAGGAGCTCTGGCTGCTCGTCGCCTTCTTCCTGTGTCAGGTTCGGGCTTCGCTCTTGGGCGTCATTGAAGAGGCGGCTGCTTAGCTGATCGAAGGAGGCGGTGGCCTTCGTGATCTGTTCCGAGAAACGTGCATGAAGTGGGCTGACGACAGAATTCTGGTATTCATCAAATTCTGCTTGCTTTCGCTGCTTTTCTCTCTGCGATTCCTCTTCATCGAGCTTGCACTCTTCCTCTGCAGCCTCAGCATACGACATGGTACCAGCATCGATCCGACCCCGAATTTGCCCGCGCAGCATGCTCCTCCGATTCGACGCCTTTTGCTGTGCCTCTTCTCGCAACATGCTGTTCTTTGACACATACCGTTCTTTGGTGTCCGCAGCGTCACAAAGATCGCTCAAAGATCGCACAACAGTCCTGATCGACGCGAGATCAGGATGATTGTTGTTGACGGCCGGATAATGTCGAGGATACGGCGGTGGCAGAGTTACAAGTCTGGAAACATCCAGCTTTCTCGGATCAGGTGTGAACGGCGCGGATCTTGGCGTCGGCGGATTGGGTGGTGGAGGAGGTAAGGGAGAATCCTGAGCGTGCCACCCAACTTTCTCAGGTGGGTACTCATTCTGGCCATACGTAACCTGGCCACTGGGTCCTGCAGTAACTCCGCTCATATTACTGGGCGACGAGGCACTCTCACGGACCCCCAACTGAGGCGACTCTCGGAACGCACGTGGTACTCCCATGTATTTGGACTCCCGCTTCGTTCTCTCCACTCCTCTTGACACTCCATCGTGCATGGATCCACCTGAGTTGCTTTCCCACCAACGACTCGGTGCTCTTCCCCTTGAGTCCATCTCGTCGAAACCCGTGCTGATGCTCATGCTTGCTATTGGTGAGAGGGCTGGCACATATCCGTTCCACCAAGCGGAGTCCGGACGACGCTGAGCTCCGCTGGTTGCACTGACTGGCGATGGCGGCTCGCATCTTGATGAAAATGATACTCTTTGTGATCGCAAGCCCTGTGTTGTTCCGGCAGTATCGCCGTCGAACAGGGCGTTCAGTATATCGTCGGAAAACATCGAGGTATCTGGACCCATGTCATCGAAAGCCTTGGCATGTCGCTCTCTCCGGATCTTGGTCTCGGTGATAACGAATTGCACAAAACCCTCCAGCTTTTCCTGATCAGTCTTCGCCATAGCTTCTGTTTCAGCAAACACCCGATGCCGTTCGATAGCGCGCCGCTTGAAGGTATCGGCACTTTCCGATATACCCATGTTGACGCCTGACTGTCGACTTGATGGTCTTGACGGAGTGAGAGGCAATTGAATGGAGTTATTTGGGTTGGGCATATGCAGGAGATGAGAGACAGGGCGCCCTTGATTGTTAGAAAGTACGTGCCGAGAATTCGTGCTCAGATCCTCTCCATATCGCAGTGGAGGAGGCGTTGGGAGTGACTTGGGTGGTAAGGCTGGCGAGGTATCATTGGGCAAGGCGAGAGAGAAAGTATTTGCACCAGGCGAGAAAGGTGGAGTAGGTGTGGCTCTCTTCGGAAAGACGCTGGAGAGGGCGGAATCTGGATGAGCTGTAGAGTTCGACGACGGGAGAGACGAAGCTGCGCCAGAAGATAGCTTCGATGTTGCACTGCTCAACGCGTCTTCTGGAGACTGTGTACTTCGTCCACTCCTCGGAGTCGACTTCGTGACTGTACGGCGCCTAGTAAGCGTAGTGCCGCTCTTAGGCAGTACCAGGTCCGATGGCTTCACGTTATCCAAAGCCTCTTGCCAAGGATTACTGCTTGTTGAGATGGCGCTTTGGTCGTCCGACCTTCTCTCTCTGCCGTTCCTGCTCTCACTTCTCCTTTCTCGGATGCCTTTTGCACTGGAGTTTCGTACAGCAGGGCTTCGGAAAAGATTGGAGCTCGAGGACTGCTGACGAGCATGCCGAGAGTCAGGATTGCGCAGGGACATGGCTGATGCTGACGCAGTAAAATCTGTGTCAAGACTAGTTATGGCATCTATGTTACAGGAGACGTTGCGGGTATCTATATGCAAGTGGCGTCCTGATCTGTTTGGCCACCTTCCTTGATGTAAGGCCTCTTCCTCCACCCAGTCTGCAGGCGTGGGTGGTACAGGTCCTAGACTCGTCCCGAGGCCAGGCGGACGTCTAGTCTTAGGTGCAGGGACTGGGGCCGTAAAACTTCTTGATGACGACGATCCTTCCGAAGAGCGACTCATACTCTGGGATCGAGCATTTGGTGGGAGTCCAGGCGGTGGTGGGGGTAACGGCATGCTCGGCTCCCAGCCGTCACCTGTTGGTGATCTATTATCTGATCTGCTGGATCTTGATGACGGTCCACTCAACCCTATCCCACCAGTTGAGGCGGCTCTTCGCGAAGCTGGCGGCCGAGCTGTCGAATCATCGACCGAGGCGGGAGGTGCTCGGGCTAAGACTTCTATAGTATGATGCTGTAGAACATCAATTGCGTTTGGCGTGGGCGAGTTATTGGCATGCCGTGCTCTCGAAGCTAGAGAAGAGAGGCTGAAGAGACCTTGTGGCTTATCTGCTGGGTTCCTTGACGACGACCGAGAACGATGGCCCTTAGGGGGTGGTGGAGGTGGGAATGTGGTGGTCAAGCCAGGGTTCGACGAGACGTTGGAGTGAACCAGAGAGAGCGGACGAGGAAATCTTGTAGCACGATGTGTAGAGGGCGTATCAGGTGAGACTGTAGTAGCTGCACTTGTTGGAGTATTATGCTGTGAAGGGTTCGACCCGGGCGAGACTGTATCAGACGGCGAAATCGTAGTACTGTTTGCCGCGACAAGAATCTGACGTTGCTGAGGTCTGCGAGGAGAGTAAGGTGGTGGCGGAGATGCAACAGACTCTGTTCATTCTTCTGGTATTAGCATCTGCTTCTGACTGATGGCTGCGCATGAAATGTTGCCTCACCATCTGACCCTGATGGCCCCGTCCCCGCGGCCACTGCTCGGGACAATTGGCTTGGGTGCCTGGCATGATTCGCTTGTCCCACTCCTATGTTCGGCGAGCTCCCCGGAGCAGTACCCCATTGCTGAGGATTGTACGGTACGTTGAAGACGGCCGAATTCCTCGACGCCATTGGCGACGTACCTCTCGAAGCTCCACCCGGCGAGGCTGTATAGATCGACGGGTTGTACTGCGAGAATGGGCTGCTCAACGACGTCGTCGAGCTGGGCGTATGCGTGCTCAAACCAAGACCGAGGCCGTGATTGTATGGTCCGCTCAGAGTCGTGGTCAGCGTAGGCGGCTGCACAGCATGTTGTCGGGGTCGAGGGGTCGAGTGGGTTGTTGTCGCTACTGCCCCTGGTGGTGGAGCAAAGGCGTACTGAGCGCTCATGTCGAGGTCAAGCAGCATGCGGCATTGAAGCTGGTCATCAAAGTGGGATTTGGGTAGTCAATTGGCGCCCTCCGAGTGCTTGAGAAGACATGAAACACAACGTGAGTGAGGCAGATTCATATGAAAGCCGACAGCGCAAGGAAAGCCGCAGAGGACTGACCCCTGGCGAGGGATGGTCTACTGCAAGAGAGATCAGGCGAGCCCATGATTGTAAGATGGCGGACTATTGCAATTGGCCGTCCACCCATCTCGAATGCTCGAACAAAGAGTTGTCTGCAGCTACGCATTATTATTGCTATTTCTGTATCAGACACAGGATGCTAGAGCGGAAGGGCGATGGAGTGGTCGAGATGGTGGTCAGAGCCCCGCAACCGAGCCTCCACCGGCGAATCATACGCCAACGTTCTTCCTCTAAGCATTAACCGCCCGCAAATCGCGAAACCTATCACACATCACGGCGCCTACAATGCTTGGCATCATGCGTTACGGATTACCTCTCGTTGAACAACCATCAAGGGAACGCTTACCGTGATACCATTCATCAATGTAAGCATAGACGGGAAATGTGTACTTCTGTGAACTGATGTCAAGTTATTGATTCCGGTGTTCATTATTATTCCAACCACGAATAAGATATGTCTGATCATGTGAAGCCTCTGTTCAGTGCCACGAACCATCCTTGATGGCGTTTATTATGCGTTGTCCTTGCCAGCAGTCCTCAATATCAAGATCAATCCATCCGGTAAGGCTCCTAGAAAGAAGCCCGTAGCTCCCCATTATCATCTTGTCAGTAGTACTAAAGACATCCAGATACACTGTGGTTAGAATTGAGACCTACATCCCCAGATGGAGATGACACTATACAACCAATCCATGCACGGTCTCGACAGCACACACACGTGAAATGGCAGTTACGAAGTTTTGAGTCTCATATACAATTCTTGATTAGGCCACGAGTTGCCTATGTACATTACACCCTAGGACTAAGTGAAGACATCCAATTCCCCGAAGGCTCTTAGTCTTCTGCAGCTTTACAGCACCAAACCACTGAGTGCAGCGCTCAACCCGATAAGGAGACCATCCACCAGTTGTTGGACGACCGCCAGAAGGTTGTTTACCACCACCGCCAACGCGAGCAAGAGGTTGGAAAGAGCAGTCGTCAAAGGAGCTGCGAAACCCAAGAGGGTAGCTGCAAGAGATGTTAATCACTCAAAGTATCCGAGGACGTCGTTCTGAGAGGGAGGACTTACTCAGGCCTAAGGTAGCAATAACATTGTTCAAAGCACCTGAGATATCAAGCAGAAGGGGAGTGACAATCCCAGCAAGCGCATTTGCACTCGCCTGCCTTTCGAGCAACGAACGCTTGCCATGATGGAGATCATGTACCTGCGCTGTAGAGGCTGTTACAGCGTCGGTGATAGATGAAATGGCAGACTGAATGCTGGCGGCAGCAGTGGCGTTATCAGCAGCTGTGGAGGCGGAATTGAGCGAGGCAGTCGTAGCATCTGAGCGTATGTTTGTCAATAGGTATGTGGACTAAACGGTGCCAGCGAGAGAGAATTACTTATTGCGCCAGTATAATGCTGGACGGTGGCATAGAGGTCGGTAACAATGGCGATGGCATCGTTTTTGTGCTTGCCCTCCCTGGCGGCAGGAAGAGAGAAGACGCCAACGAAGAGACTAAGGAAGGTAAAGATCGAAATGAATGAAGTCTTCATTGTGTCGTAAGTATTGATCGGAGACGGCACCTGGAGGCGATGATTTCGAGATGGGATGGTGAAGACCTAGTGATTGCGTACAAGAGTTGAGATTGAGCTGGAAAGAGGGCCGTGTGATTCAGCGTGCCACACAGCTGCCTTTATAGCCATGCTGGACTTGCCTTTCACCGAGTCTTAACAGAAAGATCTGCAAGACCGACAGCACCTCCTGAAGCCGAAGTCCAGGATGCTGGGCAGCGATCCATGGGGGATTGGGGAGTCTAGCTACGTACTACTCCAAGCTTGTAGTACCACAACGGCTTTGCGCCCTACCGCATCGATGGGTGAAGCCACGACAGCCTTGAGGTAAGTAGGGATTTAGCTACCGTTGATCCGGTATCCGGCAATCATTGCTAGATCAACTGCAGCAATTGCTGGCCTGGCTGGGCTAAGGGCTCGACTGCAGAAAAGTTGGAAGACGCGAAGCATTCCCATTACTGAATAAACGCTTTGTGTAGAAACTCCATAGTACCGGATTGAGTGGATGATAACTTGAACCGGGGAAGCGTAGCCTGATTCTGGTATCGAAGCGTGGATCGTTGGCAAATGCAGGAATGAAAACCGGAAATAATTCAGCATGACGCGGAAGAATATAACCCATGATGAGACGGTGGCAAGGGTGCTTTGCAAGGACTCCTTGCAAAGATGGAGATGTTATGCAATATTATTTAATACCGGCCTCGTAGCGTGGGAAGACGTAGCATTGCACGAGTATCAAGGTCATAAAGCAAACGAATTGAACACCTCCTCGGGGGCGTGCGATAGCTGATCAACCGGCCTGCAGTACCTTGCAAGGAATACAGACGGGACATCCCAGAGTAGCCCGTCTCATCTCCCTTGAAAGGGGATTACAAGTACTGGTCCGATTTAAGTCAGTTGTAGTCTTGTAGATCGTCATTTGGGAGTTTTGGAAGTGCAAGTGATAATCCCTGGCAGGCAATGCTTCCTACAATGGTCAGAAGGGGCTGCTTAGTCAGCGATAGTCGTTTGTGACGTTGGCATCTACTGTATCCCTGATAATCCGACGGCAAAAAGCTATGACATGAATTCTATCTTTGATTTGCTAGCAATCTGAGACTAGGAGCTCTCGACAAACAAAGAGGCCGTCACACCCTCATCTCTACTACCTGAGTAATATCACACGCCTGCGAAGACTTGCCATACACCCGTGATCATCGTACTTCTGAGTGATCAAAGCCATTACTCTTGAGAGAGCGAAACTCTATGGTACAGAACCCTAGACCAGCAAGGCCACCGAGAAGAGAAAAAACGTACATTTCGCCAGATGGGAGACATGCAAGATTCGCACGGCATGTACCATTCAGGCCAGACTGAGGAGGTAGGGGGTCGTGGCCAAGCAAATTCGGAGGACAGAATTATGAACAGCTAAGGAGCAAACTTTTGGGCCAGGAAACTGTAGCAGTGGCGACGAGACCAAACAGTCGAGTCTGAAGAAGGACCCCTAGGCCGTATAGGACTAAGACTTGACCTCTTCGGTCTCGGCTCCTTTTGCCGACTCGTCAGGCTTGCCCGCAGCGCCAGCAGGGGGTTCGGCGTCACCACCCTTGTTCTTGACGTATTCATCGTAAACGGTCATTGCCTCGTCGACTTTGGCACGCAATGCGTTGTCATCATCGACACTAAAATCGATCAGCATCAATTTGACCTTCACAGCACATAGGGCGCGCTTACAGGGTCAACAACTCCGAGTTATCCATCTCTAATAGCATGCCAGTGATCTTGCCAGCCAGTTCTGGCTGTTGACCCTGAATCTTTGGGTAAAGAGCCTCGCCAAGCATCTGCTTTTGGTGTTGTGGCGGCGCAGTCGTCAAAGCCTGTAATGTAAGACTGCCGGCTCCAGTCCCGTCGTCGCGACCTTGCTGCATGCCTGGCTGACCCATTTGCGCGAGCATCTGACCACGACCTTGCGGTGGGAAGCGACCTGGTTGCATCGGCATCCCACTGCGGCCCGCTCCTTGTGGAAAGCCGGGACCGCTGGCGACACCACGCATACCCTGCATCGCAGCGACGTTTGGCGGCATACTCTGAATCCCCTGAATCGGTCCACGTCCAACAGGTCCACCACGGCCAAGTGCTTGGACTTGAGCCATTGCTTGAGGATATGTCATGCCGTTGGGCAGAGTAGATGAACCACCTTGAGGCATGGCTCCAAACGGCATGGCCTGACCCGGCATGGTCTGGCCCGGCATGCCGAATGCGTTCGGAGGCATTGGCTGTCCTGCATTGGGAATACCGCGACCAGCTTGTTGCCCTCCAAAGCCACCAGGGAACTGACCAGGACGACCAGCTTGAACTCCAGGCATGGCCATACCAGGCTGAGGAGCGAACGGCATTCCGCTACGGCCGCCTGCGTTTGGAGGAAGAAAGCCAGGCTGCTGCCCGGGTCCGTAGAACATCGGTGGTTGCATAAACTACAGTTGTGACTTAGCATCGTGCGCCACGGACGATCTTCCATTGAAAGTTAATGACTTACCTGTTGAGGCATTCCAGCGGCAGCTGCAGCCTGCTGCATCCGGATCTGGTTACGAGCTTGAATGCTAGCTTCCAGCTGAAAGTATCTGCGTCAGTGATTGTACAAGGCTTGCGTGATATGCATAGCTGGACTTACTTGATTCTTTCGTACGTCTTTCCGCTGAGCCAAAGCAACATACAGCGGCTTCCCATGAACCATTTTCTGGTTCATGTCCGTCACAGCCTTCGTCGCCTCATCAGGATTGCTGAAACAAACGAAGCCGAAACCTTTGCTCTTGCCAAGGACCTTTCCAGGTTTGGACTTCTCTTTCTGCTCGCTGGCATCATCGCTAACGTCTTTATCCGCGTCCTTCTCTTCGTTCTCGCCGGCCTTCTGATTCTCCTTTTCTTTCTCCTTGTCTGGGGTCTCACTCCGTTCGGATGCCGTATCCCGCATAACCTTGGCCGAAGTGATGGTACCGTGTGGAGTGAAGAGATCACGCAGCTTCTCGTCATCGATTTCGTCGTCAAGATTCTTCACATAGAGGTTCACACCCTGATACTTCGATGCCTTTTCTACTCGAGCAGCCTCATACTGTTTTCGCAATTCCTCCTCACGCTCGAACTTCTTCTGGGCACGGCCAACATAAAGAGTCTGTCCCTTGAAATCCTTATCATGCAGCTCCTCGACGGCTTTTGCAGCGTGTTCGTGGTTCACGTAATTGACGAAACCGAATCCGCGGCTTTTGCCAGTCTCGGGATCGCGTGTTAACGACGCGGAGGTGATCTCGCCGTACTTCTCGAAGAGATCGCGGAACTCCTCGTCTAAAACCTCGGGTTCGACGTTCTTCACGTAGATATTTGTGAAGTTTGCCTTCATCTCATCGTACTTGCTCTGACGATCCTTCTTGGGAATATGATGACCCACAAACACCTTCTTCTCGTTCAGCAACATACCATTAACGTGCTTGATGGCATTTGTTGCTGCTTCGGCGGTCTCGTAGTGCACAAATCCATAGCCTTTCGAGTTAGCAAACTCGTCCTGAGCAACTTTACAGCTGAGGATGTTCCCAAACGCCGCGAATGTGTCGTGCAGCGCCTTGTTATCAATGGCGGTGTCTAAATTCTTGATGAACACGTTGCCTTGGCCTGTCTTACGTAGCAGCGGATCACGTTGGGACCACATTATGCGGGATGGACGGCCTTTGATAAGCGTGTAGTTGAGCTCCTCCAATGCACGCTCACCATCCGCGGTATTATTATAATTGACGTACGCATAGCCAAGCGAGCGACGAGTCACCGCGTCTCGACAGACACGGATGGAAGCCACTTGTCCAATCGACGAGAAGAGCTCGAATAGCATAGCTTCAGTAACTGTAGGGTCGAGCTCGCCAACGTAGAGTGAGGCGGAGTGGGGCTGGTTGTTAGCACTACCTGGAGCGGCAGAGCTGGGGGTTTGGATGTTGTCAGGGTCAGAACTCGCATCCATGGAGCTGACGTTGGTATCGAGGGTGGTGGCATTTAGGCCAGTGCCGTTGATGTCAGCGGTATGCTTGTCGTCAAGAGATAATTTCTCCAGTTGCGGAGAGGCAGCACCTGCGGTGGGTACTTCGGAAGACATATCTGCTGGTTGTGCTGTGTGATAGCTGTCAGTAAGTACATCTACCTACCTACTAGAGTTGACAAGGTAACTGGTTCTTTCAGAGCTTGGAGAGAGTGCGGTGAAGAACAAAGGAATAGAAACGAACATGGTAGCCGAAATACTCGAAGATATCTGGAAGTCTCTGCAAGATAGTGAGCGCGTGTCTGTAATGCCCTCTGAGAGGAGATCGAGTGAACTAGGATGATCGATGAAAGTACCGGCGAAGTTTGGCAAGATGTTGGCGATTTGCAGCGAGGTGAGCGCGGTGGAGCTGGATATCGGATGACCTTGAGAATTTCCCGCAACAAGCGGTTTTGGTTTTCAACTTTTTTTTATCAGAGGTACGAGAACTTTCTGATGGGAGAGGGCATGAAATGAAAAACGGGGGTCACGCAATCTTCAAGGTTGAGGCAATGCTCGCGTTGTGGATGAGCTCAAGTGGAAATTTTGAGTCCGAACAAACGCTAGCTTCAAACTGTGCAAAGAAGGAAGCTGCCGTTCGCGAAAGGGTCACGTGCATCATCTTTACCAAGAACGCTTACGTAGGCACCATAGATCATTCGACTGACACTCATGACCAGCATAGGAGGAATAAGCGTGAAGGGCTAGGGCTACAAGCAAATCTGGAAGCTGTGTATTCTACCCCAAATGCTGCATCTGAAGCAATTCCTCCAAGCTCCTACGCCATGTACGCGCAATGATTGCCGAGTTTCCATGAAGATGCAAACACGAGCCAAACCAATGACATCTGACAACATTCCATAACGCCAGATCTTATGCTCAGAGTCCGTCGAAATACAAGCTGAAAGCCCAAAGATATCGATGTTTCATATTCGGGTGTTTCAGCTGAGATCAAACCCAGCCCCCGAATTCACGCTGTACAAAAGCTTCTCCCGCAATGTTTCCGCCTTCGAGTACCGAGGCAGCTTGAGCAGATTCACGCAAGTGCTTGTACTTGGCAGTCGAGTCTGATCCTCGCCTGCATCTCTAATACTGAATCTTGGATTAAGCTGTCCAAAGCCGAGCAACGGCGCTCGCGGAGTGGATGTAACAAACTTAAGCACCTTCCGCCTGTCGGTGTCACTAAAAGACTGCATTATGTGCCAGAAGAGCTGTACGGTAGGGTGCTCTTGACGGTCGTCGCCAATGACATAGACTCCCCCGTAAAGTGTGTTTCTTCGAAGATCTGGGATATTGATTTCGGATGAGTCCCCGCCAACTAAGGTTTGAAGCTCGGATTGGTTGAACATTGATAGCCATGAGGGTTGGATGATATCCCCCAGGCCGCGAAGAAAGGCGTTTGTCTGCAGATGCGGTTGAATCTGTAATCTATGGCGAGCTATGTAAGAGATGTAGACAAGCCGATTCTCATTTGCGACAGGTATGTTCGAGCCATTCGGCTTGAGATCGCGAGTTATGGTGCGTGATGCTTCCGGAGTTCCGTTCGGACCGCCAACGCGTGGCGTAGATATGGTGTCCGTCACGGTAAAGTTCAGGGAGAAGTCCTCTACATTCCCTGGGTAATTTTTTAATTGCAACTGCCACTCATATCAGTTGTCGATCCGTTAGCGCGAATGCAGTAATTGTGCTTGCTTACCAAACCCTGATAAAGCCCCTCATCCAGGTCTCTCAGATCATTTAGGTTTGCACGGTATCCCGACTCTCGCGATGCCGACCCGGATCCTCCAGTCAAAGCCCATTTGAGCAGGAAAAACCCAGCGAACCCAACGTCGACAAGAATACCCTCGTAAAGACATTTTCCAATTATACGACCCAGGAATTCGTATCGTCTAAGTAGCTCTCGGATCTGCTCATTCCATTCCATGGAGCCATCTTTGAAGCCGGCCTGGCGCAGGATATCTTTTCGTTCGTCGACAGCCACTGGATTTGGGTAAAGTAAGTTCTGATCGTTCTCGATGAAAAGGTTGAGACCATTTGAGGAACTGAACGTTTCATTTGTGACGCTTGTAAGAAATTCCTTGGTAACGCCGCCCCCATCAATCCCAGCCTCAACAGTATCGAATTTGTCGACGAAAGTGATCTGAATCGGTTCCTTCAGACCCTCACCAAGCTCATAATATTGTTCGTAAGCATCTTCAAACACGCTTTCCCTTCTAATTTTTGCATGGTGTCTTTCAATGATTTCGTGTCCGGAGGTTCGGCCGCCGTGTTGTAACCCCGAATTGTGCATAATGGACATGCGCCAATTGTCTGGGTCAACATGCCCACCTCTTCTCCTCATCTGATCTAAGGTAACGAACTCTCGGAAAATTTGTACTCTTGTTGGGAATGGGATGAAGAAAGGCATATTCTGGAGTATTTCAAGTCTGGGAGTGACCGCCTCCAGATACTTTTTCCGAGAGGCCTTGCGCTGTTGCCGTCTTAACAGATCAATGTTCCGCGCCTGTTGCGTACGACGAGTTCCAATTATGGTGTCTGTCATTTCAGAAAGTCCATTGCCCAGTTCCTCGGTTTCGTCCTCTTCACCCTCGTCTGCTTCTTGAACCTGGTGCCTATTCTCTTCTTCGACCACAACAGCCGGGATGAATCCTTCCATATCAAATTGTCCCGTCATGAGCCAATGACCTTTAGGCAAGAAGTTTCGCCGAGAACTACCATTCCATTAGTTGGCAGAGGGCGCATACCGCAAAGCAGACTTACTCTCGCTCATACACCATTCTTAGCAAGCCGGTGACCATGCCCTTCAAATAATCAATGCTCATACCGGTGACACCAGCGATTTTCATATCGGGTGCTCTTGCTGCGCTGTTTCTGTTTTGGCCATCTGTCCGTGAGACACTAGATGTGCTAAAGTAGCTGCCAATACCCCCGTCCGGATCGGTATCCTCGGGCCCCGAGAGATCAGATGCGTTCCAATACATGGTGAATGCAAGGTTCTTGAGAAACGTCGTCAGATTCAAGACATCTCGAAGAGGTAAGGCACTCTCTCTAGTCCAGGTCAAGTTTGACTCTGCCGCACCAGTGGACTGCGATGAGCCTCCAGAAAGGAATTCTTCATCATCCATCACTTTGAGTACAAAGGTGTAAAGTTCGAGAAAAAGTAAAATAATTCTCCACTCTTGGTCTCTTTCGGTAGCCTCAACTTGTGCTCCTTCCTGCGGTGTGGACCTCAAGAGGCTCAAGACAACTCGAGGGCCCCGACTGATAGAATCATAGATGTGAGTATTTCGAGCGGCCTTCCAGAAATACTTTATCGCAGGTAGTCTTCTTGTTGCGCTGCCATTAGGGCCAGGAAGGATGAGTGCGGAGCCTAGATAGAGCCACATGCGTATCTCATCTCCCCGCCTGGGAAAAACTCTAAGCAGTGTGAGAGCGTAGCCCGCCAGCAATTTTGCGTGCTCTGGCGCCGAAAGATTCCTAGTTGTTGGATCTGTTCGGGGTACAGCATCCGTATAAGCGAGGAGGCTTGTAATGCTTCCTTGATTAACCAATGAGAGAATCTCTTTACGAATAAACTGTGGAAGGGGTATGTGCATGCGCTCTTGCAAAGGAGAGTTATCCACGCCGTTCACCAACGTGGTATCTTCGAGGTCAATGCGCGCGCTGATATCATCAGCTACAGAGCAAAGCAAAACGGATACAACTGCAATGTAATCTGGATCTGGCAAGTCTTGTGTTGATGCTCGCAACCCATAGGCATGCCGATGGAGATGGATGAAGTACGCCAACAACCATAGGCGTTCTTCATTGCTCATCCTATTCGTCGTCTGCCTAATGGAACCAGTCCTCAGTGAGCTTGCCAGTGAGCTCGCAAGCAGCTTGTAATTAAGACCTGCGGCGAGGATACTAAGATCACCCAAGCGGTTCGGTAGTTCTGCCGTAGTCAGATAATAGGTGGCAAATCCTTCGTAAGCGGCCAGCGTATGAGGAGTAAGCGGCTGGAGCAGTCCAAGCACACAGCTAACAAGGAGATCTCGTCGAAGTTTTTCTGAGTCCACGTAATACTGTATCTCGACAGTGAGGCTTGCCAGGGCCTGATAATACCGGCTCGCATTTTGAGCTAGATCTTTTGGGATCACCCTTGCAAGAAAGGCGAGAAGAGATAGAAGATTGTTGGTCGTAGTCTCTTTGAGTTGATGTACGTCATTCCGAAGCAAAACATCAAGGGTTACTGTCGCCAGCCGCTGCAGTGGTAGAATCCACATGTCCTCCAGAGTTGTTCCTTCGAAGGTATGAAGAAGGCGTGCAGCAAAACGGTCCAGCCGTGTAATATCACCCGGATACCAACTAGTTGCAAAGTTCAACATGAGCTGTAGTTGGTTCATGCACTCGACCTCGGATACATAACTTTTTGCCTCCGGTTCCTCGTCATGCTTGCGCTGCTGTGGTCGCTCAAGCTTTGTCGTACTGCGTCCATGCAAGCCCTCACGATAATCCCATTCTCGTCGCCATTTGTCCTTTACCTCCCGGCGACTTCGATAACCCCTCCAGTTCCTTTGTATAGCTTTAGCAGCATTAAGACGGTCCCGCTCTTGCTGCCTCAACAAGCGCTCATGCTGTGCGTTCACAAGCGTTTTCTGAGATCCAGGACCCGCTGGAGAGTGATGAGGAGTTGAATATGCTGCAAAAGGATTGCTGTTTCGACCCGACAAGTTCACCTGCCGCGGACGTCGGGAGCTGCCAGTGAACGACGGGAACATGACTCGATTTTCAGATACGCTCTAGTCGTAAGTGTGGCGGAAATTCAGACGCCGCGCTCTGGGCGAGACATGTATATCAACCAGGCGCCCCTGTGAGTAATAGACTGCGGATTTGCTGGGTTGTGTAAAACTTCGAGCATTGCTTTTGAATTCGACATCATTTCGCCCATGTCAGAACAGTGACCGCGAACGCCTGGAAACCTTAAGTGAGCCTCTCGGAAGTACGTTTATCCATTAGCACCCTTTCGGCCCGGTCTGCATCCCAGATCAGAATCATCAACAACTCCAGGGTTTTAGTCGAGTTCTTCGAGCTAGTCTCGAACGTCGGAAAGTTGCGTCATTCATGGTATAGGATGATACAAAGATTGGTTGGGAGCCGCCATACGTTGAAGCCTACCAAGAACGCCAAAGGACAGCAAGTAGCTGATTGGGAGGCTGTGCTCGAGTTTGCAAAGCGTAAATTGCTGAATCTCTGCTACCACACAATCATCATGCACGGGCCAGAATTCGACCCCGATGGTAAGATCCATTCAAAGCTCTTACTCATTCCCGCGGTGCAAAAGCCTGGAGCTAAACTAACGCAGGTGGCACTATGGACCCATGCGACCGTCCTAGACCTTGACACGAGCTCCATGAACGACCGCAGCATGTAGTGTCCATAGGCTACCTGACCTCTTGATCTACCATTACCGATTCGTGTAGCACAGGTTCAGCTCTGCTTTAGTTTTGAGAGAACCTTTTGGTGCCAAACCGTGCAATGCTTGAGCTAGCACCTGCAATGTGTTAGCGTTCCCGGAGCCATCACTCAAGCCAGGAATTGCGTCTGCCTTACAGTCTGCGTTCATGTGCTCCTAATCCTCACCATTCTCTATCTTCCACTTCGTCAAGTATCTCTCTCCGCTCAACGCGCCTTTTGGATCACCCTCAAACCGACCTCGAGTAGCCTCCATGTTGCGTGTTACGAACGGAGTAAGCTATAACAACGTGTCAATTGAACTGCTAAGTTTCTGCTGAACGTTGAGCGAAATACATTGAAGTCCTTCAGTGCCGGAGGTACCACGTAAGTCCGCACCTTATTCCACTCGATGATGTAGCCTCCGTGCTTCGTATGCCTGCCTGTAGACCCGGAGCCTGTCCCTTTGTAGTAGCCTTTATTGACCTGCTTCGTCGTTAACGCAAGGCGCCCCAGCTTCTTCGAAAGTGGCTGTGTGGGTTTGAACATGCTGGCGTCCTCAGCCGCGGACGAGTTTTGAAAGACCGTGAAGTCCACATCTGATTGTCCCACGCCGCCGGCTTAGCGTGCAGGGACCACCTACCAAAGCTTGGCGAAAAGGTTTGGAACTTGGGATAAATAACGCCCTCCGGCTGATTACTAGACAGTCCTTCAAGTACGAGTACGGTAAAGGCTTTATTTCACACTCTCACCTACAATTCACATTCTACAATCTACCCTAAGTCCTATCTCCGCAGTTTCGAATTCAAGAGGATCGTGCATACTAATGTAGATTGCAAGTGTAGTCTATTTTCTTTCTGTACGCAGTATCACAGCACAGTGTGCTCGAGGTTTATTGTCATTCTAAGCAACATGACGCAACCCATCATTGACTCGGACGGGGAACTCTCTCGCGAAGATGATGAATCTAGTCTGTCGATATCTATGTCTGAAGCAGACGAAGAAGGCGACGATGCCGATAAGCTGTCTGCCCTACAGGACCTCGTTTCTTCGATACAACCTAAATCCACAGGACCGTCTGGCCCACAAGAACGCTTACCTGACGCTCAAGAATCCAGTGCGCCGTCCGACTTCGGCTTCAATCCAAAACGAAAACTTACGGTTGCTGATTTGCTTCCCACTGTCTCCAACTCTGACCCTCGCCTTAAGAAGTCCGTGAAGCTTTTAGACTCTCGTAACTTAAAAGCATCCGGCAGACGTAATGGCGTACCTACAAAGCTGGAGGTTCCGCTTCCGAAGCGACAGCAGGGTCGTCTTGACCGAGCTGCGGCCTACCAAAAAAGCAAAGAAACGCTTGATCGTTGGATTGACACTGTTAAACATAACCGACGAGCAGAACATCTATCTTTTCCACTCATAGACCCTACAGCGGCAGCGGTGCAAGGCGTTAACCGCTTACTCCCGACGTCTCACTCACAGCCTCTCAATGATTTAGAGAGCGAGATCCAGAACATCTTACAAGATAGCGGCTTGACATCCTCACATGACAAATCTCAGGAGGATCAGATACAAGCTTTTGAGGAGTTACAGACCAACAAAATGTCGCTTGACGAGGTTCAGGCACGGAGGGCTGAGCTCAGAAAAGCCAGGGAGCTTCTGTTCAGGGAAGAAGTTCGTGCAAAGAGGATCAAGAAGATCAAGAGCAAGTCTTATCGCCGTGTCCATCGAAAGCAACGTGAATGGGCCCAACAAGAGGAGAGAGATGCGTTTGCTGCTGCTGGCGTTCAGCTGTCAGAGGATGAGCACGAGCGAAACGATCGGCGAAGGGCGGAAGAGAGGATGGGTGCAAGACACCGGGAAAGCAAATGGGCAAAGGGAGTGAAGGACAGTGGAAGAGCTGCATGGGATGAAGACGCTCGGACAGGGGTGACAGAAATGGCAAAAAGAGGAGAAGAGCTTCGCAGAAGGATAGAAGGAAAGAAGGCGGGCAACGAAGACGAGAATGGATCAGATTCGGCGAGCGAAACTTCTGATGATGATGACAGTAATTCAAGCATGACCAAGGAACAAAAACTTCAACGAAAGCTAGACCTTCTTAGCCGCGGCGTTCTGAGAGACGCTCCGGATGGAACGCCTATAACCAACCTATCTTCGATGAAGTTCATGCAAAATGCGGAAGCGGCGCTCAAACGACAGAATGACGCTGATGCGGAGCGTTTACACCGGGATCTTGTGGGAGTAGAATCCCTTAGCGATAACAAGGAAGAACCAGGTACCATGGGTCGTAGAAAATTTGGACCGAGTAGTCGCGGCTTGACACATACTGTCAAAGCTGAAAGATTCACAAGAAGCGAGTTGGAGGAAGGAGCGCATACTGATGGAGAAGACGAGGCAGGAGCAGCCATGCCTGTTGAAGACGACGTAGAGGCCGTGACTGAGAAACCACCAAGGTCTACAGCCCTACACTTCCTTGCACGGAAGCGAAAACCATCGGAGAGCGATATCGTAGATGGGACAACAGTGGCTGTGGTACATAATCCTTGGCTGGCTACTCCTATCAAGAAATCGCACTCGCAACAGTCTCGGAATATAGACTCGGACCCTGTCCTGATAGGTCAAGAAATTGTAAGCAAGAGTGTGCCACCTTCCACGGTCCCAAACCATCGCCCCGGCTCCCAAGCCAAAAAACCCCGCGAGAGGGCATCGAGAATGATGGGAGATGCAAACGTCCGGCAACCTGTTTCCAATGTCCCGCTAATCCATGCTGATGAAATGGATGATAGCGATGAAGCTTCCGAAGACATGAGACGTTTGCCAATCATAATGCGTAACCGAGAACTAGTAAAGAAGGCATTCGCTGGAGATGAAGTCGTGGGGGACTTTGAACAAGAGAAGCAAGATATCGCCCGGGACCAAGACGAGAAAGTTGTTGATCATACACTGCCCGGCTGGGGTAGTTGGACCGGTGCTGGCATCAGCAAGAAAGAACAAAAGCGTAATAAAGGGAGGTTTCTGACTAAGGAAGAAGGTATCAAGAAGCAAAACCGCAAAGACCTGAAGCTTGACCGTGTGATCATCAACGAGAAGCGTGTCAAAAAGGCAAGTAATCTTCGAATGCTGCGACAAAGAAGGTCTGCTAACGGAGTCCCTGTCCCAGAACGTCAAATATCTTGCTTCCCAATTGCCGCATCCTTTTGAGACTCGCCAACAGTATGAGAGGTCGCTTCGTTTACCAGTAGGCCCTGAGTGGACCACGAAAGAAACGTTCCAGGCTGCTACGAAGCCAAGGATCATGGTCAAGCAAGGCGTCGTTGCGCCGATGGAGAGGCCTATCATATGACGACCCTCATTGTTCATGTAGAGTTCTTAGATAGAGAGACGTAAGACCATGACATGTGCTATATGGTTGTATGACTTCCATACTAGGTCGTGATTCGCCCGGTGTAATCATGCACTGGTCTCCTCGAGTACTCGTGTTGTAGACTCGACACTTATCCTTGGCAATAATTCTCGAGTGTGTTGTCAATCCAGGTTCGCCGCGTGACTCCTGAACGTCGAGCAACATCGATGAGCAATCTTAACTAAGCATCCTTGTTGCTCAGCTCCACTTCCAGCCACTCCCCTTGTCAAGTTTCACAAGCACAATGATTTATTGTACGAGTGCTGCGCATAGCGGGAACTCGTCTTCAGGTTTCTCACATTTCCTCCGTGGCGACACATGTTTATGTCAGTGATGGTAGTTACGTGTTCCCGGTGCTGGAAGTGCTCTACTTCAGTCGGCAAGGAAAGCCCACAAGTTACTCCACGAGCCTTTCTATCAGCACCTGACCCCATATCATACTCCCCGACTCAGCAGACTTGTGAAACGGTGCCCTCCATGATTGGTGTATTTCCCATTGCTCGTCTTTTATGATCAGTACACCTTGGCTCAATCGTTGGCCTGGGGCCTCTGGGAGCCAAGGGTAGTAGCGGCGTGTGGACGCGATTGGGAGCGACTCCGCGAAGGTAGACGAGCCGCCGTACCCAGGGCTCTTTACTTCATTCTCTGCATCACTTTAACCATTCCGGCGCCGACCAGTTCAAGAACCATGTTCTTACATACACTCTGATTGAACATATCGTGGAGGTGGAAGCGCATGAGCATATTTTTCCTTAACCCCTACCCACTTGGATGCTGCTGACGGCTGTCTTGCTGGCTTGTCAATATGCTATGCTTGTGACTGTTTCTGTGCTTTCGTCTACCATAAAAACCTATAAATGAAGCTGTCATCACATACTGGGCCCTTCAAAAACTGCGCATTCTTTTACACTATTTGTTGGAGAAAGCAGAGAGTGTAGCGGCAGTCATCTGTACAGGAAAGATAGTGATCGAATTGCAAGTACTCCACCAGCATTCGAAGCCGGTTTGTATGGCATTCGCATCGTGTGATGTCATGCTTGACCCTGTCCTTCTGCTGACTTACGATCAGACTTGTATAGTGTATGCGCGTTGGCAAGCACGACTCGTTCTGCAATATATTTGCAGCCGACTACAGACCCCTCTTGGAACGAATTTATGCTCCGTGTTGCGTCTACTATTCTCATCAGCAAGCCAGACATAGCCGGCCAATTCATCGTAAGTCACTCCACACTATGTAACGATCATGGCTTGCCATACTGCTTGGAGGGAGCCAAGGAGACCTATCGCTGAGATTGGTTGGTTGTCTTAGTCCATACAAACCAGGCCGAAGGAAACCGTCTTCACCGCCTTTCCCGATTAACTGCAATTCCTTGCCTATATAAGTCATTGCTACAGCTTTGACAGTTGGAATAGCTATCGGTATCACCGGTTCAGCAGTAATTAGTAGGACTGTAAGCGGCCGAATTGCCTCGTCAGCTACACTTGCAAGATGGCACCGACAGACGTATTTCAATCCATCACCTCAGGGCAAGAGTCAGGGGCCTTACCGGATAATATCAAGCAGCGGGGGGATCACCCAGTACCTCGACTTGGCATTGTCAGTCGTCTCCATAACACAAGTTTTCTCCAAGTTACTCACCTCCACACTAGGATCAAAGCGGTCCAATACCGACCAACAAATTCTACGCGAATACGTTTCTTGGGAGCCAGGCCCAAGGCAGCTGGACGCATCCGTACAGTGTATCTTGGTCTAAAGGCGGTGGCAGTCTTTCAAGCTGGGGCATGAGCATATCCCACGTCGATGCTGACCAACGGGCCTACGGTCCGCCAAATACGTCAATCCCTGGAAGCCCAGTTCAGTACTTCATCAACCCACTGGGAATACAGTCGATCATTCTGTCTGCGGCAGAGCTCGGGAGTTCCACAGTCCTGACCAGCGACTCGCTCAAAGCGTTTTCGGCTAACATACATCTGCAACCTCAAGCAGGAGCATCCGGGAGCATCACCTTCCCTCTTGTCCAGGGCATGGCCTTTGTCACAAGTTGTTACAACAGGCTTCAGCCGGTAATACAGAGTGGTGTAATCTTTAGATCGGTCGTCGCTGCAGGCACGGTCCGGAATATGTTCAAATATCGAATTGTTCTAGAGGATGGGAAGAATTGGCTCTTGTACGCGTTTTCAGCTGATGGCGCAGATCCAAAATTCCAAGTTCAGTCAAATACGATGCTGCGAGGGCCGCCAGCATGGACTGGGACTGTGCAGGTTGGTAAAAATCCCTCTGGTGCAGATGGTGAGTCCAGGTACGATGCCTCTGCTGGAGTCTACGCCACAACTGCCACAATTGGAGGCACAGTCAGTGGTTCATCGGGCACCTACGAGCTCTCGTGGCAGAAAGCAGGTCTGGAGAGTTGCCCGCTCTTGATGTTCGCATTGCCACATCACGTCGAGTCCTTTGCGCCTGCGACCGCCTCTTGCAGCACAACCATCACATTGCAGACCACAACAAAAGGCCTGGCCACAGCAATTGTCGCAGATTCGTGGACTATGGTCGAGGACGAGTTGCCAACAGATATGGGATTCGCTCCATGGTCTCCATCGACGGGGAGCGTCAGTACGGTGTCCGGCACCGCTATCAATGCCATCAACAACGTAGGAGCCATGGAGATCTCCCAAGATATGATGGCGCAAACGAATCTCGACAGTCTATACTTCAGTGGCAAGGCTCTCAGCAAGTTTGCAACTATGGTCTACACAATCCACGATCTTGCGAAAAATCCGGGTCTCGCGGCTGCTGGTCTTGCAAAGCTGAAAGACGCCTTCAACCGCTTTGCTAGCAATCAGCAGACTTACCCTCTTGTCTACGATACTGCCTGGAAAGGGCTTGTAAGCTCAGGCTCGTACGTCACTGGAAACTCCGGCCAAGATTTTGGGAACACCTACTATAACGATCATCACTTCCACTTCGCCTACTTTGTTCATTGTGCGTCTATCATTGGCTATCTCGATCCTAGTTGGGTGGGTCCAAATCAGGAATTTGTCAGTCTACTTCTCAGGGACGCTGCAAATCCAAGCGCTCAGGATAGCCACTTCCCGTTCTCCCGAATGTTTGATTGGTACCACGGACATAGCTTCGCCAAAGGCCTCTTCGAATCGGGCGATGCCAAGGATGAAGAGTCGTCGTCGGAAGATGCCATGTTCGCCTACGCGATGAAGATGTGGGGCCGGACAGTGGGAGACTTATCAATGGAGTTGAGAGGAACCCTGATGCTCAGAATCCTCTCACGGACACTTCAGAACTACTTCCTGTTGGATAGTAGTAACGCCAATCAGCCTCCGAACTTCATTGCGAATCATGTAACTGGCATAGTAAGCAAGCCCTATTCTCCTTCGCCAATAACGCAGATCACGGCTTGATGTTATGCAGCTCTTCGAGAACAAGATTGACCATACGACATACTTTGGTGGGAACCCTGAGTACGTCCAAGGGTAAGCCCTGCTAAGCTGATGATCATCCCGTTGCATCTTATCTAACTCTCTTAGAATCCACATGATCCCCCTTAACCCCAGCTCAGCCTTGACACGAACGAAGAAGTTCGTAACCGAAGAGTGGAAGGCGTATTTTGCCAACGGTGCGGTGGCTCAGGCAACGAACGTCGTTGGTGGCTGGAAAGGTATACTCTACGCCAATCTCGCCATCATTGACCCAAGGGCTTCCTATGACTTCTTCGCGCAAAGCAACTTCGATCCCTCTTGGCTTGATGGCGGTGCCAGTCGAACTTGGTATCTGGCTTATGCAGCAGGTAAGTTGGTCTAAGATTATTACTGTTCTGCATCGAAATACTGACCATGAAAAAGGGCTTGGCGGCGCCCCCTTGATAACACCTGTACAGCAACAGTTGTCTGCGCAAACTTGATGACGATCAAGGAATGCATTGGTGATTGGGATATCGGGTGGTGTGATACTTGGTACCATGATTGAATCGAAGGCATTGCGGTCATAGCATCCCTATTCTTGATAAAGTGTTGATGCCCCTCACTACGATCCTCAATTTCTTGACGTGTTTGTCACACTGCACTGGAGTTGTACTTCGACTTGACCGACGACATACTATATAAATCCATCGCCACCTCTCCTCCTCCTCCTCTTGACCGGCGATTGCGTGGCATGAGGAGCCACAATGCTACGGCCACTTCCATCGCCTGTCCTCCACGTCCAGCAGGGCCTCCATAACCTCAGGGTCATTCCGTCCCCAGTATCTATTGTGACTACCCTGATTCCCGTCGTTATGAGCCGCATTTGGTGGTCGTTTTCGGAGGTATTCGTCGACGTCAGATCATGTTGACTTAGTGAATACTATTTCTCTCAAACTCAATCTAAACTGGCCGAATGGTGTAGATGGTTATCCGACAGTTTAACATTTACAATGGGTTCACTGGAGGTCGCGAGATCGATGCTCGCTTTGGTCAGTACTTTTGAACTATGAAGGATTCAGTTTTCTAGTCTTCGGACATACCAGTCTCATTTGGTTTGTCTCGTTTCAAGTGCAGAACGGAGTGGTCAGTAGCTGAACATGTCACAGCTGTCTCATCAAATGGAGTACGGTACATCACAACGCATAGTGGTCTGAAATCTTTAAAACAACTACTTAAAATTAACTAGATATTAATACTTCCTTCATATGCTCTTTTCTTGTGCATCATTGATGTGGTTGACAAGTACGGAGTTTAGGTGTTTACATTGCGTATTCAGCTGCCTGACCACCGTTCAAACCTTTGAATTAGTGAACGGGGAAAGGTCGATCATTGGCTTCCTACCAACTGACGTTCTCCTCCTCTTAGCCTGAGGTCTTGTGAGCATAGATGCGGTAGTGCCACCCCCTCGCTGCCTGGTTGGAAGGTTGGATTTCTCCTCAGATCTTGTAGCAGCAACACCGGTCAGTGACGGCATACGTTGTCTAGGTGTTTTACCGGCTACAGAATTACACTGTGAATGCATGCTCTGTGGTTGATGCGAGCTATCTGCAAAGACTAGAGACCTCATCGGCCGTGGCAGCTCCAGAAGATTCTGTCGACGATCCACTTGGGGAGTTGCTAGTCATTCGACGAAGTGCTGAAAGAATTGTGGGAAGAGTCCGTGCCGGACGAATGACTCGATGCATTGCCTGGGACACCTGAGTGGCCTAACTCGGAGAAGCGTGAGATGCAATTTTATCCTTCCAGTAGTAATGTAGCTTGAATTTCTACAAAGTGACTACCTACATGCACAGTAAGTACTGAACTTTCCGGCCCGCTCAGCCATAAGAGCTTAACTTCAACGAGTTTCCACGCCAAGAAAAGGCCTCTGAAAACGGCGTCAGAAACTCATTTCATGAGTCGGTGGGAATGCCTCACAAAAGGCTGATCAAAGACGCTCACTTCACCGTCACGAGCACTTCCTGTGTACTCGTAGTTCGTTTGCCAAGGGGCATAGCCACAATCGGAGCATGGCGTCAACCAACCACCATCACACCTTTGGTTTGCCAAGTTTTGAGCGTACAACCCAATCTTCAACTCCCGGTATGAATAACCAAGAGCTTCGCCTCTACCTCGCTGGCAGCCCCCGAGAATCGAGGATTTCCCTTCCAATCTGCATTACGATTGGTCTTGGCACTTGGCAAAACCCGCTTCCGTAGTCAGTCTAATCAATAATCACTTCATAGTATGTCCTACATCAAAGTCGGCACAACTGGCCCTCTAAGTTTCTCGGCGGAGGAACCTGGGACAAATGTGTAAGCTAACATCTTTATCTTGCACGCAGATGCTCCTTCATCCACTTTGTCCACGAGCTCCTGCAATATCTACCCGACGATGAAGATAGTACGACTAACACGTTGCTATGGAAAATCCAGCTGCCACGGGCTTAAAATCGAAAATCAAACGGCACGCCTCCAACAGGGGACTCTCACCTTCCCGCAGCCACAGCATGCCTACCGAAGGTAACGGTTCTTTCAGACCCAATGAACACACCAGTCTCCTTGCTCGGACAGATAGCACACCTCTGTACGAGGATTCGAGACCTTGGGTTCGATGGCCAATGTACACGTACCATGTCACGAAAAAGACGCTGCTGAGCAACTACGTCAATGTGCTGTTGGTATTTGTGCCGTTGGGGATTATTGCCGGTGCAATGGGATGGAGTCCAACGGCCGTGTTCATACTGAACTTCCTTGCTATAATTCCGTTGGCGGCTTTGCTGAGCTTTGCGACGGAGGAGCTGTCGGTGAAGCTGGGGCAGACTCTCGGAGGATTACTGAATGCGACATTCGGCAATGCGGTGGAGCTCATTGTGAGTGGAAGCTTCACGTTGCAAACGGCATACCTACTGACTCCAAATCTTACGCATGTAGGTCAGTATTGTGGCGCTCAAGAATGGCGAGATCCGAATTGTCCAGTCCAGCATGCTGGGCAGTATCTTATCGAACATTCTCCTCGTACTCGGCTGCTGCTTCCTAGCCGGAGGCATCAAGTATCATGAACAGAAGTTCAACGAGACCGTCGCCTCTACCATGTCATCCTTGATGTTGGTCGCATCGGCGTCCTTGATTATTCCGGCAACGCTCTACGCCGCATTGACGAGGTCCAAGTCTACCGATCCAGATGATTCAGAGGAAACCCTGCTTATCCTTTCTCACGGGACGGCAATCATTATGCTAATCCTCTACGTGATGTACCTGGTCTTCCAGCTTCGTACCCATGCAGATCTATTCGATGAGGAGAACAGTGAAGGTACTGATGGCGATGATAACGGCAAAGAGGAGGAAGAACACATCCTTAGCCCCTGGGCAGCCGGCGTGGCGTTGGTTGTCATAACCGTTGCCGTGGCAGTCTGCGCTGAGTATCTTGTTGACAGCATTGATTCTATCGTGAAGACCGCCCATATCAGCAAGACGTTCATCGGGCTCGTTCTACTTCCTATCGTTGGAAATGCGGCAGAGCATGTCACAGCTGTTGTGGTGGCGATGAAGGACAAGATGGACCTGGCCATTGGTGTCGCGATTGGTAGCAGCATGCAGATTGCGCTGCTGGTCACACCTTTCTTGGTCATCTTAGGATGGATCATTGGACAGCCGATGACTCTGCATTTCGAGACGTTCGAAACGGTCGTTTTCTTTCTCTCTGTCCTCGTGGTGATTTTGATCATCCAAGATGGAAAATCCAATTACCTTGAGGGGGCCATGCTATTCGGGACGTACGTATCACGATGATCCAAATTCTATATAAGGGCCGAAGTGCTAAAAGCTGTTCAGGTATATCATCATTGCTCTTGCGTTCTACATCTATCCAGACGATGTCGGAGACGGAGACATCGGCGGCAAGATGGTGTCATCAGTGATGAACCTCTTTTAATGACGTTGCAATCGGGTAGCTCTACCATAAACGCAGCGTCAATGTACAATCGGGTGTAGGAAGTAATTAAAGCATTTAGCCCACCATTTATCGATTCAACCCACTGTCGATTGACTCTAATTATTCCACAACTGAACGTCCAATTGTATTACAAATTATAATAGTAACAGAACAATAGGGTCACAATAGCCCTAGAATGCTCGTATTTAATGGATTCACCTCTAGCCTTAATAACCAATTCACAACGTCTCAGCATGCTTTCAATGCACTTTCAAAAGTCCTCCTTCATCAGTTGCGCCCATTCCTTCTTTATAGCCTACTGCGTGTCTGAAATTGAGTGGATTTTTGTGATGCCGGGCACTAATACGCAATTTGATTGATCCTTCACAGATTCTCCATTGGATTTAGATCAGGTGATTGAGCAGGTCAGTTCATGTTTAATAGCTCTACTTTTGTAGTGGTATGTCATAGTCTCATTTGAGATGTGATATCTTACTTCATCATTCATTCGCAACATCAGATCACAGTTAGCTACCTATCAATTCTTCATAAAAATGAACTTTTAGTGCTTTCAAAACCTATAAACATATATTCATTTGTAGTTCCTTGTTCTGAATTCGCAGTGAACCCTTCTAATACAATGTTATAACATCTCAGATTTCTCGAGTTAACCTTTTACTGGGTGGGGTTAAGGCGGGGATAAGGTTCGGGAGTGGCGTCAGATCGGGATCGGGTCATCGGTGGTCCGTGCCAGCGTACTTTGTAATGGACAACGGGTTTCTAGTTGTTGCTCGGTATCGAGAGCCGCAACACTCACAGTCGATGGTTTACTTAAAGGCCGAGGGCTCAGACCACTCTTTAGACATAATCATGATCTATTCAGCGCTGGGCCCCTGGCCCACTCTTCAGACCTTCACGACCACGTCATACAATCGAGGATTTACCTGACGCTGAGGGCCAGGCCCACCTTGTCAGCCTTCACGGTCAGGTCGTGCGATTGAGGTCTACTCAGCACCGAGGGTTTGACCCACCTGGTCAACCTTAATGATCAGGTTGTGTGGTCGCGATTTACTCGGCGCTGAGGGTTCGAGCTACCGTACCCCTTCAGCCCTTCACGGCCAGCTTGTGTGGTCATGATTCATTCAGCGCACAGGTAAGGTCGTGCGATCGCGATTTACAGGCCTTTGCGCGCTGGGGCCTCTAACCAAGGAAACACAGAAAGGGGTAGGGTGTGGGGTAGCATCTAATCGCACCTCCAAGGTCTCTGGTCATGTCCGAGTATAAGTAGGACAGAAAGTCTCTTCACTGGACGTCCATTATCTTGCAGAGTCAGAAGCATTCCAATCTTGTTGATCAGAATACTCTCAGTGTCCGTCTACCAGAGTCATCTTTGTACTTCAGATCACTCATACAGAGCAAAAGACCAATCTCCATATTCAAGATGCACGTCCTCTCCATCACCTCCGTTTTCCTAGCAACCGCGCTCCTCTCCTCCGCCACACCAACCGGCACCTCCAACCTCGTCCCTCGCGCTTGCACCACTCTATTCCCTACCTTCATCGACCACATCTCTGAACAGAACCCCACCACCTCAACCACGGACACCAACTTCGAAGTCGCCCTGGATTCCGTCGCCGGCACCCTCTACCACCGCGACGTCCTAGTCCGATTCGACAACATCCCTGCCGGCAGCTACGGCTGCCAGCTCGACGCCTTCTTCCCCGCCGGAGCCACCGTCACCAATACCGGCGCGACCCAGGTCAACGTCTTCACCCTCGACCGGCTCGCCATCGCTACCGACACGTATGCCACGGCTCCAAACGATGTCAGTCTGTTCGGCACGATCACGTTCTCGGCTAGTACCACCGGCGTTCAGAAGGCCGTCATCAACTCGGGTGTCTGCGCTCCTAGCCTTAGTTATCGCTTCACTATGGCGAGCACCACTGCGATTGGGGACGTGATGTTTCAGGAAATTCTCAACACTCAGGGGTTGAGGATTACTTACAACTGCTAGAGGCCGGGGAGGACACTTGTTGGCAGCGCTTTGATCGGAGATGAACTGCTGCCTAGTCTAATGTCTCACTTGAGATGTTTGTTAGCTCATCCAAATTGTATGGGGTAATTTCCAGGCGGTAACCCACGTCTTGACGATCGTTAAAGTAGATGTATCTATCTTATCAGCACATCATCAATGAAAATTTGACATCCGTACTTACTGAAAACACAAGAAGAGATTGACGTTGAATGCGAAAGCAGCTAGTAGACTAAGGCAAACGGGAGATCGATAATCCTTGTTACGGACCAAGTACATACAACGCTTCGAGCTTAATTCAGCATATATCCCAGGCCCCATCGTCTTAACCTGATGACCTCTCTACTTTACTTCCCATGTTCAATATATAAAGGGCACGCTTCATATGCCATCATTTGTGTGATTATATCAAAGCGCTGCGTTATCACCGCTTGATGCCAGCGGTTCAGCATGGCTGACACACAACGCCGCCGAAGATCTAGAGCCCGCCGTGCCGACGACGGCAATGAGGGCGCCATCGTGAAGTAGGTAGGCGGAGAAGCTAAACCGCGGGCGACGCGCCCTGTGTGTTTGTACGAAGGCTATAAACAAAATTCTCCGCCACCCCACAACTTTCTTGCTACTTGGAGTAGAAGGGCTGAGAATGGCTCAAATTGCTATAAATGATTAAAACATATATAGCAGATGCCTCAGTGTCTAATACAAACTCTGAGCTTTCTGATTTTCCAAAAGAATCTCAATTGTTGGCGTTGTTGTTGCTCTCATAATAGCTAGCATCAAGTTGTGGGGTGGCGGAGAATTTTGTTTACAGCCTTCGTACTGTACTCCTCATTCCGGGATGCTCGGCTGACTAAGCAATATTCGAAATCACTGTTTCCAAGTAGTCTACAACTGTAAGCAGCCATATGGAAATCGGCACAGTTGGTCTGTAGAGTACTGCGCGCTGTGCCACTCGAAGATAGATGACTTTTTAAATGAGCCTAACGACTTGCAAGGAATACAGCTTGGTGACGTTGCCCTTCGCTAAGTTGTGACTTTTATCCGTAACCGAAAGCTCTGCATCGCGCATTATCACCTGTGGTTCAGAACATCCCAATGCCTCCGCGAGTGAGTCTTCTGCGAGCCGGTCGGTCTATGGCCTTCCGGACCAGACCATCAATATCATCAGGATTGGATAACTCGTCGTATCTGAGATTGGTGCCGAGCAGATCGATTACCGCGGACGAGAAGCCTCTGCCAGTAGCTGAAGATCAAGGCAAAGGACCTAATCAAGAGCAGCTACCACATGTCAGTGAAGAGGCTGCAGCCACGGGCAAGATCACTGGTGAAGGAGGGCCGGATCTTGAACAAGGGACGCCTGTGCAAGAGGTCAGTATCTGGAGCGTCTAGACACACACCATGGGCAGCGTGCTAATCTCGTCGAGACAGATCTTGAAACGCGATGAAGATGCCCAGGAGAAGGCTCCTAAAGTCGTTCAGGAGGATATCAAGCCATCAGCACCGAAAGGATCAAGATCGTATTCTACAACAGCCCGGCGGCCCCAAGACGACTTAATGAGGATAGAAGACGCCGAGGTCGAGACGCAAGGGCTCAAGTTCGAATTACCAACATTACCGTTACAGAGCAACGCCAACCTCAAGCATCGCTATGATCCAGTGATTATGCAAGTCACGAATCTTCTCATGAAGGATGGAAAGCTGAGTGTTGCTCAGAGGGTACGCTCGTCAGTTCCTCTCACATCTCGTACCGTCGCCGATTGATTGAGTTACTGTAAGCTCCTGAGGTTGATTAGCTAGCATATAGAACATGTCTATGATCCTTTCGCATCTTCGAACCGCACCGCCTCCTTCTGTCAATCCTGGTCGACCTTTGCTGCCTGGCGCTCCTCCTTCATCTCACCTTCCTCTGAATCCGATCCTGTACCTCACCCTAGCGATTGACTCTGTAGCGCCACTCCTTCGTATACGATCACAAAAGGGTGCTGCTGGAGGTGGTGTGGCTCTGCAGATTCCGGTACCTTTAGGATTGCGGCAACGAAGGAGGCAAGCAGTGCAGTGGATTCTCGATGCGGCAACTAAACGGAAAACAAGAGGCAGCGGGAGAGGAGGTTTTGCACAGAAAGTAGCCGAGGAACTAATCTCGGTGGTGGAAGGGAAGAGTGGAGTTTGGGATCGAAGGGGTGGAGCTCATAAGCTCGGTGTCAGCGCTCGCGCCAACCTTACATTTGGTAGGCGGCGATGATGGAGCATATGTAAAGCAGCGGTGTGGAACGATTGTACCAAACTATGCTATACCGTCTCCAATGCGTCTTCACATATATATCTGTGGATCATACTAGCCCAGGTGAGCCCGCTGATAATGCCTTATCGAGCTATGCTCCAAGCATCCAATCTTCCATCGGCTTGCTGCCTTACAATCTGGAAGCTGGGCCTTAACGAGGCCATGATGATATCCACTTTTCGGGCGGAGTCACATTGTCTTGGCCTCAGAGAAGGACTGAATTGGGATCGCTTAGGCATGATATGGGATGAACGCATGCATGACTGCAGTATTTCACCGTAGGCAGCGACGAATGGGCTCCTATCTCCTCCCAAGGACAAAGAAATACCCGACATCTTACACCCCACACACCCCTATCATGGTTGATAAATGAACCTGTCAGCGTTTTTGTGGCTGGTCGGGCCAAGAAGCGACAGAGTGGATAGACCGCGGATATGTCCACGTTCATGATGCACGCCATTGAACCACTTCCATCATCAACCTCCCACTGACTCCCTCTGTTGTCTCACCCACCACCGCAGCACTTTCGCCAAGTCCGAGGGACAAAAGGTTGATACTAAGACGGTCGCACGTCACCTACAACCATGGCCATGGCAACGGTCTCTCATGATGAGGAGTGCCAGAGCAACGGGGAAGGCGCATGAGCCGCGACATGTGAATGCGCTTGTCCCACTCTACTCTACCTCCGTACTTCCCCCCGGCCATTGATGCCGATTAAGGTTCGGCCCATCGCGAGCTCCACCATGACCGTTGTACAAACTTGAAGCTCTCTAGTCCTCTTGTTTTTGACGTGTCAGGAAGCAGCAATCATCACCCGCTTGGCGATCTCCCGTCGTGTTCTGATGCCACCCACCCATTGTTGATTCCAGTCTTGGCGCAAACATCTTCAAGCAAGCTACCGTTCCTTGGCGGATAGCTGAAGGTAGAGAGAAAGCTTGTCGTCTGCAAACTACCGGAACACATCCATTACACTTTCGCAGGCCTCACGTCTTTTGATCCTCATACTCACCGGCAGCTGTAATACGCTTCTCGCTATGTCCCTAGCGATCGACCTTTGTTGATCAGCTAGAGAGGCCTGATATCATCTTTTCAAATTCCGACGTCTTCATACGCAAAAAACGTCCGCTGTCTTTGTGACATTCAACCAAGATGTCTCTCGAGTCGGCGCTGGACGAGGAGCGGCGGGAGGTCATGAACATACTGGAAGGCAGGAGCGGACCGGCTCGAGGTGCGGCCAGCTCAAACTCGGCGGCGCTGGGCCAGAATGGGCGGACGGCAAGTCCAGCAACTCCAGTACGGAGCATGTTAGATGTGGAAGGCCCGGCAGTACCAAGGCATGCATCGGTTGCAGGCATCGGAGTCGGTGTGACGAATCCGCCATCGAAAACCTCTTCCAAACCTCCGCGTGTACGAAGTGTGCGAAGCCTTCTGGACCCAGAGCCCACTAGTCCACCTCAGTCACGCTACACACATAGCGCCACGACCTCACCAATTCATGCCCATCCCCCGGGCGGCGGTATACACCGGGCTCAGTCTGACGCTGCTGCTCACCCTCCTGATGGGAGACGGCGCGCTTCTAACGAGCGAGATAGAGGAGGTGTAAACCCGAGCGCTGATTACCAATTCGAAATGCTCCCTAGTATTGCATCACAAGCATTACCGAAGCGGGTCACACAAGGAGGCAAGAAACCAAGCCTTTTAACAAGCTCTATGGCGTCAATCATGCAGGGTCAAGAGCTCGGGTCACTACCTAGAGGACGGGACAGAGGAAGGCACAACTCCACTGCAGGCATCATCGGAGACAAGTCGAAATCACCATCGTCTCGCCTCTGCAATCGCTCGCAGTCTCCTGGCGGGAGCATGCTGAACACAAATTCCTTCAACCTCAAGCCAACACCCGGGAAGTTTGTCACGGATGGCGGAAAGGTCATCGACATGAACAACGCATACAGACGACTCTCCGACGCGGCATTGCTCAAGTCTGGGGGTAATCTATCTAACCTACCAGCTCGGTCTACTTCAGAACGAATACGTGCCGACAGCGGGGAAGCGCTGTCACCTACTGGCGGAATCCGACTGCAGAAGGATTACTATCAGAATGACGATGATGACGAGGCTGCCATTGAAAGCAGTGATGAAGATGCGAGTTCTGGTGACGAGCCCTGGGGTTCGGAGAATTCGAGAGGCAGAAGGAGAAGTAGACGTAAGAAGAGTCCCGGAGGTGCAGAGGCGGACTGGGAAGACAGTGAGAACGAAGGTTTACAGAAGCGAGAGGCCGGTAGTACACTGAATATGGGAAGAGCACAACACCCTCGGAAGGTTAAGAGTCTACTTGCTGCGGCAGAAGAAGAACGTAAGGCCCCTATCCTAATGCAGCATCTACCATATCGCATTCAAAATCTAAAATGCAACCCAAAGGCTTGAATATATCTTCACACTATAAAGTCAAATCACTACTAGAACCCACTGTAACGGTTACGGGACCGGGTGGGGAGCGACTGGCGGCTAAGAAACAAGGAGTCCATCCAAGCACTAGTTACGACCATACAGCTTCAGGCTTGAATTCGCCGGTAACTTCAGACACGGAAGCCGAACTTACGGATATCAGACGAGCGCAGCGAATGAGCGTCAACTTGTCACCCATCGACAATTCGATCGAGCATCGACTCATCCGGACGATTATCCGTGGGGAGTTCTCCAAGATGCAGCAAGAGGCAGAAGAAGGTTCGCGGAGACTGAGAACTTACCTTGTTGCGACTGATCTGAGTGATGAAGCGGCGTATGCGCTTGAATGGACGATAGGCATAGTGTTGAGAGACGGAGACACGCTGATAGCAGTCTATGCCATTGACGAAGAGACTAGCAGCGGCAAGGGTGGTGACAGCGAGAGCATCCATGGCGTGGGTATTGGCGAGGGCGCTCAGGCCATGCAAGATACAGCCGCAGCCATTGGCTCGTTGACAGCAGCAACTCAGAATGCCAGTTCCAAAACAACACCATCTCCGCTCTCTGCAGGCTCGTTACTGCCTGGTACCGATAGCAAAGGGGGTTCGGTGGACTCGCGGAATATGCCCAAGGCCGAAGCAGACAGGTACCATGCTATCGAAGATATATCGCAGCGTTGTATCAGGCTGGTCAGGAAAACGAAGCTCCAAGTGCGAATTGCAGTTGAGGTCATCCATTGTAAGAGCGCCAAGCGCTTGATCACTGAAGCGGTATGAACATCCCAGCAACGCCGTGCATCGGACATGTCACTAACACCAAGTAGATCGACGGCCTTGAGCCTACAATGGTAATTCTCGGCTCTCGCGGTCGAAGCGCGCTCAAAGGGTATCGCTCTCAGCTCCCCTCCCGTTGTCATCTTACACCTACGTTGTTCACGACTGACATATACTCAAGTGTTCTCCTCGGCTCATTCTCAAACTACCTTGTCACCAAATCCTCCGTCCCAGTCATGGTCGCGCGAAGGAGATTGAAGAAGCATGCCAAGGACAGAAAGATCAATCCTCGCCTGTCCAACAACTTGTTAAATCCGAGTAGGTTGGAGACCGCCAAGATCGATTGAGCGCAAAGGTGTTTCTACGTGGTATCGGCATCTGTAACGGTGCTTGAGTTGCTGTGCGCTCGATGCACGGCTTGCAAGGCGTTGTGACGGTATCATGGTATAGTAGATGCAGCAGGCTACGAGGCTATGGGGCTATGACTTTCCTGCTTTTTCGACTTTGAGCGTTCGGGCTTGTATCTTATCACCACTCTGGCTCAAAGGACAGGTGAAGTATCGTGGCCTCGCTAAAAGCAGTAATTGAAATCACAGTAATGGCCTGCTTTACAGTGGTGCCTGTGCTGGCTTTTGTTCTACACATGGAGACTGCATGTGTACACTTAAGACCATCAAGTTTTAGACGCCATTGACTATGCAAAAGTAAGGCCTAAGACTGCTTTCCAGTGTCGATGCAGGCATTCGATAGCTGCATAGCCATCAGAACATGCTGAACCTGCCGAGAACGCCATGCTTGCGCCTGAACTCCCTAAGACACGCGTTATGCTCATTTCTCAACTCTCTTCGACTTTCTCGTCCCGTTACTTCCAGGCTGTCCCTCCCCTCCGTCCTTCACATCTTTCCTCCTCCTCTTACTCTTCTTCTCAGCCCTCTCAGCTGTCCTTTGAAATGCCTCCTCCGGCGGCTCCTCATCCGCTTCCGAAGCCCGCTTTTTCCCTTTCTTTCCCTTGCCTCCACCTCCTGCATACTTCGCCTCAAGCTTCTCGAAGAAATCCTCCGCTCGTCCCTTCTGTCTCTGCTGGATCAACGCCGCCAATCCTTCATCACCACCTTTCTTTCCATTTTCCCTCCCTTTCCCATCGCCAAACAATTTCTCCTCCACCCCCAATTTCTTCGCATACTCTCTCGCCTCCTTCCCCTCCCTTCTCGCCATCTCCATCCTCCCCTCTTTCTTCTTCGCCGGCTCCTCCGTATACGCCTTGTAAACCTCTACGTCCCCCTCCGCAATCGCTCCATCTATAATCCCCCGATACCTCTCCTCGTCATCGAGCGGATTACTCAGCATCACACTCCTATACACCGCGTTCATATTCCCCTTCCCCTTCGTATAAGCGGCAAGCACATCGCGCCTCTCTTCGCCCGACGCGATGTAGTCCTCTTTGAATTTGTCGAGCGTGGAGCCCGTGATGACGTTGGCGAATTGCTCGCGGTAGAAGGATGTCCAGTCGAAATCGTCGTCGTCGAGGAGGGATTCCGAGGTGGAGCCTGTGCTGTCGTAGCGGCGGCGGCGGGCGGGGGAGGAGAGGATGGCGTAGGCGAAGGCGATGGCTTGGAATTTGATGTGGGCGGTTTCTTTGGATGAGGGAGGTGCTTTGTCTGGGGTGGGTGAGGCGGGGTTAGTTTGATGTGATTTTTTTGAGGTGGAGATGAGTGATTGGGAAAGGACGCCGAGGTGGGGTGTACCTGGGTGGTGTTTGAGCGCTTGCTTGCGATAGGCGGTCTTGATGTCGTCTGCTGTTGCGTCTGGCTGGAGACCGAGGACTTCGTAGGGGTTGATGTCGGTGGGTGGCTCTTCGCCGCGGTCTTCGGACTTGGTTGGCATGGCTGTTGCTTGCGAATGAAGGTTGGCGGAGTCTTGATGTATTGCTTGAGATGCGTCAACGTTAGTGCAAGGAATTAGATGTTGAGCGAGGCGCAAGTGATGGAAATGGTGGAGATGTAAAGTGGTTGGAGGAAGACGCGCTTTGACGCGTTGCGGAAGGACCCGTCGCAGAAAATGACGGAGGGTTCCAACTACAGATTCTAGAATAGCTGCTACTGTAACCATAAACTCCACGTCGATGCAATCTGCCCTCATGGTAGTGATTCATTTTACTCATGCCTCGTACAGAGCAGATTGATTGTACCAAGGATTCAGAGGTTATCAATGTCGTCTCACACGGCAATGGCCTCTGCACCATCAATAGCTCCTGGTGACCATGCAGAGTACATGCGCTTTGCTCTTTCTCTTGCCAGAAAGTCTCCTCCGAAGCCGACCAATTTCTGCGTCGGTGCTGTCCTCGTCGACGCAGTCAACAACAGAATCCTCTCCACTGGCTACACACTCGAGCTTCCCGGAAACACTCACGCAGAGCAATGCTGTTTTGCAAAGTTTGCAGCCGAGCGTGACCTTCACGAAGACCGCCTAGGGGAGACCTTACCAGAGGGGACTGTACTCTACACTACAATGGAACCTTGCGGCAAAAGATCCGTGGGTAACATGCCTTGCGTGGACAGGATACTAAGAACGAAAGACGGACCCAATGGGGGGATCAAGATTGTTTACTTGGGCGTGAGGGAGCCAGAGACGTTCGTGGGAGAGAATGTGGGAAGAGCAAAACTTGAGGCTAATGGAATTCTTTGCGTGCATGTGTCGGGCTTTGAGGAAGACATCTTGAAGGTCGCGACAGCGGGGCATGAGAATGTGGGGTAATAGAGGAGTATCAATGTATGTATTTTATCTCAATACGAATTGATTATTTATTCCCCTGAGATCTCGGTGCAATATTCTTCGTTACATGAGATCAATGACGTCAAGACGTTGAAGCGGGTAAACAAACCCAACAACCTTTAGAACCGTACATATACACACTCATCTTCTTCACTTTACATCATTTCCCTTGATAAAATCTCACATGCAATACTCTAATCCCTCAACTATCCAGTTCATCGTCAGGAATTGTACAGCACCAGCAAAAGCCTACAGATCATCAGTCATTAGGACTTTACCAAACTATCAAACTCGCAAAATGTCTACTGGTACAATCGGAGTCAAGTCCGATAAGGGGTAATTGTTGACTGTTTCAATGTAGGCAGCAGCGATCTCAATGTTGAGAATACAAACATCAAAACAGCTTCAGGTGTCGAGCTTGATGAGCACCAACGAACCCTCGTTGGTAGCGTTCTAGATGTCAGTTAAACCTGTGATCCAAGACTCACTTAAGCAACTTGAGAGACTAACTTCATCAAACAGCTCTTTGCCGGAAGACCATCCTTGAAGAAATTGCAGCTATGGAGTGACGAAGGCGTCTTCGAAGACCCCATTACCAAAGCCGAGGGCCGCAAGCAATATGAGCCCCAATGGGTCAGCTCCTCCATCCATCCCTTCTCCCCTTCTTCAGACACCCACTGAGACGTACCTAGTACGGGCTACAAAGCGCCTTCTCCGAGATCGAGCGCCTCCACCACGAAGTCACCAACGGCGGCAACCCGATCAGCATGGACCTCAAGACCCGCTACGTCATAAAAGGCATCCACAAGGAGCAAACTATCAGCAGCAAGGTCAACATCTTCTACGACAAGTCCACGGGCAAGATCACCAAAGTCGAGGATAAGTGGGATGGGAAGCTGCCCGATAGTTCGTTCACAAATGTGAGTTCTCTCAAGCAGTTGGTGTCTCCATGGTGGTGAGTGCGCTATGCGGAAGGGTGGGTTTGGTGGGGATGGAGCTCTACTTGGGATATGTGGTGGTGGCAGGTGGGTAGGGCCAGTGCTTGTGCTTACCTGCCACCCCATGAGATGACTGCGGAGATTGTACCCTTGGCTTTCAGAAGTTCTTGAGGCTGATGCATTATGTAGATTTTCCGCCAGCTGAACTCCGTTACCGTTCCGATGATGGTTGGCGTGCCGAAGACTGATGAGGAGGACGCCAAGAAGGGCAACCAGTAGACAATCTATGTCGGGAAATGTGACTTGGTACTTTTAGCTAAGGCTAGGCATTGCATTGCACGAAGCAACAAATGGATACCCCAACCCAGAAATTACTTCCCACCGACTCATCAAGTGATATACACCCAAACACGCCGTGACTATGACCCTACCCAGCACCATCTTCACAACACTCACACCCAAAACCCACCACCGTGCCTGCACCAGAAATCTGCGCAAAAGTCATCACAACCTGCACCCTGCACCCTGCACCCCCACCTCCTCCGGGCCCGGTACCGTTGTCGTCTAAAACGGCCCGCGCAGACCCGTCTTGTTGCGGCACTATACCCAACAACCCCTACAGAAGTCCCCAAACTCCCAATAGGACGACACGCTACATCGCCCCCGTCGTTGAGGGTGCAACGTTATGAGTCCGTTCAGTACTGGCTCGGTTCGTCGATGGTGGCGTTGGCGTAGTGTTGTTGTGATTGTTTGTGGTTGAAGGAAGAGGAGGGTGGGTGGTGGTGGTGGGGGGTTGTTGGCATCGAAAGGGGTGTTGTGTGGGGGGAAAGGTTT
>JAABUP010001553.1_pt1 | contig 48158 bp, 41 predicted proteins | sample 5559201 | NCBI WGS metagenome assembly JAABUP01 (sample SAMN10711887, study PRJNA513373) | rock metagenome | isolation source: Antarctica rocks | place: Antarctica
CTTGCATTTGTCGGATGCCCCTTCGGAGCTGGTCGGATCGAACTGTCGCAAGTCCAATCCTCCCGTCCCACAGGGGCATTCGCGTGTCACGACCCGCCCAACGCCCCCACCAATCGGTGGATCAGGGTTCAAGCCGAGGGGTGTGCGAAAGCGCGACAGGACCGGAGACATGACGTTGTCTTCTACTGGCAGGCTACCCACGCTGCCCTCTCGCAGCCGGTCTGCCGGCAGGAAGCCAATCCCGAGACGGACAGCCTTCATGGGGGTGAGCCGCGTCAAGTCGTGAGTCTGTCCGTCTATCGTCAGCGTCCCGCCTTGCGGGTTCTCTGCACCGAAGGCGGCCTGGGGAAGCCGGTCGAAGCCAGTGCCAGGCAGCCCCGTGACGCCGAGCACTTCGCTGGCATGCATGTGGATAGAGGGGTAGCGGACACCATCGATCGTGAGGTCGTCGATCACGATGGCACCGGCTTCGGGTGCCGGGACTCTGCGCTCGATCTGCTCGAAGTCCACCGTCCGGCCGACGATCATCTCGACCAGTTCGCGAACGCTGACCTTGGCGGTGCTGACACTGCCTTGCACGCGCCCGTCCCTTAGCACGGTCACTGTGTCGGTGATCTCCCGCACCTCGTCGAGATCGTGCGATACAAACAGGACGCTCGCACTCCTGCTCGCGATGTCACGCACCACGCGGAAGAGATGGTTTTTTTCATCCGCCGGAAGAAACACCGTGGTCTCGTCCAAGACCAGCAAGCCCCTCTTGCCATCTTGCCCAGTGAACTGACGGATGTCTTGTACGGCACGGACGATGGCGAGCATGGCGCGCTGTGTCGGGCGGAGATCCACAACTTTGGTGGATGGGTCCACGTGCAGGCCATACTCCTCGAGCAGCTTCAGTGCCTCGCGGCGTTCTTGCCCCCAGGACAATCGCCACGACGTCTTCGATGCGTAAGCGCCGATGCGCAAGTTGTCCAGAACCGTCAGGGACGGGACCAGGCCAAGGTCCTGGTGAACGAAACCGATGCCCAGCTCACGTGACTTGCCCGCCGGCATGGGTAAAGAGACGGGCTCCCCGTTCATCTCCATCTCGCCGCCGTCGGGGGTGTGGAAGCCGGACAACACCTTACTGAGCGTGGACTTACCTGAGCCGTTCTCGCCCAGGAGGCCACGGATCTCGCCATGCCCGATGGTGAGGTCCGCGCTGTCCAGCGCCAGGGCGCCCCCAAAATGTTTCGAGATCCCGCGAAGGACGATGGTCGGCGCCGCAGCCTGAGCGACTGTCATGTCACGGCCCCGCCCCTTCTTCGTTGCGTAGCGGTCATCGACGGCTGCCGAGGGCCTCGAGATATCCGATGACGTCGTCCAGTTCCATCACGTCGGCGTACTTCGAATCCATGTCGAAGAGGTTGGCATCGTGCGGACCAATCGCCCGGTCGCCTACGCAAGCGGCCGGGACCGCCACCCGGTAGCCGTACGAAAGGCCGTCAACAACCGTCGCTCGGATGCACCCGGAGGTCGCGCAACCGGCGACGATAAGCGTGTCGATCCGCATGGGGATGAGCATCGAGACCAGGCCTGTCCCAAAGAAGGCGGAAGGCGCGCGCTTGTTGAGAACAAGGTCAGCCGGGGCTGGGGCGATCCGGGGATCGATCTCCATAGACGCGGCGTCGTCGACGCGGAGAGCTCGGAGGGCAGGCATCTTCCGGCCCCAAGTCGCCGCGTCTCTGGTCTGATCCAGAAAAGCCAACGTGGTGTAGACGATCGGAACGTGGCTTGCTCTCGCAGCCGCCAGCAGCCTCCCAATCGCCTCGAGTGCAACGGTCTGATCCGACCCGACCGGGTGGTCGGGGTCGGTAAACGACCGTGTCATGTCAACGACAAGAATGGCCGGGCTTTCGCCGAGACCGACCCGCGCACCGATGCCGCGGGACGCGTAGAAGGCGGCGGTCTCCGTCGCCCAAGGGGTACTCACGTCTCGCCTGACGGGGACAAAGCCGCTGGACCTCGAGCGACGAGTTCGTCGGCAGCCACCGCATTACCGTGCGGCGGCCGGTGAGGCGCCACCCGCTGCAGACACGTACTCCGCACAGTCGATCCTCTCCAACGGAGCCAGACCCGAGGTCCGTATCCTGTATCCTGGATACCTGTCTCGTCAAGAGCCTGGGTTACGCCAAACCCTTGAATGTCCTTGCGTGACGAACAGCCGCCGGTCTCCGACGTGCACATCCTCGAACCGCAGCCCCAGGACCTCGCAGCGGCGCAGCAGCCCCCCATGGAGCATCAGTGCCACGATGGCCCCATCGCGGTCGGTGCGCAAGGGCGCCGGTCAGTGCGACTACCTCGTCCGGCGAGAGCACCCGGGGCAGCCGCTTCCGGGCCCGGATCAACGCGGTGCCTCGATGCCGGGGATGACGCGAACCGAGGCTGCGTGGCACGACCTGCCGCTCGAGCAGGCCGCGCACGCACAAGGAGTCGAACAGCGAGGACACCGTCGCTAACCGGCGCTTGATGGTCGTCGCGGACAGTCCGGTCTCCCCGTCAGCGATCCGCACCACGTTCTCCCGGCGCGGGCCCGCTGCGCCTCATGAACGCCAGCACATCGCGACGGTCACCTCGACGGCAGGTTTGCCCACGACCGGAAAAACACCTTCAGGTCGAACTGAGGCGCCAGCACCGTGTTCCGCCGCACCCGCGCGCCCGTGAACCGCAGATACTCATCCACCAGCGGATCCCCCAGCGACGGAGGCCCGAGGGCGGAGCGGACCAGACAAAGGCACAAACGACACGGCATCGGACATCCCGGCCTCTCGACGGGCGCTGCTGAGTCCCATCCTCCAAGTCCCGGCACGAAGGCCGTAGTCGACACGCAGCACCTAGAATCAAGCCGCTTTTCGCTCAGGCGGAGCTCGACCGCCGACTCAAGTGATCGTCATGACCTCAACACTTCTAGTCACCGGTTCGGCATCGAGCCGATCTGCACCGTGCTCACTCAGCACGGGATGCAGATCGCGCCGTCCACCTACTACGCCTACCTCGCCCGCCCCGCCTCGGCGGCCGACCCTGGAGCAGGCAGACCTCATCAACACCCTCGGGACTCTTCACCGGGCCAACTTCGGGGTCCATGGGGTCCGCAAGCCGTGGCACGCGGCCCGCCGCACCCGCCAGTGCTGCAGGGGCATCCAGGCCAGGTCGCCCTTGTGTGGCCCTTGCGGACCCGGACCGGGAACAGCAGCCCGGCGTTGTTGAGCTCGGTGACGACGGCGCGGGCCGAGCCGGTGCGGGCGAACACGGTGAACAGGTGCCCGATTGCCTCGCGGACGCCGGCGTCGGGTCGAGGACGACGTTGCCGGCGGGGTCGTGGACCAGGCCGACCGGTAGGGTCATCTTCAGCTCGCCGCCGCAGCCCTTGGACAGATGACCGCCGCGAAGCCGGGCCGGGATGAAGAGCAGCTCGGCATCGCTCATGGTGCCCTTGAGGCCGAGCGCAGCCGGACGTCGAAGTCGGCCGGATCGTCCAGGCCGTCCTCGTCACAGATCAGGGTGCCGGCCAGCGCGCAGATCTCCAGCAGCCGGTGCCAGTCGGCGTTGTTGCGGGCCACCCGGGACACCTCGAGGTAGGCGGTGCGGGCCAGGTGCCCGCTGGTGACCTTCGACCCGGCCTCGGCTTGGGTGCTCACCGCGGCTCACCCCTGCCAGCGCGCCCAGCGCCACCGAGGCCGGCGACTGGACCAGCCAGTCAGCCGCGGCCGGAGGGGGACCGGCTGGTCACGGCGCCGTAGTCCGCGGCGGGCAGGATGGGCCCAGGGTGCGCCAGCCGCGTAGCCAGGCCGCCAGGCCGTGCTGCTACAGCACGGCGATCCCGGGGGCCACGGAGCGTCGCCGGCCAACGCCCGGCGGCGTAGCTGTTCGTAGCGCTCAACATCCGCTGCCGCCGTGGTCGGTGCGGCGGTCATCCGGGCCCGCCACTGTTGGGGTTCCTCACCCGCGTCAGCGCCCGCTCCACCGACCGTGGATGCACCCGGACCCCAAAGGTCTCCTCGATCGCCACGGCCACGTCGCCCGAGCGCACCGACGGGTCCTCGGCCCGGGCCGCCGCAGCGAGACGTGACCATCTCCTCGGTGAGCTTGTGCGCCCGTCGAGGTCCCGGCCGGGCCGGCACCGACCCGGGCAGGCCGTCGGCCGCAGCGCGCCCGCCGCCTGGTAGAACGACGGGCGGGAAAGCCGGACACGGCCGCCGACCGGCGGCACCGTCGACCCCGACCCGGCGCACCATCTCGTACTTGACCTGGACCAGGTCCCGGATCGAAGAACTCCGAGGCGGCGAAGGCCTCGTCGCTCACGTCCTGCGGGCGGGGGTTTGGGCTGCGCTCAGCCCGCAGCGTCTCGACCTTCGGGTCGTGCATACGATTGGCCACGTCGCCTCGTCGAATCACATTCGTGGAAGTCTGATTCGTAGCTTGAGCGTCGGCGTGCCCATTGGGGAAGACACGCGCCGGCGCCCCTCTTGGGCGCCGGTCTCGTTGACGCGGCGGGCGGTTCGGGCTTGGGTTGAGACCGGACGCGGAGGCGGGTTGGGAAGACGTCTCACCACGGTCGTCACTTCAGCCACACTGTCCACCCCAGGCCACGCCCTCGACCCGCGACGGTCCCCCTCCGGATCAGCCCGCGCCGCACAGCACCAGCGTCAGTTCCGAGCCAGATCCCGAGTCGCAGAGCGGGAAAGTCGAGACTCCCTGAGCGGTCCCATACCGTCTATGCGACGGTTTGGAGACTGGTTGCGGCGTCATCGCGGAAGCGGACTCCAATGCCGGGTTCGTCGGCGGGATGGATCAGGCCGCTACTGATCCGCGGCGGTTGGTCAAACAGGTCGTCCCACCAACCCGGCATGTATTCCACGAGATAGGCATTCGTGCAGGCCGCGAGCAAGTGCACGCTGGTTTCGATGAAGAGGTGGTTGGACACCGGCAGCCCGGACAGGTGTGCTTGTGCGGCGGCCTGCAGGAAACCAGTCGGTCCGCCGCAATGCTGTAGGTCCGGCATTAGCACGGCCGCGCCTCGCGACTCGATCAGGGACGCCATCCCAGCCGTGCCGAACACCGTCTCGCCAGCCGCGATCGGGGTGTGGACCGCGGCAGCGACCTGCGCCATGCCGGCGACGTCCTCCACCGCGACAGGCTCCTCGATCCAGACCAGCCCGAGAGGGTCGAGAGCACGGGCGGCGGCGAGGGCTTCGATGCGTGACCAGCCTTGGTTCGCGTCGACCAACAAACCGGTTCCCGGGTCGAGGGCTTCTCGGACCCGGGTCGCCCGCTCGACGTCCCCTCTCCAGTCCCTCGACCCCACGCGCATCTTGTAGTAGCGGAAACCGCGATCCTGGTAGCCCAGCGCCTCCTCGACGAGCTCGTCGTCGGTCAACGACAACCACCCCGGCTGGGCGTAGACCGACCGCTCGGCAGGCGAGCCGCCCAGTAGGCGGAACAGCGGCAATCCCACCGCGCGGGCATGCAGATCCCATAGCGCCGTGTCGATGGCCGACAGCGCCAGCATGCTGATGCCGGACTGGCCAGTGATGTTCACCCGCAGCCGCATCGCGTCCCAGAGGGTGCGAATCTCCCGCGGATCGTCGTCACGGATCACCCGGGCGAGGTCCTCGAGCATCGTGCAGACGGCCAGTGCCTGCCGGGCGGTCAACGTCAGGGCTGCCCCTTGTCCGGCCACCCCGTCGGCGTGGACTTCTACCAATGCATTGTGAGTGTGCGTGGTCTGGTGGATCGCCGTGCGCATCGGCTGGCGCATCGGCACGGCGACGTAGCCGACCCGGATCTGGTCGATCTTCACTGGCCAGACCCGGTAGCGGCCTGGTCCTGGGCGCGCAGGGCCTCGACCAGTCGCTGGGTCACGGGCACTGGCAGCTGGTGACGGCCCGCCGCGCGCAGGACCGCACCCCCAATAGCCTCCAGCTATTGGGGGTGCGGTCCTGCGGCCGCGTCTCGCTGCATCGACGAACGCATGCTGGTCGGGATCTGGTCGAAGAACGCCAGCACGCCATCCGCGTCACCCATGGCCCCCTCGGCCCGGGCCACCGCAGCGACCTCGCCGATAAGGCCCACGAGGTCGCTGCGGCGTTGCTTGCGGACCACGCCTGCAGTGGCCTGCGCGTGCGTGGTGAGCAAAGCCAGTGGAGCCAAAAAACCCAGCTTCGCCCACAGTACGGCGCTCTCGTTACCCGCGACCTCGACATCGACCCCGACCCGCTTCAGGACATCAGCAACCCGTTGCACCCGGGCCACGACGGCGCCGTTGTCGGCGGCGAGCACCACCGAAGCGAACGGACTCTCGTGCAACACCTCGCCCGGTCCGACCCGCGTCGACTCCACACGGATGGTCGCGGCGATAACGCACGCGCCGGGGTAACGAGCGCGTAGCACCGCCATGTGCTCGACACCGTTCAGCAGCGGCACCATCAGCGCCCCGTCAAGCACCTCGGGAGGTACCCTGTCCAGTGCCGCATCGAGCTGCGTCGCCTTGACCGTGACTAGGCAGAGGTCCACCGGTTCGTCGAGGCGTTCCGCCGCCCGCACCGGGAGTGTAAAGTCGCCGAAGCGCTGGCTGCGCACCGACAGCGGCCGCTCACGCAAGGCCGCAACGGTTTGCGCGCCGGCGAGGCAGACGACCCTGGCGCCACCCCGGGCGAGTAATCCACCGAGGAGGCCGCCGACCCCGCCCGGGCCTAGGACAGCGACCCGTAAGCCAACCACATCCTGCGACTCCGTTGTGCCCGCGGACCCGTGGCCGTCCATGGCTCTCTACCATTCTTTCGCTGTGACACGCGCGTCGTGGACGATGATACGTCGTCGCTCACATAACGGCGCCGCGAGCGCAGGGTGCCGGCTTGGCAAGGTCCCGAAGCGTCCGAGCTGCGCGAAGAAGCAGGGCTCTTGGCCAGCAGGCTGACCCCGCTCGGCACGCTCGACGTCGCGCCAGGCATGTCCAGCCAACGGTGCAGGGTTTTCCTGGCCACCGACCTGACACACGGCGCGGCGCAGCGGGAGCTCGAGGAGCAGGACATGCGGTCGGCCTGGTTCACCCGTGCCGACGTCGAGCACATGATCAACGACGGCACCATCACCGACGCGAAATCCACTGCGGCGTACACACTGCTGCTCTTGCACGGGCAGACGTCGCACGTCTGAAGGATCTGCGGGCAAACCCTTGGCAGCAAAGAGGTGTACGCCAACGCCGGGAACCACGTGCCGGTAGGACGCCCGGATCTGCCGCCGAGAGGAGAGCGCGAAGCTGCCGAGTGGAGGAGGGTTGCTGGCGTCCTTCGTCCATACCATCGTCATGCCGGTCTCAGCGCCGGTGGCAACTACGACGACGGCCCGGTCGGCTCCTTCATGGCCACCGGCACGCAGCGACCGCGATCGCGTTGGCCTACCTCGGCGCGTTCGCCCCCGCTGGGCCTGCTGTCCTTCGCGAACCGCATGCGGTAGCAGGTCGGCTCCGGGGGAGTGCCCTTCGGGGCAGGGGCGGTTCCGCAACCGGTGCTGCGGTCATTGGCTGACACCGGTCTCCGTTGTGTCAGGTAGTTCTGCCCCGGACTGAACCTCGTGCCACTGTCGGGGCCCGCGCGGAGAACCTCGTGACACAGCCGCCAGAGTCCCCCCCTCCCCCCCGGGCTGAGCAGATCACGACGTGGGTCGAGTCGCTCGGCTCCGACGAGGTGCTCGAGCTCGCCCAGTCGGTGGCGAGCGGCAACCTCGGTAGGAGGTCCTGCGAACGTACCGGCCGAGTCACCTACCCTCGGACTCACACATCTGCAGTTTGAGGCGATGCTCGCCACGGCCCGGTTGTCCAGGGCGATGGCGGGGAGCGGGACGCCGACCCGGATCAGGCCGAGCGCGGTGTCGACGACGATCCCGCGCGCCAGCCTCATGACCCGCAGAGGGCAGGCATGACGGAGCTCTGCTCCGCCGTCGGAGCGACCCCCGCCGCCGTCGTCACGACAGGCGGGCTACCGGTCGGCGAGGACCTCCGCGGTCAGGTCGACGACCGCTCCGACGACAACGACCGCTGGTGGCCTGATGCCCGCCGGCGCACCGTGGTCGGCGACCTCGCCGAGGGTCGAGTCCAAGCGGCGCTGTCCGGGCAGCCCACCGTCGACGACGAAGGCCACGGGGGTGTCCGCCGCGAGCCCGCCGGCCCTCAGCTCCGCAGCGATGGCCTGGATCGTGCCCACCCCCATGAGGACGACGATCGTCGTGCGGCTCCGAGCGAGGGCCGTCCAGTCCACGGAGCTCCCCTCCGACGACGGAGCGACGTGGCCGGACACGACGCTGAAACCGTGCGACAACCCGCGATGAGTGACGGGTATGCCGGCCAGTGCGGGGACACTCGTGGCCGACGTGACACCCGGGACGACCTCCACAGGCACTCCGGCCGCCTGGCAGGCGAGGACCTCCTCCATCCCGCGTCCGAAGACGAACCCGTCACCACCCTTGAGCCGGACCACCCTCTTCCCGTCCCGGGCGCGCGCCACGAGGATCGCGTTGATGTCGACCTGTGCGGTGGATCGGCCGTGGGGGATCTTCGAGACGTCCACGACCTCGACGTCCGCCCCGAGGCCCTCGAGGTGCGCCAAGGGTGCGAGCCGGTCGACGACGACGACCTGCGCGGCGGCGAGCTCGTCGCGGCCCCGAAGCGTCAACAGACCCGGGTCACCCGGACCGCCGCCGACGAGGATGACCCGGCCGGCGCCCGGGGCCGGGCCGGGACGCGCGTCGCCGGCCAGCGCAGCGGTCGGACCCCCCTCGGGTGTCGGGACAGCCCGCTCACCGGCGGCATCAGGGCGTAGGACCAGCCACGCGTCAGCGTGGTCGATCGCGTCAGCCGTCCGGAGCCACTCGACGAGGCCACGGTCGGCCAGGTCGGCGAGCGCGTCCGGCAGGTCGGTCGCGACGAGCCGGACGAACGCACCCTCCACCCGCAGGGTGGCGACCGTCCCGAGGGACTCGGTGCCCGGGTTGACGATGTCCACGAGGCGTCCGTAGACCTCGGCCGGCCAGCTCATGAGGACTCCGACACCCCCGCAGTCTCGAACGTTGCCACCTCCCTCAGGATCCGGGCCGCGGCCTGGACCGCAGGGACGGCCAGCGCCGCACCCGATCCCTCCCCAAGCCGGAGCCGGTGATCGATGAGGGGGACGAGGCCGAGCGCCTCCATGGCCACGCTCGCGCCGCTCTCCTCGGAACGATGGCCGGCGATGAGGTATGCCGTGACGTCGCGGCAGAGGGCCCGCGCGACGAGCGCGGACGAACAGGCGATCACCCCGTCGAGGACGACCGGGGTGCGCCGGCTCGCGGCCGCGAGGAGGAAGCCGGTCAGGGCAGCGTGCTCGTATCCACCGACTGCGGCCAGCGCCTCGAGCGGCCGCTCCATCGAGGCACCGTTGTGGCTGATTCCGGCACGGACGACCGCGACCTTGCGGTGGAGCATGGCGTCGTCGCTCCCGGCGCCACGGCCCGTGACGTCGGCCGCGTCACTGTCGGTGAAGACGGCGACGAGGGCGGCCGAGGGCGTCGTGTTCCCGATGCCGAGGTCTCCGGTGACGAGGAGCCGGTGGCCCGCGTCGATGAGGTCGTGGGCCGTCCTCCTGCCGGCATCGATGGCGGCCAAAGCCTGGTCCGTGGTCATGGCCGGTCCCTGGCTGAGGTCGCTCGTGCCGGCGGCCACCTTGCGGTCGACGAACCCGTCGCGAGCGGGCAGCTCGGCCGCCACGCCGACATCGACGACGGTGACGGAAGCGCCGACCTGTCGGGCCAGCGCGTTGATGACCGCGCCGCCGCCGGTGATGTTTGCCACCATCTGCACGGTGACCTCCTGGGGCCACGGCGACACGCCCTGGGCATGCACCCCGTGGTCACCGGCGAACACCGCGATCGCCACGGGCTCGGGCAGGGGGGACGGGCACGCGCCGTAGATGCCGCATAACCGGTTGCCGAGCTCCTCGAGCGCCCCCATCGACCCGCTGGGCTTCGTCAGGGTCTCCTGCCGGGCCCGGGCGGCGGCGACGGCGTCCGCGTCGACGGGGTGGATGGCCGCGATCGTCGTGTCGAGGCCGGCACTGGGCGAGGTCACTGGTGCTCCTTCACGGGAGTTCATCATCGGGGCTGCGGCTCGTCTCGGGCGACGCCAGCAGGTCTGAGGCGCGTCCGGACGGCACCCAGGGCCGTCGACAGGCTGTCGACGGCCTCCTCGTCGCGCACCGCGAACCGGAGATAGGTGTCGTCAAGTCCGGGAAACGTGTCCCCGCGACGGACGGCGATGCCGAGGTGGCGCAACATCACCCGCACCGTGGCGGCCTGCGGGTGCCGGGCCAGGACGAAGGGACCGGCCGCCGGCCGGACGACGACGAAGCCAGCATTCGTGAGCACCTCCACGAGGTGGGTCCGCCGACGTGGAAGGGCGGCCCGCAGACCGGCCACGTGACGCTGGCCGATCTCGGTCAAGCACTCCTCAACCGCCCTGGCGGCGAGGGCGCTGACCGACCAGGGTGGCTGCCCTGCGGCGCAGTCGAGCACGAACCCGGGACCAGCCAGGAGGTATCCCGCTCGCAGGCCGGCCAGCCCGAAGCTCTTGGTCAGGCTCCTGACGACCGCGACGTCGTCGGACCCGGCGGCGGTGGCGACCATGGAGGCGTCGTCCGGGTGGGAGGTGACGTCGAGGAAGGCCTCGTCGACCACGAGGACCCGGCCCGGGCGCCGGAGCGCGTCGAGCGACGCCCGGGAATGGAGCACCGACGTGGGGTTCGTCGGGTTCCCGATGACGACGAGGTCGGCGTTCTCGGGCACGAGTGAGGCGTCGACGCGGAATCCCCGGTCGTCGCCGAGGATGACCCGAGTCACCTCGTGACCTGCCGCTTCGAGCGCGGCCTCCGGCTCGGTGAACTGGGGGTGGACGACCACGGGACGCCGCCACGAGCGGGCCCGGGCGATGAGCGTGAACGCCTCGGCGGCCCCGTTGGTCAGCAGCACCCGCTCGGGCCCGACACCGTGATGGCGGGCCGCGGCGTCCGCGGCGAGGGCCGGGTCCGGATAGGCCGCGAGGTCCGCCAACCGTGCCCCCAGCGCCGCGCGGAGCCACGTCGGCGGTTCCGGCACGAGCACGTTGACGGCGAAGTCGAGCATCCCCGGGTCCACCTCCACGTCGCCGTGGTGGCGTAGGTCAGTCATCGTCGCGCGTCGGTGCCGGGGCACGGACTCGTGCCGTGGTGGTCGGGGGCGCGACGACCGGCCGCGGCAGGATGGGACTAGGCGGGGCCGACCCAGGCGGGGCCGGCAGGGCCGGCAGGGCCGACGGGGCCGACGGGGCCGTCGGGGCCGGGCGTCGGCGCCAGAGGAGGAGGGCACCGACCCACGTCACGGTGAAGACGACGGCGATGCCGTAGCCGAACACCTCGAAGTGGTCGCTGATGCCTCCGAACCCCTCGAGCACCGTCCAGCCGGCCTGCTCGGAGAGCACCTGCGAGATGTAGACCAGGGCGATGAAGAACGCGATGCCGACGGTCATCGCCGTCGTGGCGATGTTGAAGAAGAGCGTGCGGACGGGGTCGCGGTAGGACCACGAGTAGAGGCGGGTCATGATCAGGCTGTCGGCCGTGTCGAAGGTCGACATCCCGGCAGCGAAGAGCAGCGGGAGGCTGAGGATCCCGAGGACCGGCAGGTGCCCACCGGCGGCGGCCGATGCGGACAGCGAGAGCAGGGTGACCTCGCTCGCGGTCTCCATGCCCAGGCCCATGAGCAGGCCGATCGGGTACATGTGCCACGAGTGTCGGGTGACGTTGCGCAGGCGCGCCCCGAGCAGCCGGGTCATCACGCCTTGCGGTCTCGGCGCCCGACCGATCTCGTCCACGCTGCTCGCGCCGCTCCGCACCCCACGCCAGAGCCGCACGAGGTTGGTCAGGACGACACTGTTGAGCAGCGCCACGACGAGGAGAAACACCATGGCGACCACTACCGCGACGGTTCCGCCGAGCGACCGCCAGGACTCGACCTGGGCCTCGCTGACCCGCCCCGCTGCCAGGGCCACGATGAGGGCAAGGAGAACGACCACGGTCGAGTGACCCATCGCGAAGAAGAACCCCACGCCCACGGGGCGCCGCCCGCGGAGCAACATGACGCGGGTCGAGTCGTCGATCGCCGCGATGTGGTCGGCGTCGAAGGCGTGCCGCATCCCCAGGACGTAGGCCACGACGCCTGAACCGAGCAGCCCGGCTGCGCCCGCGTTGTTGCTCTGGTGGACCAGGTAGAGGGAGATCCCGCCGATATGCAGGGCCGCGATGACCCCGAGGATTGCGGCGATCCGTGCCCGCTCGGCCGAGCTCCAGCGTCCTGCTTCGATGTGGTCCCCGACCGCCGTCGACGTGCTCACGCCTGCCCTCCCGGTTTGGTCCACCCGTTCGCCACCGTCCCGATCGCCACCGTGACGAGGCCGTGCTTCTGCTTCCCGACGAGCAACGAGGCACCGCTGGCAACGACGGCGGCCTCGGCGATGCTGGCAACTCCTCGATGGCTCATCACCGTCGGGCTCGCGTTGGGCACCACGGCTTCGCCGAGCAGATCCACGTGACAGCGCCGGACGGGCACACCGAGCTCCAGCGCCGCGCCGTCGACCACTCCGTCGCCGCCGATGTCGTATGCCGTTGCGAGACAAAGGAGGTCGACTGACGGCCCGACCCTGGTCAGGGCCGTCCGAACGGCGCCGACGACCTCGTCGACCGTCGCGCGTCGGCTGGCACCGACGCCGACGACGAGGCCCGTCACGCGCGCACCTGCGCCGGGACGCGGCGGGCCGCGGCGACGAACCGGATCGCCAGATGGGGATGACCTGCCCAGTGGACGTGCAGGTAGGAGGCATGGACCGTGCCCCGCGATTCCCCGTCACGGTGCGGTCGCCCGTCCGCGTTCCGCCAGAGCCAGGCCGGGGCTTGCGCGGCGCCCGTCCGGGCCTCGACGGTGGTCCGGTGGAACTCGTGCCCCGTGACCCGTTCGCCCGCTCGCGCCAGCAGGGTGTCCGCTGCGGCGACAGCGTCCCGGTAGCCCAGCGTCAGCCGCGTGCCGAAGCGACCCCGGGTCGACAGGACGCCACACATGGGATGACCGTCGAGGCTCTCCCCGAGGAAGAGCAGGCCGGCGCACTCGCCGACAATGACGCCGCCCGCGGCGGCGAAGCGCGCGATGTCTTCGCGCAGGGGCGCATTCGCCGAGAGGGCCGTGGCGTGGACCTCCGGGAACCCGCCACCGATGAAGACGCCTCGTGTCCCGATGGGAAGCCGGTCGTCGCGCAGCGGGTCGAAGGTCACGACCTCTGCGCCGGCGGCGGAGAGCAGCTCGGACGTCTCGGCATACAGGAAGCTGAACGCCGCGCCGGCGGCAACGGCGATCCGCACCCGTTCGCCACCCCCACCCCCACCGCCATCGGCATCCTCGCCAGCCTTCGATGAGACCGCCTCGCGAGCCGACCACGGCGGTCCGGAGAGGTCGGGGGCCGTATCCGCGAGCGCGAGGACGGCGTCGAGGTCGACATGGGCGCCGACCAGCTCGGCCAGGACCTCGACCGCCGCAGTCGCCTCCTGCGCGCGTTCCGCGACGGGCACCAGCCCGAGATGACGGCTCGGGACGACGATCTCCGGACGACGCGGGATGGCGCCGAGGACGGGGAGACCGGCGACCGAGACGCCGTCACGGGCCTCCGCCTCGTGCCGGGCGGTGGCGACGTTGTTGAGGAGAACGCCGGCAACCTTCACCTCTGGGTCGAACGTCGCGAACCCGAGCACCGTGGCGCCGACGCTGCGCGAGGCCGCGGCGGCGTCGACCACGAGGACGACCGGTGTCCGGGTCAGCCGGGCGACGTGTGCCGTCGAGGCAAAGCCGCCCGAACCGATGGCGCCGTCGAACAGGCCCATCACGCCCTCGATGACCGCGATGTCCGCAGGCCTCGGGGTCGTCGCGCCGTGGAGCAGGAGCGGGACGATCCGCTCCTCTCCCTGCAGCCACGGGTCGAGGTTGCGACCCGGGCGTCCGGTTGCTGCCCCGTGGTAGCCGGGGTCGATGTAGTCCGGGCCGACCTTGTGACCCGACGCCTCGATGCCCCTGCGACGCATGGCAGCCAGCAGACCAGTCGTCAGCATCGTCTTGCCGTGGCCGGACGCGGGAGCGGCGATGACGACGCGGGGCAGCCGCACCGGCGCCTCAGCGGTCACCACTCGATCCCCCGCTGACCCTTCTGGCCAGCATCCATGGGGTGCTTGATCTTCGTCATCTCGGTGACCAGGTCGGCGACATCGATGAGTGCCGGCGCGGCCGTCCGCCCGGTGATCACGACGTGCTGGTGGCCCGGGCGGGCCGAGAGCGTGTCGGCGACCTCCGCGGCGTCCACCCAGCCCCACGTCATGGGATAGGTGAACTCGTCGAGGATGTAGAGGTCATGTGTCTGCGCCGCCAGCCGGCGCTGGATCTCCCGCCAGCCTTCGACGGCATCGCTTGCGTGGTCCTCGTCGGTGCCGGCCTTGCGGGCCCAGCTCCAGCCCTCACCCATCTTGTGCCACTCGACCGGACCTCCCTCCCCGGTTTGGTCGTGGAGGCGACCCAGAGCACGAAAAGCGTTCTCCTCACCCACTTTCCACTTCGCCGACTTGACGAACTGGAAGACCCCGATCCGCCAGCCCTGGTTCCACCCGCGCAGGCCGAGACCGAAGGCCGCCGTCGACTTTCCCTTCATCTCCCCGGTGTGGACGATGGTCAGCGGCCGGTTGCGCCGCTGACGGGTGGTGAGCCCGTCTGCGGGCACCTGGCTCGGAACGCCCTGTGGCATCAGGCAGCCCTTCGATGGCGGACGGCGCCGGACAGGCCGGTGGCGGCCAGCTCCGGCAGGCTGAGGTGATCCGCGCCGAGGTGGCCGGCCAGCACCCGCGCGAGACCGAGCCGGACGCCACGCCCCTCCTCGCAGTCGATGACAACGGCGGGGACAGCGTGCCCGGCCAGGACGGCCGCGGTGCGGTGAGCGCGCCGGAGAGCGTCGGTGCCGTGGGTGCCGCGGCCGTCGGTCAGGACGACGAGCAAAGGACGGCGCAGCGGATCGCGGCGACGTTCGCGGAGGATGAGCTTCCCAGCGGCGACCAGGCCTTCGGCGAGGGGCGTCCGCCCACCGGTCGGCACCCGGGTCAGCTCACGGTCGGCCCGACCGACGCTCGACGTCGGTGCGAGGACGACGTCCGAGCGGTCGCGCGCAAAGGTCACCACCGCGACCTTGTCGCGGCGCTGATAGGCGTCGAGGAGCAGTGACAGGCACGCCGTCTTGACCTCGCGCACCCGTGCAGCCGCCCCCATCGAGCCGGAGGTGTCAACCGCGAAGACGACCAGGTTGCCCTCGCGACCCCGGCGCAGGCTGCGGCGCAGGTCCTGCGCGCAGAGCCCCGTCCCCCCGTCACCGCTCGCAGCCCGCCGGATCGATCGAACGACGGTCGCGCTGGCGGCCAGCCCCGTGCCGCGAGGGTCACCCAGCGCCACGTCCCGGACGTGACGGCCTGAGGTCGTGTCAGCGGTCGAGCGCCGACCGGCGGCGCCGGGACCACGGTGGGTCGCCTGGAGCAACCGCGTCCGGTATGCCGGGCCGGCAGCTTCCGCAGTCGTGCGCGCCGCAGGCTCGGCGCGGGCCCCGGGCTCTGCCGACGGCATACCGGATGTGGGGCCGTCGCGTGGGCTGGGCGGCGCATCACCTTCCGGACGACCGCCCCCGGGACCGTCGGGTCGCGCGGGGTCCGGCCGGCCGTCAGGGTCGTCGTCAGGGTCGTCGGGCTCCGGCTCCGGCTCCCGCTCCGGCTCGAGGCCGGGGTCCGGCTCGAGGCCGGGCTCGGGGTCGGGGTCGGGGTCGGGCGCCAGGATCTCGTCGAGGAGGTCGTCGAGACCTTCGGTGGAACCGGTGTCGTCGAAAGGGTTTCGCCGCTGCCGGTGCGGCAGGGCCAGCCGCGCGGCGACGCGAAGGTCCTCGTCGGTGACCTTCGTCCTCCCGCACCAGGCCGCGTGGGCGACCGCAGTGCGCGCCATGACGAGGTCCGCCCGCATACCGTCGACGTCGACCCGGACGCAGATCTGGGCGATCGACAGCATCTCCGGGCGCTCGAACACGACGTCGGGCAACGCCATTCGGGCGCTGGCGATCCGCTCCGCGAGCGCCTCCTCGGCGACCGCGTGGGCGGCAGCGAAGCCCTCGGGATCGGACTCGTGGGCGAGCCGTCTCTCCATGACCTTGACGCGGACCTCCGGTTCGCGACTGGCCGCGACGTCGACAGCAAGGCCGAACCGGTCGAGGAGCTGCGGCCGCAGCTCGCCCTCTTCGGGGTTCATCGTCCCGACGAGGAGGAACTGGGCCGCGTGCGTGAGTGAGGCGCCCTCCCGCTCGACCGTGGCCCGGCCCATCGCGGCAGCGTCCAGCAGCAGGTCGACGAGATGGTCGGGAAGGAGGTTGACCTCGTCGACGTAGAGCACCCCGCGGTTCGCCTGCGCGAGGAGACCCGGGTCGTAGGCCAGCTGACCCGACGTCAACAGCCGGTCGAGGTGTAACGACCCGGTCAGGCGTTCCTCGGCCGCGCCGACGGGCAGCTCGACGAGGCGCGCCGGGCGGTCCACCCAGTCCGGCGCTGCGTGCGGTCCGTCGGGGCAGGCTCGGTCGGGCGCGACGGGGTCACAGGCGAACCGGCACCCTGCGACGACGGGCACGACGGGCAGGGCGGAGGTCAGGGCGCGCACCATGGTCGACTTTGCCGTGCCCTTCTCCCCGCGCGCGAGGACACCACCGATCTGGGGGGCCACGGCGGCGAGGCAGAGCGCAAGGCCGAGGTCCTCCATGCCGACGACGGCGGAGAAGGGATAGTGCGGGCGGCTCACGACCGGTCCTCCAGATCGCCCTCGGTGGCGAGGAAGATCTCCTGGAGCAGGGCCACGGTCTGCGGGTCCGGCTCGGCCCACAGGCCTCGCTGGGTCGCCTCGAGGAGCCGCTCGGTCATGCCGTGGAGGGCCCACGGGTTCGCCGTCTCGAGGAAGGCGCGGTTCTCGGGATCGAGCACGTACTCCTCGGTGAGCTTCGCGTACATCCAGTCGGCGATGACCCCCGTGGTCGCGTCGTAGCCGAAGAGGTAGTCGACCGTCGCCGCCATCTCGAACGCCCCCTTGTAGCCGTGCCGCCGCATCGCCTCGATCCACCGCGGGTTGACCACGCGCGAGCGGAAGACACGCGAGGACTCCTCGACGAGCGAGCGGGTGCGCACCGACTCCGGACGGGTGCTGTCCCCGATGTAGGCCGCCGGCGCCCGCCCGGTCAGGGCTCGCACCGTGGCGACCATCCCCCCGTGGTACTGGTAGTAGTCGTCCGAGTCGGCGATGTCGTGCTCCCGGGTGTCGGTGTTCTTCGCGGCCACGGCAATGCGCCGGTATGCCGTCTCCATCTCCTCGCGGGCCGGCCTCCCGTCGAGCTCGCGGCCGTAGGCGTATCCGCCCCATACCGTGTAGACCTCGGCGAGATCGACGTCGGTGCGCCAGTCGCGCGAGTCGATCAGCTGGAGCAGCCCGGCGCCGTAGGTGCCCGGCCGGGAGCCGAAGATCCGGACCGTCGCCGTGCGCTCGTCGTGGTCCGGTCGCCCGGCAAGGTCGGCCTGGACGTGCGCCCTTACGTAGTTGTCCTCCGGGCTCTCGTCCAGGCCCGCGACGAGGCGGACGGCGTCATCGAGGAAGGCGACCGCGTGGGGGAACGCATCCCGGAAGAAGCCGGAGATCCGCAGCGTGACGTCGACCCGCGGCCGGCCGAGCTCGGTGAGGGCCACGGGCTCGAGTCCGGTGACCCGCCGCGACGCCTGGTCCCAGACCGGGCGGACGCCGAGGAGGGACAGGGCCTCGGCGATATCGTCGCCGGCGGTGCGCATCGCACTCGTGCCCCAGAGGGAGAGGCCGACCGACGCGGGCCAGGTCCCGGTGTCCGCACGGTGGCGTTGCAGGAGCGACTCGGCGAGCGCTTGCCCGGTCTCCCAGGCGATCTGGCTCGGGATGGCCTTGGGGTCGACGGAGTAGAAGTTGCGGCCCGTCGGCAGGACGTTGACGAGACCCCGCAGGGGCGAGCCGGACGGGCCCGGCGGCACGAAACGCCCCCGCAGGGCGTCGACGATGTGGTCGAGCTCGTCGCTCGTCGCCGCCAGCCGGGGGACGACCTCCTGGACGGCGAAGCGGAGAACGGCGGCGACCGACTGCCGGTGGGCCGAGCCCGGGAGGGCGACGGAGTCGAGAACGTCCGCCACCTCGTCGTCGAGCCAGCCGGCCTTCTCCATGCCTTCGACGAGGTCGCGGCCGACCTGCTCGAGCTCATCAGTGGTCGCCCGGCCGGACCCTCCTGCTGTCTCGTCCAGTCCGAGCGCCTCACGCAGCCCCGGGAGGGTGCGCTGCCCGCCCCAGATCTGCCGGGCGCGGAGGATGCCGAGCACGAGGTTGACCCGCTCAGGCCCGGCGGGGGCCCGGCCGAGCACATGGAGACCATCGCGGATCTGCGCGTCCTTGACCTCGCAGAGCCAGCCGTCGACGTGGAGGATGAACTCGTCGAACCCGTCGTCGTCCGGCCGGTCCTCGAGCCCGAGGTCGTGATGGAGCTGGGCGGCCTGGACGAGGGTCCAGATCCGGGCGCGGATCGCCGGCAGCTTCGCCGGGTCGAGCGCCTGGATCTGGGCGTGCTCGTCGAGCAGCTGCTCGAGGCGGGCGAGGTCGCCGTAGCTCTCGGCCCGGGCCATCGGGGGGACGAGGTGGTCCACGAGCACCGCGTGGGCTCGCCGCTTCGCCTGGGTGCCCTCTCCGGGGTCGTTGACCAGGAACGGGTAGACAAGCGGCACGCTCCCCAGCGCCGCGTCCGGTCCACAGCTGGCGGACAGCCCGGCGTTCTTCCCGGGAAGCCACTCGAGGTTTCCGTGCTTGCCCAGGTGGATGATGGCGTCCGCGCCGAAGCCGGCGTCGTCCTGTCGGGCCGCGAGCCAGCGGTAGGCCGCGAGGTAGTGGTGCGACGGGGGCAGGTCGGGGTCGTGGTAGATCGCGATGGGGTTCGCGCCGAAGCCGCGTGGGGGCTGGACGAGGACGAGGACGTTGCCGGCGCGCAGGGCGGCGAGCACGATGTCACCGTCCGGGTTGCGGCTGCGGTCGACGTAGAGCTCGCCCGGAGCCGGGCCCCAGTGCGCCTCGACCGATCCGCGCAGGTCCTCGGGTAGAGCGCGGAACCAGCTTCGGTACGCTGCCGCCGGGATCCGGATCGGGTTGGCGGCGAGCTGCCCACTCGTGAGCCAGTCCTCGTCGTAGCCACCCGCCTCGATCAGCGCGTGGATCAGCTCGTCCGCGACGCCGGAGTCGAGGCCGGGAAGCGCACCCGTCCCGGCATCCGGACCCACGTCCCAGCCCTCGGACCGCAGCCGGCTGAGCAGGGCCACCGCACTGGCCGCCGTGTCGAGGCCGACCGCGTTGCCGATCCGGGCGTGCTTCGTCGGGTAGGCGGAGAGGATGAGGGCGAGTCGCTGCTCACCGGGAGGCAGGTGTCGCAGTCTGGCATGGGCAACAGCGATCCCGGCCACCCGAGCCGCGCGTTCGGGGTCCACCGCGTAGGCGGGCAACCCGTCGTCGTCGATCTCCTTGAACGAGAACGGCACCGTGATGATCCGGCCATCGAACTCCGGGACGGCGATCTGGGTTGCTGCATCGAGCGGCGACACGCCGTCGTTGCTCGCGAGCCAGGTGGCCCGGTCGCTCGTCAGGCAGAGGGCCTGGAGGATCGGCACGTCCAGCGAGGCGAGGGCCCCGACGTCCCACGACTCCTCCTGCTCCCCCGCCTGGGCTTTCGCCGGCTGGGTGCCACCCGCCGCCAGGACCGTCGTGACGACGACGTCAGCCCCGCCCAAGGTCTTGAGCAGCTCCTCCTCCGGGGCGCGCAACGACGCACACCAGACGGGCAATGGCCGTCCCCCGGCGGCGGCGATCGCGTCGCAGAGGTCCACGACGAAGCGGGTGTTCCCCGCGAGGTGGTGGGCCCGGTAGTAGATCACCGCGACGCTGGGCCGGGGATCCTCCGCCGGCTGCACGGCATACGCGTCGGAGAGCAGGCCCCAGGAGGAAGCGGTGACGGGCGGCTCGAAGCCGTGACCGGTGAGCAGCACCGTGTCGGAGAGGAAGAGGGCCAGTCCCTCGAGGTTGACCGGCCCGCCGTGGGCGAGATAGGCGTGGGCCTGTGCGGCGATGCCCGCGGGGACGGTCGAGAGCGACATCAGCTCGGCGTCCGGGGCCTGTTCGCCGGTGAGGACGATGACGGGCCGGCCGCTCGTGAGGACGATGTCGAGGCCCTCCTGCCAGGCCCGTCGGCCCCCGAGGAGCCGGACGACGACGAGGTCCGTGCCCTCGAGGAGGACCGGCAGGTCCGGGAGCGCGGTCCGGCTCGGGTTCGCGTGCCGCCAGCCGACCGGTCCGGCCGCAGCGCGCGCGCTCATGAGATCGGTGTCCGACGTCGACAGCAGCAGCAGCATCACTGGCTTCTTCCCGGGGGGTCCACGCCCCAAGCAGGCAATGACAACGGGAGTTCCTGGCTGTCGCGACGAGTCGCGAATCACAGTGGCGGGACCGCGCCGGAGTCTCACCGGCTTCCTCCCCCAATGTCGTCATCGGGTTTGGTGACACCGCGTCCGCGGCCTCGTGCTGGACACTACCAGCCCTCGCAAGACCGTTGTTAGGCTCCGCCCGTGCCCACCACACCGCCCGAGCCGTATGCCGTGGGCTCACCCCCGCGGCGCGGGTCGCCGACGGACCGGTGCCCCGGGGCGATCCGCCTGTTCGAGGCCAGCGACGGATGGCTCGCGCGGATCCGGCTCGGGGGGCAGTCGCTGGGCTCCAGCCAGGCTGCTGGGATCGCCTCCCTGGCAATGGAGCTCGGTGATGGTCACGTCGACCTCACCTCACGGGCCAGCCTCCAGCTGAGAGGCCTGGCCGGGACCGACGGAGAGCCACTGGCGGACGCCCTGACCGACCTGGGACTGCTCCCCTCGGCCACCCATGAGCGGGCCCGCAACATCGTCAGCGCCCCCTTCGGTGACGCGTCCGTCGAGGAGTGCGCGGCCGCCCTGGACCGGGCCCTGTGCGCGGATCCCGACCTCGCTCGCCTGTCCGGGCGCTTCCTCTTCCGGGTCGACGACGGGTCCGGTCAGCTCGACGACCTTCCTGCGGACATCAGCGTGACGCCCACCGTCAACGCGGTGGAGCAGGCCATCTCGGCGGCCCGCGCGTTCCTCGAGCTTGCCGAGACGCTGGACCCGACGCCCTGGCAGGTCCGGGACCTCGATGCGGCCTCCGCCGCCCGGCTGCGCGCGCGCCTGCGCCCTGGCCCGGACGAACCGGGCCGCCGAGACGTGGACGTCGCGTCACATCCTGACGTCGTCGTGTTACCCCAGGACCGCTCCCGCACACCCGGCTCGGCGGGCGACCGCCCTCTCGGCCTCGTCGCCGGCCGCGACGCCACCACCTTCGTCCACGTCCTCGCGCCCCTTGGCCGGGTCCCGGCGCATGTCTGGCGCCTGGCCGGGGCGACACCCGCGAGGCTGCGCGTCACTCCATGGCGCGGCGTCGTCCTCGCCGGGCTCGACCGGCGGGCGGCCGAGCTGGCCCTCGACACCCTCGTCGCCGCCGGGTGGATCGGCGACGCCCGCCACCCACTCGCGCGACACACCGCGTGCACCGGGTCGCCGGGATGCTCCCGGTCCCGGTCCGACGTCCGCGCCGACGCCCTCCGGCTCGCTCCCGTCCTCACCGACCGGAGCGGGCCGGTGCACTGGTCCGGGTGCGAACGTCGGTGCGGCCACCCGGGCGGTCCGCACGTCGACCGGTTGGCCACGGGGCCGGCCCGTTACGCCACGACCCCGTCGAAGGACACCATGTGAGCACTTACGAGAAGGACGGCGCCGAGATCTACCGGCAGTCGTTCGCCACGATCCGGCGTGAGGCCGACCTCAGCCGGTTCCCCGGGGACCTGTCCCGCGTCGTCGTCCGGATGATCCACGCCTGCGGCATGGTGGACCTCGTTGACGACGTGGCGTTCTCCCCGCTCGTCGTCGGCCGCGCCCGGGGCGCGCTCGACGCCGGCGCCCCGATCATCTGTGACGCGTCGATGGTCGCCAGCGGCGTGACCCGGTCCCGGCTGCCCGCGGCCAACGAGGTGGTCTGCACCCTCCCCGACCCGTCCGTCCCGGCTCTCGCCGCGCGGCTCGGCACGACCCGTGCCGCTGCCGCCGTCGAGCTCTGGCTCCCCCGTCTCGACGGCGCGGTGGTCGCGGTCGGCAACGCCCCCACCGCGCTCTTCCACCTCCTCGAGCTGCTCCGCACCACGTCGGTCCGACCGGCTGCCGTTCTCGGCGTCCCCGTGGGGTTCATCGGCGCCGCCGAGTCCAAGGATGCCTTGCGGCACAACGACCTTGGTCTCGAGCACCTCGTCGTGACCGGCCGTCGGGGCGGCAGCGCCATGGCGGCGGCCGCCCTCAACGCGATTGCGAGCGAGGCTGAATGAGCACCGAGAACGGCAAGCTGTTCGGCGTCGGGCTGGGCCCGGGCGACCCGTCACTGATGACGCTGCGAGCGGTCCAGGCGATTGCCGAGGCGGACGTCGTGGCGTTCCACTCGGCGCCAAACCGCCGGAGCAACGCTCGGGCCATTGCGGCGGGCCACCTACGCGCCGACCACATCGAGGAGGCACTCGTCTATCCCGTGACGACGGAGGCCACCAGCCACCCCGGCGGTTACCGGGGGGCGATGGACGACTTCTACGAGGAAAGTGCCGACCGCCTCGCCAAGCACCTCTGCGACGGGCGGGACGTCGCCGTGCTCTGCGAGGGCGACCCCTTCCTCTACGGCTCCTACCTTCACATGCACCAACGGCTGGCCCCACGTTTCCGGGCCGAGGTCATCCCGGGCATCAGCTCTCCGAGCGCCGCCGCCAGTCGGCTCGGCCTGCCGCTCGTCGAGGAGAAGGAGGTCCTGACGATCATCCCGGGCACCCTCTCCGAGGACGACCTCGTGGCCCGCATCGCCGCCACGGACAGCGCCGTGATCATGAAGCTCGGCCGGACCTTCCCGACCGTCCGCCGCGCCCTCGAGCGCGCCGGTCGGCTCGAGGACGCGATGTACGTCGAGCGCGCAACGATGGAGGGCGAGCGCCGGCTGCGCCTGGCCGACGTCGACCCGACGCAGGTGCCCTACTTCGCCGTCGCCCTGCTTCCCAGCCGGATGCACCGGGCGCCCAATGCGCTCGCCGACCCTCCCCTGCCCGGCACTCCCCTCGTCGCCGGCACCGCGGGGCGGGCCATCGGCTCGGTGACCGTCGTCGGCACCGGCCCGGCCGGCGAGCCGTGGCTGACTCCTGAGGCTCGAGGCGCCCTCTCCGGGGCGGACGACCTGGTCGGCTACGCGACGTACATCCAGCGCGTCCCCGTGCGCCCCTGGCAAGTGCGTCACGAGTCCGACAACAGGGTCGAGTCCGAGCGCGCCACCTTCGCCCTCGACCTCGCGCGCCGAGGCCGCACGGTGGCCGTCGTGTCGTCCGGTGACCCCGGCGTGTTCGCCATGGCGACTGCCGTCCTCGAGGTCGCGAGCGAGCCCGCCTACCGCGACATCCCCGTCCGGATCGTCCCCGGCATGACGGCCGCCCACGCCGCCGCAGCCCGAGCGGGCGCGCCCCTCGGGCACGACTACGCGACCATCTCGCTCTCGGACCGGCTCAAGCCGTGGGATGTCATCGCCGGTCGGCTCCGCCACGTGGTCGACGCCGATCTCGTGATTGCCCTCTACAACCCGGCATCCCGGAGCCGCCGGTGGCAGGTCGAGGCGATGAAGGACCTGCTCCTCGAGCTCCGCCCTGCCTCGACCCCCGTCGTCGTCGCCCGCGACGTGGGCGGTCCGGCCGAGCAGGTGCGGGTCATGCGCCTCTCGGACCTGCCGACCGGAGAGGTCGACATGCGCACCTTGCTCATCGTCGGTTCCAGTCAGACCCAGATGGTCACCCGGACCCCGGGGGGCGAGCCACAGGTCGTCGCCTGGACTCCGAGGCGCTACCCCGACTGACGCTCGAGCCACGCCAGCGCGGCGTCCACATCGGCTACGACGGGCACCGAGGCCGGCCTTGGCGGTCGGTCGACGACGACGACCGGTATGCCGTGGTGGCGGGCCGCGCGCAGCTTGGGCGCCGTCGCCTCGCCCCCACTGTCCTTGGTCACCAGGACCTCGATGTCATGCCGGGCCAACAGATCCGCCTCCCCCGACTCCGTGAACGGGCCACGACCGAGGAGCAGCAGCGAGCGCGGAGGCACCACGTCGGGCGCCTCCACCGACCGCACGAGGAACCACGAGGACCCGTCACCGACGAAGCGGTCGACTCCCTGACGACCGACGGTGAGGAAGATGCGACTTCCCAGTGCCGGCGCGAGGTCCGCTGCCTGCCAAAGGCTGCCCACCCGTCGCCAGTCGTCGCCGGGCTCGGCGCTCCACTGGGGTCGCGCGACGGCCACCACGGGTGTCCCGGCACCCGGCGCCGCCTCGGCCACGTGTGCGGAGATGGTCTGGGCAAAGGGGTGGGTCGCGTCGACGATGACGTCGATGTCCTCGCGCCGGAGGAACTCCACCAGCCCGGCGACACCGCCGAAGCCACCCACCCGGGAGGTGACCGGGGCACCTGGGACGGCCGCGTCGTGGGTGCGTCCGGCGAGCGAGTAGGTCACCGCGAACCGGGCCGGGTCCGCGCCGAGCTGCCGGGCCAGGGACCGGCCCTCGGTCGTCCCCCCGACCACGAGCACCCGCATGGCTCGCGGCAGGGCTGGGGTGGCAGGGTCCGGCACCCGGCCATCCTCCACTATGGAGGCGTGAACGAGATCGCGGGAGGCCGTGCTGGGCAGCTTGCCCGGACCGGCCTGCGCCCCGGGTGGACGACCGGCGCCTGCGCCACGGCGGCAACCAGGGCGGCATACCTCGCGCTCGTGACAGGGACCTTCCCCGACCCGGTGAGCATCACGCTGCCCAAGGGGCAGCAGCCGGCCTTTGCCCTGGCCCAGGAGCAGCTCGGTGCCGAGCACGCCATGGCGGCCGTGGTCAAGGACGCGGGTGACGACCCCGACGTCACCCACGGCGCGTTGGTCCGCTCCACGGTGCGGTTCGGCGAGCCGGGAAGCGGAGTGCGCTTCGTCGCCGGCCCCGGAGTGGGGACGGTCACCCTCCCCGGCCTTCCCCTCGACGTGGGCGAGCCGGCCATCAACCCCGTGCCCCGCTCGATGATGCGCCAGGTCATCGAGGAGGAGTCGGCCGCCCGCGGCAGCCCGGCCGACGTCGTCGTGGAGATCTCGGTGGACCACGGCGAGGAGATTGCCCGGCACACGTGGAACCCGCGCCTCGGCATCGTTGGTGGTCTGTCGATCCTCGGCACCACCGGCGTCGTGGTGCCCTACTCGTGCTCGGCCTGGATCGACAGCATTCGCAGGGGAATCGACGTGGCCGGCGCCATCGGTCATCGTCACGTCGCGGCCTGCACGGGGTCGACGTCGGAGCAGACGGTGGTGGCCGAGTACGCCCTCCCGGAAACGGCGCTCCTCGACATGGGCGACTTCGCGGGAGCGGTGCTCAAGTACCTCAAGCGCCATCCGATCCCCCGGCTGACCATCGCGGGCGGCTTCGCCAAGCTCTCCAAGCTCGCGGCGGGTCACCTCGACCTGCACTCCGGGCGCTCGCAGGTGGACCTCGCGCTGCTGTCCGCGCTCGCCCGTCAGGCCGGAGCAGACGACGGTGTATGCCGTGCCGTCAGCTCCGCCAACACCGGTCTCGAAGCGCTCCAGCTCTGCGTCGACGCCGGCGTGCCGCTGGGGGACGCCGTCGCCGTCCGGGCCCGGGACGAGGCCCTGGCCGTGGTCCGCGGCGCCTCGACACCGATCACCATCGACGTGGTCTGCATCGACCGCGCGGGCGCCGTCGTCGGCCGGTCCACCCCTGGGGGCTGAGCGCGCGGTCTGTTCGGCCGCCCTACCAACCGGCATCCGCCGGAGAGTGACGCTCTCGCTCGCGGGAGTAGAGGTGGCTGTCGCGGAACTCCTGGGCGGCCAGCACGGCTCCGACGAGGATCACCGCGCTTCGCCGGATGCCGGCGGAGCGCACCTGGTCGGCGATGTCCCCCAGCGTCCCCCGGAGCACGACCTCGTCGGGTCGGCTCGCCATGGCCACCACGGCTGCGGGACAGGTGAGCCCGTAGTGCGGCGCCAGCTCGACGACGACGTCGTCGACGAGGTGGGTCGCCAGGTGCAGGACGATCAGCGCTCTGCTCCGGCCGAGGATGTCCAGCGTCTCGCCCTCTGGCATCGCCGAGGCGTTGCGCGAGAGCCGGGTGAGGATCACCGTCTGCCCGATCGTCGGCACAGTGAGCTCGCGCCCCAGCGCAGCCGCGGCCGCGGCGAACGCCGGGACACCCGGAACCATCTCGTAGGGCACCCCTGCCGCCTCGAGCCGCCGGACCTGCTCGGCGACGGCGCTGAAGATCGACAGGTCCCCCGACTGGAGCCGGGCGACGTCGTCGCCACGTTCGTGTGCCTCCACGAGCTCGGCGATGATCTGGTCGAGGTCGAGGCCGGCGGTGTCGACGAGCCGAGCACCGGGGGGACACTCGGCGAGCAGCTCCTGCGGCACCAGCGCCCCGGCATACAGGCAGACCGGCGCGGACCGGATGATCCGCTGCGCCCGGAGAGTGACCAGGTCGGGAGCCCCTGGGCCGGCGCCGATGAAGTGAACGGTCATCGGGTTGGCCCGTGTTCGCCCTCGGCGCTCTTGGTGACGGACCACTGGGTGACCGGCCGGGCCGGCTGCCACCCGACGAACCCGCCGACGGGACCGGCATGGGAGATTTCGAGCCGGGTGAGATCCCCGCCCTGCTGATGAAAACCCTTGAACAGCAATGCCTCTGACTCGAGGGTGACGGCGTTGGCGACGAGCCGGCCGCCTTCTGGGAGGGCCGCCCACACCGCCTCGAGCAGGCCCGGAGACGTGATGCCGCCCCCGACGAACACCGCGTCCGGAGGGGGAAGTCCCACCAGGGCCGCAGGGGCCGTGCCGACGACGACCTTCAGCCCCGGGACCCCCAGCGTGGTGGCGTTGCGGGTGACGCGCTCGGCCCGGAGGGCATTCGGCTCGATGGAGACCGCCCGGCACCGTCGGTGAGCCCGCATCCACTCGATGCCGATGCTCCCGGAGCCAGCACCGACGTCCCAGAGCAGCTCCCCGGGCGAGGGAGCCAGGGCAGACAGGGTGACGGCTCGCACGTGCCGCTTGGTCAGCTGCCCGTCTGTCTCGTATGCCGTGTCGTCCAGTCCCGGGGTGAGTCCGAGCCGCGGCCTCGAGCCGTCCGATCGACACTCGACCGCGACGATGTTGAGCGCCGAGACGCGGTCCGGGAGCCGGCCTCCGGTCAACGGGGTGGCTCGTTCCGAGGCAGTGCCGAGGTCCTCCAAGAGCGTGACGGCGCTCGCGCCGAACCCCTTGGCCACCAACAGCTCCACCACTTGAACGGGCGACTCGGCGCCCTCACTGAGGACGAGGAGGCGGGCCCGGTCGTGGAGGACGTGAACGAGACCTGAGAGGGTGCGGCCGACGACGCTGACGATCTCGACATCCTCGACCGGCCACGCCATCACGGCGCAGGCGAGCGCCATCGACGAGACGGCGGGGAGGACGTCGACCGCGGGCGCCCCGAGCTCCTCGACGAGGGCACGCCCGATGCCATAGTGCAACGGGTCCCCGCTCCCGAGGACGACGATCCGTCGTCCGGCGTGCGCCGCGACGAGGGAGCGCAGGCCCTCCCTCAGCGGCGAGGGCAGACGTGCTCGGGTCGCCGTCACCTGCTCCGGGAGCAGGTCGAGCTGACGGCGGGAGCCGACCACGACGTCGGCGCACGCCAGGGCGGCACGGGCCTTCGGGGTGAGCGAGGTCCACCCGTCGGCGGGCAGCCCACAGACCGTGACAGCCGGGAGGGCCCGCATCGCTCACCCTCCGATCAGCGCACGGAGCGCAGTCGTGTCGACGTGCTCGGCGATGGCATCACCGAGGGCGTCGAGCATCCCACGGCGGACCTCGGCGAAGCCGGGAGCATCCGGTGCGGGCGTCCACCTCGACCCGGACCGGTGCGCGACCTCGGTGAGGAAGGCTCGCCGGAAGGCGTCACCCTCGAGGGCGCCGTGCCACGTGGTCCCGTAGCACCCGCCCGAGCTCCACCCGTCGAGGAAGGGCTCCACGTCACCGTCGGTCACCAGCCGACTGACGCCATGATGGATGAGATAGCCCCTGACCTCGGTGCCGCGCCACCTCCCCGTCGGGGTGCCGAGGTGCTTCTCGACGTCGAACTGCACCCGCGTCGGCAAGACACCGAGACCCTGCACCGTTGTCGCGGTCGGCGACTCCACCGCGTCGGGGTCGTCGATCTCCTCCGCCAGCATCTGGAAGCCACCGCACACGCCGAGCACGGGGCGTGCCTCCCGAGCTCGGCGCACCACCGCGTCCGCCAGCCCGGTCTCGCGCAGCCACCCGAGGTCGGAGAGGGTGGCCCGGGTGCCGGGGAGCACACACAGGTCCGCCACCTCGACGACCCGCGGGTCGGCCGTGACGACGACATCCACGCCCGGCTCGGTCGCGAGGGCGTCGACATCCGTCGCGTTCGAGACGCAGGGAAGGCGCACGACCGCGACACTCAGCCGGCCCGCGCTGTCGTCCCGGCCAGGCTGCGCTCGCCAGCCCGCGATGGCGAGGGCGTCCTCCGAGTCGAGCCAGACGTCGCGCAGGAAGGGGACGACGCCGAGGACGGGTCGGTCGGTGCGGTCCTCGAGCATCTGCAGCCCGGGACGGAGCAGGTCGAGGTCGCCGCGAAACTTGTTGATGATCCACCCCTTGAGGTGCACCTGGTCCTCGGCGTCCAGGATCTTCAGCGTGCCGAACATCGCGGCGAGGACACCTCCTCGGTCGATGTCTCCGACGACGACCACCGGGAGGTGCTTGGCACGGGCGAGACCGAGGTTGACGTAGTCCCCTTCCCTGAGGTTGACCTCAGCCGGGCTGCCGGCGCCCTCGGCGATGATGACGTCGAAGCGCCCCGCGAGGTCGTCGTAGGCTGCAAAGGCACTCTCTGCCAACGCCGTTCGTCCGGTGGCCCACTCGCCCGACTCCAGATCACCCCACGGCCGTCCCAGAACGACGACGTGCGACCTGCGGTCCGACCCCGGCTTCAGCAGGACCGGGTTCATCGCCGCCTCCGGCTCCGCTCCCGCGGCAAGGGCCTGGACCCATTGGGCCCGCCCGATCTCCGAGCCGTCCCGGCACACCATCGAGTTGTTCGACATGTTCTGGGCCTTGAACGGCGCGACCGAGACACCCTCCCGGGCCAGCCAGCGGCAGATCCCCGCCGTGACAAGGGACTTGCCCGCATCCGACGTCGTACCGGCAACGAGCAGTCCCCTACCCACGGCGCGCTCCTGTGGCCAGCGCGACGAGCACGGCCACGCCCAGCGCGGCGAGCCCTACCGCCCGGGACAGGCGCACCGTCCGGGCGAGGTCGGCGCTGACGACGGAGGGGCCGTCGCCCAGCCGACCGCGATCCTCGACGTGACCGGCATACGTGCTGCTGCCGCCCAGCCGGACGCCGAGCGCTCCAGCGAAGGCCGCCTCGACGGGCCCGGCGTTGGGGCTCGGGTGCGCCGCTGCGTCGCGGCGCCAGGCTCGCAGCGCGGCCTGGGGAGCACCGCCGACGAGTGGGGCGAGGGCCGCGGCCAACCCGGCCGTGAGCCTGGCTGGGACCAGCCCCAGCAGGTCGTCGAGCCGGGCTGCGGCCCATCCGAAACGGACGTGACGTGGCGTGCGGTAGCCGACCATCGCGTCGAGGGTGTTCACGGCGCGGTGGACGAGGACGCCGGGAACCCCGCCGACCGCAGCCCACAGCAGCGGTGCGACGACCGCATCCGAGGTGTTCTCCGCCACGGACTCCACCGCTGCGCGCGCCAGCTCCGCCTCGTCGAGCCCCGTGGCGTCGCGCGAGCACAGGTGGCCCAGCCGTTGCCGAGCGGCTGGGAGGTCGCCCCGCTCGAGGTGCCCGGCCATCACGGCAGCTTCCCGCGCGAGGCTCGTGCCGCCCAGGGCGACCCACGTCGCCACGGCGATGAGCGCTGTCTCCGTCAGGGGACGGCGCCGGGCCGCCCGCTCGGCCAGGGCAGCGACAACCGCCACCGAGCCCACCGCCGCCCCGGTGCAGGCCAGTCCGCGGCGCCTGCTGTCGGCCCAGAACCGCCGCTCCACGGCCGAGAAGGCCGATCCGAAGCCGGCGACCGGATGGCCCCGGCGAGGGTCGCCGACGGCCGCGTCGAGGAGGAAGCCGAGCGCGATCCCCACCGCACGAGCGTTCCCCGGCATGGCACTCCTCCCTGTGGTGACGCCGCGTCCAGGACGTCTCCGGTCACGGCTAGGACACCCTACGGCGGCCGGCGACGGGAGCGGGCGGACGCCCTATCCTGACCGTGCCGTCCCTATCTTCGGGCCGGGGCACCGGGTTGGAGGACGGATGGCTGTCACGTTGGTGACCGGCGGCGCGCGCAGCGGCAAGAGCCGCCACGCCGAGCACCTGCTCGTGGGGGCCTCGCCGGTGACCTACGTCGCGACCGGCCGGCCGGCGGACGGGGCGGACCCGGAGTGGTCAGCCCGGGTGGCCGAGCACCAGGCGCGGCGGCCGGCGACGTGGCGTAGCGTGGAGAGCCTTGACCTCGTCGCCGTCCTCGGCGATTTCCGTGGATCGCTGCTCATCGAGTGCCTGGGCACCTGGCTGACCGGCCTGGTCGACCGGGCCGAAGCGTGGGATGAGCTCGATCTCGCCGCCACCGTCGTCCGCGAGCGCACCGCCGTGCTGTGCTCGGCGCTGACGGGGCGGACCTCTGACGTCGTTCTCGTCACCAACGAGGTGGGGATGGCGCTGGTCCCCCAGACCGCGTCCGGCCGGTTCTTCCAGGACGAGCTCGGCAGGCTGAACGCGTCGGTTGCTGCTGTGGCCGACCACGTGCACCTCGTCGTCGCCGGACGGGTCCTCGACCTCAGCGACGCACCCGTCGTGCCGTGAGGGACGCGCTCCGGCTGGCCGTCGGCACCCTGACCCTCCTCCCGACCCGGCCACCGGCGGATGTGGACAAACCGGTAGCCGGTGCGGCCATGCTCATCGCTCCCGTGGCGGTCCTGCCGCTCGCGGTCGTCTGGGGCCTCGGTCATGCGGCGACGCGGATCAGCTCCGTCTCCGCGCTGCTCGTCGGTGTGCTGGTCATTGCGGCCACCGCGCTCTACTCCCGGGGGCTGCACCTCGACGGCCTGGCCGACACCGTCGACGGGCTCTCCGCCAGCCACGACCCGCAGCGGGCCCTCGCCGTCATGAAGACTGGTGACGTCGGGCCCGGCGGCGCGGCGGCGCTCGTCCTCGTCCTGGTCGTCCAGGCGGTTGCCCTGGGATCGCTCCTGACCTCTGCGGCCGGGTCGGCACTCGCGGTCATCGCCCTCCTGACGAGCCGCCACGTGCTCGCTTGGGGGTGCTGGTCACGGATGCCGACGGCCCGCGCGACGGGCTTGGGAGCCACCGTTGGCGGCTCCGTCCCGACCTCCGCCCTGCTCGCCGTGACAACCGTGCTGCTCGTCCTTGCCGGGATCGCCGGCCGTCTCTCCGGAGCAGCCTGGTATGCCGGTCCGCTGGCCGTCGTCATCGGCCTCCTGGCGGCGGGACTCGTTCTCAGGACGGCTCTTCGCCGCATCGGGGGGATGACCGGGGACATTCTCGGTGCCTGCGTCGAGGTGTCGCTCTCGGCTGCGCTCGTGGCGGCGACGGTGCTGCGCTGAGCAGGGGTAGGGCGGCGCGTCGGTTGGGTCGCCGACCGCTGCACCGGCGAAACCCAGCCGCCGACTCTCCGGAGGCACGGGGCCAGCTGGGTCAGAGCAGGTGGATCTTGGCGCTGCGGATGTCCACGTCCACCAGGACCTCCCCGAACTTCACGTCCATCCGGTCACCCTTGAGTCGCACGACGCGCCCGAGGCCGTGACGGTCGTGAATGACACGGCTGTCCACCTCGAAGGTGTCATAGACGGGTGCGGGCTGGTCGCGGAACGGGCTGGTGGACAGGCGCGATCTGCGGGCTGTGGTGCGTGAGGGCATGACTCCAGTGTCCACCTCTTTGGCCACGTTTGAAACTCGACGCAGTGCGGAAGGTGGGAAATATTCCGCGCCAGTGGGCTGATTCGCGCCAGTCGGGTGATTTGTGGGGCGACAGGGCCAGGGAGGGGAGAAGGGCAAAACTCCGGAACCGCGGGGGGCTGTCAGTTCAGTCGCCCCGGTCAACTCAGGGCAACCAGGGGCGGTAACATGGTTGACCAGCGGCCCATTCCGTTCTGCCTCGGGCCTGCTTCTTGATGCGATGCTCATGCGCCGCGACCCACGCTGGTTCGCGCCGGGCAGAACGCCCAGCCAATCCTTGGAGTACCTACCTGTGTCCGTTGACACGACATTCGCTGACCTCGGCGTGCCTGCCACGCTGACCACCATCCTTGCCGATCTCGGGATCACCGTTCCGACGCCCATCCAGGCCGCGACCCTCCCTGACTCCCTGTCCGGGCGAGACGTCCTCGGCCGCGGTCGCACCGGCTCTGGCAAGACCTACGCTTTCCTCCTCCCGCTGATGACCCGGCTCTCCCAGAGCGGGGCACCCCGGACATCCCGGCGCCCCCGCGCTCTGATCCTGGCTCCGACGCGAGAGCTGGTGACCCAGATCGACACCGCCATGGCGCCACTGGCCAAGGCCCTCGGCCTGCGGACACTGACGATCTTCGGGGGTGTCGGTCAGAACCCGCAGGTGTCCGGGCTGCGCTCCGGCATCGACGTCGTCGTTGCCTGCCCCGGCCGCCTCGAGGACCTCATGGGCCAGGGTCACGTCGACCTCGGCTCGGTGGAGATCACCATCCTCGACGAGGCCGACCACATGGCCGACCTAGGTTTTCTCCCCGGTGTCCGGCGGATCATGGACACGACGCCCCGTGACGGTCAGCGCCTGCTGTTCTCCGCCACGCTCGACGCCGGCGTCAACGTCATCGTCAAGCGCTTCTTGACGAATCCCGTTACCCACCACGCGGACTCAGCGCAGTCGCCGATCTCGACGATGGCTCACCACGTGCTCCACGTCAGCCACGATGCGCGGCTTCCCGTGCTGCTCGACCTGACCGCTGCCCCCGGCCGCAAGGTGGTCTTCACGCGCACCAAACATGGGGCGAAGAAGCTCGCCAAGCACCTCAACGCCTCAGGTGTCCCGGCGGTGGAGCTCCACGGCAACCTCAGCCAGAATGCCCGCACCCGCAACATGGACCAGTTCCACAGTGGGGCGGCGAAAACCCTCGTCGCGACCGACATCGCCGCGCGCGGCATCCACGTCGACGACATCGAGATCGTCATCCACGCCGACCCGCCGGTCGAGCACAAGGCCTACCTCCACCGCTCCGGTCGCACGGCACGGGCCGGCGCCCAGGGCACGGTCGTGACGTTGATGACGGACGACCAGGTCGGCGACGTCCGCGACCTGACCCGCAAGGCCGGGATCAAGGCGACGACGACTCGGATCCACGCGACGCACCCGCTCCTGCAGGAGCTCGCCCCCGGCGAGCGCACCTTCAGCGGCGGACTGGCCAGCGACGTCGGCGAGTCCTCCAGCGGTCGCTCACGGGGCGCGTCCAGCCGATCCAATGGCTCTACCCGTCCGGTCGTCCATGGCCGCCCCGGCGTTCGCGGCGGCTCCGGCCATGGTGCACCCCGGGCCGGCTCCGGCCGGGGCGAGGCCGCTCGCAGCGACTCCACCGGTGGGCGGGGCGCCGGCCGCGGTGCAGCGGCGTCGACGTCCGCCGGCGCGAAGCGGGGCACCGGCACCCAGCGGGGCACCGGCACCCAGAGCGGCACCCGCCGCACCGGTGGCCGCAACGCCGGCTCCGCGTCCGTCTACAGCACGTCCTCGTCGGGCCCCCGCGGCGCTGCCGCCTTCTCGTCGGGCACCCGGGCAGGGTCCCGCAGCCGCTGACCCCGGCACGCGTTCCTCCTTGCGGCGGCCCGGCACCTCACCACGTGTCGGGCCGCCGCCGTCTGGCGGACGAGCAGGCACCCGGGCTGCCTTCTCGTGGCACCCATCGTCGTGAGCCCGTGCTGCCGAGGACTGTCGCGCTCGCGGCCCCTTAGCCTGCCCTTGTGGCCGCCCTCGGTCAACGTCCGCGACAGCGCCCGGTCGACTTGTTCGTCTACCGCAGCGGCGACATCGGATCCCCCCGGGTCGCCGGATCGATCAGCGCCTCCAACGCCGCGCCCAGATCCCCGTCGTGGACCTCGGCACGCTTGCGCTCACCACAGGGCTTGCGGGAACGACTGCGGCCTCGCGCCCTGGCAGCGGCCAGGCCGGCGTTGCTCCGTTACGTGCTCAGTTCACGGCTCTCCCGACTGATCCGTGGATCATTTTCGCCCGGGGAGGGTGGGTCGGTGACCGCCGAGGCTGAGCAGGGCGAGGGCGATGAGGGATTGGGGGGGAGGTGCACCCGAACGCCATCCGGGTGACCAGCCGGATCCTGGTGTGGGTCGATTCGATCCTCCGCCCGGTCAGAGCCGCGAGGACTTCCTCGGCCCGCTCCAGCCTGACACAGCGCACCACGCCATCATCGGCGTCACGCTCGAGCGCGACGTCCGGGAACCCTCGGGACAGCCAGGCGTCGAACGCGTAGTGCAGGAACAGGTTCGCGATCACGGGTGAGAGCGGGGACCCCTGAGGGTTCCCCGGTCCCTGGCCACCACCGTGCCGTCGGGCATCTGCATCGCAGCGGCCAGCCACCGCCTCAGATACAGCGACACCCACGGGCGGGTCGGTGTGTGCTTGCACCGCTGTGACCAGCAGTTCCCATGGCACGCCGTCGAAGAACTTCCGGACATCGACCTCGATGACCCAGTCGTACCTCCAGCACCGTTCCCGGCATACTGGCACCGCATCAAGCGCGGACCGCCGTGGCCGGTAGCCGTAGGAGTCCGGATCGAAACGGGTTCGACCCACCCCTCGATCCTCCTGGCGACCACCGTCGAAGGACCGCCCGGAGGACCATGACCACGCGGAGCACGAGCCCCCGCATGTCCACCCGCGCGGCCCCGAGTATCACTGAGTGCGATTCCCCGACGGCTCGGCTGGGCGGTCAGCGTCCGGCGACGGAGCTGACGGCGATCCAGAGACCGGCGACGATGACGGTCATTGCGGTGAGCACGGGCAGCCGCCGGGTCCACCGCAAGACGACAGCCTGTCCCGGCAGCGGCCGGCCTGTGCGCTGCCCGTTCCATCGTTCGAGGCGATCGCGTGCGGCGACCAGGAACAGACCGGTGCCGACGAGAGCGGCGGCCATGCCAGCGCCATAGGCGAAGACGAGGATCGCGCCGAACCATGCGCGGCCCAGGGCGATGCCGCCGAGCAGCACCAATAGCGCGGAGGGACTGGGAACCATGCCTCCGACGAGCCCGACGACTGCCAGGCGCCCCGTCGAGAGCATCCCCCGACGCCGCCGACGCGATGACTCAACGACGTCATGGCTGTGGTCGCGCGCATGGCTATGGCCCTGCTCATGCCCGTGCTCCGGGTCCTGCGCGTGGTGGCTGTGGGCAGGCCCGACGTGGCCGTGGTCGTGGTCAGGCTGGCCGTGGTCGTGGTCGGGCCCGACGTGGCTGTGGTCGTGGTCGGGCCCGACGTGGCTGTGGTCGTGGTCGGGCCCGACGTGGTCGTGGTCAGGCCCGACGTGGCTGTGGTCGTGGTCGGGCCCGACGTGGCCGTGGTCATGGTCATGGTCGTCGGCACGCTCCGGCCGGGGAGCCGCGGCGACGGTGAGCAGTGAAGGGCGCGGCTTGCCAGCGGTGAGGGTTTGCCGCGCAGTTTGCGGCGCGGATCCCTCGTGAATGTGCCCCTCGGGTCCGTGGCTGTGCGGAGCCGGTCCGTGAGTGTGTCCACCAGGGCCGTGGTTGTGCCCGCCCCGAGCGGAGCGCAGCAGGGTGACGCCGACGACGGTGAGCAGAACTCCGCTGATGAGTCCGAGCCAGGGGTAGACCTGTTCCGGAGCGGCGATGGCGGCCGCAGACAAGGCGATGCCGAGCAGGAGTACCCCGATGGTGTGGGTGACGGTGACCGAGATCCCGATGACCGCCGCCTGACGCCAGGTCCCTTCACGCCCCACGAGGTAGGCGGCCATGAGGGTCTTGCCGTGCCCGGGTGCGAAGGCGTGCATGGCTCCCAGGACGACGGACAGAAGGAGCGCGAGCAGAGCGTACCCCGGTGTCAGGGAAGTCCTGGAGACAAGGCCGGTGTAGACGGTCGTCAGGCGGTCCAACCCGTAGATCGGGCTCGACGACATCGGCCCCGCGGGCTTTGCCTCGGCGGTCTGGCCGCTGCCGGCGCGCACCGTGAACGTGGCGGTGCGCTGGCTCAGGGGCGAGGTGAGCAGGTCCTGGGGGTAGGCGGTGAGCTGTTTGGACGGGCTGTCCGCCGGGACGGTGCTGTCGACCAGGGTCACACCCTCACCGCGCGCGGTCACTTCGTGCCAGCCGACTCGGCCCCCGGTGGGTGCGGCTTCGTAGGTGACGGTGCTGCCGACCGTGTCAAGGTTGGCGGGGGTGCCGGCGGTGCACTCCAACCGGCTGGTGGCCAGGCCAGCTGCGCCGGGCAGCACCTCCAGACGGGTGAAGGTGACACTCAAGGTCTGTGGCCGGCCGCCGACTGTGAGGACGGCTTGCGCTGCCAGCGCGGCGCACTCCCGTGCCTTCCAGTCCTCCGCCCCTGCTGGTTGCTGTCCGATCTTCGCGTCGGGGAGGGCTTGCAGAGTAGGGATCTCGGCCCGGTCCACGACGAGGTCCAGGACCACAGCGCTGGGTTCGGCCCGGATCCCCGTGTAGTAGTTGACCGTGAAGTTGCCCAGCGGGTGCGCCGAGGCCGCAGGTGCGGTGAGCAACGAGAGGCCAGCCATCACGGCCACCAACATCGCTGTTGCAGCCAGGCGCGCCCGAAGGGTGACTCTCACTGCTACGACCCGCTCTGCAGAGCGGCGAGGGCGGCCTTGGCCTTGGGGGCCAGAAGGGGGGAGAAGTACGGGTTGATCTCCAAGGACCGCTGGAGCCAGATCGTGGCCTCGCTCTTGTTGCCGAGGGACTGCTCGATGACCCCCCGGTGATAGGCGAACAGGGCACTCTTCATACCCAACCGGGCCGCTGCCCTAGCGTGGACCAGCGCCTCCGCGTCGCGCCCCGAGACGTGCAGTGCCCAGGCGTAGGCGTCTTCGACCGCGGTGCTCTGGCGCAGGTCGATCTGGGCCTTGGCGGCGGTCAGGGCTGCGGCGGGGCGCCCATGGTCCGCGTCGAACAGGGACAGCTCCAAATCGACGTTGGCTCCTTGGGCACGGAAGAGGGCGGCGGTCGCGTCGACGAGCGCGTACTGGGTCGCTGCCTCCGAACTGCGACCGAGGGAGGTGAGCAGGTCGGCATACTCAATGAGGTAGATCGGTTGCGGCAGGCGCGTGGTAACCATCTGCCAGTCCTTCACCGCCTGGTCAGTCTGACCCCGAGCTGCCTCGACTCGGGCCCGGCCGGCCAGTAGCGGCATGTAGTCGGGGACCTGCCGCAGCCCCTCGGTGAACTGCCGTTCGGCGGTGTCCAGATCGCCACTGTTGAAGGCCAGCTCACCCAGGTACTGCAGGGCGAAGGCCTTGTCGGCAGGGCTCACCGACATCTCGAGAGTGCGATCCAGAGCCGTCTGGGCTCCGACGGTGTCGCCGCGCAGCTCATAGGAGTAGGAGACGCGGGCCAAGGACGCCACACTGGGCTTGAGGTCGACCATCCGCTGCAGGGTCGCGAAGGCCTCGGGGTAGCGGCCGAGCTCGACCAGCGCGTCAACCATGACGCCCAGGTTCGGTGTGCTGTAGGCGTTGAGCTGTTCCACCTTCTGGGTCAGCGCCAACGCACCGGCGAAGTCGTGCCGCGACGACGCGAGCGCAGCCTGGCCAGTGAGTGCAGCCGCGTTATCCTGCGGTTGGATCTGCAGTGACCTCGCGAAGGCACCATCCGCCTTGCCGTAGTAGGACGGGTCGGCAGTCAACCGTGCCTGGGTGGTGTACAGGGCGCCCAGTGAGGCCCAGCCCGACCAGTCCTGCGGCGCCGTCTTCAAACTGGTCTGCAGGGACACGATCTTGGCGGCGACATCGGCGCCGACCATGGGTTGGTCAGCTGGCTGCGCGCCGACGCGGCCCGTGTCGACACTCGCTGGCGGCGCGGACGGAGAGACGCCACCCGCCACGGCGCCGACGACGAACATCAGGATGCTCAACCCGAGGACGGACGCCACCAGGGCGACGACGCGTCGCCTCATCGAGGAGCGCTCGTGGGACCGGACGAGACGAGATCAGCGAAGACCACCAGGTTGGCCGTGTTGCGGCCGATGGAGGGGTCGAAGCTGTCACAGGTCACCAGGTGCAGGCTGGGCTTTCCGCTGACCCGGTAGACCACGTCGTCGGGAAACGCGTCCCGAGGGTACGAGGCCTTGCCGACCACCTGGAACACCGCGGACGTCTGGTCGGCACGGTCAACCGTGACCAGGTCACCCGGCGCCAGGTCCTTGAGCCGGGCGAACACCGCCGGACCGGCCTTGCTGTCGACGTGACCGCCGATCAGGTTGGCGCCCTCGCCGCCGGGGCGGGGGCCTTCGCTCCACCAGCCGACGTCGTCAGGGTTCTGGGGCACCGACAGACTGCGGTCGGGCAGAACGTGCAGATCGATCAGCTTCTTGTTCAGGTTGAGCCTGGGGATGTGCACGGCAATCGCGGCAGCGGGGTTGTCGACGCTCGCCTCGAGCGGCGGAGGCGTGGCCCCGGGAATGCTCAGCGCAGGGGCGACCGGGGCCGCGGGCCCAGTCTCCGAGCTGGAGCGGGCGCTCAGATCCCCGGCCTGGGTGTCTGCGGCAGCAGACGCGACACCCGGGACAGGGGACTTCTGCTCGATCACGTGCTGAAGGCCCATCCCTGACGCCACGAGCGCGAGGGAGGCGCCCGTGACCATCAGGGTCCGGATGAGACGACTTCGACCCATGAACCCAGAAATAGAGCGGCTGAGCTCGGATAGTGCGTGGCGCCTGTCCATACGGACATCCTCTCAATTGCGTGGCCTACCTCACCACGCGAGGCCGGGGCGGCCGGGCTTGTGCCCGACCGCCCCGCCTCATGTGTCAATCAGGACGTACGGACAACCGTCTTGCTGCTCCGCCGACGCTCGCGACGGAAGAGCAGGAAGCCCAGTCCAGCGAGCAGGACACCCGCGCCGCCACCGGAAGCCGACAACAGCATCGACGTGTTCCCGGATGCGGCAGCCTGGACACCGGTGTTCATGGCACCGCTCGGGCCGTTCGTTGACCCGCTCGTGCTCGAACCGGAGTGCGGCAGCGCCACATAGGGGAAGCTGGCGCCGAAGGCCACGTCGTTGGCATTCACTTTGTCGCCCGTGGCCAATGCCTTGACCAGGTTAACCCCGGTCGGTGCTCCGTTCTTGTCCACCGACACGGCCCCCTCGAGCGCCTGTATCTCGATGTCGACGACGTCGTCGGCCAGTCGGCGTCCGTTCGGGAACCCAGAGTTGTCACCGGCAAGCACACCCAGACGGTTCGGGCTCTTGCTCGGCTTGATGGAGGTGTTCAACCGCAACATCTCCGCCGGGGTCGGCTTGGCCGGCTGGTTCAGGCCCTTCAGCCCGGTCAGGAAGATCGCCGCGATGTCGTTGCGGGGGGCCGGCGGTGCCTTGATGCCGTAGATCTTCTCGATCAGCTTGGGCACCTCCGGGTCATTGACCCGCGCCACAACCTCCGGCACCGTGCGGTCCTTTGACGGCGGGAGCGCGTTGAACGCGTCCTTGAGACCGGCGGGAACGACGACCTCGTTCACCAGGGGCATTCCCAGGCGTGAGACCTGCACGTAGTCGCCGCTGTACTTCTGCGTGCCGTCGGCCCCTTGAACGCGCATGCTCGGACGCTCGTTGGTGGCGTAGACACCGATCACCGGGTCACCGCCAGCAGTGATGTCCTTGATCGGCACCTGCAGGGCGATCGTGTTGACGTTCTTGCCCGCGATGGTGTTGAAGCCGGTCTCGGACAGGTTGCCGCCGTAAAGGAGGTCGAACACGCGCAGGTCGAGGAAGAACGGGTCGTCCGCCTGGCCGGCGAAGGTCATGCCACCGCCCGGGAGCCCGACACGCGCCTCCTGCCGCAACGCGGCGTAGTTCGGCATCGAGGCCTTGCCCACGTTGGACGGCGCCACCGGGACGTTGTCCGCCAGGACCTTGGAAACCCCGCCCCTGATCTCCTCCAGCTTGTACGTCTGCTTGAACAGCAGGGTGGCGTCCTTGAAGGACTTGACCGGGCCGTTGTTGTACAGGAACGTGCTGGTCCCACGCTTGTCGTCGGTCTTGAACGTCCAGCGGTAGGTGATCTGGCTAGTGGCATCACCGTTGTTGTTGATGTTGATGTCGTAGTGAGCGTCAGTGGCGAAGGGGTAGAAGTTCGGTCCACCCGCCGGATCCTGGAAGGGGCTCACGTTGGCGATGAGCGTGACGGTGTCGGCCTTGTCCGGGCTGACGAACGCATACACATCCGTGTGGTCCACCTGGCCATCGGTGAGCAGCAGCGGCGCCTCGCGGTGGCTTGACGCGGAGCTGAGACCGGGGGCCAACAGCACGAGCGAGGAGCCCAGCGCTAGGGCAGAGCTCCCGAACGCGATGGTCGAGGTGCGCAGGATCCGGCGAGTGCCCGCCCTGGATGTCTGCCTCCCCCGACCGGTCGATGAGGAAAGTGAAGCCATGTGATGCCCCTATCAGAGGTTGATGAAATTGTCATCGTCGGGCGGCAGGTTGTCCGCCCTGTTCCCGGGCGCCTCGCTGTACAACACCTGGGGAGAGCCTTCTAAGTTTGGCACGTACCAGTGGTGATGGCAACATGAACCACATAGGAACCACCACTCACATGAACGGACGATCCGGACTCAGTGCAATGCATCCCTCGGTGCGGAGGGGACCCGGGAAGTTCATCTACCCAAGTCCACTCGCCCTAGGGTGGGTGTGTGCCGCCGCCGTTCACCACCCGGAGTGATGCCCCTGGTGACCGGCGGCGACGCACAGGGGGTTCGATGCCACTCGGCGAGCGGATTGGAACGTCTTCAAAAACTTTTCGGCACACCAACGTCTCCAGGCAGTGCTCAATGCCTGGCCCGTCACCTTGGTGCTCGCCGGGCTGCCTGGCCGCACCTGGCCAATCCGCGCATCCGCCGGCGGTGGTCGTACCGAGGCGGCCACCGGCTCGTTTGCCAACGGCCTCCCTGCCGCGTACGCCTTCCGACACCTGCTCCTCGATCTGCCCGGGATCGCCGACGGTAACGACGCCATTGGGGAGGCGTCTGCTGGCTGTCCCTCGGCTCGTTCGTCGCAATCCCACGAGCCGCCCGACCCTGAACGGAGCCGGCGGCGGGTCCAACCCGCAACCCGGCTCTTCGGAGCTATGCATGGTTGGGACCTCGCCGGTAGGAGCTGGTTCCTCAGGCGGCGACCAGGATTCTGACGCGGTAAGTGCTCGAAGGTGCGGAAGCCGTTAACCGATAGCCGCCGGGTCTTCTCGATGAGGAGGTGGACGGCCTCGGTGCCGCCGGCCCAACGACGCGGTGGGTTTCGAACCTGGCCAGGCCGCGGCGAAGCAGCCGCCGAGAGACCGCTGCCCACCGGGATGATGGCCAACTCGCCGAGGCGGAGCGCGACTCGCAGGTTCCCCGGCTGGTGCCAGGCCGCTCATCACTCACCGGCTCCCGGTCTCGCGGTGGAGCTGTGCAGTGGGCCCTCGAGCCAGTCCGACGCCGGCCGCACCGCCTCTCCGAGCGCCAGCTCGAACGCCTCGATGGTCACCGTCAGGCCGAGCAGGTCGACGTCCACCGGGCCGATCACCGCCGTGACCTCTCGCTCACCCTTGGTGACCGCCGCAGGAGCGGTATGCCGTCGGCTGCCGTGCCCGATCGGCGTACCGTCGGCGTCGAGCAGTGCGCCGGTGAAGATGCCCGCGGCGCAGAGCTGGTCGGACACGAGGACGAACCTTCTCAGTCTCAGCCAACCGGTCATCGTGCCTGTCCTTCCACTCGGAGCACGGAAGGTGCCACGGATCGCTGCCTTGCGGATCAGGGCGAGCACTGGGGCCGACTCGCCCTCGGTGTGGCGTTGTCTGAACGGGATGACAGGCATCGTGGCTCCTCGGGCGTCGCTCGTTCCCTAATGTCCTACGAATGAAGACACCCTCGTCCGCCGTGGATGACGCGAGCTCGCGCGTACTGTTCGTTCTGTGAGCACCGCCCGGTCCACTGGCGTCACGCCTGAGCCAGAGGCTCGGGCAGACGTGGCCACCCTGATGCCCATGGTGCGACGCATCGTGATCGCCCGGGTCGGGCGACACCCAGCTGCGGAGGACCTCATCCAGGAGACGTTGGTGAGGGTGCTCGCGGCATCCCCCCGGATCGACCCGGGCATGCTCGAGCCCTATGCGATCGTCACCGCCCGCAACGTCATCGCGTCCATGTGGCGCGACAACGACCGCCGCGAGCGGAACCAGCACCGGGTCGTGGACCTGCGGCCGCCCGCTGCGCCGGACGAGGAGCTGCTGGCGAGCGAGGAGCAGTCGGCCGTGGAGCAGGCCCTCGCCCGGCTGTCCCGACGTGAGCGGGAGACGCTCCTGGCGCATGAGGTGTCCGGTCAGGACACCCGCTCCCTGGCCTCCCAGACAGGCTCCACCGCCGGGGCGGTCGCTGCCCAGCTGAGTCGCACGCGAGCCAGACTTCGGGTCGAGTACCTCCTGGCGCTCGAACAGGCTGAGCCACCCTCGGACCGGTGCCGTCCGGTCCTGCTCGCCCTCTCCAGCGGGGATCGGCGACGACAGCGAGAGGTGGATGCGGCGAGCCACGTGCTCCGGTGCGAGCTCTGCGCGCGGCTCTGCCAGCCCCTCATGGACCGGGGGCACCAGCGCGATGATGAGGTGCGCGTCGCGATCAACTGCGACGCCGACATCGTCGCGGCACGCCAGGCCGCGCGGGAGCTGGCTGCGCGCCTGGGCTTCTCCCGCACCGACCTGACCATCCTTGCTACTGCCGTTTCTGAGATGACGCGCAACATCGTGCGGTTCGCCGGCACCGGCGAGGTCGTCATCGAGCTCATCGACGGTCCCCGCCGCGGGGTGCAGGTTGTCGCTCGCGACACCGGGCCGGGTATCCCCGACGTCGACAAGGCGCTCACCGACGGCTACAGCACGTACGACGGGCTGGGACTCGGGCTTCCGGGAGCTCGGCGGCTGATGGACGAGTTCGCCGTCGTGTCCGAACCAGGCCGTGGCACGACTGTGACCATGACCAAGTGGTGTCAGGAAGGATGACCATGCACGAGGACGAGACCAAGGTCCCGGCCAAGAGGGCCACGTCGGAGCAGAACCGGCGCGAGCAGGACCAGCTGCTGCCGCAGCTGGTGGCCCACCTGCGCGAGCACCGCACGAAGCTGCGGGAGGAGTGGGTCAGCCGCATCCGCGACACCCACCTGCTGGAAGCCATGACGCAGCAGGAGATGTCGGCCGAGACCACCTCGGTCTACGACAACTACGTGGGGGTGCTGGAGACCGGCAGCGTCGAGGAGCTGAAGCACTATGCCCGCGACCTGTCCGAGCGGATCATCCCGCGCGGGGTGGAGACCCATGAGGTGGTCGGCATCGTGCTTTTGTTGCGCGACGTCCTGGCCCGCTCGCTGTTCGAGAAGTACCAGCGGGACTTCGCCCTGCTCAACCGGGTGCTGGACGCTTACGAGCCGGCGGCAAACCGCATCGCCAACACGGTCGCCGTCAGCTTCGTCGACGAGCGGGAGCGGGTCATCCGTCAGCAGCAGGACGCGATTCGGGAGCTGTCGACCCCCGTGCTGCCGGTGCGGGAGCGGCTCCTGATCCTGCCCATCATCGGGGTGCTCGACAGTGAGCGAGCCCGGCAGCTGACCGAGCAGCTGCTGTCCGGCATACGCACCCATCGCGCGAAGGTGGTCGTCATCGACATCACCGGGGCACCAGACGTCGACGCAACGGTGGCGAACCATCTGCTCCAGACCGTCGACGCCTCCCGGCTCATGGGTGCGAGCGTGATCATCACCGGGCTGTCGCCGACGATCGCCCAGACGCTCGTCACCCTCGGTGTGGACCTGAGCAAGATCCACACCATCGGGGACCTCCAGGGCGGTCTCGAGGAGGCCGAGCGCCTCCTCGGCTACACGGTGACCCGAGAGGTGGGTGCGACCAGCTCGTGAGCCCCGGACCGGCACTCGTCTCCATCCTGCGACAGGGCTCCTACCTCGTCGCATCGGTGCACACTGCCCTGGATGACTCCGAGATGATCCGGTTCCAACGCGACCTGATCGAGCAGATCGGCCAGCACCGCTCCCGCGGCGTCATCATCGACGTGGCCGCGCTGGACGTCCTGGACTCGTTCGGGTCGATGACCCTGCGCAACATCGCCGAGATGGCGCGCCTGCGGGGAGCGGTCACCGTGATCGTCGGCATCCAGCCGGACGTGGCGCTGGCGATGGTGCAGCTGGGCATGGGCACCGGGTCCGTCCCGACCGCTCTCGATCTCGAAGAGGGGCTGGACTTCCTCAACAGCCAGGCAGGGGAGCCGCAGGTGCGCCTCGGTGAGTGACCTCGACGCCCTGACCCGCGACTACCGCGCGGCGCTCCTGAGGTCCTTGCCAAGACGCGAGGAGGCGGCCCTGACCAGCGGGTATGACCTCGGCCGCGGTGCCGTTGCCGCCGGAGTCAGCATCCTCGACCTGGCTCGGATCCATCACGAGCTCTTGGTGCAGGTGCTCACCAACACCCGTCCCGAGGAGGTGGTCGACGTGGCGTCTGCGGCCTCGGAATTCCTCCTCGAGGTGCTCGCTCCGTATGACATGACCCAGCGGGGGTTTCGGGACGGAGCGTGACGTCGCGCCCCGTCCGTGCGCGACCGTTCAAGATGAGGACGCTCGAGCCCGGAGTGCATGACGCGGCGTCCGGCTTGAGCTTCATTGTCCGTCTTCCCGTCTCCCGCACGACGGACTGCGCTCGGGCGGGTGCCGGCCACCAACGGCCGCGTCATGGGGCGGGGACCTGGTGGTCCTCATGGTGTCAGCCCAAACAGGGCCTCATGGGTGCCGCTTCGCCGGTACCGGAACGAAGGGATCAAGCCATGATCGGTTACGCACGCAAGACCATCGTCGCCGTAGTCGCTGGAACCGCTCTTCTTGCGGGAACGGCCGGCTCTGCGAGCGCAGCTAACAACCAGAACCAGGACGGACTGGTCAACGTCGCCGTGGGCGACGTCACCATCCTGCAGGACGTCAACATCGGCGTGGCCGCACAGGTCGCAGCCACCATCTGCGGGGTCAAGGTCGGTCCGGTGGCGGTCCTCGGCCAGGCAGTGGACCGCAGCGGCGCCACCAGGACCGTCTGCACGACCGACCAGGGGCCGGTCACCCTCACCCAGAACTAGAGGCTCTGTCACGACGCGCCCGCTTGTCGAAGCCGGCAACGGGGCCAGCTCGGCGGGGCCCGCTCGGCGGCGTCTCTGGCGTCGGGAGGCTCTCCGGCCTGTGCGCAGGGTGCCCCGCTCACTGTGGCGGGGCACCCTTCCGTATGCCGTCAGACCGAGCGACGAGAAAGGGGCGGCGTCACACCAGTGAGGGTGAGCACATCCGCTAGCAGAACGTCCGAATTCGCGTCGGGGGGTGTGACTGCGGCTTGGGGTCACCGCGCCACGTTTCTGCACGTCAACGGGTTGTGGGTGTGGAGCCGGCGGTGGTACTCGAACTCGCAACCTCGTGTTTACAAGATGCTTGCAGACCTTCCGGCGGGTATATGGAGACCTTCGCCACGCTCACCGACGCCTTGCTGGGTCCATCTCGAACCGCCCTGATCCGGTTCTGGGCTAGCAAACTGTTAGCAAGCGTCTGGTCGGCGGCGTCAGTTCCGTCGAGATCATCGGAGCAGTACCTCGGTCGATGCGTTCTGGCATGCTGCCGACTGGGAGGGATCAAGCTGGACCTCTGCCGATGACAGCGGGATGGGTGCCACGAAGCTGTCCCGTGGCGCACCCGGGGACAAGGCAGCGTCCATTCCGCCCACCAAGCTCGGTAAGTCCAGTGCCTTCGAAAGAACCGGAAACGTTGCATGCGGACGTACGCGTCGGTCGGCGCCCCGTCAGGGTAGGTCTGGGTCAAGAGGTGTCGGAGCGAGTCAAGATCGACCGTCATGCCGGGAGTATTCCGCACATGCCAGGCCTGCGGCTACATTGTGGATGGCTGCGATGGCCAGTTCCGACGCCTCCTTCCATCGCGAGTTCGAGCACTCTGAACACAGATGAGCCGTCTCTGAACGAGACCACTCCGCGCAGGTAAACGAGATCGCGCGCCCCGGGAGGGATGGAAAGGTTTGCCCACTGCGTGAGGAAGACCACGCACCGCAAGCGTGATCGGACCAGAAGCCGTCCAGCACCGCCCACGGCAGCCCAGCCGGCGTCCTATGTGAGTGCACAGTCGCGACCGCCAAGATGCATGTCAGTACGGCAACGGCCCGGTCACCTGCGTGGGCCACGACCAGATCTCCAGCTGTGAGCGGTCGGGTTGGTGGCCTGCTCGACGGTTCATCGCCATGGTCACGCGATCATCGTGCCGACACCCTCCGACACCGGCCTGACGCTGCACCTGATCGTCGGCGGACGGAGGCGAGGACCGCGCGCCCTTCTAGCCTCGGTCTTTCATGAGGCTGGCTGACGCGTGGGTCATGGCCGCGTGGTTCGGGTTTGGGGTCGAGGGTATGCCGGTGGGCCGCGTGGCGCTGCGGGGCGGTTCTCCGGGTGGTGCTCGCTGGTGGGTGGACGGGTGAGGGGCCGGGGTCTCAGGTCCGGAGCGGGGTCAGGGTGCGGATCGCGGTGAAGGCGGCGACGATGTCGTGGGCCCAGGGCCAGGTCCGGGGGAACCGGAGGTGTCGGCGGCGGCTGCCGTGGGTGAGGCGGGCGGGCACTTGGAGGAACCGGTACTTCAACGCTTTGGGCTCGCACGCTTTGAGTCCGGGGGGCAGGGCCAGCAGCCGAAGCCACGCGATGAGGTCCGCCGAGATCGACGCGGCTACGGTCCACGCCTGGTTGATCGCGTATTCGCGGGAGGGGAACCGGCCGATGCCGGAGTCTTTGGCGTGCCGAATCCGGGTCTCGACTCGGGCGTGGGCGCGGTGGCGGGCTTCGAGGAAGGCGACCTGACCGCCTTTGGCGACCGGGGTGTTGGTCGCGACGGCTTGGTAGCGCCATCCGTCGGCGTGCTCGAACAGGGTGAGGGAGGCACCTGGGTGGGGGTGTTCGCGGCGGATCAGGACTCGCATCCCGGTGGGCCAGTTCTTGAGGTTCAGCATGTCGGTGATCTCGACGACGTCGCCGTGTTCCCGCGGTTCACCTTGGGCGGTGATCGCGGGTTGCCACGCCTTCTTCGGGACTCGGGCGATGGCGTCGCGGACCGGCTGGTTGACGCCGTACCCGACTGAATACTCCACTGCCCGGCCGCGTTTCGCGTTCAGGTCGGTGATCCAGTCCAGCAGCCCATGCGAGGCGCCGGCGCCGTCAGCGCGGATCAACAGCTTCTTCCGAAACGCCGCGGGGACCTGGGCGATGGCCGCGGTCAGGACGGCGATGTGGTCGGCGGCGGTGTTCGAGCCGGCGTTCCCGGGCCGCAGCATCAGCGCCAGCGACTCCTGGGTGTTATCGCACCAAACGCCGAGCGGGTGGTAGCCGAATCCCTTCTTGTTCTCTGAACTTGGTCTTCAGGGGTGTATGCGGGTCGGTAGGCCGAGGCCGACGGGCGTTCGGGGGTTGGCGATCTGGTCGAGCTGGATGAGCTTGGCGCGGGCCCCGTT
>JAABUP010001554.1_pt1 | contig 48149 bp, 56 predicted proteins | sample 5559201 | NCBI WGS metagenome assembly JAABUP01 (sample SAMN10711887, study PRJNA513373) | rock metagenome | isolation source: Antarctica rocks | place: Antarctica
AGACATTGTCAGGGGGCTGTTCATATAGATGTTTAGACATAGATATGGTGGACACAGCAGGGGCCGTAGCAACATTCATGGTCGGTGAATTGTGGAGTGGTAGACTTTGCTAAAGAGCTATTCACACAGATGTTACAGACACACATCTGTAGGTGTGGTAGACATGGCATGAGGAAGTGACATATAAGGTCAAGTGATTGCGTAAGTGGTGGTAGCTATTTGCCTGGCATTATTGTGGGCATGCTGGTACTGCAGTATCAATCACAGGACGACCACAGTACAGAATACATCTGCAATGTTAATGTCAAGAGCAATGGCACAGGTTGTTTTTTTGTTGGGCAAATAGAGTTTTGTCGGTTGCTGCAAATGTGTCTTCTTTCCCCTGTGTGCCCAACTTGCTGCATGCTCTGATGCTAAATGTGATCACTCTGATATGCAGTGAGACAGACTTGAAGAGGTACATACAGAACGCAGTGGAAGTAGATCCAGAGAGACCTGTCTTGGTTGACAAGTATATGGACCGAGCTGACGAACTTGATGTTGACGCCCTGTGTGACAAGGATGGCAATGTCACCATCTGTGGCGTCATGCAGCACATCGAGCAGGCTGGTGTACATTCAGGTATGCACCCTGCAAGTGCTGACATGTTGTGCTATAATCTCTGCCTTTCTTACATGTTTACCATCAGAAAGATGAAGATTACAGAAGAGCCTGTCAATGTTTTGCATGTTGAAAGGTACACGTCAGCGCAGCTTGCTGTGTATAACTCTGATTGTGGAGTAGCTTTCGGCTTTATTGGGCGTCAATCACAGCTGTGACGTTGTGCAAGTTTTCAGAAGTATTTGGGAGTAGGATGTACGTGGCAGAAATTGAAGCAACAGCACCACGTGTCTTCTCAAAGCCATTGATAGCAGCTGCTGACTTGCCTGCTGGTCTGCTTGCATCACAATATGTGTATCACAGCACAGGTGGCAAGGCCATGAAGTCGCACTCTATTGCTGGTATACTCAACAGTTATACTGTCAGTTCAACCCAAGGGCTTGAGTATGTTGAATTTATGTGTGGTGCAACTGCAGGGGACTCTGCATGCAGCATACCACCACAGACAATCCCAGCAGAGTGCTTGGAAGTCATCAGGGACTGGACCACCAAGCTGGCAAAAGAGCTCAAGGTCGTAGGCCTCATCAACATCCAGTACTGTATACAGGACAACCAGGTAAGTGTCCTATGCTATTCTCAGGTCTCATAACACAGAGTTACATGTAAAGGCCAAGCTTGCTCCAAATGTCTCCAACCTGCTGCATTTCCCAGCTGCTTGCTGCTGTAACTAGCTCTTCACATCTATCCAGTCAATATGCACTCTGTTGTGTTTCAGGAGATGCTGCATGTCTCTTTATGATGCTATAGAGGCCTGAAATGGTTGTAGTTTGTCATTTGAGCAATTCATCATCCGAGCGTGATGGTTTTGTTGTGTCAGGTGTACATCATTGAAGCAAACCCTAGAGCATCCAGAACAGTACCCTTTGTGGCCAAAGCCATTGGCCACCCCATTGCCAAATATGCCAGTCTACTGATGAGCGGCAAGACACTGGCTGAGCTGGATTTCACAGAAGAGCCCAAGCTCAACCATGTCGCTGTCAAGGAAGCTGTGCTTCCTTTTGACAAGTTCCCAGGTGTCTTTCTGTCTTCTCCATGCATCCATCAACAGATATCAGGCAGACTTTGAGGCAATCATTGGCCAATTTGCTGGATCTCATACTGTTTTAGGGGTTTCAGTGATGTCTAGTCATCAGCCTTACTGATTCTATGCTTGGCACAGGTGTTGTTGGCTACAGAGTCTGGTTGCACAACACATGCGCTTCACCCATAAGCTTTGCAGGACATCACAGCCTTGGCTTTCCCTGTCTGCATCATGTACAGGGTATCATTTCTGCGCTCTTCAAAGATGTACTGCCTTGCCAGAAGTCCGTCATCTGAATCATGTTTGATGCATGTTGCAGGTGCTGACACTCTGTTGGGTCCTGAAATGAGGTCTACAGGTGAGGTGATGGGCATCGACTCAGACTTCAGCAAGGCCTATGCCAAGGCGGCCCTTGCTGCTGGCCAGAAGCTGCCTGCCTCAGGCAATGTCTTTGTCTCAATGACTGACAAGTACAAGGAGGCCATTGTCCCCATTGCCAAAGAGCTCAAGGTGACTTTCATGTTTCCCTTCTGCTTTGGTTGTGTGTATGTCATGGCAGCTCTGAAACCAAGCCATTATCTCATCTGGCACAACGCGGGACTGACAGAGTTCTGCTCGATGCTGTTGAACACTGCTACAGCATGCTATAGCCACAGCATCTGCATGTGCCAGTTTGCATGTTTACGTCAGCCTATTAAAATCGGTGATCAAAGCACAAAGCATGTTTTACACGGTGAATGCTTTCTATGACCACCTGTGTCTCAAGACTTCTGACGGTGCAATTGGCGATGCATGACTGCCTAGTGGTATGCTGCAGGAGCTGGGATACAGCATTTTGAGCACAGGAGGCACAGGCAAGCACCTGAAAGCCAATGGTGTGGACTGTGAGGTGGTACTGAAGATCCAGGAGGGCCGACCCAACATCGGTGATCTTGTCAAGAATGGTGACATTGCAATGATGCTCATCACCTCTACAGGTATAACTCAATCAGCCCTGGCATGGTTACTTGTGCCACTCATGATGGCTTTGGAAGCTGCTGCATATGAGCACCGTCGACTAATGGCTTTACGAGTGTGTTTCTGGCAGGAAAAATTCACAGAGATGTGCATTTCTAGTCACACATGAGACATGAGACTTGTGCCTGCTAGGTGCTAAAACCGAAACACAACTTCCCAGCCTGGCATGTCATGAAATGACCAAATGTGTTGTTGCAGGCAAAGAGGTAGATGTGATAGATGGCAAGAACCTACGACGACTAGCACTAGCGTACAAGGTGCCCATCATCACAACTGTAGCAGGCGCAAAAGCCACTACATCTGCCCTAGCAGGCATGAAGAAGGGCCCCTTGCACCAGGTCCCCCTCCAGGATTACTTTCCAGAAGCTGCAGAGAGGTCAACAGTGGAGTTCAAGATTGTAGGCTAGAGAAGACAAATTCCTTTCTGAGATATAGCATATGATGCCCTTAGCAAGCCTGTCTTGTGTAGTTGAGTCATAAGTCAATAGAGGTGTGTACTGATTGTTGTGGAGTCTGGTTTGAGCTGATGCAGCCTTGACTGAGCCGTTTGTTACCTACTGCTATGGAAACTGCTATTGTGTTACACATGCTAACATGCAGGTTGTGAGTAACTTGCGTTTCTAGTTGTGGTGTGTCAGCATAGGTGCTGTCTGTACTGCACCGCTGTCTGCTACACCGCTGTAAAGGCTCTTCTTATTGAAGCGATGGAACTGAGCACTGGACAATGTAATACCTTCGGAGGCTAGTGCACCCTGTGACCTGGTAGACGCCATTGACTGCAAGGCGCTAGTCCGAATCATCCGGGGTCACTGGAATTTGAATTGGCGCCAAGTCTTGGCCAGACTGGGAAGCCCGGGCCAGTTGTGACACATGATGCAGGTCCATCTTGCTTGCAAGGCGCGACTTGGGCACTTTGTCGGGACGTCGATGGACTCGCATCTATGCCCCTGCAGCTGCTTCATATCTGCTTACCACCTGCAAAATTTTGAAGGCAAATAGACAACCAGGATCCCAGTGATCTCTTGCAAGTATCTAGTCGACCTACGCGAGGACAATGGACAGTTCAGCCGTCCCCAGCAGGCGTTTTGGCTGAGAGCTCATTGCTTTCGGTCATAGAGTATGGACGACAGCTCGGCAGGCGACGTGGGTGTTGCAACTGCTTTGGGCCGAATTTGTGCCCTAGAAGCCAAGCTCAGGCAGGCTATACAGCATACACATCTCCTCAGCAGTAGCTTTGAAAGCGATCCGGCAGCTGCAGATAGAGAGCGCGAGGCTCTGCTGGCCATCAGGTCAGCCACAAGACTTGTATCAACAGTCCATTCCTATCAAACAAGCTGTGATTTGCTTGTTATACTCCTGTCGGACAAGAGGTATTACTACTGTTGCAGAGAACAGCTTGAATTGTTGGAAGACAAACTCAGAGACTTCAGGTGTCTTCATGACAACCAGTTTGATGACAAGGTACTTTGTTTGCAATGTTTATCAGCAACTCTCAACTCCGCACATACAGCTCGCTATGGAGCCCAACACCCTTTCACTGGCAGCAGACTACTGTTGCTGTGACGCAGACTGTAGCACTCAGCCAGCTTGATAGCCTCAGAAGGGAGCTGATTGCCTGTGCCAGAGACAGGCTTGAGTTTTTGGTGTTCACTAAGGTATGCAAAGCTCTGCATAGGGAGTCTGCTGCCTTGCAACCTCTGGAGTATCTTGCTTACAAGCAGTCTGCTTCATGTGGTTCTGATAGTCTGCACGTTGCCTTCTGTGTTGCAGGATGTTGTCAGGGAGGTGCTCACATTTGCAGAGGTTAACTCGGGCAGCAGCACTCCTGACCAATCTACAGCCAGACAAGATCACAGACCGCCGCTAAGCCCCTTGCAGCGTTCGCTGGATGGCACATACTCACCACTCATGTATGTTTACGGTCTGATGTTCCTCTTCATTCGCCTCTTGTTTTCTCAGAGCGCGCGTCAAGCATGAGCCTGCAGACACAGCATGATGCGTGTGGGATACCACCCCTTGTGCGGCTCCAGTCTGTGTCTGAACATGAGCATGCTGCTGAAAGCCATGATGCATTTGTGCCTGCTTGTCTGTGAGGTGGTGGCGCATTCACTTTAAGCAGCTGCACCTCCCTAACCAGATTGGTCTGTGGTCCCAAAACACAATCTGCACCTGCATTACAGGTCACCAGCTGCATCGCCAAGCCCAAAGCTGAGGAAGCTGCAGAACCCAATGCGCAGCAGCTATAATGAGGCATCGCGCTTGCCAGGTTCTTCACCTGTTCCTTCAAGAGATCGACGCGTCAGCCAAAGCCTGGACTTCTCTCGCCTGGAGGTCAGCATAGCACTTGAACGTTTACATATTGCCTGCAACATATGAAGTCAGCTCAACCTTGCCTTGCAGCATTTGCAGTAGCAGGTGCCTCAGACTATGCTGTCTGCCATGACCTTCTTACATGTGCAAATGAAGATGAGGTGGCCACAGGGTTCAGACACAGACAGAGCTTGTGTTGAATGCAGAGGAATGAGGACATACCAGGGCCTAGTCAAGCTCCTAGGCAGAGCCTGGTTGGCAGGCGCATGGCTGCAGATGCTGCTCAGCGCACTCTTGATGCTGCTGACAGCATCATATTCTCAGGGCACAAGCGCCATGACAAGTCCAGCAAGAAGTCCAATTCCCCCATGCTGTCACCAGGCCAAGTCAGGTCAGACTGTTACAGTTGTGTGCTGCAGCTTGAAGGCACCAATGCACTCTGCCCAAAGCGTTGAACATTCCTGGACATGCATCACAGCCACCTACTGCAATACATCTTTTGACCCTCATGCAGCTGGCATTGAGCAGACGTCAGAAATGCGATGCAATGCAAACATACAGCATGTCTGCACACTTGAGGTGAAGTCAGATCTGATTTGGTGTGATTGCAGTGCAATCAATCTGAAAAGCCTGCTAGGCATGAGCACAAGTTGAAGACACCTGGTGGTCTCAGGCAATGCTGAGTTCTCGCTGCACCACAGCAAAAGCTTCACCAAGTGCTCTGCCTAGCTGCCGTGTACACATGTTGCTGACCAGTCTGCTGTTAATACAGGGATGAGGCTTTGTACAGCACCACCAACGGCGGCAGTAGGTACACCTTTGACCCAGACTATGGCGGCAAGGTGAGCATGCCCACAGGTCACCAGCCTGCCCCCCTGAGGCCGGACACTATGATGTCTCGCGCTGCACCAGATGCATCCAGACCCAGGGCCCTCTTTGCTGATGACAGGTCCAGGTATGTTGCCAACCAGGCCTCTACAGCAGGCCTGCACCTTAATATTGCATTCTTGTCTGGTGACGAGCAGTGTGAGAGTATGGTGCAGACGTCTTGGAAACGGCACATGTGCTCTCAGGGAGCACTTGCGAGAGCCTGTTCACGCCACTCCTTTCAGGACCTTTGCCACAATGCATGCGTCTGCCTCACTTGTTCAACAGCATCATGCTTTTCAGAAAGCAAGATGGTTATGAGTAGTTGAAACGAATTGCTTCAATGATGGTATTTCAGTGTGTAGACACTGCTGGAGTACATGCAGGTCAGGGCATGGAGGTAGCGTACGTGGTGATGATGACACATGCAGCCTACCCACCACAACCTGGTCAGGACAGCAGGCACGCACGCCCATTGCAATACGCCGCCTAGGGCCCTTGCAACCTGCCCCCTCTCCCCACCACCAGCCCTCTGCTAAGCCCAGAGCCTGGTTGGCACGTGTTGTCAAGCTGGCAGCACTAGGAGCAGTTGTGGCCATCACTGCTGCTGGCGTCATCAAGGTCTCTTTGCTGAGCTGTGTCACTGCTCATGGGTCTGCATCTGCTTGCATTGACTTAATGCATGCAAGCTCTGCTAAACAGGTGGAGAATGTGGCTTTTGCACTCTCCATATGGACCCGCATGTGATTGTTGTGATGATAGGAACAGTTGAATTGACCATATGGACATCTTGAGCACAGCCTGCGTAGCGCAGTTGGCTAGCGCGTCGGTCTCATAACACACGCACATCCACACTGGGCCTACCCCATGACACCATGGGAGTGAGAAATCCGGAGGTCGTGAGTTCGATCCTCACCGCGGGCATTTTTTTGAAAAGCATTTTGCTGTGGCACACAGTGTTATATGACACACCACACAACCCTCTTGCTGTTTCTTGCATTCACAGTATCACACAGTTGTGTCACTCTTGGCAGTGTATGCAGATGCACACACGAACTGACAGACACCACTTGCAGTTGCAGCATGCATTGCACACACACACTGACAGACACCACAAATAAACAGGGTGGACTACAGGGGTCCATGCTATCAACTACCCTCTTGCTGTTTCTTGCACAAAGAATATCAAACAATTGTGTCACTTTGTGGAGTGTGTGCAGATGCACACACGAACTGACAGACACCACATGTAGTATGTGCAGTGGCAGCATGCACTGCACACACACACACTGACAGACACCATTGCAAGCCAAATCCTAAGCCATATTTGTGATTTGACAGTGTGCTCTTGCAGGTGGTGGACTGGCACCATGCACCTGAGCAAAAGAGCAAGCGGGCCGCAAGACAGGCTCAGAAGCAGATGCGCAGAGAAGAGGCACAGCAAGCAGCTTGGCTGCGGGCCCAAGCATGTCAGGCAGAGCAAGCTGAAAGAGCTGAGCAGCAAGCTCACCTGCAAAGAGAAAGGTGCACCTGCTATTGCCCACAGTGCCAGGATGTGGACAATTGCACTGCCATTGGATATTTGAGGGGAAACTGAAATCCCCTGCAGGGCTACAATTCTGGGAAAGAAGTCTTGTATCCCCAGCAAGCAGTCCCTACTGTGACAGATGCTGCAAGTGTGTGGCTTGTAGAGTTGTTGGCATTGTACCTTCTGCTCTGCCCAGTGAGATCCATAGTACGCTCAGCTGTCTAGTATTCGCAGGGAAGCCAAATGGCAGCTGCGGCAGCAACAGCTTGAGGCAATGCGACAGGCTCAAGAAGAAGAGCAGGCCGCAGAAGATGTGCGGCAGCATCAGCTGCTTCAAAGGCAGGAGGAGGCAGCACGTGAGCGCAGACAGCAGCAGCAGATAAAGGCCCAGGCTGAAGCAGCTGAAGAGCAAAAACGCCAATTGCAGCTGCAGCGACAAGCAGAGCTTGAGCAACGGCAGCAGCAGGAGCTGCTGCTGCAGCAACAAGCTGAGGCTGCCAGGCAGTTGAAACACCAGGAGGAGCTGGACAGGTGAGCACAAGCCGACAAGTGTGCTGTTTGGTGCCCATGGCACATGCAGAAACTAGTTCCCTTGATAGATTGGATCTCAGATACACGTCCCCAAGGACACACTCATTTGCAGAGCTTGGTAAAATGCCTGGATCATAGATATATTGCATCAGATACAGTATGCAGTCAAGCAAGGAACTAGTTGTTTGCTGTTGTGCATTAATGATAACAAAGCTAAACGAGCAATACTACGTTAATCTTACCTAGCGTTAGTTATAGTAATGTACTACCAGGTGTTGGTAGGCAAATGCACGCCTGAAAGTGTAACTGCTCCAGACAACACACTGTGAGCCTGGCAATATGCATATAGGCAAGCAGAGGCCAGGCTGGAGCAGCAGCGCCGACAGCAGCAGCTCTACGCTGAGGCCCAGGCTGCAAAAGAATTCAAGCGCATGAAGGAGCTTGAAAGGCAAGCCAAAGTCAAGGAGGAACAGCAGCAACAACAGCAGTTTGCTGCTCAGGCTGAGGCCAGGCGCGAAGAGCAGCGACAGCAGCAGCTTCACGCACAGGCTGAACTCAAGCGCAAGCAGCAGCAGCAACACCAGCAGCAGCTGCTGCAGGAGGAGGCTGATGCAGCAGCTGCTGCTCAAGCACAGGTCAGGAAAGCTGCTCTTCAGAAAGAAGCAGACAGGCAGGCAGCTCTGGAAGCAGAAAAGCGTGCATGGGCAGCTGAAGCAGCACATCGACTTGAACAGGAGCAACTGATCATGAAAGAGGCAGCAGCAGCTAGGCAGTCGCAGCAAAATGACGCTGAGCAGCCTGCAGCAGATGATGCCCCCAAGCAGCGCAGCTGGAAGTCTACAGAACATTGGTTGCCGGCACCTAAAGGATTGCCAAAAGTGACGGTTGTTGGTGACCAACCAAGAGGCTGGCCTGCCGGTGCAGCATTTCCTGCTTTGCCCCCACCTAATATCTTTCGGGGTCAGGGCTGAAAGTGGCAGAGGCCACTGAGTCAACCAATGGAGTCAAATGCCATGACACAGTTGCACAAGAGCTGGTTGATTGAGCTGGCACCACCCACTTGCTGTCAACTGCTGTATAATTTGCTGTAATGCAGTACAAAAGCACTATTAAGTTTTGTACTGGGTTGGACAAAGTCACCTGTTGGCTGATGTAACTCTGAACTGTTCAAGGAATTCAGACTCTATCACATGCATGTCGCCTGCAATAATGAGGGAATGCAATGGCTCACCAAAATTAACATTCAGAAGTTCTTGCATAGTGCCTGCAACTATTTGCTGTGATGGTGCACCAATCCGAGCTACACCAATGGCAAGTGAATCAGCACTGAATGCACCTAGCTTCCTGCTGGATTCTATCTCTAATAGCTGTTCTATAGCTGTATTCACTGTCATGAACCTTGCAGGTTCATACACCTTCTTGCCCCTTGCCAGAGACTCCAAAGACGGCTCTTTCACTTTGATGTCCAGCAGGCACAACGTATGGAGCCCCTGCTGTCTGTTTGTCACAATGCGATCATAGAAGCTGTCAGGTCGCCATGTGTCTGTGAAGAACACAATTGACACTGCCTGCAACAGAGTTGACCAAAAAGATGTCAGATGAAGCCTGCTGCGCATGTAATGTCAGCAGCTTCACTCTTTGTGCTGCAAGGAGCATGAGTCATCCCAGCATGTTTCCACAGCAGCAACTTATGGAGATGCATAAGATAGGGTGGGAGTGCAGCATACACAATACTGATTGAATGAGCCCTCTTACCTCTCCATATCTGTATAACTGCAGGCCACAAGCACCAACAGCATTTAAAATAGATGCATTGTGAATGACCTCCACCTTGATGCCTTTCTGATGACCCCGAATTTGCAAATCTGTATGAGTGGTTGCCCTGCGTCCCATACATGCTCAGCAATCCCAACTGCTGCTTGCATGTGATGGTTGCAGCCATCAAGACGCATTACCCAAATGGATCCCCAACCACCAGAAATGCTATGTCATGCTCTGCTGCAACGTCCAGCATCTTGTCAGCTTCCTGCCATGAATATAACAATGCCTCAGCGTGCTACTGGCAATTTGCAAAGCAGAAGAAAGAGTATGAGCCTCTTCCTGTGCAAGATACTCTGCTGGACCATGTTTGCCAAACCAAAACGTGGAATGCAGCAAATAGTGCATACAGCATAGTAACATGTCAACAGGCAGAAAAAACTTGCTGCAGTTGTGTACCATTTCAACAAACTCCCTGTCTGCCACAACGATCTCTTTGCCGTAGAATTTCTCCTATGATACAGGAAAACTTCTGTGTTTCAGTGTTGGCTTTGCCAGCTTTCAAACTTAGCGATCTTGCTCACCAGTTTCTCTGTCGGAACCAAAAGCAAAGAGGTATACGCCTCCAGATAAATTGCCTTGCACCTTTTTACAGCCTCCAGGCCCCTGAGTGCATGCAGCCAGACTGGCTCGTTGCCAGGCTTGATATTTAGCAAATCTTGTGGACGCGATGCCGAGCCTAACCTGATCGTGATGTCTTTCTCATCACACAGACCCAACCCAATCACATAAAGCATAACACCTGTTCTGGTGACGTAACTTACTCCAACGAGTTGACTGAGTCTCCTCGCACACACAACGACGACGAAGGGAAATTACGTGAGAGATCAACAAACGTAACAAAATTCAGATTGTAAAGAAGCACGCATCCTGACGTTGGTGCTACTTATGTCGGACGTTGAGGCAGTCTGTGGCAACTTGCGTTGAGACAGATTTTAAAAGTCAGGGAAGAAGAGTATCGCTTTCAGAGAACAGTCTTAACTGGGGCACAGTGACTGACCAGCTTGTGTACCTTGGCTTCTACCAACCATGACATAGCCATCATCTGACAGTTCTGTACAATATGAAAAGCTGCCGCTAGGAATTGTGATTATGCCAGTCTCTGCCTTGTGACTGCAACCTAGTGCAGGCATTGCCATTTGGCAAGACAGCCTCCACAAGTGTACTGACTGTGTGTCGACAATGGACTGATGCCAAACGCTGGAATTCCTGTGATGTAACATGCACGAGAAGGCGTCCTTTTGTCATGCGAGCATGCCAATGTCAGCATGTCAAATGGTGTGCCATATACAGCAGAACAGAAACTCTGCATCATGATGATCATCCAAATCTGTCAAAAGATGCAAAAGACCAGCTGGATACATGTGTGCATAGCTGGCATTGCACAGTCCTGACTAAATTTTGTTACAAAATACGGTCAAAGCTTCAGTTGCTTTAAAAGTCAGCTTGGCTTCACCAGAATGACATTGCATGAATCTGTTATGCACCCGCTTTACTGTGGGCGGCAGCTAGGACATTTTCACGGAGGTATGGTGCGGTGTAACTGTTCCTTGTTTGCAACATGCATGCCTGGATATATACTGCCCTGTCACGCCTGCCGCTCTTTTCTCTGGTGTTAAATGCTGTGATCGCAACCTGAATGTGAACGTCTGCAGTCAGGTGTTCTTCTGCCGCTCTCAGCTCAGCAGACGTTGCTCTGTCAGGATGTGAAAGCTAATGTACACAGGATGTACTTCCTTCTTTGTTAAATGCCTCTTCTCCATATAGCACTGTAGCCACGGCCATGTATTTGACTGCTGGACATTGCACTGCTCTGCTTCACCTCTGTGCTCTGTGTCTGCTGCTGGTCATGCTGTCCCATGTGCGTCTGAAGTTGATGACATTGCCGAGTGACCAGCTGCTGCTGCTGCTGCTGTTGACGCAGAAGCCTGACTGTCAGGGGGTAGCTTCTTCATCCCATCAGCTTGCATGGGAAGCTGGATCTGCGACACCAAAACGCACATTGCTGCTGCCTTCTTGCACACCAGGTGGCATCTGGCCCTACATGCTGACTAGGTTTCAGGCACTGAGGGCCTTGGTGACTTGAGTGGGCACACTGTCCTTGAAAAAGCAGGAGAAGAACTTGCATCTGCAAATATGCCTTGCAGAGCTGATGTGCTTTGCGGAAAACCATGTTGAGCAGAGCCAAGTGTAGCTTGCCGACTTTGTTCACATCCCAATCCAGCATTTCTGCGTATGTTAATGGGATTCAGGTTTGAGCTGTTCAGCATTGTGAGCTGTAAGCAAACACCTTTGGAGATGACTTGACACCACCAGGAGCCAACTTGTGCACAATATCAAACATACCCTATGGTACTTTCTGTACTCATGCATCATCCAATCGACACATGTGTCAGGTCGACCAAAAAGCAGCCATTCCTGCTTTCTAATGTCTTGCGCAGCTGCAACCACCTGCAGGCCAGAGGGTGCGTGTCATCATCTCAAGCCAAGTTTCACATAGATAACTAGATGTGTGGGCCTGCAAAATCCTCATCCCAAATTGCTAGTCTGCGGTAAAACAGACCATGTAAACTTTGCTTGACATGTATGCCACACATTAGTCACATGTTGTGTTACACAGCATGATACTTTTTATGCACATGTCACAACCATGCTCACTTGTCAATGACCAAGGGTATGCTTTGATAGACTTTGGTCAGCTGCTGCACAATGATCTTCTTTGCAGGCTTGCCACATGCACATCTGTAGAGCCTTGGAACTTCCGAGGTCTGGCAGCAGCAATCATGGCGCAGGTGCAATAGTCAACTTGGATGTGAGGGTGGTCTGCAAGACAGCAACTGACTGAAGTTTACAGCTTTGAGTCATATGCACAGATGCAAGTGCTGGATTTGACAATAAAATAAAAGCAGGCAGCAGCAATATCAAGCCTGTCAGCATGATGCAAAGGAACTGACCCTGTCTTTGAACATAGGCTCAATGCTGGTGATTCCAATCTCAAACAGAGGCTCTTGCAGCCTTTTGGCATCGTATGACAGTATGTCTGTGTACACAAAGCTGATGCCAATGAATTCTTTACTTCTCAAATTGAGCATATGTGGCTTGGCGTACATCAATGGTGTCCTTGTCGACACACTCCAAAGAACCTAGGTCAAGCTCCTGCAGGCCGTGCCGTGATTGGAACAATATCGTCACATCGGCACCAGGAGAGCCAAATAAATATCGAAATGGTTGCGAGCAAAGACGGAGGATAGATGCATACCTTCGCAAGCAAGCACCTAAAGGCGACGCTGTCGCGTTCCAGGAAGAACGTCTGCGCAGAAGTGTCTAGATCAGCTGAAATCGAGAAGGTCCTCATGATGCCAAACGTTTTCAACTACTAACCACTTCTGCGTCAGATCGCAGAGAAGCCGTTCAGTTGATCGGCTGCTATCCGCGACGGGCGACGATTCCTGCAGACTCGTGGCCAATCGCGTGAAAGCGGCTTCTGTCAATACTCAGGCTGCCTTGAGCCCTCGAAACATGTCGGTGCTCTACCCAAGCTGAGCGTCTCTGCAATGTGCTAGGGGACGAGTTTGTGGCACCTACAATGAATGCGTCTACATAATGCCCTGGCTACTCCGAGTTCAAAGAGCGAACACTCCCTGGATCCGCGGGGATTCCGGAAGGGACTCGCAGTATCGCGCACGTGCGGCGAAGCAAAAAGGCATGTCGGTACGAAACATGTTGTTTGCTTGAACGTACGACGCGAGAGTGCATACTGGGTGGCCGGGCTTGCAGCAGCTGCCAGCATGTAACGCGAGTGGCGGCTGGAGCCGACTTGGTCGTCGAAAACGTGTACTTGATTACTCCGATACAGTAGTAACACGTTTGTTCCTATTCGGGCATACTTTTCGGCTGACTTGGACAGTTGGCGACCAGCTTCCGATGAGCACATCTGATCAGCACCCGGAAAACCGCGTTCCAGTAGACAGGAGCACGGTCGTGCAACAGGTGTGCACGTTGATCTGGTTGCAAAGCTTGTGCGGGTTCGCTAACCCTCCCCGTCATTCGAAAGTGTAAGCTGTGTCTGATTCTCTTATCGAAAGATGCAGGCTGAAGCCAGTCCTGATCCTGCTGTCAAACCTTCCAGCGAGATTGACCAGCCAGCCAGGAAGGGCCCTGGTCTGCTAAGCCACTGGCTAAGACGCAGGGAGCCACAACAGCACCTTAGTACACTGCCTTTGACAGTCAAGACCGAGACTGCAACAGTTGCAGCAGGTCCCAGCACACCTACTTGGTCAGAGTCTTCTGAAGCTTCGGACTTTGCATCTGTCGAAGCCCACTCGAGCCCTGCTGCCCTGGCCTCTTCGTCATCAGGACCACATGCAGACATTCAGGGCATGGGCCAGCCACCCCAGGCCAGACTGGCAGGGCGTTTGGGTGGCTGGCTGACAGGCGTGACCAGCGCTGCCGGTCGGTCAAATGCTGATTTGAAATGTATAGCTGCCTGAGAGTACTCAGACTTTCTTCCTCACATGCAGTGTCTGTGCAGGAGTTGTGCTGGGCGGTGCAGTACGTGGTGGCACCAAAGCTCTGCAGCGACTAACAGCGCAAGAGCGTCTGCAAGACTTGCACGCAGCAAGTCAGCATCTGGAAGCTACATCTTCAGGTCTGTAAGAAGCCATCACATGATTGTGCTGTGGCGATGTCTGCTGATGAGAGAAAAACTCATTGCTGTCGCTACTCACAGGGCTGGGAGGAGAAGCAAGAGTGCGCACCCTACAGCGATGGTGTGCTGCTCTGCATGAGTTGCATCCCCGTAACTTGCCTTTGCTGCATTGCTACACCCTTCATGCTCTCAGCCCAAGCAGTCCTCACCGCAGCAGCTGCGATAGTGACTGGCAGCAGCTTCACTTCTCAGGACCAGAGGCAGCAGCACCCAATGCAGGGTTGGCCAGCGCAAATGAAATCTCTACTCCACCCGTCAGACCTCAAAAAGGCTCGCCACCTGCTGCGTCAGCCCCAAGTGGTGGTGGCTTTCGGCCTGGGCCTGTTGCAACAGGCCCTGAGCTGGACTTCTGGGCAAATCAGGTGCTCTACCTGGATCATGAGTCCCCTGACAATGAGCGGGATTTGCTGACGTTCAGGGAACTGTTCTTGCATAGCTATGCTCTCGAAAACATCATTGTAGGTGGGTACAAACTAGCACAAGGCATTCTGTAAAGGCTCCCTTCACACTGGGATTGCTGCACATGTATAGTTGCATTATTGTGCTGCTCCAAAGGCCTGATTGTGCAAGCAGGCTCATCTGCAATGCACTCATTTCAACTCTATATGACGCTCCCTGACTTCATAGCACATCTTCCACACTGCAGGATGTTGCTTAGCTGAACTTTGTCCTTGAAGGCCTGTGGACCCGTGAAAGCCAGCAAAGACATTGCAGTCTGTGCAAAGACTGCATTTTTGGGTGTGCAGGATACATGGACGTTCCTGCCAGCTTGCCTGAGGAGCGAAGCCTTCTTGTTGACTTATTTGGACTGTGCTTGGCTGGAGATGCAGCCTTGCATACTCGTTTGGTGGATGCACTACTCGATCTGTCAGCTGTGGAGGCTGAGTGTAGAGTGGTGGGCACAGCAGCCTCCCTGGGGCCTGAGCAACCCCCCTTGGCAAATGTTGTAGCCGAAGCTATCTGTGGCATCAAGCTCCAGGTATGTCAGAGCTCTCTGCAATCCAGTGTCCCCCAGACTGCAGGAACCAGGACATACATCGGCAGATTGATATACACATCGTTGTCGTGGTTTGCCACTGAACAGGTCAAAGCTTTACTTTTGTGCAGCCTGCTTGGCAATCATACATTGCTGTAAGCATCACCCCAGGTGTGGGTTGCTGCAAAAGGCAACGTAAGGCAATCTAAGGCAGCATCAGGTTTGTCCCAAACTGGCAGACAATACTATTATCTGCTTTTAGGCAGAGTGCGAGGTGCTGGATAGAAAGATGGCAACTCTGAAGGCTGACATTGGGGACCAGGCAGCAGAGGTGCACAGGAGCCACAAGTTCAATAGTGGTGCTACTGAGCCTACTGGAGATTCATCACCCACCAAGCTGGCATCTGGTCTAGTTGGAACTGCAGAGGTGCTGCTGACTGCCTCTAGTTTTCCAAATCTTGCTTGAGTTGTGACTCAAAACACAATAACAAATTGTCTTAAGCATTGTGGGCGGGCCAATACGTGACTGTGCATGCACATGCTGAGCTTGCATGCTACAAGAGCCTCACAAAACACAAAGTACTTTTGGCACCAGGTGAGGCACTTGCTGTGAACAGTTGCTCTAGCCAAAGATGCGCTGCCAGAACATGATCAGCCTGCTGGTCAGCCCTTGACTCGGCTGCCACTCAAATACTGCCCAAATTTGCTGCAGGTCATGCAGCTGGGCAGCAAGTTTCAGAAGTACAGTGTGCAAAGAGCCAGTCAAGTTGCCTGCGGGCCGCAGCCACAGTATCACAAATACTTGGACATTGCTCAAGCTCATACACAGGTGCTAGATGCTGCAGTGGCTGATTTGGAAGCAAAGGCAGACACAACTCATAAACAGAAGGCTGATGGCAAGTCTTTCAGAGGTGGGCATGCATCCTGACTGTGACTGCAATCAGCTTTTGGGGACATACTGGCTGTGCTCTATGTTGCATGTTGGACATTAAGGTCTGCTGTTCTTCTTGCACCACTAGGGTTGTGCGTGAAAGACAACGCTCTGTCATGGTAACTTGTCAATCATCTCAACTGTAGTCTGTGCTCATACTGCCTTGAGTTAGTCAGCCTTGGACGAGTTGTCACCATCTTCATCAGTGCATGTCTTTTGATCAGTTCATGTTTTCTGGTGAAGTATCTATACGCACAATGGGTTTCTCCTAGTGTACATGTTCACACATTTTAGGACACAAAGAGCATGACATGGTGCAATCTAGCTGGCTGTGTGGTGCAGAGCGAAAGCTAGCAGAGATGGAGAGTGCATTGCAAGTAGTGGATCAGGAGATTGGGGGACTAGAGGAGCAGCAAGCAGAGCTCCTGCGCCAGCTCAAGCTTGTCCAGGAGCACATCTCTGCAGCTAGGGCCAAAAGAGTAGGACTCAGTCTCACACTCTACATGCTATTCTTGAGCTTGCCTCTGTGCTTGCAGCTTTGACAAAACATGTGTGTCACGAAATGATGATTTGAGATGAGCTGAATGAAAGCATGTGCCAGCCAGGCAAATAATGCCAGCAGCGTCTGTTTAGGAAGGTTTCTCTGAGCACTGTTGCAGTGTTGAAACAGCATCTAGCTATGACAGGACAATGTCACAACCATGCATTGTTTTTCTAGGTATATGCATGACTGACTCAGTCATATCGGTAAGCAGCAGGGCATGCAAGATGATGTGAGTGCTTGCTGACAAGGGCTGTGATGTGTAGGCAGATATGGAGGAGGGGCGCCACGTCTTCCAGGAAGGCAATGCATTCACTCTTGAGGCCCTGCAACACAAGGTATTGCATCACACACCCCCGGTTTTCATGAGAGCTACGTACAGTGATGTTGGATGAAAACAGTCACATGATAGCACTACTGCTAGATCAAGGTGCTGAAGTATGTGAGGCTGCCATGACATAGTATTGCGTGTAGTCTCCTTGGGCTTATGAGCAGCGTGTCTTTCTGTATGTATGGCAAGCAGTTCAGTTGGGATGCTATACAACGCCGTAATTGTTTCCTCTTTCCAGCAGCGATGTGCATAGAACGTTGACACAGACAACATCCAATAATTCAGCGACTTGGTTTACCATATTGTGGACAACATGCTACAGTGCAGCCTTTGCGTCCTGCGGCAGGTAGATGAACTGTCCACTCAGCATCGTCACCACCTAGCAGAGAACGCAGCACTAGCAGAGTGTCAGACTCTGATGCAGGAGGCAGCCAGTGGCTGGCAACCCACTACCAGGGCTGCAAAAGCTGCCGCGCAGGCTGCCTTGATGCAGGCTGGGCAGGAATACATGCATGCTGCCACTCGCCACCTGTACTATCAGCGAGCGCTGTTGCAGCTGCTGCTGCGTCAACTCACCTTCTGTGTCGGCGAACTGCAAGGTGTGTTGACATGCTTGCTATCTTGGTCATCAGGATTGCCAGATTGCATTCCTTGCCATGACAAGACGCATGTGTTGCTGACCTGCCACACTGTTGCACCTATGTCATTGGTTCTGTGCTCAACGATGGCATCTGACACATCCAAGTCTGTACATTTTCTGCAAAGGATGTGCAGTTACATCAGTGCATATTGTGTAAGCAGCAGATGTATTTCTAGTCTGGACAGATAGTTGTATATGCTCGTACTACAACATATAGCCTCATACCCATGCCTGTACTACAACATATAGCCTCATATGTTGCACTAGCAATTCAGCGCAGCAGCCTGAGACGATCACCTGTGTCTCAGGTCTTGTTGAAAAAGAGGGCAGCCTGGAGCGCATGGGCATGGAAGGCATCATCTCAGACATGCGGGCAGGCAAGCAGCGGCTGCAGGCCAAATACTTGGAGGCCCATGCCAGCGCCATGCACCACTTCTCTGATGTTGCAGCTGTGCGTACAGCTGTGGAGGCTGCCTGCAGTCCGCCTCAGGAACAGGCTCCTGCCAAGACAGATGACTCCCAAGGGGCAATCAGGTGGGTGCTTTGGCTCAGCCCATTGTTCTGTCACTTGCCAGCGGTACGCATGGTGCAGTTGCAGCAATGCCATCAGTATTGTGTGCACCTGCAGAGGAGTCAAGCTATGTGCTGTATGTTGATGCGCTCCTAGCTGCCTTGAGCAGCAGCAGCAGCAGCAAAATTGGGGGTTCTCAGCATTCTTTGTGTAGTCAGTTGTGTCCTCATGGTCCCCTCTTGCTTGTGCTGCTGCTGTGTATAATGCAACTAAGTTTTGTCCATCCTCACTTATATCTGATGTGATGGTCTATTGCACACAATTGTCACAGGAACTCTGCAGTGGATCAGACATCAAGTCGAGAGCAAGCTCAGAGCCCAAGCGACAGTGCTGCACCCTTACATCCACTTGCAGAAGCAGAGAGCCAAAGCAGACCAAGGGATGTGGCTCAGATATCAGCTCATCAGATAGCAGCTGGCAGCGGCCAAAGGGCAGGGCTGAGTGAGGAGCTTCTAGACCTGTTTGACTCTATTGAGCGTCTGCAGCGAGAAGTTGAGGGGCTGCAGCAGCCTCAGGGTCTGCCGCATGCCTCCAGTCAACAGGAGCTGACTACAGATCAGGTACTGCAATTCTGGTGTCTCAACCACTCTGGGCAGCGTCTCAGCAAAAATGGTCCTTACAGGTGCTAGCTGTTCAAGCCAACACATCAAGCAGGCCTAGACACGGTGCATGCTGTAGCAGAGCTGATTGTCGCTGTTCTGTGTGCATGCAGCTGCAATGATGCTGTTGCTAGGTCACCATGCTCAATGTGTTTGTGCAGGCAAAGCAGTCGCGAAACGGTACTCCAGCATCAGAAGGAGCTACAGTGAGTGTGCAGCAGGTCAACAGTGAATCAAAGGCAGACCAAGCTTCCACAGAAGCAAGCCCAAGTGTAATGCCAGACCAGCTGGACATGCAGTTGTCTGCATTGCAACTCTCTGCAGGACAGGCATCCAACATTGCTTCATCTTCGGCCTCGGACATGCTTGCTTGCAATGACCATCTAAGCAGTCTGCATAGATCAGCAAGTGGTCCAAAACGCAATGCTCGAGATCAGCAGAGTGAGGGAGTAGAGAATGCTTGTGATGAGGCAGATGGTGAGGTGTCACATTCAAGCAGTGAACTGCATCTGCAGCCAGATTGACAGCCAAAGGCTTCTGACAGCTTAGGCCCTCATTTAATATTGTGAGACATCTAGCTTTCTGGGGCTGAGTCTGCGTCCCCTATGCAAAGGCCATGCTGCAGACAAAGCAACTCGTCCATGCTCTTTGTTTCTTTTGCTCATGTGAGGTCATTAGGGGAGAAAGATTATAAGTGATCTAGGAAGTCTGCAGCATATGGTAATGTGAGATACATTGCTTGCTGTCGAAAAAGCTTCATCTGCACGGCCATCTGCTATGTCTGAGCATTGCACAGTACATCTTGTCAGAAACAGAGAGCAAACTGCATCTCCAGTTTTCTCTCTTTTCAGGTCAGACTGCACAGACAGTTTGAATTCTGACGATTTGAAATTGTCCAGGATATTAGTAACTCAACATCCCTGGTCAAGCTGCCAAGAGGCTTATGCGTGACTGAGCGCCTGTTGCTCCTTCTCTTTGTGATAAATGGCTGCATAGAAAGCAACACTGGCCTGATTGGTGCAGCACAGCTCCCGCTCACTCGGGCATACCGCCGGAATGGTGAATTTTGCAACAGGATGCCACAGTAGTGGCCTAGCAACGGCCCGTATACACCCTGGATTCGTTTTCAACACACAGTCGAGACGTCCACGTCATACCCGACTCATAAAAGTACAGGTCATTCTCAAGCCCGGCTGATGTGCTTGCACCGAGACTGTTCATCTGTTCTGAAGCCTGCAGTTGGCTATGCAGTACAGCTCGGCTGCTGACGCAGCCCAGCAGCCATGCGCAAACCCACTGCGATCAACACATAGGCGGGATCTTTTGCAATTGTTTCTGACAACAGTTCTAGCGACAAGCGGTCTGCCCTTCAAGGCTGCTGCTGAGGTGTGTGGTAATTGACAAACACCTGGCAGGCATTGCCATATTTGACAAGCAAACGTGTCTGCATCTTCAAGGTCTGCATATGCAGTAGGAGGCTGCAGGAAGCAACGGCAGAGGTCTGTCAAGATACATCAAGAAGAAGAAGCTAGATCCGATAGACACTTACATTCCAACAGTTCTTCAAGCTAGGAAACAGCTTGTCAAGGCTGGCACAGTTATGAGTAAGCATTCTGCCACAAATGTGCTCTGTTTGACAAGATGGAGGCCCTTCCATGCAAGCTGTGCTCCCATGCAGAACAGGATGCGCAAGCGGCAAGAACACTCCTGCGCAAGGGCTCCTTTAGTGGATTGCGAGATACGGTCAAGTGAGCATTGCTGAAGCATGCTGCACAGTGTGCATCATTGATCTGTGACAGTGCCCACCAGCATTTTGTTTCATCCTAGTGACTAGTACATGTCGCTGTTTCAGTGCTGCATGACAAGCATGTCGATGTGCTGTGTAGGGCTCTGGGTGAATTTGCTACTGATGCTGGAATGGCAACAGAGAAGGCACAACAGCTAGTCAACAACTTCTTGATGTCCCTGCAAGTCTTGGACAACACACTCATAACCAGTTTGAGATCCAAAGTCCCTGTACCAGACATTGCAGACAAGCAGTTGGAGAAAACAATCCAGGATCTGGACAGGTCTGCACAAAACCATTGCTTCTTCATATGTTGTTGCTTACGCTAGTAGCGAGCAGCAGTCTGCCTCAAGACTGCTGGGCACTTGTCCCTGAGCTGGCCAGACCTGATGCTTGCTTAGTGGTGCATAAGTCAGGTGTGTTGTGTGGATGACATAGACACGTACTTTGCACCCGCATGCAGAGTGTGGCAGCTGTTCAGACACAGATCACACAACGAATGCATGTGTGTTGCTGCAGCCTTTTGGCAACTGTTCCACCCAAGCAAGTAGAACAGGCGCAACAGCTGCTGGATGCAGTCAAGGCAATTTTTGCAGATCCCCCAAAAAATGATAAAGATGTACAAGCTTTGAAGCAGCTGATTCCTGCCTGAATGATCGCAGACATGTCACAGATCTGGCCAAGGACGCCTGTTGAGATGACTATTTGTGTAGTTTGAGTCTGGCCAACAGGGGTTGTCTCAACACCAACATTGTCATTGCCTATGCATTACCCTGCTGCTTATTTTTGCTGCTACAAGACAAGCAATTGTTAGCTGCATGCAATACAACCTTGGTCACATATCAGGATGGTCCTTCAGATATCTACTCATGTGCAATAGCTGGCTAGCACGCACTCTGACACACTAGCTTCGGATTTTGAGCTCCTGCCCATTGACAATATGTAGACAAATGTAAATTTCAATGTAGTTTGCTACATCATGCATCCTGCCAGGTCAGATGCTGTTGTCAAGACTGAACTACACAGTCAACTCAACAGTCTTGAAAGAGAGGACAAGAATCAGCAGTGATATTGACATGCACTTCAGTCTGCATGTGTGTCCAAAGGCTTGACTTTGAGCTTAACTGGCGGCGACAATATAAGGTGCTGGTTCTGTATCAAGCGTAACTCCCTTGCTTTGCACACCTGCAGATCATGTAATGCTGTGATCACATGTTGCTGCCAAGCTGCACAAGCACGTGTCCAATGGACTACACTGAGGGACTTTGCCCACACAGGGGGGGGGGAGTTTCTGAGCCATAATTGCAGAAGATGAAAAGCGCAAAGCAAAGCAAGACAACAAGGATGAAATCCACCTCTGCTGATCTTTCTCTAGAGTGAGCTGCGGGCCCAGACACCTCAGCAGATGCTTGCAAGACTGCCTGAAGACTAGCAATTGCTTGCTCCACGGCATGCTGCATATTGCTGGAGTCCTTGTACAAGTTTGCCAACAGCAGCGCTGTCATAAGATCCCCTGCAGTACAAGATGCAACAAAGCAATGTTTTGTGTGGCCAGACATTTGGCAATGCATGCAGGTCTACCACAGTGGTGCTGCTGTTGTACCAATTTGACGAAGGAAGCAAGAAGGCAGACAGATAAACAGATGTGCACACCTGTACCAGTAAAGTATGCATCCAGGAGAGGAATGTTTGCTTGAATGCTTGGAGAACAGCCAGACTGCTGAAGCACTTGAGTGCTGGCTATGAGCAAGATCTCTCCCTCGAAATCTGACAACTGGATGCTAGTCAACACCTGCACTGCACAGCGCCCTCTGTGTCAGGGATGTCACAAACATGCAGTCAGACAGTCGTGCTGCTTTTCAGCATGTAAATCACAAGCTGCTGCATATGCTGACGCCACATGAGTAAGTTGCTGCCCACTGCCTCCAAATTGCTCAGCATGACACTGCAGATCTCACCACGGTAGCCACACCTCGATCATGAAGAGCTTGGCAGGCTTGCAAAGCAGATTGTTTGCTGTCAATTTTGATACCCGTCAACAATTCAGCCTCATACTGGTTGGGTGTCAAGACTGTTGCCAGTGATATGATCTGATGCTTGTACGCTGGTACAAGGTCCTTGGCAACATACAACTGGTTGTTGTCTCCCATGACAGGGTCACACACTGCAGGTGAAGTACTGTAGTCAGCCAGCAGCCTGTCTTGGGAATGTGTGCACGTCTCAGACAGACAAGTTGGCTTGTGTTATGGCAGAGACTACAATTTGCCTATCTTACCATAGATGAGGTCAGGGTTCCTTTCTCTCAGCAGGCTGACAATCCTGACAATTGTCTCCAAGAAAGAGACAGACCCAATGTAACCGGTAAGCAGGTGTGTATATTCCAGCAAATCACTTTCTTGCATGCCCTGTACAAGGTTCCAGAGATCCTTGCCGTTCATGACTGTTCCTTGATGTGATGGGTAGCCTGTGTATAACATCAATCATATGCTTTCATCCACCCTCAAATCAAGGCTGCCACTGACAGCACTGCCACATGCTGTCTTACCAGCGTGGTTACTAAACTGGACGGAGTTTATAGGATCAACATCGAATCCGTGTAGTTGCAAAGGAAATACTGCGCATTTGTTGCCCACATAGCCATGTACAACATGGCTCTGAATGCTGAGCACTCGTGGGCTGACTGTGTGGTCAGGCATGCTACTTGCGTATTCACCGCCTGCGACCGACGACCACGATCTGACACGAGGACGAAGTGGCAAACTAGATCGAATCAATGAGAAATTATATCTGCGCATATTCCTGGTACTTCCATATCGACTCAGCAGTGGGCCTGATCAACACGGGATCCAAGATATGCCGACTGCATGCGAAGGCAAAGCATTTATGCGCGCAAAAGCGTCAGCAGGTGTTGCACGCAGGACAATGCAAACAATGCTGCGTTTCACGACTACTGTATGCGCTCTGCTGACCTCTGCGTCGGTCAACAATTCTGTGACAAATTTTCTGTGACCCGTCTGACTGTCAGTGTGTGTCCTCAGGAGTGCGCAGGCCTGCTTTGCACAACGCACAGCAATGCAGCTGTCGTTGCCATGATGCGTAGGATTGATCTGTATCCACACCAAAAGGTTTGACGCTGCAGCTGGTAAAGTTGTAGGCGGTTGACCATATTCGATGGGAGCCTGCAGTGATCGGTTTTTGACCTACTCTTGCCGAGCACATACCTGAGGACAAGCGTCAAGCTGGCTCCAGGCCCGACGATATGCAAATGCCGTGCATGCGCAGCATCCAAGTCATCCAAGCAGTCACGCCTTTGGTTGGAACCAAGCGACAATTTCGACACAGACCTTATGTCAAGACACGGTGGACGCAGAGTTCTACAAAGGGCAGAAGCCAGCTCACCATTTCTCACCGCATGCGTTACAGGCATGTATGTGCCACGATTATCGCACCCGATGTGCAGACGAAACGCAGTGTTGCAGAGAAGCTAGCTTGGGTGCAGACTACTAACATGGTGAACTTTTGCTGCCTTACAGCTTTGCCTTGCAGACACGAAACTCATTGTTGCAAACATATAAAGGCAATGCTGTGATACTTGTGCAGGCAGTGCTGACCTCCGCCGTGGAGTCAGGCATCAGTACCTTCCTGTTTCCTGCTCGGCACCAACACCTGGCACAAGAATGGAAAGGCATTGTTGATTTTGATGCTCTGCTTTGTGACGGTGACACCATACAGGCTGACAACCAACAGGTATTCTGCCATTGCTGAAGCTGCTATACCTAACAGCTTGCACTCACTGACCTGAACCTGCAGTTCCCAACAGGTTGGAAGGATCAAACACGTGTCATCTGCAACTGACATGCAAGCAGCAGCCAAAGACTGTGACCAGCCCGGCTTTTTTGTCATGGACTGCTCAGACTGGCAGATCATCCCAGCTGAGAATCTGATAGCTGCCTTCCAGGTGTTTTATTCATATTCCCAAATTGTGCAACTGCAACAGGACCTCCTTAAACTCAAACATCAATGTCAAGATCGCGTAATTTTGCATCTGGCTCTGAAGCTATTATGAACCATGTGCTGTGCTGTGACTCTCCCAAACTTAATGCTTTTCTGCAACTTGCTTTGCTGCTTCTGCTGCTGCTGCTCTGCCCAAATGCTGCTTTGCTGCCTCTGCTGCCAAGCAGATATCAGGCATACAGGCGAGTTGCCTGACACCTGCAGGGCAAGCCAGCTGCCTTACTGGGCATGGCTATAAGCGCATCTGATGCCCGTGTGATGATGGAAGCCCTGGAGGTTGGCACTGCAGGAGTTGTTCTAAAAACAGATGACCCACTTCAGGTTTGGCATCAATGTCTTTGACTGATACGCGCCAGGTGATGCATCCAGTTCCGTGGGAAGCTTGCAAAAGAGTATCCTGCCTAAAGTAATTTTTCAAAGGCTTCTGTGCATATCTGCATAGTGTGTCATGTCTTGTATTGTTTCACGCAGCTAAAGGCACAACTGACGACATAGCTCCATGGACAAGCAGTCTGCAAAAGTGTGGGGTGAGCTGCACAGGTTCGTGAGCTGGCTGCCTACCTGAAGACCCGCAGTGCAAACCAGAACAAGCTTGCCTTGGAAGTGGCCACAGTGACATCAGTCCAAAAGGTTGGCATGGGCGACAGGTGCAAAGCATCCTAGACAAACAGCTCTAGCTGAAAGTGGAGAGCAATGCATAAGGGGCTCTCCTTGTTTAGGACATGTCATGCTGCCGGCATTGCTGTCCTTCCATTGCCACAATCACAACTACACTGCACTGCACTGCACTACATATGCCTGTCATTTTGCCAAAAGCTTCAGCCTTGTAATTGTCAGACCCCAGAACTGCCTCTTGTGTGTGTTAATTATACAGTGTGTCTTGTGATCAGAGGTGTATATTCCATTGCAGGGTCTGTGTAGATTTATGTTCCTTGCTGGCACCTGGGGAAGGCATGCTCATTGGCAACTTTGCTCGAGCTGCATTTCTGGTGCACTCTGAATGCACAGACTCCCGATACATCAACAGCCGGCCCTTCAGGGTCAATGCTGGCCCAGTAAGCCATTCCTAGGCAGCCAATCTTTTTGCGGCTAGAAACATTGCCAGGCTCAATCTGTTTCTGCTAGAGTTGCCATGTCTGCTCTGGTGTGTATACACTGCCATGCATTTTGAACATATACGTCATAGACACTGTCTCTTGTACTTGCATAACTTGTCTTTTTTGTCTGACACAATCCATGTATGATGCACTGCATGTGCTCAACAGCAGTCCTCAGCAGCGGTCCTCTCTCTGCTTCCGCTAGCAAGCAGATGAGAAATGGTGTTAAACTTGTTGCAGGTGCATTCATACACAGCATGCCCAAATGACCAGACTGCTTACCTGGCAGAGCTGAAAAGCGGGAAGGAAGTGCTAGTGGTGAATGCAGAAGGCCAGCCGAGGAGTGCCATTGTCGGGCGTGTCAAGATAGAAACCAGACCTCTGGTGGGTGCAGTCACACTGCAGCAGCAAAATCTTTGGGACCTGGTAGTACAAAAAGCTTTTGGTCTGCTGTGCATTCCTGTCATTAGGGTTACAAGGTGGTTGACCTTGCGTCTGAACAAGCTATGCTTCTCACTTTTCAGAGATGTAGCTTAAGTATGCATGTTGGAGGAAAAAATGGAAATTGGCAATATGTGTAGCCAAAGCAGATGTCTGTACATGCAGGTGCTGGTGGAAGCAGAGACACAGAATGGTCAGCGGCACAGTATACTCCTGCAGAATGCCGAGACAGTGCGATTGATTGGACCTCGCATGACCATGTCTTCTGTTTCAGATATGGAGAACAAATCATCTGGCCCCTCACAAACGCCTGAGCAATCTGATGTTTCCGGCAGCCAAAAGTCACAATCAGATGCAGTGTCTGTGTCTGAACTACAAATAGGGCAGTCAGTATATTTGCATTTGCAAGGAGCTGCAAGACACACAGGAATCAGCATACAGGAAAACATTGTGGAAAAGTGATGTCTTGTATTCAGCACTCAGATAGTCATGTGTCTGAAGGTAACACAGGCCACAGATGAGAATGCAACAAGATAAGCCAATTCATGTCCAGCGCAACTTACAATGCATGTTTCCCATCCTTTGGCTGGGTTGCTTCTGTACATGCTGGTACAACCATGCAGCTATTAGCCAAATTTGTTTAAAGTTTACTCTTATGCTTTCCCTGTCGACGCCATTCATATCAGATCTAGACAGATACATCTGAAAGACACTGCTGTACAACATATTAAACATTCTTATCATGCATTGTTCAAGATACTTGCATGCACAGAGCATTTAAAAAAGCGCCCAGTCGGCTTGCCTGACTCTGCTCTCAAGCGGAATCAAAACGTCACCTTGGGTTTGTGATCCGGCGGCGAGTCAGCACTCGGAACAGTACGTACGGCGGCGGCATTTCCCTCGTTATTTCGAATGCTGTGATCCCGCGTCTACGGCAAATCCCTTGGTAAATTTTCCGGTACTCCGTTTTTCAAATTTGTTGGCGGGCTATCCTGCTGGCTTTTCTTCGGGGCACAGACCAACAACTACTCTTGCAACAGACGCTCGTCTTTGATCTTCAAGCGCTTGACCTTTGTTAGCGTTCTTCTCGACACACTTACTCCTCACATCAACAATGGGTTTGAACAGAGAGCAGAAGGACCAGCTCACAAAGGTGTGCCTTATCTGCTTTGATGGACGCGCCTTTGGCAAGCTGAAAGCATGATTAGCTCTTGCATTTTGAGCTGAGCATCAGGGGCATGCCTGCATTTCAGCTGGTTTTCCTTCGGTGGCCCGTTGCAACTTCGCATATGCTTCTGCCGCGAAGGCATCTATGCAAGTAACAAGATGTGACATCTAATGCAACAGCTGGACTTCGTGACGCGGGACAGCACATAAGTGTGTTTCTTCTATTGCAGGCTGCTGTGGCGGTCGCAGCTGTCGCTGCTGGTATTTTCATCTACAAGGCCGTCCGTGATGAGGACCCAGACCTGGAGAGACACGGCAAGAACGCCAAGGGTGATGCCAAGGGTGCTTTGAACGACGCCAAGGGTAACGCTAAGGGAGCATGGAAGGAGGCAAAGGGCAACGTTAAGGGAGCCTTCAACTCATAAGCCACGGACAAGCAATCGTTCTTGATAGAGTTGATCGCAGCTTACAGCAAGTCCTCGAGTTCAGAAGTAACTGCTCTTTGTATGTGCTTCACGTTTTGTTGCTCTTGTTCCGAGGCGTCTACGGCTGGACACCAGCTGCCAGCCATGATCTGTAACATTGCTACTTACAGTGTCCTGACCCTCATGAGTGGTTGCCAGCTTTGTCAGGCCAGCAACAATTTTTTGTTGTTGTGCCGAGATTTTATCCTGCCTTGTCAAAGGTGCTTACAGATATGAGATTGCAGACATGAAATTGTAAAGCAAGGTCACCACTCGTGGACAGCTGCATGAACAGTTTGCCATGCATCCCTTGACTGACGCACTAGACACATAAAAGGTGCCTATGAATGCCTGGAAGCAGGTCTGTACTTGCCGTCAGGAGTTTCGCAGTAAAACTTATCTTGAGGAAATGCATCAGTCACCTCAGTGGCTTTCTGTCAAAATAATGTGGGTTGTACATATGCCCCATTGCTGGCAATCGCTACTTGATGTGTCTAGTGTGCAAGTCATTGGATTGTGTGGAGGACGAGCAGCACTTTGTTGTTGATTGCCCAGCGTACAGCCACATCAGGTCACAGCACTGTTGTACTATTGCAGACTTTATGATTTTTTGTGAACCAAATGCGTGTGGTGGTTTCCTTAGGGAATGCTTTGCATGTAGGAAGCAAATCTTGTCTGTATGAATTCACTGAACTGAACTTCATGTCTGTTGGGTCCCATGGGCCAGTTGCCCGCCAGGACATTAAATATATTTATTGATTGACTGATTGATTGATTGATTGATTGATTGATACAAATAAAGCCTCTTGCTGCTTATTGACTCACTCAATGATGTGTAATGCCTGGCGGATGGGTGAATCAAGAAGTCCTGCAACACTCATCATTTTAGGTTGTTTTGATAGTATCCAAGTAATGCAAGGCTATTTCACAGAACTCAGACATCTGGTATGAATGGTTCCTCAAGTGTTCTCAATGGTGTTTGCTGAACTGCAAAACCACAAAATATACATAGGACCTATACAGGACCACAGCCTGTCTCTATGCATCAGGAGTACAACCAGCCAGGGTTTCATGCATCTAAAAGCTGCACAGGCAAGGGGTCAAGCCGAAGGCCCGGCTTAGGCAGCCCGACCAAAACCATGTACACTAGACGATGCATACAGGAGTGTTGTGTACACGCTGCAGGCACACTTTCATGGAATAACGTACTGAACACCTGTGTACACTGCTGCACAATGTAGCCACGCAACATAGCTACAGTGCCTGAGTGGACGAGTATTTGCTTGTGCCTGAGTGGAGTCTTCGCTCAAGCTTCCACACACATTCTGAGGGCTTCGTATTCTTCTGATATAGGTATAACCACTAACACAACCTCCGACTTCAGCTCTACATGCGTTGTGCTTGCGCTCGTGGCCGGCCGTCAGGACTGTCAGCCTCGACCTAACAGCCAGCGACAGCCGCTACGATTGTTTCTCAGCAGCTTTCGACTTCAGCATTTCTACATGACTGTAGATATAGCCTCCGAGATGCATTCCAATGCATCGCGCAGCCTAACACAACCTTTGCTTGACTGCATGCTGTATCTGACACAATATCTCTATGATCCAGGCTCTGCAAATAAGTGTATCCTTGGGAACGTGTATCTGAGATCCAATCTATCAAGGAATATAGCTACAGCTTTGAGTCTGTCAATAGACACATATATGCATCATTCTGTTGGCTACATTAGCACAGTATTGCTGATACTTTCACAGGCGCAGATCAGTTGCTACAGAAGCAACTAACAGCAGATCAGCCCAAGAAGCAAAGCCTGCTCCACACAAACAGGCTTCTATGAACACGCTGACAGAGCCACAATCAGACAGAGACGGGTGAACATGGTGTCTAATCTGACAAAGGTCAAGTGTTTACGACTATCAAATTGACAGCCTCGATCTACACTGGTCATGGAACATCAATGCAAAAGCTGCACCCACAAAACAAAGGGCCCCTCATTACTTGATGTAACGTGTCAAAAATCGCCTGTGGAAATCACTGCGTATTGTGTCATTGATAAATCGTTTCTGAACTTTGGGCTCCCCCCGAGCCTGATTCTTGAAGACAACATCATCATCCCACCGTCTTTTTACCTGTGCAAATCACCTCAAAGCTCAAAAAATTCCATTAAGACACTATTAAACCATTCAGTGGTGCCAACTCAGTGAACACGCCCACCTGAAAGTCAGGTTGCGCTCTGGCATGCAGCGGATTGCCATGCATGACCTCTTCTTGCAATGCTAGCTGCTTTGATCTCTCATCCTCTGCTGCCTTTTTTGCTGCTTCTTGCTCTCTCTCTTTCCTGATGCGAGCAAGCTCTAGCAGCAACTCCTTTTCTTCATCCTGTAGCATGGCAACACGAAAATGACAGTCATATGAATGGTTTTTCTTAGTGGTATGCATCCGATGACCGATGAATATGAATGTTTGTGCATGCATCAGCACGCTCAAATGTACTCAGGATGAAGGAGAAGCTGTTGTGCAATAAAATGACAACTCGATTGGTATTTTGGTGGCTTGTTGACTATTTGGCACAAGCTATTGGCATGGCATGTGAACTGTGCAACATGGACTTTATGGCTATCTGAGCATCAAATTTCAGCAGTCTACATGAAGCACAGGATGCCCTGCGCTGTGTGTTTGCAATGCATAGATCACCTCATCGTCTGAAGATTCTGACTCTTCGTCATCATCATCATCTCCCTCTTCGTCTGCATCTACAGCTTTTGGCACCAACACTTTAGGTTTACCTCCAACTCCCGTTCCTATGTCTGGAGCTTCTAGCAACTTGAGGTCAGCTTGCCGCTGTTCTGCAACATCAAATTGCAGTAATCTGCCGCAAGACCTTGCAAAGGTATGACCAGTGATGCAACAACCCACATCTACATTGCTCACTCGTTGACTAGCTGCAGCTACCCTGTGCAAAAAGTTAGCTAAATACTGTGGTCCATGACTCAGCAAAGCTTGAATTAGTACCTTCAAAGTCAGAGCCCCCTTTTGTCCTGAAATGTTTTCGCTCCTTGTCTTCCAGTTCGGCCTGAATTGATTGCAACTGTGAATGTGTCTGAAATCTGTGCAATATGCACAGTCAGAAGCAGTCAAGGACAAAGCTGACCCGCAAATCCTTCTTGTTGAGGTCATCAGCTGCATTCTGGCCAGGTTGCCTGCATTGTCACAAACAGATGACCAACAGTAGACAAGAAAGGCAAGACATTATATTTCATCTGAGAAAGCTCTACCTGAACTTCAGCTTTGTATGTGCAACCTGGTCTTTAGCTCTGAAAAAAGTGCTAGGGGCAAACACTCTGCTGCCTGCTTGTTCATCATTGGTGCCTCCCTTGGCAGGCGCCCAGGTGGGTCTATGGGCTGTGGTCATGGCCTACTGCACAGGCCTTCGCCTGCTAGTCAGATACAAGCTATGCCAACTAGCCTGTTCCTGTCGAGTCCTCTTATGGCGAGCAGGTTCCAAGAAGGCCGAAACGCAGAAAACGCTGCATGTTTGCTTGAGGTCTGAGACGGGTGAGCAGCAAAGGGCGCGCGCGATGCAAAAGGCAAGGTATCTGTGCTGGTGAGCAGATCTTCTTCTTTAGGCACCTTCAGGGATTTTGATTCCTGCCAATGCTGACTGCACTCGACCGGAAAGTCGCTCAAACCTCAAAATTAGGAGCCAGAACAAACAATACGGCCGTTGGATCCTGGTGTTGACATTGTGATTGAGTTCTGTTGGCACCTCTTATGCTTGTGCAGATCTTGTGATAACAGATCCCCTACCGATTTGCGTGCCCTGCTTGTTTGCCCAGCGCGTTACTGTGAGGATACGCTGACGTGAGGGTCGACTCGCCAGAATTAGGTTGCGATGGCAGTTGTTGGAATGTGTCAGTGTGCGTCTGCGTCGAAAGTAAACGTGCAGAGCAAGCGGTCATCAGGATTCAGCTCTGTAGTCCGGCTTGGGCCTCGACACGTTGCAAGGGCCCAAGTCATCAGGCCTTTGAAGCGGCGATGTGCTGTCACACGTTGCGAACAGATGAATGGCGCAGCACCGGAAGCTTCGGTGACTTGCTTGGGAGAGGCCCTTTTCGGTGCGATATAACTGCTCTGCAATCTAATCGGGTCAGCAATTTAAGGCAGAACAAACACTGTCTTGGTTGCACAGACTGCTTGGCAGAGGAACGAGGGGTGCCCAAGGAGCAGGTGAAGACGTGGATTCCATACCCTGGTGGTGCACCTGCCAATGTTGCTGCTGCGCTAGGCAGGCTTGGTGTCAAAGTCTCGTTCGTCAGTGCTGTTGGTCAGGATGACCTTGGAGAGCAAATGCTGGATCTTCTGCAAAGTAATGACAAGCCTGTATGTCATTGCATCTGACAAAAGTCTGACTGTTTTATGCTGCTTGTGAAGTGGCCTTGCTGCACTCACACATCATTCTGCACTTGCAGGTCGCCATGTGGATTTGACACCAGTGCAGAGAGTACCAGAGCCAACCCGAGATGTTTTGGTGACTAGAGATGAGGCAGGAGAGCGTGAATTCTCAGGCTTTGGGGCTGCCAAAAACAACGAATACGCTGATTGCTTCATTGATGCTGATTTGATACCAGAACCCACCATCAAGGTGAACATGTGCTACTATTAACCTGCACTTCAGCTTTGTTAAGTATCTAGACAGCTGCAGGCTGGCAGTGCCTGGGTATGCACATCACCAAGACAAATGTGCTGGACCCAGCGCTGTCAGAAGCCAGTATGCCTGTGCATGAACCCTCAAATAGCATGCAAGCCCGCCTGTACCGTCCGATGCCCTGCAATGGTCGCATGGTACCTAAAAGTGGGATACAGAGCTTCACCTGAATGTATTGCTACTTGCATTGCAGAACTCAGTAGCTCTGGTGACCGGCACCCTGGGCTTGAGCTTCCCCAAGACAGCAGCAGCAATGCGCAAGGCTGTCTCATATGCTCGCTCAGGACCCTGCTCAGTGCTGGTAGACATCAACTGGCGGCCTGTCTTCTGGGAGTCTCTGTCCCACAAGGCTGTGCAGATAGTGAGCGAGTATGCTGGCGGAGCCGACATCCTGAAGTTGTCAGAGGAGGAGGCTGAGTGGCTGTATGGTGTGCACTCCGACCAAGCCATGAAGCAGCCTGAGCTGGTGAGCCTTGAGGAGCTGTTCCCCAGAAAAAGCATGACCTGCAAGACATAGTCACAAAACTGCATTATGCAGATTCAACATCAGTGCAGCAGAGCATGGCTCGCATCAGTGCAGGTATCAAATGAATGTCACTGTCAGGAGCTGTTGAAAGCTGCTTTAACATCCTGGATCATTTGCATGTGTGCCATGTTGAGTAGCCTGCAGCTTGCTTTTTGGTGTGCAGCATGTAAGTCTATGTCTGGTGCATACCTGCAGGTGCTACAAGCTGTACCTGAGACTGTGCAAGGCATTCTCATCACTGCCGGAGGTCATGGAGCAGCATACTGTTTCCGTGCAGCAAACGGTGCTCCACTGATCAAGGGTTTTGTACCAGTGCTCAAGGTGAAGGTGTCAGACACAACTGGAGCTGGAGATGCTTTCTTGTCAGGCTTCTTGTACTCTATGGTTAAGGTAAACATCCCCAGTTCAGAGTAACACCAATTGTTGGCAGCAGCTTACCAAGAATGATGCGACATACAATAGAGGTCTGCCATTGAAAGACGTCGGCATATGTGTACAGGGGGCAGCTACCTGTAATCACAGGATACAGCTGTACATGAATGAACTGGCATACAAAAGCAATATTCCTTGCTCTGTCAGGTGTCAGGGGCATAATTTGATCATGCCTTGTCTAATGTAGGCTGGTGGGCTTTCAGCGTTCCAAGAAGACGGCAACAAGTTGCGCTCTGCAGTAGAGTTTGCAGCTGCCTGTGGAGGCTTCACATGCTCAAAGCCAGGTGCAATTGCGGCTCAACCAACACTGGAAGAGGCCAAGACCCTAATGAACACTGCAAAGGCTGCAGCATAGGGTCCCTGCCAGGCATATGACCAATGACTGACAGACAAATGTATAGCAGAGTTGCAGGCCTGGTAGAAGTGCATGGGCATTGTGCCAAGCTAGAGTGATAGTTTTGTCTGTGGTCCTGATGCACATGTGTGTTGCAAGATTGCATTGGCTTGCTGAATAGCTTTGCATGCAACTTGTGCTTTGGTTGTCATGACGTCGAGAAGATTAGTGTAGCAAGTGAGAGCTGGCTTATGTGCACTGAGTACCATTTGAGTTGGTGAGATCAGCGGCTGAGGTAATGATCTGCGTGAAAATCAAGGAATGATGCAAGTCACCGCACACACAGTATGTAGCTGTAAACTGATCAGGTTGTGACAGAAAGATCTTCCAACTTTGCGCCATGTCAATATTCAAGCTAAATGCCCAGCAAAAGTGACCACTTAATACTAACGCGCCTGGTGATTTTTGACATTGATGTTGTTACTTGTTGTTACAGATATCTGCAGCCATCAGCATCACGGTATGAATGACCAAACAAGCCAGATTACAAAAGCTGCCAGATTATTGATGGTCTACATGCTAGCAGTCATGCACAGATGCAAGCATGGAATAACTTGACAAGAGGGCTGTCTTGACAGTCAGAAAGAGTCTCATTGCACTATTGACCACTGAACTTGACACATTGCTTGATGCAGCAGACTTGCAACAATGCTGAACCTGAATCAGGCCTAACAAGCTGAGACTAGACGATGCACACCAGACAGGACAACACTTCTACACCAGCCTGTGCTGTTGCAGCTTACAACTTCTTGATCTGCTCGTAGCTGAGCCACAGCACAATATTGAATGATCCTATACGAGCAAAGTTTGGCACAAAGCCCTTGTAGAAGGCGCCAATGCCTTCTGTCCTCAGCATGTGCACAATAAAGGGGAACAGCCCCTGAACTTGCTTTGCTTTTCCTGTGGATTTTCCAGGTGCCATAAGGCGAGTCCCTATGACATCCCATGGGGAGCCAAGCACAGTTGCTGCCAACCCTGCCGTCAAACCGCTCGCAAGATGTACACCGATACCATCAGCAAAACCAGCGTGCAGGATCGCCCCCTTTGCTTGGTCATACGATACCATTTCAGTTGCACTGATGATGCTATTCCTCAGCAGATTGGCTGTGTAGCCTTTATACAAACCCTGCGCGCCCTCCTCCTTGACGATTTTGATGTAAGCTTCTGTAGCGCTTTTGTACACAGGCTTGAGATCTAGGTCCGCAAGTGCTGTGCCATGTCCCTGCTGCTTGAACGTCAATCCTTTGGGGTGCTCACAGGCTTGCAACCTGACCTTCACCAGGTCTGCTGGGTTTGCAAAGGTGATGCCAATTGCAGATGTGCATAGTGCCGCTGCAACCTTCTTGGGGACTGATAGCTCTTGACCATCTGTGGCAAGTGCGCCCTTGATTGCATCGTACAGACCAAGCCTCAGTCCTGTGAATAGCAGCTGCCGATGCAATCCTGGCACTAGACCCTGCACATGACACGTGTCATGCTGTTGCATACAGTAGACCGTCACAGCAAGTCATTCTACATCAGCAAGTGAACTCTGCACCGCAACACATAGGCAGTCGCACTTTGAAAGGTGCTGTAGCTCCCTCATCTTTCATGATCCTTCCCACAGTCTGGAGAGGTCCCCTGTATCTTGGGACTGGATCATGGCTGAAGTTTTGTAGCTGCAACCTCACCTGCAAGACAATAGAGACTCTCTAGGAGTGTTGTTGCCAAGTCATAACTGTAACAGCAAAGTCAGAGGCGGCCGAAAACGGGCATTTGATTTTCTGGCAGCGCCATGACAATACCTTAGCTGTGTCCAACGGCAGCGTCAGACCCTCAGCAATAGCAGCTGCAGATGCACTATTGCATAAACTTCTGATCAGTGAGGGGTTGTGATGGGCCTGCTGTCCCTCGGTCATTTCCAACGCTCGTTGCAAATCAACTCATTTGCCGCATTGGACTCAAGGACCTGGCCATGCCTAACAGCTCCTGTTTTCTGCTGTGTCAAAATTGTGTTCAGCAAGTCAATCACTGAGCGACACTCTCCCGCAAGCCAGGTCAGCACAAATGATTACTGACGCTCCCGCGTGAATAACTTGATGCTAACGCTCCTGGCACCACTTGATATGTGGGTCACGCAGAAGGTTGCAGCAGAGTCAATAAGCTTCGACAATCCCGTTTGGCGGTGACATGCTGGCAAATGCCACATCAGATCCATCCCATGTGAGTCCATCAGACAACATACTTACCTGACAGCCTCAGACAGGATGAAAGCAACACAGCCCCTGCAGACCTGTCCATTCATAGAGTCTCGTGTGTGTACTTGAAGCAGCCTTCTCGTGGAGCATGCCTTTAAAGCTATTGGATGCATAAGCATGTCGAAAGACCAACTCACATATACTCTGCACTAGTGCAACTGGCAGCAGTCAAGCTGCTGCGGCAGCATCTGCCATCTACTTGCATTGTCCATCTTGTGTACATATGACCAAATCAGCTACATGATGCTTGAGTCATGGTCAGCGACTTATTCATCAAGCAACATGCAAGTACCCCATCACAAATCTAAACCAAATTGCAAACTGCAAAAGATTTCCAAAACTTCGAAAGCCGCCCTGGTGTACAATCAGCTCCAAATGTTGTCTTCAAACCTTGTGTATGGTGTGTATTCAGATTGACAGGCTGACTGTTGCTCACAGACAATGCAACCAGAAGCAGATGACATGATCATTGAGACTGCAACTGCTGAGCCTAGAAAGTAAAAAGCAAGGATTGCAAAGAATTTAAAAGCGACACCAACAAAAGCGTCTGCCAATTTATGATACAGAAGGTGCTGCACCGGCATAATTGTTGATGCTCCCTCTATCATAAATCTCTCATTGTCAGCATCTTCATGCCTTTTGCAAGAAAGAAAAAAACTTGCAGATTATGAGAGCACCAAATGCTCTCATGATCTGTAATCCCGCCTCAAGCGCAGTCGGCCTGATGCAACTGGTTGCACCTCTGGTTCTGGATCAAGGTTTGTGCTGGCAGCATCATGCAGCACTGAGTCCAGAGGCAGACTGTTGGTGCGCTTCTGCAGCGCGCCCTCGATGATGTCGTGCACCTGCCTGGCTGTGGGCCTGGACTGAGGCGATGGTGACACACACCTGCATTGTTCACACCACTGCTTGCATGCCAGTTGCAACTGTGTGCTCGCAACATTTCACAAAAAGCTTTGTTGGGCACTGCCAACAGCCATTGGCAACAGCGATTTGCCTGTACATACTTCCAAGACAGTTGCAGCGCCGCAAATTTCAAGTCCAGAGAGTATGCAATCACAGCACATGGCAGGCAAGAGCGAAAAATCAGCAGGTTGAAACGTTCACAAGATGCCAGATTAAACATGCAGAGTCGTCGCCTGCTCCGCGCCAAATGAGGGTTGAAGAAGCATGCTTACTGGTCTATGAGAGTCTCTATCTGAGCAGGGCATTCCTCAGGCACTTTGGTCTGGCGCAGCTGACCACGCCGCCCCCTGTCCTGGGTCACAATCTCCCACAGCACCACTCCAAAGCTGTAGATATCAACCTGCAGCACAGCTGGCAGGCTGGGCATGCCGTCTAGGCCTGCACAGTCTGTGTGTCCCAGATTTCGAGCTTAGCGGGACCATGAACGCAAGTGCAACATTTGGAGCTGTTACGGGGTGGCGTAACTGGCACCGTGGTTCTGTCAGACGCTTGTCCTATACAGAATGTAGCATGCATGCAACCAATCATGTGTTCTGCAGCAGGGCAGGGCAAATCCTGCTGTGGGCGCAATGCACAGCTGGATTTTAACTGCAAATGTTGGCAGCCTGTCAGAGCCTCAAAATAGATGGGAACATGTTCAGTGTGGACAGCGTCACAGCATCATATCAATAACAAGATCTTCACATAGCAAAGAAGGCAATGAAAACCTTTTCAGTGACCAGGTTTCTGTCCCCAACAAGTAGCTCTGGCGCAGCGTAGTGGAAGGTGCCCAGAGGAAGCCCCCTGGTGGACACAGTGTTGCCCAGCACCCTGGCCAGACCCACATCGGCAATCTTGGCTACCTTGTACTCCTTATCCAGCAGGATGTTCTTTGACTTCACATCCATGTGCACCACCTGCATGTAACATCACAGTCAGGCGGTCGCACTTATCACAGTCACAATCAACTGCATCTGGAGCATGTACTGACAGATCCTTTATCATCAAGGTCAGTCATGCACGCATTGAGTAACAGACTTGACCAGATAGACCAAACAGGGAGCGTACGTTATTCTGGTGCAGATAGACCAAGCCCTTGGCAATGTCCAGAGCAATGGTTCCTCCCTTCTGGTACCAGGACAACAGGCGAGTGTCCAAGGGGTAAGAGTTCTCCTGGATAGCCTGGTACAGGTCACCCCCCTCCATGTACTCCAGCACCAGCATGGCATGTTCCCTCTCGAGGCAGGCTCCATAGAACTGGACCAGGTTGCGGTCATATGACAGGGACCTCAGGACTGCAATCTCCTGCAAAACAGCCACAGCATGATGGCTCTAAAGCCTCACAAGCCTGCTGGAGGGGGAGGGGAGGGGAGGGGAGGGGAGGGGAGGGGAGGGGAGGGGAGGGTAGGGGAGGACTACCTACTAGTCTTCTCCCATGACTGTAGTTCGCAGACCACAGCCAAGGGAACGAACTTGAAAGAAACAGCGGGGAAAGAAGGTTTTCCTTAATTGAAGAACAGCCCAAGGGCGAGGAAAGAAGTCCTTGACTGTTGTGCTGTTACAACTTTGTGTGCGAAGACGCCAGGGTGGGATCGAGAGCTTGGCAGTCATCATAAGCTTTGAAGCCTGCACTTGAGTTTGTATACCGCAGCTATGGCATGCAACACTGACAAGTATCCTGATTGTTATTACTCAACTCTTAAATCACCTTCTTGAAAGCATGCAGCTGCTGATCATCAGCTGCTGCCAGAATCTTGATGGCCACTTCTTGTACCCCATTCCGGATTGCCTTATACACAATGCCATAGGCTCCTGATCCCAACACCCAAGGCACACCATCCTTGCTGCAGATGTGCAGATCTGTGCGCTCGATGCGCGAGCCAGTGTGCACATCCAGCTGCAGCAGACCAGCATAGCGTGACAGCTCACTCCAGTTGCTGGCTCCCTTCAGATGCCTCAAACTGGCTGGATTGCTGCTGCTGTTAGAGCGTGCGAAGCTCTCCAGGCTAGAATGAGACAGCATGCCCTTAGACGAGCTCTGAGACAGACCATCAAAGCTGCTGACTTTGCTTCCTTGCCACCAACACAATAGCTGCTGGCCTTTGTACTTGAGCACTGTGGCCAGGCCAATCAGCAGAGTTGAGATGCCTGCTGAAATGGTCAACCACATATGCCGGCGCCAGTTGCCATACAGCATGAGCTCGGCCTGATCTTTCATGGATTCATTGTTGATTTTGCGTTCAGTGAAAACCTGCACTTTGACGCGCAGGCCTTCGGCAGCCATCTTTTCCTCGAAGATCTTTGGGGATTTGCTCAATCCCTGCAGAAACATATCACACACTCACTCACCTAGGAACAGGCTAGGCAATCATGCAGTTGGACCTACCCAGGAAGATGCATTAATTGAGGTTGCTTTGCAGTTTCCAAAGGCTTAAACAGACCCATGATCACAGCCAAATAGCAATGGACACAGCCAGTGGACCACGACCATGTGAAGCTAGCAATGCATGAGGATAATGAGCACAGTGTTTCCAGGCTTGAAGTTGCACAAGGAGTGTGTGCATGTACCCATTGCCTCTCTGCACCTGTATGCCTCCAGGCAATGTACAGCTGTGCAGTTCAACAGTGTGCAGGAGTGTTTTAGGAGTGCATAAGCCATAGATGTGCAGGTGCTCTGTGACCAGAATATACACAGTAGGTACAGGGGTGGAATCAGACCTCATGCAAGCCTGCGGCAACAGACACCCTGTTGTTGATGATCTGAATCCTTGCAGCCTTCTTGTGGACGTTCTCCTGGATCCTGCCAAATCTGAAGTACTGGTCCCCCCAGCCCAGGCCCTGGTGGAGATCGTGCAGGACATGCATCAGCAAGTTCTGCTTCTCGGGATTGAAGGGCAGCACATTTGGGCCCGAGATCTGCACTTCACACCACGCAATGCTTCAAAGACAAGGGTCAGAGGAACAGAAGTGCGTAAGGAACGTACAGAGTCACATATGTCGGTGATGCTCACACATCATTGATGGATGTTGTTTGCCTTCATCTGAGATTGCTTTCATCTAGCACATTGTCAACATTGCAATGTGATCCACCATTTGATGAAATTGCATATCATGTCCATGTGAGTCCTGTCCCACATTGGTTTCCGCATCAGCTAGCAGTCACATGCTGGGTCAAGCAACACTTGACATAAGATGTACGTGCTGGGTCTAAATGGCACCCCAGACATGCTGTCGTCATGCAGGCAAGATGTGCACAGGCTATGCTCAATCAGGCAATGTACACAACACACACCTGAAGGTCGAACTGTGAGGCCTCAAAGGTCTGCCAGCGGGGCACAATGCTGGCTATAGTTGCATTATGAACCAACTGTTTCTGTAACAATGGCCCTCCCTTGATCTGCAAACAGTTTGCCCAGCCATCAGTACAGCAAGCATGTCAATCCAAGCTGTTGCAGCCGCGACTCATTACTCTGACTACAGTCAGCACCGTCCATGACAAGCTTGAACACCACTGAAGCTTCTTCAGGTGTGGATGACAGGTCAAGCGGTGTCAGGCAAGCTCTTGCAACTGTGGCATTGTCATCAGCTGTTCTGCAAGAATCTGGCAAAACCACATCAAAATGGTAAGCTTGTGACAGCTCTGGTCTAAGTAAGCATGGACACCAGGCACTGACCTCAAAGCCGTGTTCTCTGAAGTTGTCAATGGTCCAACGCCACCAAGCCTGGTTGTGAGACTGCTTATTGGACATGTCTCCAATCAGGTATGATTGACGGGTGATATGCACCTCAATGACAATGAGTAAGCCACTGAAGTCATTGTATGCTCTGTCGGCTGTCAGTTTTGTACATGCTGGGCAATCTGCTAAGTCCTCTTGACGTGGTGGGATGAGGGAGAGCAGGCACACACGCTTGCAGCGCTCCTGGATGGGCACATCTGCAGAGCCAAGATGCACATGTGCCAGGCTGTCAATGCCAAGGGCCTTTATGCATGAAAAGTTGAATGTAATCTGTGCTGGCCAACGCTATAGGTAGAAAGCTTCCCTTTTGCATGATTCGTCATAGACAAGACAAGCTCCAGCTTGAGATCTGCTGTGCTGGGCTGTTGAGCGAGGGGAGAGGTCTGGCTCAGTCGTGTTCAAGCACAATGCACCAGCAGCTGGTTGCAGGTCTGCTGCTGGCAGAGCACAGGCATGCAGTATAGGCTTAGCAAAGCCGCTTACCAAAAAGCTGGATCAGGTGGCTGTATTCGTGTTCTGGTGAGCCTATCTCGCTCAGGAAGACGCGGCCTTCAAATCTCATGGAAGCCTCTAGCTTGATGGCAAGCTTGCGGCATGCTTGGAGTAAAGAGTCTGTGAAAGGCACCATCCCTGGTCCCCAGGCTCTGCAAGCAGAAGGCATGCTCTGGTAAGCTTTTATCACTTCGGCGAGCTCTCCAGGGTCTTCAACGTTGCATGTCGTGAGTGTACCGAATGGAGAACATACTTGCGGCTCTTTTGAGTCTACCTGTAAATTTTGCTATGGGTCAGCATGGAAGTATTTTCAGGCAACAGCGACACTGGCACAAAGCTCTCGACCGATTGCAAGCCCATCATATATCCTTGATGCCTCGAAGCGGGGGTGTCAGATGTGGGCATCTGGGTGGGAGCGGAGTCCTGCAAGTGATCAGCTAGTCGATATCTACCACCGCTGACTTGAACTCGTTGTTATAGCTAAAAAAGCTACCTCAATGTCAGAGGCCTGCTGCACAGTTTGTGTACACACAAACGATCCCCAGATTAGCAACAACGCCGAGCATACAACTGCTGCAAAGGCCAAGCCTCCGGTCCTGGCCATGGCTTTCCTTGCGCGCTGGTCTTACGTTGAATGAAGCACGGTAAGTGTCAAACGGTGACGGCTTGCCCGTTGCATTAACCGAAACGAGTAGCGCTGTGTGCGCAGGATCGCTCTGCCCCTGGTTCGTGCAGGCTCTTCTGTGCCATTTTTTGCAGATGAACACCGAAAGGATCCTCGGCGGAATGACTAAGCTGCCCCCAAGGACAATGTCCAATCACCAAGCTGCCCCCCAAGGACAATGGGGGGGGGCGGGTCGTTTTTTGGTCCAATCAGGCTATTTCTCTGCAGCGCCACACTACTTGCCAAGTAGCAGGCAACACCGTTGCCCTTGCATGGGTGCTCTGGCGAAAGGCAAGGCTCCTAGAAAACACAAGGTTATTGGACAGCTAGGGAAAACTACTGGCCAGAACCCATGGGTTCTGGTGGGCTGGCAGCAGTCAACTGTTGCAGACTCGTCATTTGCATCATAAACATAACACAGCATAACAAATGCTACCACGTGCTTCTATGGCATGCTAATGGCATGCTTCCAATTGGTAGCATGTTGTCCTTGCACCATCTATCTGCCCTTCAATAGCCACATCTCACTGCAACCAGATCAACTCAACTATATTGAATCAGGCTGTAGAGACTGTGGGCATCATATTGCTGTCAGCCTTGACGGCATCCTTTTCTCAGCTCTGTATACGTTACAGATGCTGATGACAATCAGCCTTGTTTTGCTTGCTCAGAGAGATGCATGAACATGCTGATGCCCTGAGAGCAAAGGCAATTGGCGAGCGCCAGCCCTGTCAAGCTTAGTCAGCCCTTTGGTTCAGCGCCAGCAACCCAGCTCCCCTTCCCCTTCCTGGCAACAAACCCCCCCCACAAGCTGACCAAGAGGTCTTCTTGGATGCCAGCAGTGATGAAGAGGACAAGGAAGCTGCGCCAACTCGGCCAGGGCCTAAAGCAAGCGGTCAAGAGCTGAATTTGTCTATATACTCAGCTGCTGCTGGGCCTTTTAAAGCCTTGTTGGCTTGCGTTGGGCAGGCACCAGGTGCGCGCTACCTGTTCTACCATGCTGCAACAGTCACCATTCAACTTTGCATGCTTGTAGAATCTGCTTGTGTGCTTTGCAGCAAATCACAACCTGTCACTCACAATACCACAATCCTTGTGCTGCCGCTGCTTGTTGATGTTTATAGTGCTGCCTGTGTCTCAAGCGTTTTTAGATCATGCGTGCTATTGTTGATAAACTTGCTGTTGCTGTACAGACTTGTTTGCAGGAGCAGGTGAAGCCATACATATATTGTGTGGTGTTGCAGTGCATTCAGACATGCATGCATGTCTCTCCAAGCCAATAATCTGGTCAAGAAGCAGCACATGTGCCATCCTCAGCAGTAAAGTCCTTGCAATTGTCTATGCAGGGGTACCGGTGACACTAGGGCCTCTGCCCTCTGCCAATGCCGAAGGCCCTCTTCAGCTGCTCAGCACTGGTCAGTGCTCTGCTCTTCATATACAGGCGTCCCACCACCAGGCAGAAGCACAAGCAGTCATTGGGCAACCTAACAGTGGCCACAGCCCTGCAAAGCAGGCTGCTGCTCCAGGCAAGACCTCTCTTGTGTCCACGCTCAAACATAGCAAGCAGCTTGAATGCTACATACTGTACTTTCAACAACCCTTTAGAATTCCGCAAGCGCAAGCTGACGTTCCACTTCAGGCTGACAAATGTTTGTGAAATTTATCATGCTTCCATACAAATGACAAGCTTGCATGATACTGAAACATGAGGAACCCTGCTGACTTGCAGTCAGACATCACAGCCCATGCATTTGCAGTATTGCTGACCTGTCCAGTCAACTCACTACACCTAGATCTATACTGTGTGAAGCAGCAACATGGGAGCTGACAAGCTACCGCTGCCACAGGCAAGGAAAGCAGCATGTCTAGCTTGAAGGCTCGCATGGTGGCATTGGAAAAAGGGCATGGGCATTGGCTCGACTGACATCAAGGGCACCAAGCTTGAACAGGGGTGAATCCGGCAGTGGCTCTGCCCCTGCCATCCCAGGCCATCAAGCACTCCCTGGGCGTCAACATCAGGAGAGGTCAGTGAGGTGTTGCAACACTAATGTGCACTGTTGTACATGAAGTCTACCTTGTTTTTTGTTCAAAGTTACCAAGCTTTTGCTGCTGACCTCAACATATGGCTCTGCTGCATCCACTCTGCATAGAAAGGTTGTGCATTCAACAATTTAGCTGCAGCCACAGGCCTTGAGCCTCTGTGGATGTCTAAGTTAGACTTGTTTCTCATGCATATCTTTGCGACCAGGACAATACATAGGGAAGCAAGCTCAGGACAGGACTGATGGGAGTCTTGACACGCCACACAGAGCCTGCAGGCCAGCCTGTTGTCACACCTGCGCCTGCTGCTCAGTCAAAGCCTGGCAGATTTGACAACCTGCGGGCCAAATTGACTAAGCCCATTGAGGACATAGAAGTACAACATGTTGGAATGTATGCCGTCTTTGAGTCCACCCCCCTGCTGCAGCATGGCCTTTTGCATGGCTTCTCCAGTAACGGCAGCATCTCACTCAGTGCAAGCATGCACTGTCTTCTATTGACTCTGGAAGATGGCTTTTGCAGAGACCCAGTCAGTCAGTGTCTTGTGAGCAAGCTCGGTGTGCATGCTTGTACAGATTGGCTTGCATGCCTGTTTTCCAAATACAGCAACTGGGCAATCAGCACACTCAAGAAACAAGTGAACTCATGCATTGCCGAATGCATTGCCTCAGGAGGCACAGCCTGAGCTAGAGCCAAATTCAAGGCTGAGCAGCAAGCTCAAAGGCTCCAAGAACCGCCTCCTCAAGCCTTCTGCCAAGCACCAGTCAGGCCTGGATGAAAGCCACAACGGGGCTTCTGGGGCCACCCCAAGTTTTGCCCCTGGCTCTGAGCCTAATCCTCTGGACTCTGCCTATAACTTTGGGGCCCTTGCAGCAGACAGCAGGGATGCAGGAGCAGCTGCTTCAACAGCTTCACGGCCTAGCACTGGTGGGTCATTGCTTCCTGGTCTGTATTGTTGCTCTGCGCAATCACAGGGCATGCATGCTAGACTCAGCACCACTGTGTACCGAGCAGCTGTCATGCACATTGGCTTTACATCAAGGGCTGTAGCACACACAGCAGGCTGCAAGTGCATCAGTGATGTGCATCGGCCTGCATCGCTGTCCCCTATCTGCCCAGTGCAGGTTTTGCTCGTAGCTGCTGCCGAAAAGCAAGCTGATTGGCACATGCTGCGTAGTCTATGCAACATCCCATCCTAGCTCTGCGTTGCAGCAGCCTGCTGGGCAGCTGGAAATGACGAACTGGCAAAGACATTCACTGGAGCTCAATGCCCGCCTTTGATGTTGCAGGCAGCACACAAGTGCCAGGAGGAGCCTCCACTGCTATGCCGGCCGCTTTCCGAGGACAGCAACTGCATTACCACCAGCCAGGTCAGACAAAATGACTTGGCTTAGCAAGTAGTCATATGGTCAATGGCATGCATGCAAACTGCTGCTGATGAGTGTATGCAGAGCGCTGTGCATGCTGCTCTCCAGAAACAAATGACACAGCATGAAACAGTGGGTGGCATAAGTTTGTGAGCTGCAACAGCATTCTGTATTCTGCTCTGTGTCATCAAACTGCTCTGCCCTGTGCCTGCGTCATGGAGCATCAACACTGACAGCTGACATGTAGGTGCTGCTGGCGACTCTTCTGCTAAGCCCAACTTGACAGAAAAAATGGCCAGCAATTTTTGCAAAGCCATGGGCTCAACAGCCAAAGAGCCAGATCCAGCAAAGACTATACCACCTGACTCTGAAGCTTCTTAGGCTGCTTCTCAGTCAGCTGCAGATTGACTTTATGGCATTTGCTGCGTCAGCAAATATCAGGTCTTTGCTGTGTCCTGATCTTCAGAGCTATTCACCATAGCCCACACGTCTAACAACACCGAAAAGACCTGGCATTGCTGTTAAGCCTTAGCAGTGCAGCTGCAGTCTTGCTCATAGCCGCGCAAGTTTGTACTTGATGCCACGCAGACTGCTTTTAACAATTTTGTAGGCACAAAGTCTGTCTTCAACACCCTTGCATTATATAGCACAGACTTTGTTTGGCTTGCAACTCACATTGATTGTCTTCTCATTTCCTCACACATGTGACCCTTCTAACCTGTTGCCACACCTTGCACTCACATCATTGCAGGCTGACATCAAGTTAGGACAGCCAGCTCATGGGCCACATGTTACACCAGCAGCAGGAGGCCAATTCATCCTCCATCGCGCACAATACAACTTTGCTAGCTTGAGTGCCCCTGGCCTTTCCAGTGCTCAGGGCACTGATCAGGTATGGCATGCACTGCTGCATACAGGCCTGTGTGCCCCAAGCACAGCAGCTGCAGCCAACCTTGAGACTTTTTTGGAACACATTGTGCTTTGATGAAGAAAGAAGAATCACATTGTGGTTGCTGGTATTTCTGGCAGCAACTCTGTACAGCAGTTTCGCAAGTGCTGCAAGCACTGATACAGCCAGACATGCTGTTCTTACAAGGCAATGCCATAAGATCCCAGCAAAATGCATGTGCGAAAATGCTTGTCTTGGCTTTGTTGCTAGACCCTGTCTCAAGCTGAAGCAAAGCACGCAGACACTCTGAATGGGAAAGCCCATTTGCATGGTGTGCAAGCTGCCTGTCAAATTGAATTCATTCTTGCGTCGTGCACTTTGCAACACTGAGAAAAGGCTGGGCTACACAACCATCCACCTGTGTATCCGGAGCCAGGCAATGCAGATTCCCAGACGCTGACCTGGCCGAGGTAGACGACAAGTCTGACTTTGTCTGTCCAGTGTGGAATGTCCCTGAGGTTCTCAGACAGACCAATTGCTTACTGATTTGACCACACCAATAACAGATGTTGTGAATGCCTGTCTGCTGTGGTCTTTTGAACAGACACACATGATGTACATAACTCACTGTTAGGTCGACTATTGCCCTCAGCATGCATCACTGTGCATTTATACCTGCAAATCACAATGTTATCCTGACAGCAGCAGCAGCAGCAGCAGCAACACCAGCAATAGCTACAGTAGCTGTTTCTGCCACAGGATACAGATTGCCAATCATAATATCTTGAGGTGAAGGTGTCATCAATCAGCAATTAGCTGGTGATGCATACCTCTCTGCCTCCTCTGTGCTTACATGGCAGTGTCTCTCTTGAGCTGTTACCATGGCTGCATTCACCTTGTCTGTCTTGCATGCATACAACTTTGTCATCCGCATCACATGTTGTGTCGCACTGCTGACACCAGGCACACCGTAAGCCATGTTCCAGTGCATGCTGCCTGTCATGTGCTTCATTTACAACGTGTGTAGGTATTACTCAGTAATGCCCAGGGCTGTCCCTGGGTACCCGTTGCATCAAGGTTTTGGCCTTGGTGAGCGTTGCAGGCGGCTTTTGCACTATCATAACAAGGGGGCAGATGCGCAGTCAGTGTGGGTCGTGTTACAGAAGCAGCCGATCACAAGTTATTGTGTGCTTTGTGCCTGGACCCAGGAGGTGGTCAAATGGAAATGCTCATCACCCATTAATGGTCAATGGAAGGCAAGTTGATGCGCAGTGTGGAAAGCCAGATAATGCGTTTGTCTCTGATGTCAGGCGCTGCAGCATGATGCACAATTTGAAGTAGCTGATCGGCAAAGGAAATCAGTGCACAATGTGAACACCAGTCTGGAATTTGCATGGCTGGCCTCCAAAAGGCGTGCAACTTCTCCAGTGCAGGTGATGCAAAAGCTTCAGGCTTTGTGGCAGAGGCCAACTTTGTTTAGAAAATTGGCCTCTGCCACACACACTCAAAGGCACACTGCTTGACTGCTTCACAGTGAGGGTGTACACAGAAGAGAACGGGCATCACTGACCATCTCGCTCTTGAGCATTGTGTCTGATATTACTCAGAGCATCGGGGCGGTGAGGATCAAACCACATCAGGCCCGCCAACAAAGACTTGGGGGTCCTCATACGCATGCCTGTCAAAGCACATGAACTTCACAA
>JAABUP010001555.1_pt1 | contig 48123 bp, 40 predicted proteins | sample 5559201 | NCBI WGS metagenome assembly JAABUP01 (sample SAMN10711887, study PRJNA513373) | rock metagenome | isolation source: Antarctica rocks | place: Antarctica
GGGGTATCCGCGCCGAGGCACGGGCAGGACGGGTCAGCGGTTGCTGTATCCGCCGTCGATGGGCAGGGAGACGCCGATGATCATGGCGGCGCCGTCGCTGAGCAGGAAGACGATGGGGGCGGCGACGTCGTCGACGGTGGCCCAGCGTCCCAGGGGCATCTGCGCGAGGAAGGGGCCGCCGATCTCGGGGCGGCCCCAATAGAAGTTGGACATGTCGGTCATGACGACGGTCGGGTTCACGCTATTGACGCGGATGTTGTACTTTCCCAGTTCAAGGGCGGACACGCGGGTGATGTTGTCCAGCGCAGCCTTGGAGGAGCCGTAGGAGATGTGGCCCGTGAGCGCCACGAGGCTGGCCTGGCTGGACACGTTGACGATGGCGCCGCCGTTGCCGTGGCGGATCATCGCGGGCACGGCGTACTTGATGACCAGCAGGGCACCGCGGGCGTTGATGCTGATGACCTTATCGAAGATGTCAATGTCGGTGTCCTGCGGGGTGGCGATTTCGCCGCCAAAGCCGCCGCAGTTCACGACGCCCCACAGGGCAAGGCCGTCCAGCGCGTCCTTGATGCTGTCCTCAGCGGTCAAGTCGAACGCGAGGGGCTGCGCGCCTGTGTCAGCGCAGAGCGCGGCGAGTGACTCGAGAGTGCGGGCGCTCGCGATGACCTGTGCGTTGGCTGCGGTGAGCTGCCGGACGGTGGCGGCTCCGATACCGCCGCTGGCTCCGGTGACAAGGATGGTGCGGCCGTTGAAATCAGTCATGGCGATCCGTCCTGTTGTTTCTTAGGGATGGTTTGTTGCTCCAGTGACGCGGGATCACCGGGCGCCGTGGTGAGGCTGGTCAGACATCCGCCCGGCGGTGCTGGTCTGTTCGCGGGCGTTGGCGACCGTGACGCCCGTGTCGACACGGGCGTCCCACACGTCGTTGCATATCTGACACCTGCGCGTTCACGCTTCGCGGTGACCTACTGCGACTGGTCGCTGATCCCCACTGACGGCAGGAGGGCCGGTCAGGGTGATGATGAGATCCGCCCGTTCCCGGGTGGCGTCGACGACGTCGGCGTTGCGCTGGTCGCTGCCCGTGGCCCAGGCCGCGGCGTCAGCGTGCGGTTTCCCGAAGGCTTCGTGGCGTCGCACCAGCCGGCGCTGCCGTTCGTCGTCCGTCACGTCCAGGTACCAGATCTCGTCGATCAGGTACCAGATCTCGCGCCAGCCCTCGGCGTCCAGGAGGAGGTAGTTGCCTTCGGTGATGATCAGCGGCGCGTCGCGGACCACCGGGACCGCACTGCCGATGGCTTCCTCCAGGCGGCGGTCGAACACCGGGGCGTAGACGACCGGTTCGTTGTTGGCCTTGAGGCGGCGCAGCAGATGCACGTAGCCCCACGGATCAAACGTGTCCGGAGCGCCCTTGCGGTCCCGCGAGCCGTGCGAGGCAAGAACCGCGTTGGCCAGATGAAACGCATCCATGCCGATGCAGGCCGCCTGGTCCCCCAGGGCGTCGGCGACGGCGCGCGCCACCGTCGACTTGCCGGCGCCGGGCGCCCCTGCGATTCCCAGGATGCGCCGGGCACCGCCTGCAGCTTGGGAACGGGCGCGCTCCACCAACTCCTCCAGCGTGCAGCTGAGCCGCTCGGATCCTCGGGCGGCCGCCACGATCCGATCGTCAGCGGTGGTCATCACTGTCTCCTGCGTTGTGCTCGCCATGGTGAAGACGCTCTGCTGCTACACCGTGGAAGCACGACCTACGTGGCTGATGCAGGCCGGAGGTGAGATCCTTTTCTGCTGCCGGATCCCACGGTGACCTGTCTACCAGCAATGTAATCGGCCATGTCATCGGTGTCAATTGTCATCTTCTGTGTCACATCACTCAACACTCGTCTACGTCGCCGTGCTGCGGCTGTCTCTCCTGTAGCATAGCGTGTCTGTAATAGAGCGACGCTGCCTTGAGAAGGTCCGGTGTAGGTTGGATGTCCGACGTAGCCGGCACCGGTCGAGCGCGACCTCCGCGTCGGTCTCAAACCGCTGCTCAAGGCCGCCTGATGATTTATGATAGGGAGTCACGCCACGATTTGAGCTTGTTCATCTAGAAGTGGACGGCGCTCCTGCGCTGGCCCCAACGACAGGGATTTGCTCCAGTCGGCGAGTCTGCTCGTATAGAAGTGGACAGGCCACCAGGAGGATGCGCGTCGGCCCACATCAAGGCAGGGAGGGCCACAAATGTACGTGCCATCCCTGAGCGATCGCCCGTCTTTGACGCTATCACACAAGCACCGTCCACTTCTATATGAGCACGCTCTGCTGGTGGAGTGAATCCCTGTATGACCAACTCTCGGATAGATATGCGCGCATCGCTCACGGCCGTGTTCTACCGTCGATGGAGCGGCGCGTAGCCCATCCCGAGGCTGCCCTGCGCGAGCCGCTCATTTATGCCCATGCGATACATTGCATACTCATCCATACTCCACGCGTCGCCGTGCCCTGTAGCGCGGCTCCGCTCCGGTTGCAGCCCTTCGCGCGCACCGGCACGCTGGCTAACGCATGCCGACCCGCTCACGTTACGGCTTTCCAACCGACCATGAAGTCGTTGCGCCGAACCCGTGCAAGACATGCCCTCATCGAGTAAGCCGTCGAAAGCTCGGCCCCAATGTCTTTCACTGAGCAAGTCGGAATGGATCGCGACGGGGGAGGCAGTGAAGTACTTCGGCGAAACCCTTGCATGCCGGAGTCCATAATACGGACGACGCTTCCGCTAACACCGGCGTCCGTTCCGCTGTGCCCGCTACCCTCTCCGCATGACCGGTGGGTCACGTACGGAAAGAAAACTGGCGGATACTGGGAGCCATTAGTGATCCTGGCGCAGTGGATAATTATGCAGCAGCGTCGCGACAGCGTACGCGGCCCGTCGTCGGCGCTTGGCCTATTCTCGCACAACCGTTAGCAGGGCTACGCGTGTGATGGTCGTCAATAGCTCTCACGGCGCCACGCGCAAGTACAATGCAGCTTTTCATACAGCCTGCCGTTTCACCCATGGTGACGGCTGCGGCGCTATTCGTGTAAGGCTAATGGCCGAGCCACGGGGACGACGTGTCCCTGTGGCGGCTCGACTAGCCCGTCAGCGCCATCACGGTGCGCGGCATGACGCATACTTTCTGGCGTGACCAGCAAGGCCATTGCAATTTGAAAAGAAGCTAACCGGTGCAGTCCACGCTGTCCACGTTCACCCCCGACCCGGCGCGCGGCCTATTCATGAACTCAGGTGACCGCCTCGCAGTGACGATGCACGATACGCCGGACGGCCTGCGCATCGACATCAACGACCTCACAACGGGACAATCCGGCTCGATGACGTCCGGCGCGGCGAACGGCTACGGCCAGGTACAGTACGCGCCTAACCCCCTCGACGGCGTGCGCCAACATCCCCTACAACTTCCATCCCATGTACAGCACCTCGTCCGAGCAGACGCGCGTGATCTGGGCAGCACATTACTATAATATCGCCTTCGCCGACAAGATCGGCCACTTCGACTACTGCAACGGCACGGTCGCCCCGAACACAGCCGCCTGCGCTACCGGGACCGAGGGTCCAGCCAGCGACAGCGAGCCGGTGGAAGGCGATGACCAGGGCTGCTTCCCAGCCGCGGCCTCGACACTGGTACAGATCGCCGGGTGCTTGGGGACAAACGCCGGGTTCGACGGTGTCCCGTACCAGCCGGTGTGGCCCGACGGCAACAGGGTCCTGCACCCGACGCCAATCCTGTTCAGCAGCCCCCTGACCGGCCAGAACTACCGGACCAACTACAACCGTGTGGCCCTCGAGGCCGACCTGCCGCGTATTGAAGCCGCCGATTTCGGGGGCACGTGTAACCGCACCACGGGCACAGGCTGCACGCTCATCCCACGACCGACGCTGGCACGCCCGCCAATTTCTACCCGTTCTTCAGCGCCTGCCGGGACGACGGCAACTGTATGTAGGCGCTTGGCAACGACATCCCAGGTGTGACCACTAACGACTTCGGCCAGAATAGCCAGTACGGGAGCCTGCTCCCGCTGACCTATCTCGCCTTTGGTGAAGGGGGCGCGACCTTCCAGCGCTACAACGATTTCCGGCAGGTGCTGCCGAATAACCCGTGCCACGCGCATCCATGAGGAAACTGACACGATGGTCATGACGGGCTAACGCGCTTCCGTGGGAGAGCGGGAGGGGCGCCGCCGGCGCCGCCGGCGCCCGGCGCCCCTGCTCTGTCTCAACCCTCCCCAATCGTCCTGTCGCGATATGGAGCGTCCCGCACGGCGGTCGCGACGGCGGCGCCCATCTCCTCGGTCGTGCTCTGGCCGCCCATATCCGGAGTGCGCGCCTGCGCGGCGCCGGTCACCGCCTCTAGCGCGCTCATGACGCCGGCCGCGGCCGCGACCTCGCCCAGGAAGTCGAGCATCATGGCCCCCGCCCAAATCGTGGCGCTAGGGTTTGCGATGCCCCGGCCGGCGATGTCCGGTGCCGAGCCATGCACCGGCTCGAACATGGATGGGTAGGTGCGCGTGGGGTCGAGGTTGGCGCTGGCGGCGAAGCCGAGTCCGCCCTGGATGGCCGCGCCGACGTCGGTGAGGATGTCGCCGAAGAGGTTGGAGGCCACGATTACGTCGACGCTCGCGGGATGCGTGATCAGGCGGGCGCACAGCGCGTCGACGTGGTACTTGGTCGCCGCCACGTCGGGGTAGTCGGCCGCTACCGTGGCCGCGACCTCGTCCCAGAAGACCATGCTGTACTTCTGGGCGTTCGACTTGGTCGCGATAGCCAGACGGCGCGAGCGTTGGCGCGCCTGCTCAAAGGCGAAGCGCAGCACGCGCTCGACGCCCTGGCGCGTGAAGATCGCGGTCTCGACTGCCACCTCGTCGAGCGTTCCGACGTGAACGCGGCCGCCCGCGCCGGCGTACTCGCCTTCGCTGTTCTCGCGGACGCATAGGATGTCGAAATCCGCCTCGCGCAGGGGGCTGCGCACGCCGGCCAGGACGCGATGCGGCCGCAGGTTGATGTATTGCTGGAAGCGGCGGCGGATCTCCAGCAGCATCGTGTGCAGAGAGATATGATCGAGCACGAGGTTTGGGTCGCCGATGGCGCCGAGGAGGATGGCCTGGAAGCCCATCAGTGTCTGGAGGGCGTCGGCCGGCATCATCTCCCCGTGAAGGGCGTAGTACGCGCCGCTCCAAGGGAAGCTCGTCGTCTCCAGCTGGAAGCCGTGGCGCTCGCCCGCGGCGTGCAAGACGGGTAGCGCGGCCGCGATGACCTCTGTGCCGATGCCATCGCCGGGGATGATGGCGACCGAGTATGAACGCATAGACGCACTTACCTCCGAGCGGCCTGCGACTCCGGTTGGGCTCTCGGCCGCGGCCGAGAGCCCAACCGGAGTCGCAGGCCAGAATCACTGTGCTTGACACAGGCAAGCCGGTGATGCTACAAATACAATCGAACCCGGAATCGTTACCTACACATCCCTAGCATACACCACCGCTATGGCCGGATGTCGCGCCTTGGACCGGCACGCGACGATAGAATAAGTGACAGGGGGTACGCGCGATGCAGCAACTCGATGGCGGGGACCGGCGGCGGGAGTGGTTCCGCACCATGCTCCTGATCCGCCTCTTCGAGGACAAGGTGCAGCAGCTTTTCACGCAAGGGCTCGTCCTGGGCACGACGCATCTTAGCCAGGGCCAGGAGGCGGTCGCTGTCGGCGCCGTCGGCGCCATGGCCCCCGACGACTACCTGACGATCACGTACCGCGGTCACGGCCACGCCCTCGCGCGCGGGGTCGATGTCGAGGCGGCCTTCGCCGAGTTGATGGGCCGCGAAACGGGGCTGTGCAAGGGGCGTGGCGGCTCGATGCACTTCACCGACTTCTCGCGCGGCCTCATCGGCGCCTTCGCCATTGTCGGCGCCGGCCTCCCCGTCGCGCTCGGTGCTGCTATGTCGTCCAAGCTGCAGAGCAACGGGCGCGTCGCGCTCACCTTCTTTGGCGACGGCGCCACCAACATCGGCTCTTTCCACGAGGCCCTCAATATGGCCAGCGTCTGGAAAGCGCCCGTCGTCTTCGTCTGCGAGAACAACCTGTACGGTGAGTACAGTCCTATCCGTAGCACCACCCCGCTCGACGACCTGGCGGCGCGCGCCGCCGCCTACGCCATGCCCGGCGAGGTGGTCGATGGCAACGACATCACCGAGGTACACGCGCGCACGGCGGCGGCGATCGCCCGCGCGCGGGCCGGGGAGGGGCCGACGCTGCTGGAGTGCAAGACGTACCGCTACAGCGGCCACTCGCGCACCGATCCCGGTAAATATCGCAAACCGGGCGAACTCGACGCCTGGAAAGCGCGGGACCCGATCGAGCGACTGGGGCAGGCGCTCGCGTCCGAGGACGTGTTGGGCGCCGACGAGCAAGCGCGGCTACGCGAGGAGGTACAGCAACAGGTCGACACGGCGGCGGCGCGCGCCGCCGCAGCGCCCTGGCCCGCGATAGAGGAGATGGGTCGCTATGTCTACGCAGCAGAGTGAGGCCATGACAGCAGAAACCGCCACTGGCGTCGAGGAGATGACCTACCGCGAGGCGATCCGCGCCGCGCTGACGGACGAGTTGGGCGCCAACGAGCGCGTCATTTTCATGGGCGAGGACATCGGGGGGGCCGGCGGCTCCTTCAAGACGAGCGAGGGCTTGCTCGACCAGTTCGGCCCTACGCGCGTGATCGACACGCCGATCTCCGAGAACGGCTTCGTCGGTGCCGCGCTCGGCATGGCCGTTACTGGGATGCGGCCGGTGGTCGAGATCATGTTCGCCGACTTCCTGCCCAGCGCCGGTGACGCCATGATCAACGAATTGCCCAAGTTCCGCTTCATGTCGGGCGGCCAGACGGATGTGCCGCTCACCATCCGCGCCATCGGCGGCGCGACGGGGCATTTTGGCACGCAGCACTCGGCCACGGGTGAGTCGTGGTTCATGCAGATGCCCGGGCTGCTCGTGGTCACGGCCAGTTCGCCCGCGTCCGCCTACGGGCTGCTGCGCGCCGCCATCCGTCGCGACGACCCCGTGCTCTTCCTTGAGCACAAGGGTATGTACACCCAGAAGGGCCCTGTCGACCGCGCCGCGCCGCTGCCCCGCGTGGGCGCGGCGGAGGTGGTGCGGGCGGGGCGCGATGTGACGGTCGTGGCCACGCTGCTGATGGTACCACGGGCGCTCGAGGCCGCCGAGCAGTTGGCCGCGGAGGGCATCGAGGCCGAGGTGATCGACCTGCGCTGGATTACGCCGCTCGACGTGACCACGGTGCGCGACAGCGTCTATCGCACCGACTGCCTGGTCGTGGTCGAGGAACAGGTCCACCCCGGCGGATGGGGCGCGTCGCTGATTAGCCTGCTGGCCCAGGAGGGCTTGCCCGAGAACAGCATGCCGCGCGCGGTCAGCCTACCCAATATGCCGCTGGCGTTCAGCCAACCGTTAGAAGACGCCGCCGTGCCGAGCGTCGAGCGCATCGCAACGGCCCTGCGCGAGGCCGTGCGGGAATGACCGTCGAGCGCACGGTCGAGCCGCCCGGCGCGGCCAGCCCCGCGACGCGCCCCGCCGGAGCGGTGTTAGAGCTCGACGACGCGGGGCTGGTCATCGAGCGCGTCGAAACGGTCGCGCTGCGCGTCCCTCTAAAGAAGCGCTACAGCGGCAGCGCCTACTCCATGGTCAACCGCTGCACCATCATCACGCGCCTGTACACCCGCGACGGGGTCGTCGGCGAGGTCTATACCGGAGACACCGACGCCGAGCAGGACGTGATCGTGCGTATCATCCACGAGGAGTTGGCCCCCGCGCTGCTCGGGCGCAGCGCGATGAACCCCGACGGGTGCGCGCTGGCCATGCAACCCGCCACCTACGACATCCTGCGCGATCGCGGCCTGGCCTTGCAGGCCATCGCCTGCCTCGACGCCGCGATCTGGGATACCTTTGGCAAAGCGGTCGGCCTGCCACTCTTCCGCCTGTGGGCCGCCACGCGCCACGCGCTGCCCATTATTGTCATCGGCGGCTACTACGGGTTGGAACCGCGCGAGTTGGCCGCGCAGATGGAGCGCTACCTCAGCATGGGCGTGGCGGGCTGCAAGTTCAAGGTGGGCGGAGCGTCACCGGCCGAGGACGCCGAGCGCGTGCGCGTCGCGCGCGCGGCCGTGGGCGACCAGTTCGTGCTGATGGCCGACGCCAACCAGGGCTACACGCGCGACCAGGCGGTGGAGTTCGCGCGGCGCGCGCAGAGTCTGGACCTCAACCTCCGCTGGTTCGAGGAGCCCTGCCGCTGGTCTAACGACCGGCGCTGGATGCGCGACGTGCGCTACGCCACGGGCTTACCCGTGACGGCCGGCCAGAGCGAGTACACCGTCGCGGGCGTACGCGACCTTATCGTCGACGGCGCGATCGACGTGTGCAACTTCGATAGCTCCTGGAGCGGCGGCCCCACCGTCTGGCGGCGGGTGGCCGGCGTGGCCGCGGCCTTCGGCGTGGAGATGGGCCACCACGAGGAGCCGCAGGTAGCCGCCCACCTGCTGGCGAGCACCCCCCACGGTACCTACGTGGAGTGCTTCGACCCCGACCGCGACCCCATCTTCTGGGGCCTCTTCGCCAACCGCCCGGCCATCCGTGACGGCCTGTACTCTCTACCCGCAGGCCCCGGTTTCGGCCTCGAGTTGGACGGGGGCTTCATCGCACGCCACACGGTCGACGCGCGCGGCACACCACAATGACCATCGTGGAAAGCGCCATGGAAAGCGCGCCGGGAGCAGGTCCGCTCGCCGGAGTCACCATCGTCGCGGTCGAGCAGTATGGGGCCGGCCCCTACGCCACGCTCTATCTGGCCGATATGGGCGCCGACGTGATCAAGATCGAGGACCCTGGCGCGGGCGGCGACACCGGCCGCTACGTCCCGCCCGGCCAGCAGGGTACCGACAGCCTGTTCTTCGAGACCTTCAACCGCGGCAAGCGCAGCCTGGCGCTGGACCTCAAGAATCCCGCCGGCCGCGCCGTCTTCGAGCGCCTGGTCGCGCGGTCGCACGCGGTGTTCAACAACCTGCGCGGCGACCTCCCCGCGCGCATGGGGCTCACCTACGCGTCGCTCGGACCGCTCAACCGCGCGGTGGTGTGCGCCTCGCTCTCGGCCTACGGGCGGACCGGTGAGCGCGCGGCCTATCCGGGCTACGACGCGCTGGTCCAGGCTGAGGCTGGTTGGGCCGCGCTGACCGGCGAGCCGGGCGGGCCGCCGATCAAGAGCGGGCTATCGCTGGCCGACTACGCGGCCGGCCTGACGGCGGCGCTGGCCCTCATGATCGCCCTGTATGACGCGCGGAGGACAGGGACGGGCCGCGACGTCGACACCTCGCTCTACGACGTCGCGCTGGCCCTCCTGACCTACCCGGCGACCTGGCGCCTGACCAGCGGCATTCCGACCGAGCGGCAGCCGCTGTCGGGCCACCCCAGCATGGTCCCGTTCCAGTTCTTCCAGACGGCGGACGGCTACCTGGCGGTGGCCTGCCCCAAGGAAAAGTTCTTTCAGTTGCTGGTCGACGCGCTCGACCAACCGGAGCTGGCCGCCGATCCGCGCTTCGCCACGTTCGAGGCCCGGCGCATGAACCGCACGGAGTTCGTGGCCCTGCTCGGTGAGCGCCTGCGCCAGGACACGACTGCGGCGTGGCTGGAGAAGCTGCGCGGCCATGTGCCCTGCGCCCCTATACGCACGCTCGACGAGGCGCTCGACGAGGGCGAACTCGCGGCGCGCGGCATGCTCGCCGCGTATCCCCATCCGGTCTTCGAGCACGTCCGCGCGATCGGAACACCGTTCACCCTGGCCGGCTACGCGCCGGAGTATCGCGCGGCGCCCGCGCTCGACGGCGACCGGCGGGACATCCTGGACGAGTTGGGCTATGCCGCCGACGACATCGCCGCCCTTTTCGACGCCGGAGCATTTGGCGGCGAGTCGTAAATAGCCGGCGTAGACACGGTCGGGAAAGGTTTACTTGCGCGAAGGGAAAGAGGAATGACGAGCATCGTGATGCCCAAGATGGGCTACGACATGACCGAGGGCAAGGTGGCGCGCTGGCTCAAGCACGAGGGCGACACGGTGCGCAAGGGCGAGGTCATCGCCGAGATCGAAACCGATAAAGTGACGATCGAGATGGAATCGACCGACGATGGAGTGCTGCAGCGCATCGTCGCGCCGGAGGGCGCTGCGACGCCCGTCGGGGCGCCTATCGCCGTTCTGGCCGCGCCGGATGAACTCCTCGTCTCGGCTGATCGATCCCCTATCCAGACCTCCGCGACCGCGCCGGGCCTGCCCTCCTCCGCGACGTCCCTGGACTCGTCCGCTCAGGATAACGATAATGGGTCCTCCACACCGCGCGGAGCGACGCCGGCGCATACCCCCGCGCCAGCCAGCTCGACGGGAGATCGCGATCGGGACATGGGCGCGTCGCCCCTGGCCCGCCGCCTGGCCAGGGAGCACGGGGTTGACCTGTCCGCTATCAATGGCAGCGGCCCCGGGGGGCGCATCACCCGCGAGGACGTGCTGGCGGCCGCGACCGGCGCTGGGGGCGGCGCGCCCGCGCCCGCTGTACCCGCGCCGGCGGGATCGCCGCCCGCGCCAGCGCGGGCGGGGGCATTAGCCGCGACAGCCGCGACAGATCGAGGGACCGAGGCCCCCACACCCTCGGCGGCCCTACAGGCCGGGGGACGCTCGGCGCCAGACTCTCCCGGCGCGGCACAGCCTGGCGAGCAGTTGCTGACACGGCTCCAGCAGACGATGGGGCGCCGCATGGTCGAGAGCAAGACGCGGGCGCCGCACTTCTATCTGACCGTCGAGGTAGATATGACGGCGGCGGCCGCACTGCGCGCCGAGATCAACGTGGAGGGCGGTGATACTGTGGACGACGGCGTTGCGGTCAAGATCTCCGTCAACGACCTCGTCGTGAAAGCCACCGCCAGGGCGCTGGCCCATTTCCCGATGCTCAATGCCTCCTTCGCGGGCGATCGGCTCGTGCTCCACGACGAGATTGCCATCGCCATCGCGGTAGCGATCGAGGATGGGTTGGTTACCCCGGTCGTCCACGACGCCGGGCACAAGTCCGTCGCGCAGATCGCGCGTGAGACACGCGCACTGGCCGCGCGGGCGCGCGCGGGCACGGGCCGCGCCGGGGACTACGAGGGGGGCACGTTCACGGTCAGCAACCTGGGCATGCTCGGCGTCGATACCTTCGTAGCGATCATCAACCCGCCCCAGGCCGCGATTCTGGCCGTGGGCGCGGTGCGCCGGGTCCCGGTCTATGCCGGCGAGGAACTCGTGCCGCGCGAGCGCATGAGCGTCACGCTCTCGGCCGATCACCGCGTGACCGACGGCGCCACGGGTGCGCGCTTCCTCGCCGCAGTGCGCGAGTCCCTGGAACACCCAGCCCGCTTGCTACTATGAGTCAGAACGATGACGTGCGAAGCCGGGGATAACGCTTGAAGGGACGCATGCAAGCTAGATGCGCGCACAGGAGGAGTCCATGATCAAGGTTCCCCCGCGGATAGCGGAGTCCCACGTGCGGGCGGGCGTACGGCAACTCTGCGCGGCCTTCGACGATAGCTATTGGCGAGCCCTCGACGCGGAGCACGCCTACCCCAAGGAATTCGTGGAGGCGCTCACCCGCGCGGGCTATCTCTCGGTGTTGATTCCTCGAGAGTATGGCGGCGGCGGACTTGACCTGGCTGCTGGTTGTGCAGTCATGGAGGAAGTGAATCGATCCGGCGGCAACGGAGGCGCGTGCCATGCACAGATGTACACCATGGGCACTCTACTCCGCCACGGAAGCGCGGAGCAGAAACGGCGCTACTTGCCCCGAATCGCTTCGGGCGAGTTGCGCCTCCAGGCGTTCGGCGTCACTGAGCCAGACGCCGGTACCGACACCACGAGCCTGCGCACGACAGCGGTGCGACACGGCGGCCACTACATCGTCAATGGAAACAAGATCTGGATTTCCCGCGTTGAACACTCAGACCTCATGCTCTTGCTCGCACGCACCACCCCCTTACCGGACGTACGTAAGCGCGGCGATGGGCTCAGCGTCTTCATCGTCGACCTGCATGAGGCCGTCGGGCATGGCCTGACCGTGCGGCCCATCCGCACCATGCTCAACCATAGCACGACCGAATTGTTCTTTGAGAATGTGCGGGTACCAGCCGAGAACCTGATCGGTATCGAGGGCCAAGGCTTCCGCTACATCCTCGATGGGATGAACGCGGAGCGCATCCTCATCGCGGCCGAGTGCGTCGGCGACGGCCGCTGGTTCATCGCTCGCGCGGTCGCCCGCGCCAAGCAGCGCGAGGTCTTCAGCCGGCCGATCGGCGCGAACCAGGGCGTACAGTTCCCCATCGCACGGGCCTATGCCAATGTCGAGGCCGCCGACCTCATGCGCATCCGCGCGACCGAGTTATTCGACCGCGGGGAACCGTGCGGAGTGCAGGCTAACACGGCTAAGTTGCTCGCCGCCGAAGCCTCGTGGGAGGCCGCCAACGCGTGCATGCAGACGTTCGGGGGCTGCGGGTTCGCGGCCGAGTACGACATCGAACGCAAGTTCCGCGAGACGCGGCTCTATCAGGTGGCGCCGATCTCGACTAACCTCATCCTCACCTACCTGGCCGAGCACGCGCTGGGCCTGCCCCGGTCGTACTAGTCATGGCGCCCCCGCTCGACGGCATCACGGTGATTGCGCTGGAACAAGCTGTCGCCGCTCTGTTCCGCACGCGTCAACTCGCCGATCTGGGGGCCCGTGTCATCCGCGGGGCGAGGGCGCGATGTAACCCCGATGGGCGTACACATCGACATGTCATGGGACGATAACGGAGTACGCCGCGACGCGCGGTGACAATAAATAAAGGGGAGAGAACCGATGGCTGTCAAGGAAGGGTGGCGAGGCCGTGTCTTCGAGGACTTTGAGGTGGGTGACGTGTACGTACATCCGCTAGGCCGTACGGTCACGACCACGGACAATATGTGGTTTACTTTGCTGACGCAGAACACCAATCCGATCCATTTCGACCATGCCTACGCCGCGCGGACAGAGTTCAAGCGGCCGCTCGTCGACTCGACTTTCACGCTGGCCCTCGTGACTGGGCAGAGCGTCAGCGACCTCTCGCAGAACGCCCTGGCGAATCTGGGCTGGGAGGACGTTCGGCTGCTGCTCCCCGTCTTCGAGGACGACACGATCTACGCGCGCTCTGAGGTCCTGGAGGCGCGCGCGTCGCGCTCGCGTCCGAACGTCGGCATAGTGCGCGTCCGGACCACGGGGGTCAACCAGGACGGCACGCCCGTGATCGAGTTCGCGCGCACATTCATGGTCTATAAGCGTGGCTATGCGCCCCTCGCCCCCGGCAACCCGGCCGCGCCGCGGGAGGAGCGCCAGTCATGACCGGCACGCACCCGAAAATAGAGGGGGACGGGACGCACCGACGCAGGAAATCCACAGATGCGACGGGGATCATCGCGCGCGTCCACGCCGTCCACGCATTAGGCAGGGTCGATAAGCTGGACGATCCATGTCGCGAGGCCGGGTGATGAAAGCTGCCCATACGTGGCTCTTCGTCCCAGGCGACCGCCCTGACCGCTTTGAGCGCGCCTGGGCAGCGGGGGCGGACAGGGTAATCGTGGATTTGGAAGATGGGGTAGCGCCGCGGCACAAAGACGAGGCGCGCGTCGCCGCCGCCGCGTGGCTTACCCCCGAGCGACCCGTTTTCGTGCGCGTCAATGGGGCCGAGAGCCCCTGGTTTGCCGCCGATCTGGCGGCGATATGCAGACCCGGCCTGAGCGGGATCATGCTGCCGCGGTCAGAGGATAGTAGTGCGATTCGACACGTGGCGCGTGCGCTTGCGGCCCTTCCCGACGCGGTGGTTGTCCCGTTGATTGAGACGGCCTCCGGCGTGTATCGCGCGCGCCGTCTTGCATGCGCCTCACCACACGTGGAGAGGCTCGCGTTCGGATCACTCGACCTCGCTCTCGACCTCGCGATGGCACCAGCGTCGGACGAATTGGAACTCCTGCCGGTACGCGTGGCCCTTGTGCTGGCATCGCGTGTGGCGGGTGTGAAGCCGCCAATCGACGGCGTTACCGTGGACATCAACGACACAACGCGGCTGCTAGCGGCGAGTGCCGCCGCGCGGCGACTAGGTTTTGAGGGCAAGTTAGCCGTTCATCCCAACCAAATACCCATCATCCGCTCCACGTTCGCTCCGTCCCCGGAAGAGGTGGCCTGGGCTCGACGGGTCGTGGCCGCGTTCGACACAGCGTCCACCGGTGTCGTATCGGTCGATGGGATGATGGTTGACCGCCCCATCGTCGAGCGAGCACGTCAAATATTGCGTGTAGGGTTTGATGGTTGCGTCAGGACTCAGAATCACGGGTGACAGGGACCCAACGGGTCGGGTATCCTTCTCCTTTTATAGCGGTGTGTTGAGGAGGGGACGATGGTCTGCCCATACTGCCAGGGGGACGCGACACAGGAGATGGACCGGACGACGGCGTTGGGCTATCGCGTGTTCCGCTGTCGGCCCTGCCGGCGCACCTTCAACGAGCGGACAGGCACGCCGTTCAACCATCTGCAGGTGCCCACCGCCATCGCGTTGCTCGTCGTCCTCTGGCGGTTGCGCTACACATTGAGCCTGCGTGATCTGGCCGAGATGTTCCTCACGCGTGGCTTTACGTTCACCTACGAGACCGTCCGGGAGTGGGAGGCGCGCTTCGCTCCGCTACTGACTGAGCGACTGCGGGCCAAGCGGCGCGGCAAAGCAGGGGTAAAGTGGCATGCGGATGAGACCTATGTGAAGGTGGACGGGCGCTGGTGTTACCTGTATCGTGCGATCGACGCCGACGGCAACCTGGTCGATTCGCTGCTGAGTGAGACGCGCGACATGGACGCCGCCACGCGTTTCTTCCAGCGGGCGCGCACCGTCGTCGGCCACGCGCCGGAGAAGGTGACGACGGACGGGCATGACGCCTACCCGCGCGCCATCCGCGAGACGCTGGGGCCGGAGGTCCGCCATCGCACCAGTCGCTATATGAACAATCGGATGGAGCAGGATCACCGGGGCATCAAGCAGCGCTACTATCCCATGCGCGGCTTCGGCTCGGCCACCTCAGCGGCTCGCTTCTGCTCCGCTCACGACGAACTGTGCGACCACTTCCGTTCCCGCCATCACATGAACGAGACAGTCTCCTTGGCCGCTCAGCGCCGCCTGTTCCAGGATCGCTGGGGCGAGGTGTGCGCGGCGCTGCAGGCGGCGTAGGCGAGATCAGGCAGGTGCCACCGCAGACTGCCGCGTGCCACCGCCCGCTTGCGTTCCGAATCCTGACGCTTCCGTGAATTCCCCTCCGCGTGGTTATGGTCAATCGATGCGATGTGGGTCATCGTCGCGGAACTCCAGGGCCAGGTAAGCGGCGCCGACAATGTCGTCGACGCCGATGCCCGCGTAGCGGTAGAGGGAGTCCTGCGCCCCCGATTGGCCGAATTGGTCGACGCCGAGTGGCACCGTCGGGCTGCCATGCACGCCGCCCAGGAAGGCGAGACTGTGCGCCGAGGCGTCCTGCACTGTGACGATGGGCGTGTGGCGCTCGTGGGGAGGCAACAAGGTCTGGAGCAGCCCCAAGCCTGCCGGGGCCATGGCATCGTGACGCCGCACCCGGCGCGACGCGCGTAACGCCTCGAACAGCCGGTCCGGCCCCGTCACATGCAGGACATTGGCGGCAATCCCTTCCTCCGCCAGGCGATGCGCGGCCTCGACCGCCTCCGGGACCATCGCGCCGCTCGTGACGATGTGCACCGTTTCCGCGGGCGTCGCGCCCGACGCCAGGTCGCGCCCTTCTACCAGGCGGTAGCCGCCGGCGATGACCTGGCGCCGCACCTCCTCCGCGCCAAGCCGCGCCAGCGCCGGTTCCAGCAGGCGCTGGTCGATCTTCTTTGTGGACAGGCGCAGATAGGTCGAGTGCCCGTGCGCGCGGTCGCAGCACGCGCGCAGCGCGTCGAGCAGGATCCACTCCACCTCGCGGGCGAAAGCCGGCTCGTAGTAGTGGAGCCCCGGCAGTTCGATGCCGAGCGACGCCGTGACCGTCGATTGGTGCGCGCCGCCCTCGGGGCTCAGGCTCACCCCCGCCGGCGTACCGGCGAAGATCATCTTGGAGCCGCTATAGAGCGCGTAGATCAACGCGTCGAGGCCGCGGCACACGAAGGGGTCGTAAACCGTGCCGATGGGGAAGAGCTGCTGGCCAGAGAGCTCGTAGGAGAGCCCAAGCTGGCCGAGCAATAGGAACAGGTTCATCTCGGAAATGCCGAGCTCGACGTGCTGGCCATGCGGGCCAGGTTGCCAGCGCAGCGCGCGCTGCACGTCGTCCTGGTAGTCGCGCCGCTCGTCCGGCGCGAAGACACCCACTTTGGTCACCCAGTTGGAGAGGTGCGTCGAGATGGCGACATCGGGCGCGGTCGTGACGATGCGCTCGCCCAGCGCGGGGATCTCGGCCAGCCGGGGCAACAGGCGGCCCAGCGCCTCCTGCGTGGAGAGGCTCTTGGGGTACGATAGATCCAGCGCGTCGGGGATGGCCGCGGCAGGGACGAGCGGGGCTTGCTGCCCCTGACCGTCCCGCAGCCGCCGCGCCGCTGCGGCGCACCAGCGCCCCTCGGGCGAGGCGGGCGCGAAGGCATCCCACTCCGCGCCGGACACGACGCCCAGGTCACGCCCCAGCGTCGCGACCTGCTCGGCCGTGAGCAACATGGAGTGGTTGAGCGCGTCGGCGGCGAAGGGCAGCCCCCAGCCCTTGATGGTGTAGGCGAAGACGACGGCCGGCGCGTCCACTGGCTCGTCGGCACGGGCGAAGACGGCGAGCAACTCGTTCAGGTCGTGCCCGCCCAGGTTGGCGAGCAACGCGGGCAGTGTTTCGTCCGGGGTATCGATCAGCGCCGCGATGATCGCGGGGTCCTCGCCCTCGGGCGCGTCGAGGCCGCCCGAATGGGCGAGGCGAGCGCGCAGGTCCGCCCCGCAGCGGCGCAGCAGGCTTTGGTACTCCTCATTGCTCATCTCGTCGATGCGCAGACGCAGGCGCTCACCCCCCGGCCGGCGGAAAGCCTCCTGCAGCAGGCGCCCGTACTTGGCCTCCAGCACGCGCCAGCCGGCCGCCGCGAAGAGCCCTTTGAGCTGGGCGGCGCGCACGCCCGGCACGACGCGGTCGAGGCTCTGCCGATTGAGGTCCACGACCAGCATGACGTTGCCCAACCCGGCCAGCGCCTCCTCGGCCACGGCCTCCCACACGTTGCCCTCGTCGAGCTCGGCGTCGCCGACGATGGCGACGAAGCGCCGCGCCGTGACGTCGCCGAAGTGCAGCCGCGCGTAGCGGGCGGCCACGGCGGCGAAGGCGGGGGCGACGGCGCCGAGGCCCACGGAGCCGGTGCTGAAGTCGACCGGGTCGGGGTCCTTGGTGCGGCTGGGGTAGGCCTGCAACCCGCCGAACGCGCGCAGGGTCGTGAGATAGTGCCGGTCCAGGTTGCCGAGCAGGTACTGGATGGCGTGGTAGGCCGGGGACGCATGCGGCTTGACGCTGACGCGGTCGCCGGCCTGGAGGTGACGGAAGTAGAGGGCGGTCAGGATAGAGACCATTGAGGCCGACGATGCCTGGTGGCCGCCCACTTTGATACCGTCGGGGTTGGGCCGCACATGGTTGGCGTGGTGGATCATGAGCGTGGCGAGCCACAGCACGCGCCGCTGGATGCTGTCGAGAATGTCGTACTCGTCGGGCGACAACACCGCCCCATCCGGGCGTGCTGCCCAGGTGGAGCGGGTCCCACCACTCGCGGCGGTAAGCGGCGGAGGCGACGCGATCGACGCACACGCGACATCCGCGCCCGCGCTTGCCGATACCCCTGGCTCGTTTTCCATGCGGATGGTGCTCCATAGGCCGCGGTTATCGCCGGTGCGTTACGTACGATTCTATCATAATGGAAACGTGGCTGGAAAGGTTTTCTGGCGCGGGGAGAGTGACGGTGTTACCCGGTGTTAGCGGGGCGGGCTGCAGGACGCGCGTGGGACAAAGGTCGTCGGTAGGACGACGGTTTCGGGCTCGTCCGGTCCGTTGAAGCGGCGCAGCAGCAACTCAGCCGCGATACGTCCCGTGGCGAAGTTGTCGCGCGCGATGATGGCGATCGGCGGCGTGAAGAGTTCGGCCAGCGGCACGTCGTCGCAGGTGACGAGCGCGAGATCGGCGCCCGGCCGCAATTCGCGCTTGACCAACGCGCGCAAGCAACCGATGAGCACCTGGTTGGTGCCCGCTATCAGCGCGGTCGGCGCGTCGGGCCCGTCGAGAACCTCCCCGGTCGTCTGTTCACCCTGTTCCGGAGTGGACGCGACGACATGGATGAAGGTATCGGGCAGGCCGCGGGACTGGTAGGCCGCGCGCAAGCCGGCCAGGCGCTCACGTCCCGGCCGCAGGTCGAGCGACCATGACACCAGCGCGATGCGGCGATGGCCGAGGTCGAGCAGGTGGGCCGCCGCCGCCGCCATGCCGGTACGATGGTCCGTGAGCACCGCGCTCGCGCGCAAGCGTTTGGGCAGGTCGCGGTCGATCGCGACGATGGGGATGTCCAGCGGGACGAGCGTGTCGATGGTGGTTTTCTTCCGCTCGCTCGCCAATAAGAGCATCAAGCCGTCCACGCGGCGACTCTGCAGGAAGCGGATGTGGGCCCCGTCGAGGGCCGGATTGTTCTCGGAACTCATGACGAGCATGGAGTAGCCGGCCGCGCGCAGCGCCTCCTCGGCGCCGTGCTCCATCTCCGCGATGACCGGATTCGAGATGTCGCTGAGGGCGAAGCCGACAGAGCGCGTGGCCCCGCGGCGCAGGCTCTGGGCCAGGAAGTCGGGCTCATAGCCGAGTTCTTGCACCGACCGCAGGACGCGCTCGCGCATGAGCGGGCTGACATCGGGATGGCTCGAGATCACGCGCGATACCGTGGACATGGCCACGCCGGCGTGATCGGCCACCTGCCGCATGTTTGGCTTGCGCACGATGCTCGCGCCGTGCTCTCTCGCGCCGCTAGCGCCGTTGACTATGCTCATAACCGTTCGTAGCGCCGATACCCTTCCCGATCTCTCGCTATCCGCCACGCCCCACGACCGGCGTCGTGCAGAGCCCGCTCTTCGTACGTAGACGCATCCGGCGCATGCCGCGCCCGCGCCTGAAGCGCGAGGGCCGCGCCTGTGCCAGTAACAATTCCGGCGCGATGTCACTATTCATCATACCCGAAGCCCCGCCGGGTCCCTATCGGCGTCATTGTGCTGCTGGCATCGATTACAATAGTCCTGCGCGGACCATGGAACGGAGCAACAGCCAGAGTATACCAACGCGGGAGGACGGTAATGTCAACATCGCGCTTTCAAAAGTGGTACGGGCGCGACGCCGCGCCGGTCGACACGTACGACCTGAGGGCAGGGCCAGTCACCGTCGCCCTCGTGGGTATTGACCTGCGGCACATCCGCATCGGCGGCGTCGAGGTCGTGCAGCGTATCTACGTCGCCGTGCGCGACAGCGCCTGGAACAGCATCCCGGCGGCCTGCTCCGATCTGCGCCTTGATGTCGCGGACGACCATTTCACTGTCGATTTCACGGCGCGGCACGACTACCAGGACCTCCATGTGTCCTGGCACGGATCGATCACCGGCACCGCGGACGGCGCCATCAGCTATGGCATGGACGGCGTGGCCCACGGCGGCTTTTCGTACAACAAAATAGGATTCAACATCCACCATCCGCTCCATCGCTCGGCTGGCCGTGTCTATCATGCGCAGACACCCGCGGGTCCGATCACAGGATCGCTGCCGGTCCTGATCGAGCCACAGCGCGTCGCGAACGGCGTGCTCACCGCCCTATTCCCCGCCTTCGACGCGCTCTCCATCGACATGGATGGAGGGCCAACGGTCCGATTCACTTTCGAGGGCGACCTCTTCGAGATGCAGGATCACCGCAACTGGACCGACGCCAACTTTAAGACCTATGGAACGCCCCTCGCGATCCCCACGCCGCTCCAGGCGTACGAGGGGCAGGCTTTTCGGCAAACGGTGACCGTGTCTATCGCGGGCGCAGCGGACACGCCGGACGCGCCGGACACACCGGACACGCGACAGGCGGGGGGTGATGGGCGCGGCGCTCACGTGTGGGGCGTCCTCCCGCCAGACTCCGCGCGAAGGACCGAGGTCCGCGTCGAGGTAGGCCGTGCGCTCGGACGCGCGTTGCCGCCCGTTGGCGTCATGACGGCCAGCCACGGGGGTGCCCTCTCCACGCGCGAGATAGAGCTCTTGCGCCGGCTCCGCCTCGATCACCTGCGCGTCGACCTGCGCCTGGCCGATTCCTCCTACCGTGAGACGCTCGTTCGCGCGGGCGCGGAAGCCGCGGCGCTTGGCGCAGCGCTCGAGGCGGCCCTCCTGGTCCGCGACGATGGCGAGGGTGACGCCGCGCTGGCCGCGTTCGCCACCCTACTCCCGTCGCTCCCGGTTCCACTGGCTCGCGTCCTCGTCTTCGCCGATGCCACGGAGCGCAGCGCGACGTCCGGGTCGACTCCCAGGAGTTTGATGCGGCGGGCGCGGGCGGCGCTCGGGGACGTTATCCCGACCGTGCCTCTCGCCGGCGGGACCAACCTGTTCTTCGCCGAGCTAAACCGCGATCGACCCGACGTTTCGACGATGGATATGGTCGCCTACACAATCAATCCACAGGTGCACGCCTGCGACGACACCTCGTTGGTCGAGAATCTGGCCGCGCAGGCGGACACCGTCAGAATGGCGCATACCCTGTGTGGCGACCGCCCTATTGTCGTGAATCCAGTCACCTTTATCGGCCGCGCCGGCCCCTACGCGGCGGGTCCGCCCATGCCCGGTGGGCTGCCGGGCAACGTCGACGTGCGCCAGGCGTCGCTATTTGGCGCGGGCTGGACGGCGGGCAGCATCAAATATCTGGCCGAGAGCGACGTGGCGGCGCTGACCTACTACGAAACTACCGGCTGGCTCGGCCTGATCGAGCGGGACGCGGGGCCGCCTCGCCCCGACCTGTTCCCGTCGCAGCCGGGCGACGTGTTCCCGCTCTACCATGTCTTCGCGGACCTGGCGGAGTGGAAAGAGGGTGAACTGGTCGAGTCGCGGACGGCCGACCCTCTGGCCGTGGATGATCTAATCATGCGCCTGGGCGGGGCGCTGCACGCGCTCGTCGCCAACCTGAGCGCCCACCCGCGGACGGTCACGATTGGTCCGTTGAACGCCGCGCGCGCCATGGTACGGCTGCTCGACGAAGACAGCGCGCCGCTGGCCATGACCGACCCGGACCGCTTCCGCGCGTCCGCCACATCGCATGAGGTCCACGACAACGCGCTGACCCTGTCGTTACTGCCCTACGCCGTCGCTCGCATCGACGCCGTCCCGTGATAGGCCGGCCAACCCAGACTCTCCTATCGCGCCGGTCCCGCAAGGTCCCGCAGGGCCTGCAAACATTCGTACCCCCCTGGGATTGCCATGCGCACCGCGCAACGACCACGATCAAACATAGAATGGCCCTCGCCGGCCCCGCCTGACGCTTGACAGCGGCGATGCGTGAGCGCATAATGGGATCGGTTCATGTATCGTGACTGGAAACGAATCCACCTTTTCTATGGACGTTGGTTAGACCGATACATGGGGGAGGAACGCATGGCTACCAGGGGCAGTCACGGCAAGGCCAGTCTGGCCATGGCACTTATCGCGGTCGTCGTATTACTAGGCGCTTCCGACATGCAGGGCGCGGCGCGCGCTGCGAGCGGTTCGACAACGGCGCGCTTCTCGTGGGGCACGTTTACCTTGAGCAGCCGCATCGCGGCCAAGGTCGCCGGGCGCCAGCCGCTGAACGCGATCGTCTCGTTCCAGGCGCTGGGCGTGCCCTTCGCGGTGCCCGAGATGAACGCGGGCATGAAGCGCGCCGCCGCGGCGGCAAAAGCGCAATACGGGGCGACCATCAACACCAAGGTCGTGGGTCCGGTCAACACCGACCCCAACGCGCAGATTTCGCAGATCAGGACGCTGATCAACTCGGGGCAGGTCGACTGTCTGGCCATCGAGCCGGTAACGCCGGACGCGTTCGCCGACATCTTCGACGTCGCCTTTAAAGCGGGCATCCCGGTCTTCTCCGTGAATACGGACGCGCCCAAGGCGCACCGCTTCACCTATTACGGCATCGACGAAGTTGCCGGCGGCCAGATCACTGGCCGGTACACCGTCAGCTGGCTCAAGAGCCACCACATCACGCCCAAGGCCGCCGCGCTGCACACCGGCGACACCACGGCGCCGTGGGCGCAGGGCCGTATGACCGGGTGGCTGGACGCGATGAAGGCGGCGTACCCCGGCATGAAGGTGTACGGAACTCCGACCACGGCCCCCAGCGACAACTATCAAGGTACCGTCACCTACTCCAAGGTGCGCGCGGTCCTCACGGGTCACCCCGACGTGAACCTGCTCTTCCACACTGACTGGGGCATCCAGTATATGCCGCAGGCTATCTCCGATCTGAAGCTCAAGAGTAAAGTCTTCGCGGTCGGCTACAACGTCGACGACGCCATCTTGAACGAGGTCGCGAACGGCGACATCATCGGCACGCTAGACCAGCGCTACGACAACCAGTCCGCGGGCTTCGTGCAGGGCTGCGCCAACTTTCTCTTCGCGCACAAGCTCCCCTCCTATCCTGTCTCGTACGTCAACCCCTACATGGTCACGCACGAGAACGTGGTGGCCTATCGGAAGCTGTTCCACCAATTGATCAAAGGGTAATGCGTTGGCGCGCGGAAACCCTGGGAGCGCGGGCGAACTCCCAGACCTTTCACGAGTTCTGATTGAACTGGGAGCGACATGCTGCTTGAGTTGCGCGGCCTGACCAAGAGGTACGGCCAAACACAGGCATTGCGCGGTCTGGATCTCACCGCGGCCTCCGGCGAGATCCTGGCCGTGGCCGGCCCGAATGGGGCCGGCAAGAGCACGATGATCCGGGTCCTGGCCGGCGAAGAAACCGTCGACGCCGGCCAGGTCCTGATCGACGGACAGGAGTGGTCGGCCGCTCAGCAGCGGCATCGGATCGCCGTGGTACACCAGGAGCCGCAGCTTTTCCCCACCATGACGGTCGCCGAGAACCTGTTGGTCGGCCGCGAGGGCCGGCGCGTGGCGCGTCCCAGGCCTGCGGCGCGCGAAACCGAGGTTCTGGCCGGCTTGCGCATCGCCCAGTTTCGCGACACGCCGCTGGACGCCTGCTCGCTGGTGACGCGCCAACTCACAGGGATCGGGCGCGCGCTCATACACGACGCGCGCATCTTCCTGTTTGACGAGCCAAACTCCGCGCTGACGGAGAAGGAGTCGGACCGCTTGTTCGGGTACATGCGCGCGCTGAAAAACGACGGCCACATCGTCATCCTGGTGACGCATCGTCTTAGCGAGATCGTCGCACACGCCGATCGCGCGGCCATCATCCGCGAGGGCCGCTGTACCGCCATACTGCAGGGCGCTGAGTTGACTCAGGAGGCCGTGGCCGAGCAACTCGTCGTCGGCGCGCGCGCGCGCGCCGACGACGAGCGCGGTGGGCGCCAGACGGCGCGGGCGGACCGCCCGATCGTCCGGCTATCGGGCTGGACGCATGCGCGCGCCGCGTTCGATGACGTTGCCGTGCAGATCAATGCGGGTGAGATCGTCGCGCTGGTGGGCGTGGAAGGCTCCGGCGCCCGTGAGTTGCTGCGCTCGGTGGCGGGGCTGGAGCCGGCGCGCGGTGAGATTGTGGTCGGGGAGTTCGCGGGGCGGCGGGCGGCGCGCGCGCTCGTTACGTACCTGGCGGCCGACCGCACCATCAGCCTTTTCACCAATTTTTCGGTCGGCGAGAATCTGGTGTCACGCCTGGGCGTCCCCGACATCGCATCGCGCTATGGGGCGCTACGCCGGCGCGCGTCGGTCCGGTTGGCCCGCGAGCTGATCGCCGCGTATCGCGTCCGCGCGGATTCCGCCGCGCAGCCGATCCGCGCGTTGAGCGGCGGCAACCAGCAAAAGGTCGCGCTGGCCGCGTCGATCACGCGGCGTCCGCAGCTACTGGCGCTCGAGGAGCCGACCCGCGGCGTCGACGTGAGCACCAAGGCGGAAATCTACCAACTGCTGCGCGCCTTCATCGCTGAGGGCAAGGCCGTCCTGACGTTCTGTACCGAAGTGTCCGAGGTGTTCGATATGGCCGACCGGGTGATCGTCGTGGAGGATGGACATCTCTCCCCATCGCTCGACGTGCGGTCGTACGACAAAATCGAGGCGCTGGCGGCGGACATTACGCGGCTGGAAAGCCACCAGCCGATGCGTCGGGGCGCCTGAACCTCGCCTGCACGCACGCGGACACGCGTGCCGGCGTTGGGTGAGCGAGATGAGCGAGATGGAGGAGGAGACACGGATGTCCAAAGGGTCACTGGCGCCAGGGCCGGCCGCGATGATCGAGCCCGACGCGGGCGGCGCCGGACGGGCCGGCCGCCCGCGCGCGATCGGCCTGCCGCCGTCGCTGCTGCGCGTGGGAGGATTGCTGGCGGCGATCGTGATCATCATGGTCGTGTTCCAGATCCAGAACTCTTTCTTCCTGACGGGCAACAACACGCTCGAACTGGTACGCTCGATGAGCACCCTGGGCATCGTCGCCCTGGGCGAAACGCTGGTCATCATCGCGGCCGAGATCGACCTGTCGGTGGGAGCGGTCTACGGGTTCTGCGCCATGGCGTTGGGCGAGATGTGGATCCACGGTCTGCCGGTCTACGTGGCGCTGCCGGCCGCCCTGGCCATCGGCGCGCTGATCGGCGTCGTCAACGCGTTCTTCACCGTCGTGGTGCGCATCCCCTCGTTCATCGTCACCCTGGGTATGTTCAGCCTCGCGCAGGGGCTGACCTACCTGATCAGCGGCTCCCAGAGCATCAACCCGCAGTTCGCCAACCCGCCGGTGGACGCGGGGCAATACGCCTTCTTCCACGGACTGGCCGGCGCGACGCTCCCCTTCAACATCCCCGTGCAGATCCTGTGGCTGGTCGTGGCCGCTGTCATCATCGGACTGTTGCTCCATCGCTCGCTCTTCGGTTTCCGCCTCACCGCGATCGGGGGCAACCCCGAGGCTGCCCGGCTGGTGGGCCTGCCGGTCAGGAGCTACAAGTTCTGGGTGTTCGCCATTAGCGGACTGTGCGCGGCCGTCGGGGGTATCCTCGACTTCTCGTTTATCAGCTCGACCTCGCCGAACGCGGGCATCAACAACATCACGTTCCCCACGTTCGCCGCCGTCATCATCGGCGGGGCGAGCCTGACCGGCGGTCGCGGTACCGTCATTGGCACGTTGGCGGGGGCGTTGCTGCTGGGCACGCTGGCCAACGGTCTCAACCTTAACCTGGTCGATCCGTTCGTGCAACTGATCGCCGTCGGCATTGTGACCATCGCCGCAGTGGCGCTGGATCGTTGGGCCAGCACATGGCGTGGCCGCACGGCGCGGCCATGAGCGGCAAGTGGTATTGGCCTGACCGTGAAAGGTCATGGCATGGTACGGACCTTACAAGGTCTGTGTGGCTTGTGGATTAGTGAATGGAGGATCGGACGATGCGCGTAACCTTTATGATGCGGCTCAAACCCGGCGCGCTGGACGAATACAAGAAACGCCACGACGAAATCTGGCCCGAGCTGGTCGAGGAGATCAGGGCCAGCGGCATCAAGAGCATGACGACCGTCCAGGACGGCGACATGCTGGTGCTCTTCTCTGAGGTCGAGCACGAAGACGCCTGGGACCGGCTATGGCACTCCGACGTACACATGCGCTGGGCCAAGGTCATGGACCCGCTCATGGCGATCCGCCCCGACGGCATCGTCGATTCTAAACCGATGAACGAGGTCTTCCACCTGGATACGTAGGAGTCGAGAGTCGAGAGTCGAGAGTCGATATCGCCCATCGCCCAACTAGGAGGGACCAATGACGCAGATGCCAAACTTGGCGGGCCGGGTCGCGGTCGTCACCGGGGCCGGGCGCGGGCTCGGGCGCGCCATCAGCCTGGCGCTGGCGGCGCGGGGCGCGCGGGTGGCGTTGGTGGCGCGGAGCGCGGCGCAACTGGAGGAAACGCGGCGCCTGATCGCGGCCGCCGGTGGCGAGGGCCGCGTGTTTCCTACTGACACGACCAGCCAGGCGGACGTGCTCGACCGTCTCAAGCCAGCCGTCGAAGCGGCACTGGGATCGCCGCGGATCCTGGTCAACGCGGCCGGCATGTATGGGCCCGTCGCCCTGCTGCAGGACGGTGACCCCACCGAGTGGGTGCGCACCCTGATGGTGAACACGGCCGGTCCATACCTGTGTTGCCGCGCCTTTGCCGGCGGGATGGCTGCTTCGGGCTGGGGCCGCATCATCAACGTCACCTCGGCGGCGACAGAGCACCCGCCGGGGCCGCTCACCAGCGCCTACGTGACGAGCAAGGTCGCGCTCAATGCGCTAACGCGCGGGCTGGCGGCCGAACTGGACGGGACGGGGGTGACGGCCAACATGATCCACCCCGGCGACGTCAAAACAGAGATGTGGCGAGAGATCAGGGACCGCGCGGCCGCGCTGGGTCCGGCGGGAGCCGGGCTCAGCGCGTGGGCGCGGTGGGTCGAGCAGACGGGCGGCGATCCGCCGGAGAAGGCGGCCGACCTGGCGCTCTACCTGGTGAGCGACGCCGCCGCCGGGGTCAACGGCCAGTTCCTGTGGATCGAGGGCGGCCTGCAATCATCCGGCGACATACCCTGGGCCGAGTGAGGCAATTCTATCCTCCTGTGCTCTCCCGTCTCGTCTAGCGCAGGAACGCGTCGCCCAGCCCCCCGTCGACGGTCACGATCTGGCCGGTGGTCTGCCGCAGGCGCTCGCCGAGCAGCAGAAAGATGGCTTCGGCCTGGTCCGCCGGTGTGATAGGGCTCCCCAGCAGGGTGCGGTCAGCGTAGAACTGGGCCAGTTTCTCCGTCAGCACCTCCGTCGGCTCGTCCTCGGCGTAGGCGAGGCCGTACTTGGCCAGCGACGCGATGACGCGCTCGCGCGGGAACATGGCGCTGCCCTCGACGACGGTGGCCGGCGCCACGCCGTTCACCCGCACCAGCGGCGCCAGCTCGGTCGCCAACTCGCGTACCAGGTGGTTGGCCGCCGCCTTGCTGGTATCGTAGGCCATACTACCTTTCTTCGCCACCACGGCATTCACCGACGTGGTCAGCACCAGGGACGCCGGCAGCCCCTGCTCCCGCCAGATCCGGGCCGCCTCCTCGGCAACGAGGTAGAGCCCGGTCACGTTGACAGCAAAGGTGTGTGCCCAGCGCTCGTCCGGGATGCGGCCGGCCGTGTCGGGCGAGACGAAGACGCCGGCGGTGACCGCGACGGCATCGAGGCCACCGTAGGCGAGCACGACCTGCTCCAGCATCGCGCGAATGCTCGCGCGGTCCGTGATGTCGGCGGTGAGCCCAACCGCCGGACCGCAGCCTGAGATGCCGCTGCCTGCCACGCCGATGCCCACGCCGTGCCGGTCCGTGATAGTGGTCACGGTGGCCTGAGCGCCCTCCGCGTCGCGGTCGGCGCACGCCACGTGTGCGCCCTCCCCGGCCACGCGCTGTGCGGCCTCGCGCCCGATGCCGCTGCCACCGCCGACGACCGCGATGATGCGGCGCGCCAACTCTTTCTCCGCCGGCATGCGCTGGAGCTTGGCCTCTTCGAGCAGCCAGTACTCGATGTCGAAGGCCTCTTGGGGCGGCAGCGCCGTGTAGGCGTCGACTGCCTCCGCGCCGCGCATGACCTCGACGGCACAATTATAGAACTCGGCCGTGACGCGCGACTCGCTCTTATCCTTGCCCCAGGTGATCATGCCCAGGCCGGGGATCAGGATGACCGTCGGGTTGGGGTCGCGCATGGCGGGCGAGTCCGCGTGCTTGTGCGCGTCGTAGTAGGCGGCGTAGTCCGCGCGGTACGCCTCCAGCCCCTCGTCGAGCGTACCCTTGAGCGCCGCGATGTCTCCGCTTTGGGGGTCCCACTCGACGTAGAGGGGCTTGATCTTGGTGCGCAGGAAGTGGTCGGGGCACGACGTGCCCAACGCCACCAGGCGCGGGGCGTCGTGGCTATTGACGAAGCGCAGGATGGCGTCGTCCTCCTGCATCGTGCCGACGACGCGCTTCGTGTGGCCCACCCGGCCGCGCAGCCAGGGCAAGATCGCGGCGAAGACAGCGTGCCGGCGCGCCTCGTCCAGCGCCCGGTACTTCTGACCGCCGAACGTCGCCTCGCCCTTGTCGCGCGCCTCGATGTAGCGCGCGGCCCGCTCGATCAACTCAAGCGTGAGCGCGTAGCACTCCCGGTCGTCGTCGGCCCAGTTGATCAGGCCGTGGCCGCCCAGGATCGCGCCCTTCGCGCGCGGATGGTCGCGCACGATCTGTTCGAGTTTCAGCCCCAGGTCGAAGCCGGGACGCTGCCACGGCGTCCACACCACCTCGTCGCCGTAGATCTCGCGCGTGAGTTGTTCCGCATGCGCGGCGGCGGCGATGGCGATCACGGCGTTGGGGTGCATGTGATCGACGTGCCGGTAGGGCACGAAGGCGTGCAGCGGGGTGTCGATCGACGACGGGCGCGGGTTGAGGTTGAAGGTGCAGTGGCCGTAGAGGCCCACGATCGCGTCCTCGATGGGGGTCTTGGGTCCGCGCTCTGGCGCGTGGTGGTAGTGGGCCTGCAGCCCGCGCAGCTTGTCCATGTACAGGGATGAGAAGTTGTCCCGCTTCGCGGTGCGCAGGTCGCCGCCGGAGCCCTTGACCCAGAGCACCTGCGCCTCGTCGCCGCTGAGCGGGTCGGCCATGGTGATCTTGGATGAGGTGTTGCCGCCGCCGGTATTGGTGATGCGTCCGTCCGCGCCGAGCAGGTTCGAGCGGTACACCAGCCGCCCGACGGGGTCGAGCCCGTCGGCGTACGCGTCGTCCCAGCCATAGCGGACGTGCGTAAACTCTCCCCGTTCTGTCGTCGTCATAGTCCTCATCCAATGCTACATGGTTGCTGTTAGCGTCGATGTGCGTGCGCGCGACCGTCGAGGCGTCTTATGCCTGGGCTGCAGCGCCTGCAGGCGTGCGGCGCGCTCGTCCCAGGCGCCGGCGTCGCGCGACTCGTAGAGCGCGGCGTGGGTGGAGCGACGCGCCACGTCATGGGCCTCCGCCAGGTCGCGTATCTCGCCCGCCCCCCGCGCCTGCGCCAGCACGTTGCCCAAGGCCGTGGCCTCGACCGGACCGGCCAGGACGGGCCGTTGGCAGGCGTCCGCCGTGAGCTGGCAGAGCAAGGCGTTGCGCGCGCCGCCGCCCACGACGTGGATGGTCACCACGCGCACGCCGGCCAGGCGCTCGGCACGTTCCAGCGCCGCCCGGTACGCCAGCGCCAAGCCCTCCAGGACGGCGCGCACGAGCCGGATCGGGTCGCCGACCACGCCAGGGTCCTGCCCCGTGCCCCGCAGGTGGCCCGCGATGGCCGCCGGCATGTCGTCCGGGTGCAGGAAGGCCGGGTCGTCGACGTCGATGACCACGCCCGGCGAGGGCGCGGCGGCGGCGTCCGCGGTCAACTCCTCGTAGCCCCGGTCGTGACCGGCGCGCGCCCAGGCGCGGCGGCACTCCTGCACGAGCCACAGCCCCATGATGTTGGTCAGGAAGCGGTAGGTCCCGCCGACGCCGCCCTCGTTGGTGAAGCCGGCCAACCGGACCTCTTCGCCCAGGATCGGACGGCTGAGTTCCAGTCTGAGCAGCGACCACGTCCCCGAACTGATGTAGGCGTAGCCGCCGTTCCCGCCCTCGGTCGGGACGGCGACGACGGCGCAGGCCGTGTCGTGCGTGGCCGGGAGGATGACGGGTACGGCCCCGAGCCTGCATTCCGCGCGTACCGCCTCGCGCACGGGGCCGAGCGTCGTGCCCGGCTGGCTGGGGGACAGCAGCATATGCGCGGGCGCGTCGAGGCGCGCCAATAGATCGTGCGCCCACACCCCGTCGACGCCGAGCATGCCCGTTGACGTCGCGTTGGTGTACTCGGTGGCGCGCTCGCCGCACAGCCAGTAGTGCAGCAAATCGGGCATCATCAGGAGGGAGCGGGCCAACTCCAGCGCACGGTCGCCGGCCCGCTGCTGTGCCACCAGCTGATAGAGTGTGTTGAAGGGCAGCTGGGCGATGCCGGTGCGCGCGTACTGCGCGGCGGGGGAGACGACGCGTGCGACCTCCTCGCGCACACCGTCGGTGCGCCCGTCCCGATAGTGGTAGGGATTGCCCAACAGGCGCCCACCGTCGTCGAGCAGCCCGTAGTCGACGGCCCACGCGTCCACGCCGATCCCGGCCAGGTCCTGACCATAGCGCTGCCCGGCGACGCGCAACCCGACCAGCGCCTCTTGATAGAGGCGCAGCGCATCCCAATGCAGCCCGTCGGGCGTGCGCGCGGGCGCGTTGGCGAAGCGATGCAGTTCTTCCAGATGCACGCGCCCGGCGTCGAGCGTCCCCGCGATCACGCGCCCGCTCTCCGCGCCGAGGTCGATGGCTATATACGTAGACATGGCGCTACCAGCTCATCTGGCTGCCGCCGACGCGCTCGCGCTCGATCTGCTCCTGGTAGCCGCCGGCGGCGTAGGCGTCGAGCGGGTCGGCCGCGCCGCCCAGCCCCGCGCGGACGTGCGCGAGCAGCGGGCGCACGTCGGTCTCGAACGCGGCCAGCAGCGTGCGGTGCGCGCCGACGACATCGCTGGCTTCCCGCGCCCGCCGCAGCGCGGCGCGGTCGACCAGCAGCGCCCTGGCGTAGGCGGCCTGGCAGTTCATCACCGAGAGCAACATCGCCGGGATCTTTTGCTCGACGTTGTGGCTTTGATCGATCATGTAAGCCACGGACCGCGCCGTGGCCGCGACAACTGGGTCGGCGTCTTCCTCGGCGGCTGCGAGTTCGCAATAGATGAGGAAAAGCTCGAGCGGATTGGTGGTCCCGACGATCAAGTCATCGTCGCCGTACTTGCGGCCGTTGAAGTGGAATCCGCCCAGGCGACCCTCATCGAGCAGCGTGGCCACGATCTGCTCGATGTTGACGCCCTGCGCATGGTGGCCCAGATCCACGAGCACCCGCGCCCGCGGGCCAAGCTTCTGGCAGAGCAAGAGGGCGGCGCCCCAGTCGGGGATGTCGGTGGCGTAGAAGGCCGGCTCGTAGAACTTGTACTCCACGAGCAAGCGCATGCCGGGGTCGAGCGCGGCGTAGCACGTCTCCAGCGAAGCGGCGAGGCGGCGCCGGCGGTCGCGCAGGTCGTCCTGACCGGGATAGTTGGTGCCGTCGGCGAGCCAGAGCGAGATGTCGCGCGAACCAGTCTGGCGGGCGATGGCGATACACTCCAGGACGTGGTCGATCGCCCCGCGGCGCACCGCAGCGTCGGGGTGGGCCAGCGAGCCGAGCTTATACCGCTCGTCCTGGAACAGGTTGGGGTTGATCGAGCCGATGGTCACGCCCAGCGCGGCAGCGTGGTCGCGCAGGGCCGCCCAGTCGTCGACGCGGTCCCAAGGGATGTGCAGCGCGACCGAGGGGGCGACGCCGGTCAGGCGGTGCACCAGGGCGGCGTCGGCCAGCTTCTCCTCGACCGTGCGTGGGACGCCGGGCTGCGGGAAGACCTTGAAACGCGTGCCGCTATTGGCGTAGCCCCACGAGGGCGTCTCGATGCGTTGCGTCCGTAGCCGCCCCTCCACCTCGTCGAGCGCGCGCCCTTGCACCCGGAGTATCTGGTCGATACCGGCCAACGCGGCGTCCTGTGTCGGTGCCAGTTCGCGTACCATCGCACCTCCTCTCATTGCCCTTTGTTGGTCTTGTACGGCGTCCCAGGGGTTCTGCTTGATGAACTGTTGCAGCACCTGTACGTCGCCGCCTTCCACCGCGTGGGCCAGCGACTCAATTGTCTTGCGTTCCAGGTCGAGCAACTGGCCGTGCATGTAGAGCAGCACCGCTTAGGCCTTACCCCGAGCTTCGCACCCCGCCGTTGCCGGCGACGCACGTCGAGATGGGGGACAGGCCGGGGGGACGCACGCATCAGTGCACGCGCTCGACCACGCCGCTACGCGCGCTGCGGTAGGCTGCGGCGAGGATCTCGACCGTGCGCGCGCCCAGTTCGATGGGCGAGCAGTTGTCGACTGGCCGCCCGCGCGCGAGGTCGATCAGGGCGTCGATCGGCCCCACGCAGTCGTAAGCGCCGGCGTCGCGTTCCACGTCCAGCCGCGCGTCGTCGGCGGGGCCGCGCCAGCGCCATACCCGCTCGCGGTCCAGGTCGATGTGGAACTGTCCCTCCGACCCGATCGCGCGCATCTCCAATTGGTTGCGGTTGTCGTCGGCGCCCTCGTGGCTGGCGCCGCCCGCCAGCGTGCCGATAGCGCCGTTGTCGTAGCGCAGCGCGATGGCGTCGTGCAGCTCGACCGGCGCCGAGAGCGGAGCCGACATGAAGGCAAAGACATCTTTGCCGCGCAGGCCGGTCAGCCACAGCGCCAGCCCGAGCGCGTGCGAGAGCTGGGCCTGGCCGTACCCGCCGCCCGAGAGCGTCGGATCGGTCCAGGTGCGTTGCTCGGGTATCGCCTCGGGATCGGCCTTGGGGTACGCGCCGGTATTGGACAGCAGCTCGCGCGTGACCGAGGCCATGGTGATGGTGACCTGCTCGATCTCGCCGATGCCCCGGCCGTCCGCCATCAGCCGCCGGGCCGCGCGGACCATGGGCTTGTAGTTCCAGCCGAAGGCGACGACGACGTGGCGGTCCACGCGCCGCGCCGTTTCCACGAGATCCCAGGCCTGGGCCGGGTCGATCGTGACCGGTTTCTCGACCAGCACATGCGCGCCGGCCTCCAGCGCGGATTTAGCGTGCTCGTGGTGCAGCTCCGACGGGCTGGAGACGACACAGATATCGATCCCCGCGTCGATGACATCGCGGTAGTCCTCGCTGGCGACGGCGAAGCCATAGCGCGCCGTGATCTTCTCCAGCATGCCGCGGCCGAGGCGGCTGACCGCGACGAACTCGACCTCGTCGGCGTGGCGGGCCAGGTTCGGCAGATGCGAGGCCACGGCCCACGACCCCGCGCCGATCACCCCCAGGCGTAACTTCGCCAAGTGTCTTCCCTCCTGACATTCGTCGCCTGCGCGGCGCTTGGGTCGCAATCGTTTTCAGCATCCGCTGTTATACGGTACAGCCGTGGCGGCCGCGTGTCAAGCGCGAGCGCCAGCGTGAGTGCGCACCAATTTTTCGCACGGGGTATCTACTGGGACCGCCGCCGCTCGCTGCGCTGCCCGGCGGCACGCGTTTGCACCCGTGGCCGTCGGATGAAGCGACGCGCTCGCACGCAACGGTCGGCCGCCGTCCCGGCGGCTTGGCGTTGCCGGCGACCGTGCGCCTTGTGGCAAGTGTCTTTGACGCGATCGCGTGCCGTCGGGCAGCGCAGCGAGCGGCGGCGGTCCCAGTAAATACGGCCAGCCACACGATGACCCCAGTCAGCGCGAAAAACTGGCGCGCACCCCTCACGCCCTCCAGTTTTGACGCTTCCACTGAGTAGCCCGTATAATCGGCATATCCATGTTGAAAACGAATCCAGGAATCGTGTGCGGCCCGGCCGCGCCAAGGCTGGACGGTGGGCGACGAGACGGCGAGAGGAGGGCAAGATGGCGTGGAGTCTTGGCGCGGGGCTCGAAGGGAAGGGTGTGATCGTCACCGGCGCGGCCGGCGGTATCGGGCGGGCGGTGGCCGCGGCCTTTGGGACGACGGGCGCGCGTGTCATGGCCGTCGACCTGCGCCAGGAGGCGGTCGACACAGTGGTCGCCGGCATGGAGGGGGCAGGGCACGTCGCCGCCGGCGCCGACCTGCGCGACCTCGCGGTCCACCAGACTCTGGTGGAGCGAGCGCGGGCGGAACTCGGCTCGCTCGACGTGCTCGTGCACCTGGCGGCGGTGCTGCGCCGCCGCGCCGACCTCGATCAGGTCACCGAGGACGACTGGGACTTCCAGGTGGACCTGAACCTCAAGGCCAGTTTCTTCCTCAGCCGCGCCGTCGCGCAAGCTATGCGCGTCCAGGGCCGCGGCGGCCGTCTCATCCTCTTTTCGTCGCAGGGCTGGCAGTCGGGCGGCTTCGGCGGCTCGGTCGTCTACAACGCGGCCAAAGGCGGGATCGTGACGATGACGCGCGGCCTCGCGCGCACCTACGGGCCGGACGGGATCACGGTCAATGCCGTGGCGCCGAGCTTCGTGGTCACGCCGATGCTGATGGACGGCCTCGACCCCGCGATGCTGGAGGGGCAGATCAAGGCCACGCCGCTAGGGCGCACCGCGGAGCCGGAGGAGATCGCGGGCCCCGTCGTCTTCCTGGCCAGCAAGCATGCCTCGTTCATCTCCGGCGCCACGCTCAACATCAGCGGCGGCTTCTTGATGTATTAGCCGTCAGCTGTCAGCCATCAGCCTTTGCTAGGGCACCGGCGAGGCCATAGCGGAGGTCGCAGAGCCGAGCGCCGTGCTCAGCGACCAAAAAGCTGACGGCTGATGGCTGACAGCTGATAGCTAAAAGCGGTACTTCTCGACCACATCCTCGCGCACCTCGACGCCGAGGCCCGGCGCGGTGGGCACGTCGATCCAGCCGCCCTTCTGCTTGAAGGGCGTCGCCACCAGTTCGTCCTGCATCGGGTTCGCCAGCGGTTTCATCTCGAACACGAGGCAGCGGTCGGAGATGGCCGAGAGGGCCAGGCTCGCCGCTGTGATGATGGCGCTGCTCCAGGCGTGCGCGTTGTACCATACCGTGGACATCTCCACGACCTGGATCAGCTTCTGGAACCCGGTGATGCCCTCGGCGCGCCCGGGGTCACAGCCCACCACGTCGACGATCCCCGTGTCGATCAGCCGCTGGTAGGCGTCCCCGGTCCACTCGCGCTCGCCCGTGGCGATGAGCGTCTTGACGTGCGGGCGCAGCTTGTGGAAGCCCTCGATGTCCCGCGGCTCCAGCGGCTCCTCGATCCAGCGCAGGCCGTACTCCTCGAAGGCGTTGGTCAGGCGGATGGCGTGGCTCACGTCCCAGGGCAGCGACTGACCGCGGTCGATCATGATGTCGGCGTCGGGGCCGACCGCCTCGCGCAGCAGCCGCATGAAGGCGACATCGCGCGCGAACTCGTAGCCCAGGCGCGCGTCGCCACGCTTGCCGAAGCCGATCTTGACGCCCTGGTAGCCCTCCTCGCGCACGTAGCGCCCGTGCCGCTCGGCCTCATACTCGATGCTGGCGTTGAAAGCGTGGGTGCTGGCGATGACCGGGAGCCGGTGGCGGTGAGCGCCGCCGAGCAGCGTGACCAGAGGTTGGCCCAGGATCTTGCCCTTGAGGTCCCACAGGGCGATGTCGATGGCGCTGAGGGCGAACGAGGCGATGCCGCCCTGGTAGCCGTACCACCAGGTATGCCGCTTGATGCGTCGCCAGTGCTCCACGTTGTCCAGGGGATCGTGGCCGACCAGCAACTCGGCCAGGCCCGCGATCATGGCCTCGGTGGAGCGCGCCGACTCGGGCCATTGCGTAATCGACTCGCCCCAGCCGACGGTCCCATCGTCGGACTCAATGCGGCACAGCGTGAGGAACCGCCTGTTGTTGTTATCGTTGGGCTCAGGGTACGCGACCGAGATTGGGGTGACCGTCCGTATGCGCATCTTCCACCTCTCCTGTCGCCGCGCCGCAACGGGCTGGCGTCTGCGAGAAACGATTCCAGTGCCGCTTGCTGACAGGATAGCGCATGGGCCGCGCTGTGTACAACTCCGGCGTCAGGGCAGGAGCAGCGTCTTGAGATTGTCGCCGCCGCGCGCGGCCTCCATCGCGGCGGGGAACTCGTCCAGCGGGTAGGTCGCGCTGATGAGGCTGGCCACGTCGACGAAGCCGTCCGCGATCGACGCGATGGCCGCCGGGTAGCAGTAGGGGCCAAGGTGGCTGCCGTGGATGTTGATCTCTTTCTGGTCGCCCACCAGGTTCCAATCGACGACGGCCGGCTCGTTGAGCACGCTGAAGGCCACTAGCGTGCCCAGCCGCCGGATCATCTCCAACCCCTGCTGTGGCCCCCTGGCGTTGCCGGACGCCTCGATGTAGACGTCGCAGCCGTAGCCCTCGGTCAACGCCTTGACGCGCGCGACGGCGTCCTCTTGCAGCGGGTTGATCGTCACGCCGGCCCCGAGGCGGCGCGCCAGATCCAGGCGATAGTCCTTCGCATCGAGGGCGATCAGCTGTCCTGGGTTGTAGCGTTTGGCCGCCTGCACCATGCACAGGCCGATGTTGCCAGTCCCGGCGATGACGACGGTGTCCCCGGGCTTGATCTCGCCGCGCTCCACGGCGTGGATGGCGCAGGCCAGCGGCTCGATGTAGGCGGCGTCGCGCGGCGAAACGCGCGGGTCGATCTTGTGTACCCGCGCGTTGGCGGGATAGATCATATACTCGGCCATGCCGCCCTCGCCACGCCCGCGCTTAAAGCCGAAGATGACGTGCGCCTCGCACATCCAGTACTGGCCGCGCAAGCAGAAGCGGCAGCGATTGCAGGGGATGATTTGCTCGGCCACGACGTGGTCGCCCGGCGCGACGCCGTGGCGCTCGGCCGCGCCCTCGCCGAGGGCGGCGACGTGTCCGGCGAACTCGTGTCCGGCCACGACCGGCGCCTCGCAATAGCCGCCGGCGCCATCCCGGCCCCAGAACAGGGCGCCGCCGGTGTAGCACTTCATGTCGCTGGCGCAGATACCGGCGGCGTCGACCTTGACCAGGATTTCGCCGGGGCCCGGAGCCGGCCGCGCGATAGTCTCCACCCGGTAGTCGTAGGGCCCGTGGCAGACCACGGCCCGCATCATCTCCGTCGCCATAGCGCCGCTCCTCGTTAGGGATGTTAGGGGCTGCGATTTGACACCGCTCCCGTTAAATTGTAGTATAGCCCTGCCGCCAGTTGGCGGGGCAGGCGTCATAGTCCTGTCGTCGTAGTGGCGGTCAGGGTAGGTCCGCACGATCATGGAACGTCAGGATCTCACCGGAAAGGTGGCGATCATCACCGGGGCCAGTTCGGGGATCGGCGCGGCCGCGGCGCGCGCCCTCGCGGCGCGGGGAGTCTCCGTCGCGCTGGCCGCGCGCTCGGCCGGCGCGCTCGCGGCCCTCGAGCGCGAGATCGGACCCGAGCGGGTCCTGGCCTTGCCCACGGATATCACCAAGGGTCTCGAGGTGGCGCGCCTGGTCGAGCAAACGGTCCGCCGCTTCGGCCGCGTCGATGTGCTCTTCGCCAACGCCGGCCAATACATCAAGGGGACGATCGCTGAGGGCGACCCCGACGCGTGGGCTGAACTGCTCGACGTCAACATCAACGGTGTACTGCGCCCGATCCGCGCGGCGCTCCCGCACATGATCGCGCAGCGCGCGGGGGACATCATCGTCACCGCGTCAATCTCCGGCCACACCGACATCGACGGCGAGGCGGTCTACAGCGCCTCGAAGCACGCCGTGATCGCGCTGGTCAACATCCTGCGCCGTGAGGTCGCCCCCCACGGCGTGCGCGTGGCCGCCATCTCACCGGGCATCGTGCTCAACGGGATGTGGGGCGTAACCGACCCCGCCGAGGTCGAGCGGGCTGCCGGCCGGCGCGAGGGCTTGCGCTCGGAGGACGTGGCCGACCTCGTGGTGGAGATGCTGACCGTGCCGGCGCGCATCACCCTGCGCGACGTCGTCGCCATCGCTCAGGGGCAGATAATCTAAAGATTCTTGACACGGTGCCCGCCGGGGTGTTACATACTAGGAAAACAGACTGGAATCGTTGTTCAGCGGTGCCGCCGGCCGCTGACGTGAGGTAGACGTGGACGAGCGCGTTCCCATCCTGCGGCTCGAAGGCATCTCCAAGTCGTTCGCGGCCATCCATGCCCTTGACGGCGTCGATCTCTCCATCTATCCCGGCGAGGTACACGCGCTGATGGGCGAGAACGGCGCGGGCAAGAGCACGCTGATGCGCATCGTCGCCGGCGTCCACGCGCCCGACAGTGGCGACATCCGCTTCGATGGCGCGCGCGTCGACCTGCGTACGCCGGCGGAGTCGCAGGCGCGCGGCGTGGCCATCATCTATCAGGAGCCCACGCTCTTCCCCGACCTCACGGTCGCTGAGAACGTGATGATGGGCCGCCAGCCGACGGCCGAGGGCGCGGCTCCCGCCGATGGTGCGCGACAGGGCGGCGTGCGACAGGCGGGCACCATCGCCACGACCGCGCTGGCCGCCCTGATGCTGCTCGGCGTCGTCCTGCCCTGGGTAACGGTTCGGCGCGCGTCTGGTGTCTCCACGCTCAACGGTTTCGGCGCGACGACATACCTCGCCGGTATCGTCGTCGTCCTGTGCGCGGCCGCCCTCGTGGCGTCTACTATCATGTGCGCCAGGCGGCGCACGTCGCTCTGGTTGCAGGCGTTGCTGTGCGTCGCGCCGGTCCTGTTGGCGCTCGGCGCGGCGATGCGCGTCAGCAGCAGCGTGGACGTGAGGGCGGCCAAGTCGCCGCTGGCACCCGGCGCGACGGCCGCGACGATCGGCGGCGGCAGCCTGCTGGTCGCTCTCGCGGGCCTGCTGGCGCTGGCCGCGCTGTTGTGGGCGCGGCCGCGCATCCTGGGACGCGCGATGAACCGCGACGTGCAAAACCTCTGCGACTCCCTGGGCGTGCGCCTGGACGCACGCAGCAAGATCCGTGGGCTCAGCGTAGCCGACCAGCAAAGCGTGGAGGTGGCCAAGGCGCTCTCCACCAACGCGCGTATCCTGATCATGGACGAGCCGACCGCCGCGCTCTCGCTCAACGAGGTGAAGGACCTGTTCCGCATCGTGCGACGGCTGCGCGAGAACGGCGTCGCCATTGTGTTCATCTCCCATCGCCTGGACGAGGTCTTCGCCATCGCCGACCGCGTGACGATCCTGCGCGACGGCCGCACCATCGCCACACGCCCTATCGCGGCGATCAACCGCGACGAGTTGATCCAGTTGATGGTCGGACGCCCACTCGACGCCCTCTTCCCCAAGCAGGAGGTACCCATCGGCGATGTCGCGCTGCGCGTGCGGGGGCTGGCGCGCAAAGGCATCTTCACCGACATCGGATTCGAGGTGCGCTGCGGCGAGATCGTGGGCCTCTCCGGCCTGATCGGCGCGCGGCGCACCGAGGTGGCCCGCGCGATCTTCGGCATCGACGCGCTCGACGCGGGGACGGTCGAGGTCAAGGGCCGCGCCGTCCGTATCTCCTCGCCGCGCGACGCCATCGCCCACGGCCTTGCCTACGTGCCCGAGGATCGCCAGCAAGAAGGGCTGGTGCTCCCGATGTCGATCGCGCAGAACATCACCATGCCCCTCCTGCGCGAACTGACCCGCGCCGGCTTTGTGCAGGCGCGGCGAGAGCGTGCGCTGGCCGCCGAGTACGGGGCCAAGCTGCAGGTGCGCGGCGTGCGCAGCCTGGCCCAGCGGGTCGGGGCGCTCTCGGGCGGAAACCAGCAGAAGGTCGTGCTGGCCAAGTGGCTGGCGACCAAGCCGGAGATCCTCATCCTCGACGAGCCGACCCGCGGCATCGACGTGGGGACCAAGGCCGAGGTGCATCGCCTGATGGGTGAACTCGCCGGGCAGGGCCTGGCTATCTTGATGATCTCGTCGGAGTTGCCGGAGATTCTGGGCATGAGCGACCGCGTGCTCGTCATGCGCGAGGGGCGGCTCATCACAACGATCGACCGCGCCGGGGCCACGCAGGAGACAATCATGCGCGCCGCGACCGGGCAGGAAACGCCGCCCGAACTGGTCGCGGTCGGGTAGACGGAGTGACGAGTGTTGAGTGTTGAGCAATTGGAATATCGTGCGAGTGACGGGACCGGCGATCACTAGACACTAACCTTGTGCATGGACTGCGCCCTGTACAAGAGGCTCCTGACGGAGCAGTAAAGATCGACAAAAAATTGTCGATGTCGCTATGACAAGCGCCTAAACACTAAACACTGAGAAAGGGACAATTCAGATGCAGGCGACGGCGGCGCGGACGCGCGGAACCAATCTCGTCGTGCTGGTGGCGCGCGTGCGCGAGGCCGGCATCGTGCTGTTCCTGCTGCTCTTGATTGTGTTCTTCGCGCTCAAGTCGCCGGTCTTCCTGACGGGCACGAATCTCGGGAATATCCTCGAGGCCATCGCGGTGCTCACAGTCGTGGCCGTGGGCGAAACGTGCGTAATCCTGGCCCGCCAGATCGACCTTTCAGTGGGCTCGATCCTGGGAGTGTGCGCGCTCGTCATTGCCGTGCTAGTCCGCGATCACCCCGACCTGCCGGTGGTCGTGCTCTTCCTGGTCGGCATCGCGGTCGGCACGGCGCTTGGCGCCCTCAACGGGCTGCTGATCACGGCCGGCAGGCTGCCGTCGATCATCGCGACGCTGGGCACGCTCTACGTGTTCCGCGGCGTGGACGTGCTGATCAGCAACTATACGACGGGCAGCGGCGAGGTCTACTCGCAAGAAACGGGGGCCAGTCCCGCGTTCGCCAACACGGCCACGGGCACGCCGCTGGGCCTGCAAAACTCCGTCATCATCGCCGCCTTGGTGGCGCTGGCCTTCGGCTACATGCTGCGCAACACGCGCATCGGGCGGGCCATCTACGCCGTCGGTGGCAACCCGCTGGCCGCCCGGCTGGCCGGCCTCAAGGTTGAGCGGGTCACCCTGCTCGTGTTCGCGATCAGCGGCATGCTCACCGGGCTGGCCGCCGTCCTCTACACCTCGCTGCACCTGGACACGACCGTCCACGAGGGCGAGAATTTCGAGCTCATCGTGGTGTCGGCGGTCGTGATCGGCGGGACTAATATCTTCGGCGGGTCCGGCACGATCCTAGGGACCGTCCTCGGCGCCCTTTTGATCGGCGTGGTGCAGAACGGGCTACAGACCGGCAACATCAACCCGTTCTGGGAGCAGGCGATCTACGGCGTGGCCATCCTGGGCGCCGTGATCGTCGACGCGATCATCACCCGCCGGCTACAGCAGGCACTGCGCCAACTCGCGCAGCTGAAGAGCGAGGGGAAGGTAGCGTCGTGAATAGGGACGACTCGGCAGCTCGGCAAGAGCAAGGCGCTCCCCCCGCTGCCCGCATCGGAGCGATACCCGTGGTGCCCACGCCGTTGCCAGCTGGCAACGGCGTGGCGCCGGACGTCGCGCCCGTCGTTGGCCCACCCGGCGCGGATGTCGCGCCCCAGCGCGCGGGAGGTCCACGAGACCCGTCGCAGACCCCGCGTGACACCCGACAGGTTCGTGCTCTCGCCCTGCTGCTACGCTGGGAAACGCTCCTTGTCGGGCTGCTCATCGTCGGCGGGTACATCGGCACGCTGCTCTCTCCGGGTTTCCTGACCGTGCTCAACTTCACCCACATGCCCACGGAGTTCATGTACATCGGCGTGATGGCGCTGCCGATGACCCTGATCATCATCAGCGGCAACATCGATCTCTCGGTCGACTCCACGATCGGCTTCACAGGCGTCATCCTGGCATCGATCTGGGCCACCGGGCTGAACATCTGGGCATCGAGCGTCGTCGCGCTGTTGGCCGGCGCGGCGGCGGGCTTCCTCAACGGCATCATCATCACCAAGCTCAAGCTGCCCTCGCTCGTCGTCACGCTCGGCACACTGGCGCTCTACCGCGGCCTGGCCTTCGTGATCCTGGGTGACCGCTCGATACCCAATGGGAGTAGCTTGCCCGACTCATTCCTGCGCCTCGACAACTTTTTCCTCGGCTATGTCGGGCCGATCGACCTGGGCTTCGTACACATTCCAGGCAAGACTATCGCCATCTCACTGCTCATCTTCCTGGTACTGGCGGTGGCCTTCGGGCTCCTGTTGCACCGCACCAGCGTCGGCCGTTACGTGTACGCGATCGGGAACAACGAGAAGGCGTGCCGCTACTGCGGCATCCCTGTCGACACGGTTATCGTGGCCCTGTTCACACTCTCTGGCATGATGGCCGCCCTCGGCGGCATGATGCTGATGTCGTTCCAGGGCGATGCACGCGCCGACATGGGCTCAGGGTTCTTGCTCGACGTCATCACGGCGGTGGTGCTAGGCGGCGTCAACATCTTCGGTGGCGAAGGCACGATCATTGGCCCCGTGCTGGCGCTCTTTCTTATAGGTGAGCTGCGACGGGCCATGCGCCTGGTATCGCCCCCTGTCGATCCGTCCATCCAGACATTGATCGTCGGCGCCCTGCTCATCGCGTCGCTCCTCGTACCCAACCTCGTGCGGCGCGGGCGGGAGCTCTGGCTCCCCGTCATGCGCCGCGGGACGACCGGTGGCGCGGCCAAGCGAAGGGAGGTGGTGTAGCGTCAGCGTCCTGACCCCTGGTGACCCGCGCCCGACGTATCGGTCGCGCGCGACCAGGCGGACTGCATCGGTTTAGTACATGTACATCATAGAACAGAACAGAGAAGAGAGAGCAACATGAACAGACGACGGCTTGTCGCGGCTTCCCTGCTGACCGTGCTCGTGGGGAGCCTCACCTTTATCAGCCCCGCCGGCGGGGTCCATCGCGCCGACGCGAAGGGTTTCAAGATCCTCTTCATCACCAAGATTAAGGGCATATCCGTCTTCGCCGACGTCAAGGCCGGCGGGCAGGAGGCGGCCAAGGCTAACGGCGACACCTTCGAGCAGATCGACCCGGCCGACGCCAATGCGTCCTCGCAGGTGCAGATCATCAACACCGAGGCATCCAAGGGCTGGGACGCCATGGGCATCTCCGCCAACGACCCGACGGTCGGCAACGCCTTCAAGCAGGCCGGCGTCAAGGGTTTCACCTGGGACTCCGATGTGCTGCCCTCGACGCGCGGCGTGTTCGTCAACCAGGTGTCCGAGGACGTGGTGGGCCGCCAGTTGATGCAACTCCTGGCCAAGGAGCTGCACAATAAGGGCGGCTGGGCCATCCTGAGCGCCACGCCGACCTCGACCAACCAGAACACCTGGATTTCGTTCATGAAGAAAGAGGCGACGAAGCCACAGTACAAGAACATGCCGCTGATCAAGGTCGCCTACGGCAACGATACGCCAGACAAGAGCTTCACCGAGGCGCAGGCGTTGCTGCAGAACCCCAAAGTCAAGGGCATCATCTCTCCGACATCAGTCGGCGTGGTACAGGCGGCGCGCGCCATCGAAGTGGCTAAACTCAGCGGCAAGGTGCAGCTGACGGGGCTGGGCTTCGCCAAGGAGATGGCCAAGTACATCAAAGACGGGACGGCCACGTACGTCGGCCTGTGGAGCTTCAAGGACTTGGGCTACCTGGGCGAGCAAGTCGGTCACGGCCTGGCAGCCGGTACCTTCACGGGCAAGGTCGGCGAGACGATCAAGGCGGGCCGGTTGGGGAGCCGCACCGTCACCCAGAACGCCCTCACCGGCGGCTCGCAGGTCCTGCTCGGCCCGCTTGATGTCTACACCAAGGACAACGTAGATAAGTACATCGCCAAGGGCGGCTGATAGCGTCGCGCGTTATGCCGATTAGTTTGCCCCCTCACCCCCACCCCATGGGGGTGAGGGCCGTGACGCCGGCCATCGTTTGTCTTCTCGGGAGATGTCGTGATGAAACTAGCCTGCGCCGATTTCACCTGGCCCCTGCTCCCCCACGACCGCGTGCTCGCGCACATCCGCATGCTCGACATCGAGGGCCTGGACTTGGGCGTCTTCGCGGGCCGCTCGCACATCCGCCCCGAGACCGTGCGCGCGGACATTCCGATGTGGGCGGGCATCCTCAAGGAGCGCATTGCCGGCGCCGGTCTGGAACTGGCCGATTTCTTCGTCCAGCCCGCCACCGACTTCGCGACGATGGCCGTGAACAACCCCGATCCCGCGCGGCAGGAGGAGGCGCGGGCGCTCTTTGGCGACATGCTGGAGTTGGCGCGCCGCCTGGACGCCCCCGGTATGACCATGCTGCCCGGCGTGCGCTTCGGCGACGAGAGCCCCGAGGCGTCGATCCGGCGCTCGGCGGAAGCGCTCAAATGGCACGTCGAGGCGGCCGCACGGCATGGCATCGCGCTCTCGGTAGAGGGGCACCTCGGCTCGAACGTCGACACCCCAGAGAAGCTGGCGCGGCTGGTCGAACTGACGCCGGGACTCAAACTGACCCTCGACTACACGCACTTCACCTACGCGGGCATCCCGGATGCCGAGATCGAGCCGCTGCTCGCGCACGCTCGCCACTTCCATTGCCGCGGCGCCGCGCGGGGACAGCTCCAGACAACCTTCGGCGAGAACACGATCGACTACGGGCGCGTCATTGCGCGCATGCGGGAGATTGGCTACGAGGGCTACTTTGCCGTCGAGTACGTGTGGCAGGATTGGCAGGGCTGCAACCGCTGCGAGAACACCTGCGAGACGATCCTGTTCCGCGATTTCGCTCGCACGGCGCTGGCCGGGCAGGCGTAAAGTAAAGCCTGCTCGGCCTGACCTTGAAAGGTCATGGCAGGCCACGGACCATGAATGGTCGGCGTGAGGTCGCGCTCCGCGCCCCTAAAAGGGCCAGCACGGGAGCGTCCCCGTGCAGACCTTTCAAGGTCCCGTCCCTACCATGGTCTTTTAAGGCCAGGCCGCACGAGGCGCGCCCTGCGATGGAGACACTGGGAGGGAGGGCAGGAGGGATGTCCAGCAAGTTTCAGGGGCGGGTTGTGGCCGTGACCGGCGGGGCGCGGGGCATCGGCGATGCCATCGGCCGCTCCTTCTTGGAGCAGGGCGCGGCAGTCATCAGTTTGGACCTGCAAGATGCGGCCGAGCCGTGCGCGGGCGTGCGCTACCTGCGCGCCGATGTGTCCGACCCCGCGAGCGTGCGCGGGGCCTTCGAGGACATCTCGCAACGCGAGGGCCGCGTCGACGTGCTCGTCAACAACGCGGGCATCCAGCGCGTCGGGCTGATCGGTGAACTCCCCCACGATATGTGGGCCGCTGTGATCGGGACCAACCTCACCGGCGCTTTCCTGTGCGACTCCGAGGCCGTCCCTCTGATGCGCCGGCAGGGCAGCGGGGCCATCATCCACATTGCCTCGGGCGCCGCCTTCAATGGGTTACCTGGCCGGGGCGCCTACAGCGTGGCCAAGGCGGGTTTGCTCGCGTTGACCCGTGTACTGGCCGTCGAGTTAGCCCCGGCGGGTGTGCGGGTCAACGCGGTGGCGCCGGGCTTCACGCGCACCGGACTGGTCAACCAGGCGCTGGACGACGGGTCGCTGCAAGAAGACTGGATGGTCGAGCGAGTTCCGATGGGGCGGCTGGCCGAGCCCGACGAGATCGCGCGCGTGGTCCGCTTCCTGGCCGGCCCCGATGCATCGTTCGTGACCGGTCAGGTCATCGTCGCCGACGGCGGCTGGACCATCCAGGGCATCAGCGCCGCCCCTGGCTGGCTGCGGCCCGCGTCGATCTAAAGAGATCTCCACGCGTTAACCTACATACGGCTACAGCGTCCGGAGCGCGTTCGCGATGCTGTGCGCCCCTAACCCTACTCCTCCGATCCTCTGACGCCGATTGTCAGCAAGATGTTGGCGTACAGGCGCTGGTCCCCCGTGGCGACGGCAAGCGCGACCGCGCGCCTGCTCGTAGAAGGCGTAACGATCGAGGCCCTGGAGCTCCAGCCCCGGAAACATCCGGCGGAAGTCCGCGAAGATCTCGGGCTCGCTCCCGTCGTCAGGTCGCATGCCGTGCATCGCCTCCACGGGGATGGCAGTCAGCATCGTTTCGAGCACCTGTGCGACACCTACGCCCCCCGGCGCGAGGTTGAGATAGACGCGCTCCGCGTCTGGGCGCGAGCCCGTGGTGAGGGGATAGTTGTCGTCGGCAATCAGCACCATGGCGCCATGGCCGGCCGCAGCCAGCGCATGCAGGATTTGCGGATAGAGCAATGTCGTGCGCAGCATAGTAACTCCTGTTCACGTTCGTGCGTTCGCCGCCCGTCGGCGACGATCACCGTCACTGTGGCAACTCGATCCAACGTCGGTCCCTCAAACGTTCCGCGACAGGTTTTCTCCAGCGACCGCGCCAACCGCGAGGCCGATCCACCCGTGGCCGGTGCCGTCACTCTACCACATCTCCTCGCGGAAGCATCATTTGCCGGGTCCGCGCTCACCAAGCGCCGCCTGTCCTGCCCGCTTAGCGTGCACTGGTGACAAGCTCGGGAACAGGCGCGGCGGCCGCGGCCGCGGCGGGGCGACGCTGGCGCGTCGGTGTCAACGCGCGTCCAAGATCAACCTCGCCGCGCGCCAGCCGATCATGATCGAGGCAGCGTTGGTGTTGGCCGACACGACCGTCGGCATGACCGACGCGTCGGCCACGCGCAGCCCCTCGACGCCCCTGACCTTCAGCGCGGGATCGACCACGGCCTCTGCGTCGACGCCCATCTTACATGTGCCCACCGGGTGATACCATGTGCAGACCGACCGGCGCACGAAGTCCTCGAGCGACGCCGCGTCATGGGCAGGCGGCCCCGGCACGACTTCGCGGCGCCGCCACGCGTCCAGGGCCGGCGCCAGGCCAATCTCGCGGGACAGTTCGATCCCACGCACCAGACCACGCAGGTCCGCGTCGTCCTCGAGGTAGTGCGGGTCGATGAGCGGGGGCGTCGCCGGGTCAGGCGACGCCAGGGTGATGGTTCCCCTACTTTGAGGTTTGACGATCCCCGGAATAATCGAATAGCTGTTGTCCGGGGGGGAAAAACCGGGGGTAAACATCGGCTCATGAACGAACGAGATTTCGATATCACACTGCGCGCCGCTGGGATCGGACTTGGCGAACAGGCAGGCCTCCGTGATATTGACGTTGATGGGCGGAATCGGCGCCTTCGCCTCATAGACGACGCCGATGAGCAGGTGGTCATGCAGGTTCTTGCCGACGCCCGGCAGGTCCGCGACCACGGGGATATCGAGCGTCGCCAGGTCGGAGGCGGGGCCGATACCCGAGAGCAACAGCAAGCGGGGCGAGTCCACGGCGCCGGCGCAGACGACCACCTCCCTGCCAGCCATGACCTGACCGAGATTCCCCCCGGACGCATACTCCACCCCACGGACGCGCGCCGCTGGACGGTCGACGAGCAGTCGCGTCACGACCGCGCCGGTCAAGACGTGAAAGTGGTCGCGGTCTTTGAGTGGCTCGACCAGCGTGGTCCCGAGATCCTGCCGCTGGCCGTCCGCGATGAGCAGGTCGTTCCAGCCGGCCCCCTCGATCGCTTGGGCGTTGAAGTCCGGGTTGAAGCGATGCCCACGCTCCATGGTCGCCTTGATGAGCGCCCCGCTGAGCGGATGGCGCGCCGCGATAGTGCGGGGGTGCAGCGGGCCGGAGTCGCCGCGATAGCGGCGGTCCCCCCCATCGTGGTACGCTTCGAGGCCGCGGAACTCCGCCAGCACGTCCTGGTAGCCCCACCCGCGGCAACCCAACCGCTCCCATTCGTCGTAGTCGGCCGGCGCGCCGCGCAAAAAGACCATGCCGTTCATGGCGCTACATCCGCCGACGATGCGCCCGCGGGGCCACGCGAACGCGCGGCCGGCGGCATGCCGTTGCGGGACGGTGCGGTAGCGCCAGTCGTACTCACTGTTGAGGAGCAGCGGCCACGACGAGGCGTCGCGGACGGCCGGCGGGATCACGTCCGTGCCGGCCTCGATCAGCAGCACCGACGCGGCCGTGGAGGTGGCCAAGCGGTAGGCGAGAGCGCACCCGGACGAGCCCGCGCCGACGATCACATAGTCGAAACTCTCGGTATCCATCTTCGCCTCTCTCGCTAACCTGCATTAGTCATGACCACCCTTTGCACCACGGAGACACGGAGACACGGAGAGTGTGACGGGCGTGCCACCACCCTGCCGCGCGACATGACCGCGGCCTTTACCCCCTTTTCTCTTGTTCTCCGTGCCTCCGTGTCTCCGTGGTGAATAATCCAGGCTAATACTACAACGTTAGGTCGTCAAGATGTGTCGAGGAGCCGGCGGAGGATACGCTTGCGATGGGAGCGGTACGCGCCATGGTTCTGGCGCTGGGTGGCGCGCAGCAAGGCCAGCGCCCGCTGCGG
>JAABUP010001556.1_pt1 | contig 48094 bp, 60 predicted proteins | sample 5559201 | NCBI WGS metagenome assembly JAABUP01 (sample SAMN10711887, study PRJNA513373) | rock metagenome | isolation source: Antarctica rocks | place: Antarctica
CAGGGGGGGGGGGGGGGTAAAGGAACCAAGGAAGGGGGAGTACCAGGGTGGGTGAGCCAGGCCCAGGGGGTGCAGGGGAGTCCTGTCTTGCAGGAGGCTGACTTGCAGGCTGGCTGGTCTTGCCTGCTGATGCCTACAATGCATTCAATGGTGAGTGACCCCTCAGCACACTGACATGCATGCTCAGACACCAATCTGTCGTTGATTGGCTCTGACTGCATCGTACCAACATTCCACACATTCAAGCATAGGTACAGCTTCGGGCTGCTGCCTGAGGAGGCTCCTGCTATGATTGCTGAAAAGCATAAACCTTTATTTTCTTTCTAAGCATAGGTACAGACACCGCGCTGCATAACTGAGTAGTGTAAGAGCTTGAGCTGGCCTTACGGAACATTGGAATGGCACACAATGCATTGTGTTGCTGATAGCGGAGGGGGTTGCAACCTCAGACTGGTTGTGCCACAGTGCTCACCTGGTATAGGCGCTTGGTAGCTGACTTGCTGAACATTTCACACAGCTTGCGCGCCTCATCTGCAGTGAGCTGGTAGTTGAACTGCCTGTCTGTGAAGAAGGCTCCCTGAATAGCTTGCTTGAAGTCCCTGCATCACATACCTGCTTGAACTGACATGCAAGAATGCAGGCACAACGTGAGGCCCAGAGAACACACGATGGGTTTGCCTGCTGCATGCATCATGAACACTGGTTGGGAGCGCGCTGATGCTTGCATAACCAATCATGTGTTCTGACAAAGTTATTTGTACGAAAAGATCTCAATCAATCGTACATCTTTTTGTGATCTGCGATATGTTCCTTTGGCATGATTGCAGGTCACAAACCGATGTGAGGTTGATTGAAATCTTTGATTACAAATAAGTTTGTCAGAAATGAAGGAGGATGACTCGCAATAAAGAGTTTTGCTGTGACACTCAGTGGGTTCAACAGCAACAAGGTAATGCTAACCCAGATGGTGACAGTACTCATGCAATAGGCACACCTAGTAGGTACCTGGCCAAAACGATTTGCTGGAACGCCTGTAAAATATTATTATTATTATTGTGCAATAGGCAGCTAGTGGTGGCAGGACACTTGGGTGGAGGATGCAGTGCACCTGTCAACAATGGGCCGGCAGTTTTCAAACAGCTCAACCTTGACCTGGGCAGGGTATCTGGTGATGGAGGTATGGGAGATGCTGGTCCAGCCTGAAAGCCAAATTAGGGTTGGTGAATTCTCCGATGCAACACCCATGACTCTGTAGGATGTGTCTCCATGACACAAAGCAACATCTAGAGAATGGCATGCAATGGAACATGTGCCTCTTCTAGGGACATTGCAGCCCCTTGTTTGGACATGTAAGCATACAGAATGAGATCAAAATGCGTGCAAGGGAGCGAGTCAATGTTGCAGCATTGCTTGCCTTAAGGGTTGATGTTCTGAGTGCCAGGAGTGATGGCTCTGAAGATGCCATGCATCATCTTGTCTGTGTAGTTGAACAGAAAGATTGGCATCCTACAACAGCAAGTAAGCACTTGTCTGTGATTCCAGTAGGCCGAGCATCATGCATTGATGCTGCTCCTGGATGACGCATACAGTCAGGCCAGTAAGCCTGCTTGTATGCTATGTGCAAGATTGTGCAAGGTCTGCAAGGTTTGTGATGCGTACCCCTCCCTGACATGCTGTACCCAGTTCCAGTTTGAGGCTGGTAGACCGAACACCAAGCCAGTGGTGCAGTCCTTCAAAGTTTCAGCTGTAGCGCCTGCACAGATACGGCGCATGTTGCTACAAGCCAGGGTCCAGAGCAAACAAGGGACGTATTGAGCATAGCTCTCGCCGCACCAAAGACAGCCCCTCCCAGCTTGTTGCCCAGACATCGGTCTTTGGCTGCTTGATTTGAGATTTTCGGAGGACGCCGATAGCCTCCTCTGCCTCTCTGCATGTCTGGTGTGTCCTACTACTTTTTACAGGGCATCCAGTCTGTGTGGAGCAGACGAGCTGCAGCCTATTGTCCCTGTTGTCAGGGGCTTACAGCGTCGCAGCTGACTATCAGGAAAGCCGCGAGCTGACCGAAACAAGTTCGCACAATTCCTCGCGATCTGCTGCGCGGGCTAATACCGCAAGCATTGACAGGATATGCCCCACAGCAATACTCGCACTTGCCCGACAGTAGTTGGTGTCGAGGTCCTACGCAACGCCACAAACAGATGCAGTCAGCAGGCGTTGACAGTCTACAGACGTGCTGAGGTCGCATAAACGCACAGACAAGATCACTAAATATGACTGTGACATGATATGGCCTTGACGCTTCAAGCTATAACACGATCTCATGCTGCTTTCACAGCTAATATTACTCAAAAATCAATTGTGTAAAGCGGATCCTACACTTGCTCAGAGCATTCCTTAGCGCAAACTGCATAGCCCAGGCCTGCTCATGCTTGCCAAAAAGACATATGTAATAGATGACGCCTGCATTTTTGATACTCATCCGATCTTCAGGAAAGTTTGTTCTTTGCTGAACTGATTACTTTTGTGACGTGTGCAGAGCACAAGCTGTGCATAATCAAAAATTGCTTGGTCAATGTTCCTGGTCAATGCAATATGTGCATGTCAGTCAAGACTGCTCATTTGACACATGACGTGCTATCGCTGGGTCACAATACCCGTTGCTTCGCAGCGCGACCTATTCGGATCCACAAAAATGACACAACAAAGCAGTGTGTGAATGCCTTGCTGGTACGCTGCATGCGAACTATTTGGTGTCAGATCTGTGATCTAGTGCGGCTTGGCCACGGCTCAGCCCAAGCGTGCCATGAAGACTGAATGGCTGAATATGCTTCCTTCTTGGAGCCTGACGAGACCGCCTATGATTTGTTCGCAAGAATCGTCGTTGATCCCTTGCGCACGGGAATCCCTTTTTTGGATCAAGCAATCTTCTTGAGACCTGGACATGTTGTCGAGCTTGTAGGTCCAAGCGGTTGCGGAAAGTCCGAAACTCTAATTCAGGTACAGCAGCGCTGCATGTTCACCGCTGGTGAGGCTAGCGGTTGAGTGGACAGAACATATGCAGGCTGCAGCCTCATGCATCCTACCAAAGGAGGTAAACGGCGTCCTGTACGGGGGTCGAGAAGGTAAACACATGCGCTATTCCACCACGAAATTCGGTTCCAAGGACCTGCTTGAATTGCTGACGAGTCTCAGCTTTGTCATACAGAAAACAGCCTATTGTTAGACCTGGACAGCAAGTTTGATACCTTGCGCCTAATCCAGGTGCATGCATTATGATCCCTGACATACGCCATCTCAAAACTGAACTACAGTGTTGGTTCCACATTAGTGTAGGTGCTTGATGCCAGAATTCAGGCTGCTCAACAAGCTCAGCAGAGGTGAGATGTTCAATCTCTGCAATTGCAACTTGTGTGTTTCATGCCAAAGTTGTCGATTGCCTCCACGACAGCATCGTACTGACGCTCAGAGCCAGCTTTGTACTGCAGGCACCCACCTCAAGACAGTCATGTTCTTGAAGACTGTTTGCACAGATTTCATCTGGCAAGTCCTGCATCTCTGCTTGATTACGTGGCATTCCAAATGCGTCTATTGCCCTGTGTCAATTGAACTTCTTGTGAATACACACTGGCTCAAGTGAGCCCTATTGACGCAGTGCCTGTGCGACAGCAGTGGGATGTGGGACATGCACTTGTTGTGTCGCACTGCGTATGGTTATTGGATGGTGTACTGCAGATGCAGTGCCACAGTAGCTTCCAACTGCTGGCAGCGCTCAAGGTCATGAAGCCTGTGCTCACCTCCTTGCAGGTGCAAATTTCTGCACAATTGGACGGACATGCATGCTTGTAATTTTCACATAATTTTGTTGCCAAGCGTCATTGCTGTCCCAAAGCATTTGGCTGTCTGGTGCACAAAATCATCTCTGAAATAGCATAGGCTGTGTGTCATGGCTTTGCAGTACAGAACCAACTGGCTTGCCTGGGATCAGCAGGTCTTGCATGAGCCAGTAGTCCTCCACAGCATGCCATTTCCAGTAAACACATGTGCACGCTGAAGCACAGTGCTGGCACACCCCTACCTGGGCAGCCCGGTGTAATACTGGGCTTCTCATTAAATTGATGCCGAAAGGCATAGTCTTGTCTTTTCTTTTCTGGCACACCCCTGGTGACCTTGGCATGCAGAGCAAGGGAGGGGTGAGTTTACTGCTGATAGACAATGTGGCGGCCTTCTTCTGGCTGGACAAAGCCATCAGAGCGGCAGCACCAGCTCCTGGTCAAAGGAGACACAACATGTGGGTTTTGCAACCAGCATTCTGCTGACACAGCACTTGGAAGCCTTGCCTTGCTCTTCCACAGCTGCTATTGCCTGCTGCAATGTGCTAGTTCATCTGATGTGCTGTGCACGGCTGTGCTAGAGCTGGTGACAGTGTGGACATTGTTTGAGCATGAGACCTTGCATACAGAGTGAATACTTTAGCTAGCCATTACCCTGCGCTTTTGCCCTGAACTTCACGCTTTGCACATTCACTTTTGATGAGCAACATGAAGTCTATCTCCTTGAACACTGTTTCCAGCTTCTGGCTGATGGCTACAGCGCTTTATATTACACTGCTGTCTCACCATTTTGGCAGGCCAGAGACAACACTGACCCTTCACAGCGTCCATGCAGCAATAGCTGCTGAGCTGCAGGCCATCATGCAGCACCACAGGTAAGAGCGTGTCGCCACCCTCTTTGACAACATACAAATCACTTGAGTGCCCACATCAATATGCAGCACCACAGGTCAGGGCTTGTCGCCATCCCCTTTGACAACATACGCTGGAATCACTTGATTGCCCACTTCATCATGCATATCCTCTGATGAGTCCTAAAGACACAAAATGTAAATTGATTGATTGACTGACTGATATCCTGCAAATGTGTGATGTTGGTCTGCCCTTCTACCCTTCCCATCAGCCTTGTGATACTCAAAGCCAAGCTGCCATGGCTTGCCCATGGTCATCTGCCTCATCAGCTGGAAAGCTTGAAGTTATTAGTACAACTGTCACGATCATTATGAGCTGCTGCCAGGAAGCCAATTTTGCCTTGGCATGATGTCTGCAAGCAACCTGAATTGACTGCAAGCCCGTCTTGGTGATGAGGAGTCTCACTGCACATTTGAGTCATGGTCTCTGATGCATCAAATCACTAACGTAACAAATAGAAACAAACTTTGGTGTTGTGTCTGTGTTTGTTGCCTTGTGCAGTTCATGCTACGGAGCAAAATGTTTGCTGTTTCAGCAAGCCTGCATCACTATGACGCCTGCATCACTACGATATACCTGCGTCAAATCGTGTGTGTTCAAATTGTTCACAAATCCACTCTCAACATGAGATTGTCAACACGCATGTGATAATACAGGTTGGCTGTGCTAGCGACCAAGCATGCCGTCTTGTCTGCATCTAACCAAGGAGCAGGAGGTGCAGTTCTGTGGACCCACCGAGAGTTTCTGCCCCAGGCCTGGCATGTAAGCAAGCTGCCAGCTATGCTGTCAACTTTCAAGGCTTGCTGTTAGGCTTTGCCTCGACTGTCAGGGAAGGATGTCATGCAATCACTGCTCAAGATGGGCTTGGGGCTGTGATTATCGAACGACTGGCAACAGTGTGATGATGCCCATTGCTGATTTCCAACGAATACTTGCTTCCATATGTTCAGGATATAGTGACACACCGTATGATGTTACGGTGTATGCCAGGCCTTCCTTACAGAGCTCGCGTGCCAACGGGTCAGCAACAGCCATACCATTTTCAAATCAAACTGGTACCGCTCAAACTTCTGTTCTGAGTGCGTATCTTGTGCTGTGTCAGTGAGCTCAGCCAATGCAAGGAAGACAACACTGTTTGTTGGGCAGGCTCCTGCCCAAGTATGATCAGCTGAGCATGCTCCTGCTTCCAATGCTAGAAGACCCAAGCTTGCTGTGGTGTTGCTTATTAAGTATTAGTAATGTTGCACATACTAGCATGTACGACAATGGCAATCATGCACATGCATAGTCACTTGCTGACATTCTGCTGGCAGGCATAATGACATTTGATGCTCTCCGCAAGATTTCGTTGATGCAATGCTGTCAGCTCATACCTTTGTCTGCAGGATGAAGGACATTCAGGTGTTTCAAACTTTATGATCACCAATGGCGGCATCGAGATGTGCCAAACCTAGTGTTCTTACCATTTACCATGTTTCCGTCTGAGTCACGTGAATGGTGCTGCATGAAGATCAACTACTTTGCATCGCACTCTGCCAAAGCATCACTTGAAACATGCAGCAGGAGCCATGCTCTGTCATTCACACAAGCTTTACACCAGTATTACATACAATGCAAGCAGGAGTTAAAATGCGCTATGCCTGTTGACAGGTCTTTGACCCTGCATCGCATTGGTTGCTGTAGTCAAAGAAAGAAACGCTATGTATCGTCGCATCACAGTCGCATCACACTTTGTCCAACATCCATCCAGGGACAGCTTGTGAAGTGGACGGCGAGAGAGCAGCTGGCCGCCTTGCAGTTGCCTTGCTGGACAGCTGTGCTTGCAAACCTGACAGGCCACTGCTTTCCTGCGCAGCTGCCTCACTACCCTCCAGGTCCTGCAAGAATGCAGAAATGCATTAGTGCCACCATACCTAGTAATTCCCACATTGGCAGGCAATAGTACGGGCCCAATCTGGGCGACATGCAAGCCTGCATCACCTGTTTAGCATCAGAGCAGTGCAAGCAGCAGAACATGACCTTTTGCAGGAGTCAGCACATCTAAATCTTTGGACACAATGCTTTGTAGGCAAGGGTTGCAGTGATGCATTCAGCTGCTTGTGCAGCAGCCTCGGCTCTCTCCATGAACAGACACCTGAGAGCCCATGGCTGTGACTCATGACAGAATAGAAGACTCAGAAAAGTGAGACCTCAAACTGGCATCCAGGATATGAGCCAAAGCATAACAGAAGAAACTGGTCAGGCACTGAAAACAAACGTGAACAGCTGAAGGGGTAGGCCAGGAAGTGGCAGTATCACCTTCAGTTTTCTGCGTAGCAGCTCCAGTTCACTTCCAGCAGTGCTGGCAGCACCAGCAGGGCGGCCAGCAGGAATGAGTGGGTCAGAGGGGGGTCCCCCACCACCCCCTTGGGTTGGGCTGCGGCCCATCAAGAGATCACTTGTGGCTCTTGACTTGCTGCTTCTCAGACCCCGAGCTGACTCATCCTGCTGCCTCGCCAACTCACCACTGAGCGAGTCTGCTCGCTTCACCTCCTGAGTGAGCTGAGCCTGGAAGAAACACAAACAGAAATTGAAATTACAATCCGGGTTGAGCTGTTGCAAACGCATAATGCTTTTGAGCATGTGCGTGCTCCAGTACATGCACACTGAACACCTGCACTCTTGGAATCAACCAACCCAAAAAGCCAGATGAAACGCAAGCAAGGTACCAGATGAAAAAAAGGTAAACAAAATGCACACAACAATCAGACGTGATTCACAACAGCGGCTGCGAGCTTAGCATAATGCCAGCATACACACACACACACACACACACACACACACACACTTACACACACACACGTAAATCAATGCGTGCTGCTCTGCACAAATGAGCAAAGTTTGTGACCTGCAAGTCAGCTGCGGTGGCCTGGGCCTTTTGGATGGTGGAGCGCGCCTCAGCATGTGCTGCTGCCAAGTGCTGCTCAGCCTGCTGCCTCACGCCCTCCATGTCACCCTGCATACAGCTGTATACCTTTTGCACTTGCATACACAGCTGAAATCAGTGGCACAAGCACACAAATGCAAGGCTGGTCTCCCGTGAGCTGACTATATACAGCCTGAAAGAGACACCTGTCACCTGGCTGTCTGACTGTATCCATGTGACGCTGAGCGGGGAATCTAATTACATGCTGGCAACCATCGGGGTATGCCATGTACAATAGGCCAATCACGACTAAACGATACAACATCTGTTCCTGGCAGTCTGTAGCCAGCCAATTGCTCCAATCTCAGTGTTTTCTTTTTTGCAAAGTGGAAATCCTGTTTACCTCATACATGGCTTGGGCTTCCTCCAGCTGCTGCCTCATGCGCTCTACTTCATCTTTCAGGGGCTCTACCACCTCGCCCCTGGCTGACTCAGCAACAGACCGGCCCTCTGCCCTCACTCTCTCCAGTGCATTCTCATGCCTGTGATGCATCAAAACCTTCATTCATTCACTGCAAAAACAAGTCTTCCCGCAGGAGCAGGTGCGTGCCATCAAGACCTTGCTGCAAGTAATAAATAAAGAAAAGAAAAGACTACGCCTGTCGGCGTCACTTTAATGAGAAGCCAAGTATTATACTGGGCTGCCCATCTTGCTGCAAATACAATAGCATGACAGCTTACACGTCCAATGTCTTCTCTGTTTGGCTTTTGATTTCAACATGAAAACCAGGCGAGTTGTTTGTTTCACAGGCATGTGGCGTGGGGCTACTCACAGCAGACATGATTGATTGATTGATGATGAATTATTTGATTGATCGAATTGATTGATGGAAAATTGGAGCTCCGCAGCAGACCTGCAGGGGAAGCATGCTCTGCCAGGCACGATTCAACAGCTTTTTGAAGGTGCACAAGTTGTGCATACACTTGCATCCACCTATATGTATGGCCAAAGCCAATGCCGTGCAGCAGCAACAGCAGTGCGCACCGAGAGCAGCTCTCATAACATCCAACTGACCTGGTGCGCATGTCTTTGATGCCAGCCTTGGTAGTCAGGCACTTCTGCACCAGGTCATCAACCCTGGCCAACAGGGCAGAACCAAACAGGGCACTGCCGTGCACTGCCCCTGCGCTGCCCCTCTTCTTGGAAGGAGGCGCACTCAGAGCCCTCCCAGTGGACTCAGCTGAGTCTGACTTTGGAGATGAGTCAGTCATGGAGACCTCGACTGGGTGCAGGATTCTGATGGCTGCAAGCTGTTCCACTTGACTGCGAATCTGCATGTAAACATCACTAATCAGCAATCATAAACACTGTGTGTGTCTCACCTTGTGCTACTTGTTGTCCACAAACAAGATGCACAAAGGCAAATCTGCTGAGCAACTTGCAGCGCTCCTGGCATGAACATGCCCTGACAAGATAGAGTCTGCTCAGAGGCAATTACAACACATAGCTATCTGTCAGTGGCCATGGCAACTGCCCAGCAACCTGCCAGTGCAAACGCACAGACAGTTCCTTTACATCTTACCCTGACACATATTACACTGATGGGTCATGTTGCGGCAGCCTTACAAGCGCAAAATGCAACTTGTGGGCTGATGTCAGTACTTACCTGCAATACGCAGGGAGGAACACATACCTGGTCACGCAACTCCTGGATGGCAGATGCATGAGCTCCACCCTCAACAGTCAGCCTCTGCTGCAGCTCCTGGCTCAACTCAAAGTCCTCTGATAGCATGCCAATCAGGCCAGACTCCTCTTGCACGTGCAGCTGCAGCTTGGACTCCAGCCCTTCCTTCTGCTTCTCTGCCTGCTCTAGGGCTTGCTGCAGCTGCTCTGATAGGCTCTGCAGCTGCGTTTGCGCCTTCTGAAGATCTGCTTGTGTGCTCTCGCCCTGTCAGAAACCCTCAAGGTCAACCAGTTGCACGCATGTTTTCTCTCTTCGTTTCACACCTTACAGTCTGGGGTGTGGAGCCGGTTGTGACTCATCAGACATCCTGGCTTGAAAGCACAGGTGTGAGTGGTGTGCAATCAAGCTGTTGGGAGGTCTATTCTGTTCACACCAATAAAGTGCCAGTCACAGGTCGCATTTACCTCTTACGAGGTGTCAATTGCAGGTTCACGTCTAATGTACTGCCAATGACAAAGTACCCACCATATTGTCAATGCTGTGGAGCAAGCTGGGTACCCAAGTAAGCTTCACCATCAATGCACTCAGCAGAATTTACATGAGACAGGATGTTTGGAGTAGGTCAGGAAGCAGATGTAAGTGCACAGGCTTGTCGGGACACATACTATCTTCACACAAGCAGCCACCAGATGGGGCACAACTGCTGCCCGTAATGAGCATTGCTACACTTGCATGGTGCAAAGGGGGCAGCTTGGGCACTCAGCATACCTGCTCAGAGTGCTGCAGCCTGAGCTTGCGTTCCGCCTCCAGTTGTTGCTGGTTGAAGGCAGACCGTTCAGCTTCCCCCTGCAGTCTACTTCTGCTGGACTCCACCTCGCTCTGCAGTGAGTCATTCTGAGCTGTGAGGGCCATAACCTGCTGCTTCTGCTGGAACAGCTGCTGCTGCGCCGCCTCCATCTCTGTTGTCAGCTGCATCACAAATTAATAATGATAATAATAATCATAATAACAATAATAATAATAATATAATATTATTATAACATTATCGCTTTCCAGCTCATGATGAGCTAGAAACATGTGGGACACAAAGGACACGCTAGATTGATGTATGCCTGCAGGGCCTCCATCTCTGTTGTCAGCTGCATGACACAAAGGACATGCAAGATTGGTGTATGCTTGCAAGACCTTCATTTCTGTTGTCAGCTGCATGATACGGTGGACATGCTAGCTTGCAACACCTCCAGTTCTATTAGTACAATTGCGTAACACAAGGTGACATGCTGGATTGGTGTATGCTTGCAGCAACAGACACAGGAACCCATTTGCTGCCTGTACTGCAGTTGCATGTAACACCAGGCTGAACAAAGGTGCTTCTGCTGTGTGTTTTCCCTGCTGCCTGCATTCAGTCTGCATTCATTGGATTGATGCATGTCCCAGCAAATGCATGCTTGCACAACTGTGCATCTGCCACAGCTGCCTATGATGTGGCCAAATCGGGACCCTCAAAATCAAACCCTAAAAGTGGAACCCATACCTGGCTTGAGTGGGCCTGCAGCTTGGCTACTGTCAGGGACTCGCTTTGGGCCTGGCCCTCCATCAGCAGAGCCTTCTGGCGCCAGGTGTACTGGGCTGACTCAAGCTGGTGAGTGCACTCAGAGCTGGCCAGAGCCACCTCACCCTGAATGTGAGTCCTGAGCAGTGTCTGCTGCTGCCTCAGCTCAGCCACTTGAGCTAGAGCCTGCATCACAGGCTCAACAAGTTTGTTTGCTGCTGGTCAGGCTTTCAGACGATACGATCCTGAACGCAGTAGTCAGCATTGCTAGCTCTTGCTGCCACTGCAGCTGAACAATGCTCAGACGAAGTATCTTGCATTGCGTAACATTCACTCGTCCATGACATAGTGAGACAGCTCAGGGTTGTCTGACCAGAATGCAAAGAGCTATGAGATGGTCTGAGCCTCAGACTTGGTGGTGTACACTGTACAAACTACATGTTGCTGCTGAAGAACACTTGGCAGTGGTACTACATTACATATGACATGTTAGTATGGAGAATTACGCAGCAGGCGGCACTGGCAGGAGGCTTGCCTGCAGACCAAACTTGTTGAGCTTGCTTCTCATGGCCAACTGCTGCTCCTCCTGTCGCCTCTGTGCAGAGTCCAACTCAGACTTGAGATTCACCACGTCCACACTCAGCTGCACGCCAGCTTCCACCTCCTCGCTCAGCTTCCTGTTGGCTTCCTCCAGTGAGCTCGCCTTGTCGCGGCTGCCTCGCAGCTCAGCCCTTGTGCTGGAGAGGGTGGCGTCGAGCTGAGTGCTGAGCTGCTGAGCCTCTGTGAGCTGCTGCTCTAGTCGGTTGATCTTGGTGGTTTGGGTTTGCAGACTCTGTTGGTGAGCTGTGATCTTAACACTCAGTGCCTGCAAGGCAACACGGCAACTGATGAGCACAGCTGGTGTGGTGGATATGCCTGCAGCGCTGCATGGCAGTCAACAAGCGCAACTAGTGTGGTGTGTGTCTCTAGACTGCTTGTAAATGAACACCGCTGGCAGCTAGATGTGGTCTGCAAGGGTCTGTGTTGTGCTTTCAGCAAGACTATTAGACTAAAGGTGGAACCGCATGCAGGATGGTGCCTGATGCAGAGTGAACAGCGAATCAAGCTGTCATGCAGGTGTTGCCGTTCTGTGATGATAGGCAAGCATTGCTTATGCCATGAGCTCAAGATGCAGAGCACCACACAGGTCACCAACATGCTGAGACCAGCATGAGCTCCAGCATCGTTTGGCATATCAATACAACAGCCTCAAACGCAGCTGACACCACAGGCGCAAAGTCAGCTTTATTTTGCTTCACGCCCATTTTGCCAAACTAGGCTTTGGCATTATAGGCGAAACACTGATTTGGCAACTTGTGCTTTGGGATGGGACAGTGACCTGCTCAGCCTGCTCATGAGAAAGCCTGACTTCCTTGAGCGCCCTCTGGTTGTCTGCTAGCGTCTGTTCCAGGTTCTGCTCATGCCCAGCTAGGGTTTCCTTCAGAGCCTTGTCATGCACTGTCTTGGCCTTCTTCATGTCAGCTTCCAGCTGAGCTGCCCGTTCCCTGTCTGCGGTCAGATCTGACACTCGCTGTGCCAGCCTGTCAACCTGCAGCCGAGAAGCACTGTCTCCATTTGTCACAAATTACATGCACCTGTGCCAGTCTGTCAGGCTACCGTAGCAAAGCACAGTTGATGTGTTGTCATCATGCACCTGTGCTGACCTGCCAACCTGCAGTCATGAAGCACAGCTGTTTTGTTGCGATCTATAATCGCCTGTGCTCTCAAGCAAGGATATGAGATGTTTCTGGGGTCGTTCAAGCCTCAGACTGCAAGGCAGTAAATGACACATAAACAAATGGGCAGAGTGCAGACGCAGCTCACTACTGAGCAGGTTCTTTTGCTTGGAGGATGTGTTGTGACCCTTGTTGAAAGTCAGCACTCAAAATTGATACGACCTTGCACATTGTCCCTAATGGTTGGTGCAACAGCAGACCACACAAGCAGAAGGAAGTGATGGGACAAAGTGGAGCAAGCAGACCTCATGGGATGACTGGGAGAGCGCCTCCTGGTTTTCCTTCAGCTGCTTCTCCACCCTGGAAAGCTGCCGCCCTGTCTCGTCACTCAGGTGCTCAGCTGAGTCACGAGCCACCTTCAGCTCCTCATAGTGAGCCTGCAGAAAGATCTTCTTCAACAGCTGATATCCCTAGATGGGGTTTAGAGCATTGTTGCAAAAAGTAACTAGGCAAGCAATGCCTTCCATGGCAGCCCAGTATGAAAGTCACAATAGGGAAAAGGGCATGCGTGTGGCAGATAACGGTGTACATGGGTTTTTACATGCACATATTATTTCTCTTCGACGCTCCCCAGCTCAACAGGCTGTTCAATGCTTTGAAACCTGATTCTGAACAATATTTTCACCAGAATGTGATGTGTACCTTCATGCGCAGGTAATCTCCGCTGTGAGTGTCAAAGGTGCCTTGCACTTCATCTGCACGCAGCTGTGTCTTCTTCATCAGCGCTCGCACCTCCTCAATCTCTTGAGTCACCTTCTTTTGCTCAGCAGCATGAGTGTCATGCAGCTGCAGCATTGTCACACAGACATCCTTCAGGTCTGTTCTGTGAGAATTGGAACACGCACAGTGCACGAGGCAAGCAATGAAGTGCTTGCAGCGAGCATAGGCTGTCTGCAGCTTGCAGCAATGCAGCCAGCCTGTGAATGATGCAGCACGGCTGTCATTACAGTTCTCATGCAATGTACAGCACAGCCACAGCCATGCCTCCAAGTAGTGTTTTCATGCGATATGGCATCCTGAAGGGGGAAAAAGTTGTGCTGCCATAAGGCCCAGGAGGCACAGCAGGGGCATCCTGTGGGCAGAGATGGGTATGCAGAAGGCAATGCGTGAGTATCAAAAGGCAATGGTGCCACAAGGCACAGGAAGCACAGCAGGGGCATCCAGTGGGCAGATGTGTATGCAGAAGGCATTGCAAGAGTCTTGAAAGGCAATGTATACTGCCACAAGGTACAGGAGGCACAGCAGGGGCATCCAGTGGGCAGAGGCAAGTATGCAAAAGGCAATGTGCAAGTGTCGAAAGGCAGAGAAGGGCAGACCTGGCGGAGGTGAGCCTTGTGAGTGTCAGCCAGGCTCTCCTGCACCTGATCCACCTTGTACTTGAAGTCCTGCTCACCCTTCTCCATGCGCCTTGCAAACTCAGACTGCAGCCATGCAACCACTTCAGGACACAGATCCCTCTCAGCAGTAATTAAGAAACGCAGCATATCTGGGCTTTGCATCTGTTGTACTGATGTAGTCAGACACACAGACAGATTGACAGACAGCAGGAAGACCGGTCTTCAGACGTGCAGAAGAATAAAGCAACAGACCACACAGACTGGCATACTGACAGACAGACAGACAAGGGGCAAGACAGTGACCTGCAGGTCTGCATCCCAGGCAGATAGACAAACCAGAAGATGAATTGACGGGCTGACAAAGGGCGAGGCAGGTCTGCTTCCTGACCAGCCAGACAGACAGACAGACTGACAGACAGACAGGGGGCAGAACAGTGACCTGCAGGTCTGCTTCCCAAGCAGACAGACAAACAGACTGACTGATTGACAGACAGACAGACAAGGGGCAAGACAGTGACCTGCAGGTCTGCTTCCCGGGCAGAGACCCTGGCATCACAGATACGAGCATGATCCTTGCGTGAGATGTAGTCCTGAGGGTTAGTGGTCATCTCACTGATGCCGTACTGCTTCAGCTTGGCCTCCATCTCCCTCACCTGCATGCACAGGGGTGACTGTATGTAATACATGACATGATTAAACCCTAAACCCTGACTCCAGAGGCAGACATGTATTTCATGGATGCTTTAACTGCCCAGATAAGGCTCACAACAGACAGCATGCTAGCGTGCAAAGCTGTCAGCAGCAGTGCCCTGACTTTTGTTGGGACGAGGGCAAGACGCCTGCAGCTATACACCGTCCAGTGCTTGGCACACTTGTACGCAATGTCGTGTGCCATGCTACATAGTGAAGCATCTGCACAAAGCTGACGGTGAAACAATGGTGAGATTTGGCATCCAATGAGCCTATTCAACAAAAGGCATGCCATCTGCGCCTGGATTTTAACACCAATGGGCAATCTACAGCGTGCCTGAGCGCTGCCTGTGTCATTTCGTAACACGTGACCCTGTGTGTAACTGACACTCGGAGAAGACACTGTAGGAGAGTGAATGCATAACATGGAGCTGCACCAAGCATACCTGGCTCTCATACTCCAGCTGCTGCTCACGCAGTGCCACGCGCATGCGTTCAGCCAGCTTGTTCTCAGCCTCGCGCTTGAAGACATCAGCATCGCCCTGCCTGCGCGCCAGCTCCTTCTCCAGCTGGCAACACTGTGACTGCAGCTGCTCGATCTGCAGCCCACATGTGTGACTTAGCCTAGGTTTGTGTGCTAGCAAGGCCTTAGGAGTGGGTTGTGATAGACCCCAGTGCTTGCAGTAAGACTGAAGGTTTGTGTGTTAGCAAAGCAGCAAAGCCTTAGAACTAAATTATGATAGACCTAAGTGCTTGCAGTAGGACTGGACATGCTCCATGTGCAATGCCACACACTAATTGACTTGTATGAAAGTAGTTGCGCTGCTGCGTGACATATTAGATGCATGCCGTTTGGCAAACCATTGCTTGTGTACAAAGTGTTTTGGGAACAGGTCTTTCAAGCAAGCAATGACACCATCCTCATTAGCCTTGCATTGTATTTGTGCATCTGCAGTGCATCAACATGCACTAAGAAAAGAAAAGATGCCTTTTGGTGTCAATTTAGTGAAAAGTCAAGTATTATATCAGGTTGCCCGGGGAAAGATGCACTTATGCGCTTAACACTGTGACCTCGCTCAAGTGCTAACTCAGACACAGGATCGTGAACATGAGGCAATGTGTCTGCATGTTTGGCAAGCTGTGCTCATACACAGCTCTACTGCCGCAGAAGAGCAGACATGTTTGCAGCAGGTGAACAGGGTTGATGGGTGCAGGAGGCACCTTGTGCTCAAAGGCAGTGGCCTGCTGCTCGCTCCTCTGTGCCAGCCCATTGAACTCCTTGCTTGCCTTGTCCAGCCTCGCCACCCTGCATGATGTGTGTGCAGTAAACCATCGGCATCACCACTCTGCTGTTCCCCATGTACACAGTGGCACACTTGGCAGCATCTCTCGGACAGATGCTGCTGTCACTGCCAAAGTGAATGCAGCTGCTGTTGGCAGCAGACAGCAAGAGAGAGAGCAGCAGGTGCAGCGCCACTAGGCTCCGCAGTCTTGGTTGCCTTTTTTCAGTCTGCATATGCAGACTAGTTTGCAGGCTGTGCAGCTACATGCACAGCCTGCTGCCATCCTGACTTGAGAAGCATGGCTGAAGCAGACAGACAATGACAAGCAAGCTGGCAATGGCCTTGGCTTCAAGCTTGTGCTGCATACAGTAGTGGTAGTGCTGCAGGGGTGTGCTGGATTGTGACATGAGCCGCAGCCATGGGGCTTACTTTTCATCAAGCTTGAGCTGCAGCTGCGCAACTTCCTGCTCGGCCTCCTCCAGCCGCTTGCCCAGCTTCTTGCGCAGCTTCCTCTTGGAGTGCTGCTCCTCCTCTAGGAGAGCCAGCTGCTCGTTCAGCTTCCTGGCCAGCTCCGCCCTGTCACTGCTCACCTAAGCAACAGCAGAACAGGTGATAAACTTGTACATGAGATGCGACAGGTTGCAGGTTTGTTACGCTGCATTACAGCATGCAGCTGCAGAGGCACTGCACTGTGTCTGCTCTTGCCGCAAGCTGCAATCTTAGTCATGGTTGAATGATTGCACGCAAAACACACCATTGCAAGCATGATTACAAGGCCAAGCCCACAATTCTGACATGCGTCCATTCACTCTCTGTTTGCTGTTTGATTCGGTTGAAGCAGTTGCATTGTGTGGCCTACGTACCATTTCCAGGTCTGAGACAGCTTCCTTGACAGCCATCTTGGCAGCCTCGGTGTCCCGGTCGGCATTGCTCTTCACCCTTTCCTCCTGGTGCAGCAGCAGCTCCACCTTCTCACCTAGAGCAATGTACTTATCCCTGATGTCCTTGCGCTCCTGCTCTGACTCACCCAGCACACTCTCAACTTCCTGGATGACACATCAGAAGCTGTCAGAGACCCCGATGTCAAGCTGAAGCAGCCTGGCAGCTGCGCACACCTCAGATGACGGATTGCACCAGTCGCTCCTGCATTGCTTGCTGATGACACCATACCTTGTCTGTAGATCAGACAGGTGCAGTACTGCGCTCTCACATTTGAGTAGAGATGTGAAAAGGTAACAGCTATGAAGTGGCACCTTGGCAATCTCGCACTTCTTTTCACTCAGACCGAGTGGTTAGCATGAGCCAAGTGTGGAAACAGGTCAAGACATTGCGCCAACTTATAAACTTGGTCTCAAGTGCTGGGTGTAGCATTGTAGTGGCGCTGTTTGGCAGCGGTTCAGCTCATTCCATTCTAAAAACTGCAGCTTGAGAGAACCGGTGCAGTGCTGTGCAGAGATGCAACAGCAGAAGGCAAAGCTGACCTGGAAGTCCGCCATCATCTGAGCTCGCTGCTTGCGCAGGTGAGCGTTGCTGCGCTCCAGCCGCTGCAGCTTGGTTTGAGACACCTCCAGCTGGCTCCTGAAGCTGTCCACCTCCACATGGGCTGCTGCCAGCTGCTCCCTTGTGCGCCCCTGAACCCCCAACCAACATCAAACAGACAGCCATCCAAGGGTACTGCAGTCATCAGCACCAAAGAAAAGAAAAGAGAAAAGAGAACAAAATAGACTACACCTTTTGAGTCGATCATGAGCAGCCAAGGATTGTACCGGGCTGCCCAGGCATCAGAAGCAAACGTTGAAGCTGTCAAATGACGGCTTGGAAAAGTTTTCAAAAGGCAGTTTTCAGAGGACATCAAGTGGCACGGGCCCAGGTACAGGCAGGAGGGATTGTGCTATCAATAAGTGCAGTCACAAGCCCTGTTGCCGCTGGACAAATTACTGCGCCACCACTTTGATATGCCTTTGCTGCTGAAAACTACCAAAATTCCTGTGAACAAGTACAGTAGCAATGCAGGCTGTACTGCATAATGTGGGCACATAATATGCTGCACAAGTTGAGCAGCCAACAGGGGGAGGCATTGCAGTAGTGAGACTATCTGGGTCAGCACTAGGTGCACTGGCTGACTCACCCCTGCCCGGGCCCTTCATTGGTCTGTACACTTAGACAGCTGTCCATGAGCTGGAGCGCATGGACAGCTGTCTATGTCTACAAACCAATGAAGCGCCTTTACTCTGAACAGGGCTTGAGAGCCAGGCAGAGCGCCCAGTGCTGACTCAGGTGGTCCCAGTACTGCAGGCCAGCAGCACTAAGCCTCAGCCCTTCCAAATCAAGTGTGACATACCCACCGGGGTGTATTATTCCACCCCAGGTGTGACGTTCCAAGCTTGTGCACGTATGATACTGGGTCTGTTGCAAGAGTAGTGCAAGGAATGGATCACAGGGAAAAGGGCATGGTGTGTCTGAGATTGCAACCTGATCCAGGTATGCTGTTGAGGTCGCCGCCAGAGTGATGCAGGACAGTGCTTACATGGTCAGAGGAGAGGGCCAGCTCCTTCTGGCCCCAAGCAGCGTTGCGGTGGCTGGTGTCAGTCAGCTGCTTCTGTAAGCCCTTCTCCAGGCTCTGCACCTCACCTTGCTTGCGCTCTGCCAGTGCCTTGTGGAAGTCCCTGCAACAGCAGTGGACCTAGTCAAGAGCCACATCTTGTCTTTTGACTGATGGCATGGTGCATGTCCAGGATTCATCAAGGTGGTGTGGTGCGCGCTTGAGTTATTTCAGGATGGCGTAATGCGTGCTCAAGGTTGTTGGGGGGTGGGGTTGGGCTTGGCCAGCAGATATGACTGTCAATGCAGGCACCGCTTCTTTCCAGGTTCTGCATTGATTTTGCCCTGTGGACACCCTTGTTGTACAGGCCATACAATGAAGCAGCAGGCTCGATTAGCAAGCTTAATGTAGCAAGTTGAACTCAGCAACCTCAATTCAGCAAGCTGACCAGGCAGTCAGCTAGGCATACCTCAAGCTCATCTGCAGCTTGAGTGGAAAAGTTTGCTGCTACCGCAGCTTTGATTGTGCAGAGCAGTGGCACAGATGTCCATGAGTTGACGTGATGATGTTTGCTGTGCAGCACTATCCAAGACAGTACAATGGACCACAATCTGATGCATGAATGTGCAAACACGTTAAATGTGCATCAGCAATAGGTGGGTGCAGTTGCATGCACAGAGCCAGTCTTACCTTGACTGCTCTAGCTCTTCCATCTTGGCTTGCATTGACATCCGAGAGGCTGACATCTTGGCATGGGCTGAGGCCAGAGCCTTGTCCGAGTCCACCCTGGCAGCATGCGCATCAGAAGCCGCCTTTCTCTGCCTTTCCACCTCTGCCTTGAGATTGTCCACCTGTGCATACAGGTGACATAGGCTGTGTTGAGCACCCTCGCAAAGGACCCAATACAGATAGCTAAATGAATAAAGTTGACCCTAGAGGAGGACATGTGCAGAATGAATGGCTAAGCATGCACTCAGCACACCCTGGCGAGCCAACACGATGTTGCTGAGCAGCACGCTTTTGATGCCATGCTACGAAACAATCACCAGAGGGTGGCTCTAGCTGCATACACAGCATGTCTGCAGGACTGCTTGTTCTTGTATGGTGACAGAAGAGCAACGTCTGGGCTACAAGGTTATCCATTCACATCGGGACAGAAAGCAAAATCAAATGTAACTCAGAGAGCCATGGGAGACAGGACCTGTCGAGACGATGATGCCAGTGAAGTTGCTAACCTGGATTTGTAGATGAGCTCGCTCTGCTGCAACATGCCAGGCTTTGTCCTTGGTCGTATGTTGCGCTGTTTGAGTTTTGTATAGCTGCTGCTTCAAGCCGTCCAGCTGATGCTGCAGAGCGTGCAGCTCTGAGTCTTTCTGAGCAAGCTGATCTGCATGGCGGAGTGCACTGACTTGCTGGTCTGCTGCCATAACATCACTCAGCAGCTCAGTTGTGCGTGCCTGAGCGTGAGTTGCTGTGAGAGGACTGTGCTTGAGAGCTGCTAGGATCTCATCACTCTCCAAGTCTATGTTTGTGCGCAGCCTTTCAGCAAGCTGGTGCACTCTGTCCTGGTGGCTGTCAGATAGCCGGGACTCCAGGCTGGCTCTCACATCACCAGGAATGTTCGACCTGGGACTGCTGAGGGAGCTGGAGAAACCAGTGTACCTTGGGGGCGGGACCAGAGGTGCTGAGTCATGCAGGCTGGTGCTTCCGTGTGGCAAGTGACTTGCAGGGTTCCACTGCAGACACCAACAAACAGTTCAACGGCTCGGCGCTGATTGTTGATGTCTGATGGGGTTGCCCGATATTCAGAGCTTACCTGGCTGGCATAGTCGTACTGCTGTGCCATGAACCCGGAGGAACCCTACTTCAAAGGTGCCTATCTAAGTAAGTATCATTTCATCAGTCTAGCGGGGTCTTCGTTTAGGCCAGCGACGCCTTTTGTGCAGCACTACGGTCCAAAATAGGCCTTACAGCGTTTGACGAAGCGGCCGCGCGGCTTTTTGCAGTACAGACATGTCAACTTTGACCGTTTCGTGACAGTCAGAAGCTGTTGCCTGCAGGGTTTCCACCCAGACCAGTCAGTTCCCCCGGTTCCATTCTCGAGCTACGTCCAGCTCGAGCGCGTTGGGAGCTGCTGTACAACGCGCTCGCGAGCACTTGACATGAAGCTTGAGCTGGAACGGCGCTTCTTCTTCCGAAAGCAGGTATTCTAAATGACCATCTAAACGCCCTCACTGAAGGGCTTCAGACCTTCACAACCTAGTTGAATGAACTAAGTTGATTGGCCAAAGATGTAAAGTCGTCCTCCTCCTTGCTCTGAGCCTTGCTATGTTCGAATCGTTATTTGCATAGGCGAACGCAGTTTAGCTTGCCTGGGGAGACACTAATAGAACCTCGATTTGACTGCTAAGTGTGGCTCCCAGCTGCTTCCAAGCAGAATTCTCGTTTGAGCTGGCCTGTGAATCTCAGACTCTGAGCACATGTGTACACTCGCTCGTGCGAGTTGCCTATATAGCATACCAGTAGTCAGGGTGCTGAGCGGTTATCAGGCATGATCAGACATTACTGAGTTGAACTGGCAGCTTGTACACATACAGATTTGATCCTGACGAATGGGCAAACGGTCTTCATCTTCATCTGATTGTGCTGCTGCTGATGCAAGCATGGACGAAGAGCATACAGCAGCATCCCAAGAGTGCCTGTTACAACATGGGGAACATCAACATCATTCACCCCATGTAAGACAAAGATACAAGGTGCACACATGAAAAGCGCTTATGCATGTACACATCTGTGCATGTGGTGTACCGGTACCGCTTGTGGCATCAGATATATATGTATATACTGTGCAACTGCCCACTGCTGCAACCCACATGCTCCGCCAGCAGCTGTCTGAGGACCATGTGTCCATTTGTTGCATAATATTACAGCGTGATGCACAACTGCCATCTAATTTCCCATCAAGTGCTCACATTTGTTGTGATCGCTGCCGAAAATGTCCCAGTTCTTCTTGTGAGGACCTCAACAGACCAACTACAGATAATGCTATCTCTTGCAGACCAAAGTTGCTTCTTCATGTTCGCGCTTCAGCATGCCAATGGCGCAAAGTATGGCACACAGTACTATACATTTGGCCAGCCTGCATAGAAGCACAATTTCTGCAAAAGCCGGGAGGGTCCTGTTGTGCATCTGTGGCACGCAGAAGTGCAATATGACACAGCTCAGCAAGGATGACAGTTTTGATGCAAATGCAGCTGCGGGCTGGCATCTCTGACCTTGCTGTATAAACATTCAATCAAACAAATTACGGGTGTAAAGTGTTCAGCATGCAGAGTTCATATGTTCCTTTCCAAGTGACAAACGAACAACAATCCAGTCAATATGTTATCAAAGCAGGAACTGCCACTCAGGCAAATTTACCCTGTGTAAAACAACATGGTTTTGGCTGTTGACGCACTAAAGCAGAGATGTTGCAGCAGCTGTACTGAAGTTGACTCATGTTCTCCATACTGAGGTGCTGTTTGCCACCTTAAGGCCTGAGAATGGTCTTGGCTGTTGATGCATTGGAGAAGAGATGATGCAGCAGCTGCACTGAAGTTGACTCATGATCTGCATGCTAAGGTGCTGTTTGCCACCACGAGGTTGGCTAGCAATTGCTTGTAATTGCACCATGTTGGGCATATGCAACACCTGCTGCATCTGCAATGCAACCCACCTCTTCCAGTCCACCAACATACCGACTTGCCCACCCGTTAAAGGCACATGCAAATTCAGCACAGCAGGCTTCAGCTCAGGCAGCATAAGCCTCCATGGCTGCTTGCTGTCATGTCATTCTGCCTGCAAGCAAAGCTTGACCCTGTAAATGGCCAGTCCGGGTATTCATCAGCCACGCAGTCACCCGCTTGGCTTGCACGATACAGCCTTGATGGATTTGAAATCAATGCTGAGCACCACAGTAATGGCGTCTAGTTGTGCAGTCTGATTTGGGCAATAGTATGGCTGCAGAGCATGCGCATACTAGTCTCATACAATGTGTGCAGTGCCAGCCCATGTCTGCAACAACAAGCCTGCCAAAAGGTCCTAGCTTGGCATGACTGCATATGCAAGCCAGCAAGCTTGCCAGCCAACCAACTAGCTTTGCTGAAACGCATAGCTAGCGTCAAACATGCTCACTGAAAGCTTTTTTCATGCGGCTTGTCATGCAATGCTGTCATTGCAAACGGCGAGAACTACAAAATAAAGACACATTTGCATGTGCTACACATACGAAGGCATACTCTGAAATTGCAATAATTGTGATGATTATGTTCAGAAATGAACACCAGATGGACTTCTCACCATGGTCAGAAGCTGTGAGATACAATCTCATTGTATGAATCCCCAATTGCTGTTGGCATGCGGACCAAGCACAAGGCTGGCTGTCAAGGAGCAAGACCTTGTTGGGCATATGCATTAACACCTGCTGCATCTGCAAGCTTCAGCTTTCAAATCCAATCTCCACTTCACCCAAACAATGGCTTACGTCTCTGTTACAGGCTGCTGCAAAAGTAGTACAGCTTGGCCCAGGCAGCATAAGCCTCCATGGCTTGCTGTCATGCCATTTTGCCTGCAAGCAAAGCTTGATCCTGTAAAAGGGCATTCTAGACATGCATCAGCCAAGCAGACTCCTGCTTGGCTTGCATGATGCAGCCTTGATGCACTTGAAGTGAATGCTGCAGTGCCACAGCAATGGCATACAGTCGTGCACTCTGAAAGGGCAATAGAACGGCTGTGAAGCGTGCGCATACTTGTCCTGTGAAAGGTGTGCAGTTCAGGCCCATAAACTGGATCAACAACTTTGCCAAATGTAGATTGGCACGACTACATATGCATGCCAGCAGCTGCAGCAACAAAGACTGCATTTACCATCAACTGGCTCTGATGAAACAAAGAGCTGGCATCAACTATGCTCACTGGAAGCCGTTTTCACGCAGTGTGTCATGCAATGCTGTCGTTGGAAATGGTGGGAACTAGGGTGTGAAGACACATTTGCTTGTGCTATACCATATAGGGGCATACTGTGAATTGCAACAAGTCTAATGACCATGTTCAGACATGAAAATCCGATGGTCTTCTCACCTCAGTCAGAAGCTCTGAGGTATGCACCAGCTGCTTGACTCCCCAAGCTATCAGTGGCATACTATGACACAATCTATCTTGCCAGTGGCCTCTGCATTGGCATCAACAATACCTTTGGCGGTTTATGATGCCAAGCCATCTCAACCACATTGCACCTACTCTTGTGAGATATGATGTGAACTGCTGAGTTGCCAACAAACAACACTTACCGACGCTTCAGCCAATGGCATTTGCTGTGACAGTGTGCAATGTTTGCCTTGTGGACAAGGTGACAAATGAGCTTGACTGGGTGCCAAGGTGGTAGAGTGCACCACATATTTGCAGGTAGCAATGATAGCAAGAAGCGCAAACACAACATGAACACACCTCAGCTTGTGAGGGGCAAAAGCCATGTATGTGCTTCTTTGACACAAAATAGCTTTGCTTACCTGCTGTACTGCAGCAACGAAGGATGAGCAATACGGCTTGGCCTGCATCACTTGCGGTAGGCATCCAGGGAGCCTCCAGCTGCAGCTGTCAGAATGGGCTTCAGGTGGTCTGCCAGCTGCTTCACTGTGGTGGTCTCACTCGTCGTGTTGAGGGACACGTCAACCAGCCGGCCTTGCTTAGCCAGCAGGCGGGTTCTGAACACTGCCCGCCCTGTCAACCTGCAGATGGAACACACGCACTTGCAAAGGGAGTGTATATAGGCAGAAAGCCGGCAACGGTAAATAGGATTACCTGCCAGGAACATTTCTGACGTAGTCAAGGCTGGACAGTGTCAGGATGATTGACTGGGCTTTGTTGCCTTGCGACTCAATCACTGCATCTACCCAGTAGCTCTGAATGGAAACTGTGGCTCTATAGGAAAGCTGCAGCTGTTTCAGAGCACTGCACAGCTTGCCATGACTGCTGAGATGGCGCTTGGCGGGCGAAGGTCTTGGTCCCAATCTCTGCAACTTTCCTTGCAGGCTGGACCATGCTGATTGTTGTTGGGCAGCTGCAGTTGGAGGAGGCTGCAGCCAGTCCAGAGCCTGGTACAACTGGTTCAGCTCAGCAGCTGTCAGCAGTGGAGGTGTTGACATCTGACCAGGACTGACAGACCAAGCAAGCATCTGATCTAGCATCAGCATAAATTGTGGCTGGCGTAAATGCCCTATAACTGCTAGACTCCAAGCTGTGTTTGTGTGTGCTTGCTGGTCACCCTGCCGCCTGTTGGAGCTCAAGAAAAAGGATGCTAGACTGTCAGTGTCTGCTTGCTTGACAGGTACACTCAGCTCAGCACATGCCAGCAGAACGTTGCTGATGGCTTTTGGCGTCGGCTGCTGCCCTGGCAAACGGCACAGAGCCACCATCCTGCCCACCATGGACATGACAACTTCATCTGATGGAGCATGCTTCAGCTTACCCAAAGCCCACAATGACTTTGCAATGCCCTGAGTGTTTGGAAGCTCAGCAAGCTGGGGGCTTCTGAGTAGCACAGCAAAGCGCTCACAAAGGGCGTCCAGTGCTTTGATGGAAGGTGCAGCGCTTGGTATTGTGGCCAGGCTGTACAGAACTCTTGATACATATGCAGACCCTTCGTGTGTCAAGTCTGCTATAGCCAGCTGCCTTGACACAGCTTGCATCAGGTTTTCGCAACAAGGGGTCAACTGCAGCATTGAATAACCCGCCAGTACTTCAGCAAGATCCTGCGCGTTGGCCAGGTGCATGTTGGCCATGAGTTGCTGTGCTATTGCGTCCAAAGGGCCAACCACCATCCGGTTTGGGTTGATGCTGAGCTTGGACAAAGAAGAGAGGAGATTGCTGGCCTCTCGAACGCCAAGAGCTTTGCACACTGGTTGAAGCGTTCCAAGAATTCTGGCGGCAAATCTGTGCAGGTCGTCAACAGCTTGCTGATGGTTTTGGATAGCGTGGCAAGCTTCAGCTGCTGCCCAAGCCTTTGCCAGTCCTCCCAGGATGGCAGTCAAGTGGATGTGGTTCACGCATGACTCAGGTTTCTCACATATTGCGAGTATGTGAGCATAAAACTGCCTTAACGCTCTGTCAGAATGTTGACGTCTGCTGTTATACATCAACTGAGCCGTGGAGTTTTTGATGTAGTGCCCTGTCTGTCTAAGCTGTTTCAGATGAGCTTGATCCTGACCATACTACATTTGCAAACACTGTCAGGGTTGCAAAGATAGTGCAGCATTTTGCGATGAATGCGATACCCCACCCTACCTGCTGAGTGTCGGGCCCCTTTGGCAAGTTGCATTTAACATGCTCAGCAGCTGAGATGGCAGCAGGTTCATGGTGAAGTAACTGCGAGACAGGCAGCAATACATCAGGCGACTCAATATGCAGATACCTGCAGACATGCAGCCCTCACCTGTGCTGGAGTCTGCTGAGGATTGATATCGACTGCAGTAGCGGTAGCCTGTACTGTGTTGTTTCCGTCTGAAAGACCGGCCGCCCGGTTGCACAGCTGTCGTAGCCTGCACATTAGTTTGTGCCGCATCAATTTGTGGTTTTGGCACTATGGTTTGGTCATACAGTGGGGAGCTGCTCGTCACGTCTTACCCGGGGAGAGCTGCACCTGCGTGCTGTGAGACTGGCTGTCTAGCCAGGCAAGCAGCCTTGCAAGCAGTGATCAGACACAATCGTCCCATGATGAGATTGGGCTGCTAGTTTGCAGATGACTTTCACTGAGGACGTTTTGATGCACAGCGTCGACGGTGCTGTCGCACCTCAAAGCAGGTCACAACGCGGCTCCGAAACCAATGGCGTGCTGAGCATCCATGTGATATGAAACGACAGCCAATCGTCGCGGCAAGGCAAAACTGCTAGAGCGAATGTTTACAAGCGAACAGGCACCAGGACGGTCACCACAAATCAGCGTCTGCGTCTAGTTTTGAGGAGCATTAGCCGCATTAATTCAAATTTACCTTATTGACAAGTGCCGATCAACGCTGCTTTCACAATGTGCATGTCATGCTGCATGACTCATGTATATATACTTCACTGCAGCACTCTCGCCCCAGCAGTGCTGCTGAGGTGTGGTGCACAGACCAAAGGAAACTTAGAGCTGGACTATACAACAACAGTGTTCACGTTCCATCGCAACTTCACAACTTGAACAAACTAACGACTCGATGTGAACAAATCTGCTCATGTTCACACTAAGTCGGTAAACCACACGTACAAGTTGAAAAACTACTCGTTCTACTTGAACAACAATTGTACGCAAGTCTGCTGCAAGCACAGTCAGCAACGGCACAAGTCATGGGATTTTCTTTGTCCCTCTATTTCTGACTGTGGTGCATGGCCACAAAAGCTCTGGTGAGCTGCATACATAAGCATACGACCCGCTCTTCATGTCCACAGGCTACAACAGTTTTGAGCTTGTGTCCTCAAGGCTTGCGATCTGCATTCATAGTGAGCAGCGTTGAAGACTAGTTTGCAGCCTGTCAGTGGCAGCAGTGAAGGTGCAACATGCACCCACTGACTGTGACCATGACAGTCAAGAGCAGCTGATGCCAACTTTCAGCCAGTGTCAAACAAGCTGCCAGATGCACAGCTGAAGTGGCACAGCAGCAGTGCAGCAAGCCAGCCCTGCTGAGCCTGTCTAGAGTGTTACCTGCTGTCGCCTGCTAGTGCCAGCTGTATAGTACACTGCAGCATGATTGGCCAAGCGTGCAACATGCATGGGAGGCACACCAATGGCGACCAGCATAAAGGGAGCCTCCTGCTGCAGGCTGCAGGATGAGTTGTGGCTGGTCTGCCATCTGCTACAGGCTAGCCCCAAGCCTGGGTGGCATGAGCAAGAGCAGCTGACCATGCCATTGCAGGGAATTGGTGTCTGAACAGCTGACTGCTTGCCTGCCTGCAAGTCACATAATCAGGAAGACTCTGAACCTGGACACATGTCAGCCTCGGATACGCATCAGAAATGCACAAACAGCTCAGGCCAATAGCTTATACCTGTCACAACAAATCAGATTACAATGCACTGCAGCAGCAATGCAAGCTGCCCACAGACCTGAGTGCAGCATGACTGTGCAGTCACCAGTCACTACAATTGTGGGTGGTACAGCTTGACCCAGCTAGAACCAATGCACAGTGTTGCCTGCATTACCAATGCACCAATAAATACTGCCAGCTAGAAAGACAAAAGTAGCAGGCTTGCCTGCTGATTGGGAACTGCTGCCAGTATGGTGCAACTGCATTAGAATCAGTTGCAACAAGCACCATCCTGTTGCTGTTGTCGAAAGGAAGTCAAAGCCGTGCTGTCTACTGTGCCGTTTAGCTTAGATACAAGAATCAGGGACACTGCCTGGCTTACATCAAAGACGGTAGGCATCCAGGGAACCTCCTGCTGCAGCTGTCAACATGGGCTCCAGGTGGTCTGCGAGCTGCTCCACTGTGATGTTGTCATTGGTCATCCTGTGGGAAACATCGACCAGCCGGCCTTGCTTGGCCATCAAGTGGGTGCTGAACACTGCTCGCCCCGTCAACCTGCAGTGTATGCAAGCATGCTAGCAGAAGGAGCGAGAAAGTGTTGTCTTGTAGGAAGGGCGCACAGGCAAAGGCACACAATCTTAGGAACAAAGGCGCTATAAACGTTAGACAAGAATGACAGGCCAACTCTTGTGTACTGAGAAATGATTTGCAGATGCAAGAGCTGACGCACACAAGCTTGAGAAGAGTGGTGCAATCAGCAAGGGTGGTGCATGACCTGCCAGGAATGTTGGTGATGTAGTCAGGGTTGGAGAGCCTCAAGATGACTGGCTGAGCTTTGCTGTCTTGTGACTGAAGCATTGCAGGAATCCAATAGCTCTGAAAGACAAACACGGCCTGGAATGAAAGCTGCAGCTCTTTCAGAGCTGCGCACAGCTTACAAATACCAAAAGAGGATGGTTTGTCAGGCACAGGTCTGGGTCCCAGTCTGTGCAACTTCCCTTGCAGGCTGGACCATGCTGACTGTTGTTGGGCAGGTGCACTTGGATGAGGCTGCAGCCAGTCCAGAGCTTGGTACAGCTGGGTCAGGGCAACAGCTGTCAGCAGTGGAGGTGTTGGTATCTGACCAAGACTGCCAGAAAAAGCAGACCACTGATCTAGCATCAACGCAAGCTGTGTCTGGCGCAAATGCCCTGTGACTGCTAGACTCCAGGCTGTGTTTGCATACGCTTGCCAGATACCTTGCCGCCTGGTGGAGCTCAGCAACAAGGATGTCAGACTGTCAGTGTCTGCTTGCTTGACAGGCACAGTCAGCTCAGCACAAGCAAGCAGAACATTGCTGATATCTTGCGGCGTTGGCTGCTGCCCAGGCACATCGCACAGAGCCACGGTCCTGCCCACCATGGACAAGGCCAGTTCATCCGATGGAGCATGCTTCAGCTTACTCAGGGCCCATATTGTATTTGCAATGCTCTGAGCATCGGGCAGCTCAGCAGCTTGACGGCTCTTGAGCAGTACACCAAAGTGTTGGCACAAAGCATCCAACACGTCAGTGGCGGGTGCGGCAGCTGGCAATGTGGCAAGGCTGTGTAATGTGTTTGCCACGGTTTGAGGATCAAACTTGGACAAGTCTGCTGTTGCCAACCGATTCAGGATTGCCTTGACCAGTCCCCCCTGGCAGGGTCTCAGCTGAAGCTTGGCACATGCCACCAATACATTTGCAAAATGCTGCCCAATGGCAGCATCCATGTCAACCATGAACTGTCGTGCCAAGCTGTCTGTCATGCCTGGCACCAGAGCATCTGGATTCAGCCCCAGCTTGGCTGATGACCACAAGATGTTGGCCGTCTGCCGTGCCTCTGCATCTGGCAGCAGGGTCTGCAACCTCTGAAAAATACCGGTGAGGAATGCATGCATCTGATGATGAGCATGCTCTCGCTTTTGCTGAGTTAAGCGAGCCCGTGCCAGTGTCCAAGCTTTACCTGTGGCTCCAATGATTGCATTGAGGTGTGAAGGGCCAATGAAGGCGCCAGGTCGGGAGCACAGAGAAGACATGTGTCCATAGAAGCTCTGCAGGGCCAGCACTGGCTGTGGACCTCTGACAGATTGTAACAGCTGATTTTTGTGGACTTTGATGTACTCTCCTGTCTGTCTGACTTGACCCCAACTTGATCTGCGCTGATTCTGCATGCACGACATGGCCTTTTCAGTCTGTGTGCGATTATACAATGATTCATGAGCTGACAAATGCACGGCTTGTCCACCTGGTGTCCAGTGTAGCGAGGGTGGTGGTTGCTCCTGGAGCCTTTTGGGTCCTGCCGTCCTCCTAGAATTGCTTGCTGCCTGCATGTCCAGAACATTGGCAGATTATATAAATATAGTCATTGCCTTGCTTGTGTCTTCATAACAAGGCAGTGTGGATTACTGCGCTTGTTATGGTGCAGCTGCATCTACAGCATATGCCATACCTGCTGTGAAGTAGGCTGTGAGCTGGCTTGCATCTCAGAAGGCTTCTGTTGTTCACCTTGTTGTCCTTGGCATGTGAAACCTACAACCCTGATCAATGGCTGCCGCAGCCTGCAGACATACTCAATACTGACAAAAATGTTTCACGGTGTCTGGTGCAAAAGGCAGGCTCAAACTCACAGCACCGCTTCAGGACAACGAACGCTCTTACCTCCTGCTGTCTGTACGGGCGAAAGGGTGGTGCCTACTCAGAAGGCAACTGAAGAGGCAGCTCTTGCAAGGACCGATCACAGTCAGTCTAGACATCGGCACTGTCCGTTTGCTGGTCGGTCTGTCTGTTTGCTTGAAGTAGTAGACCGTCGAAGGATCTGCCTGACCAGGCGATGATAGCAGTACAGATGTGGATGTTGCTGGTCTCAGACCGCTGCTGAACGCTAACATGAACAAGCCTCAAGGGGACAAAAATGAATCACTGGCTCCGAGACCATTACATGCTGCTGGCCTCGAGTTAAAGATATCATGACCAAGACAGTTCACTTGCGTTTAAACGTTGTCATCCATTAACTGTGCAGCTCTAGATAATCTCGCAATACCCAAGGTCGTCACTGCAAAGTCCAGCTCAATACACGCTGCAAAGCAACATCCACCCTGATTGTGCTGCTGCTGATGCAAGCATGGACGAAGAGCATACAGCAGCATCCCAAGAGTGCCCCTTACAACATGGGGAACATCAAGTACCATTCATACCCATGCAAGACAAAGATATAAGGTGCACACATACAAAGTGCTTATGCATGTACACATTAAATTAAGCAAATTTTGTGCATGTGGTGAACTGGTACCACTTGTGGCATCATATATATATGTATATACTGTTTAACTGTCCACTGCTGCAACACATGCTCCGCCACCAGCTGTCTGAGGACCCTGTGTCCATTTGTTGCATACTGTCACAGTGTGGTGCACAACTGCCGTCTCAATTTCCATCAAGTGCTCACATTTGTTGAAACAACTGCCAAAAAGTGTCCCATTTCTCCTTGTGAGGCTCTCCACAGACCAACTACAGACATTGCTATCTCTTGGAGACCAATGTTGTGTCTTCATGTTCTCAGTTCAGCATGTCAATGGCGTAAAGTATGGCATACAGTACCATATGTTTGGCCAGCCTGCATAGAAGCACAATCTCAGCAAACTTTGTGTCAATGTTAGCTTGCCTGCTGCACCAAATATCACAGTCAAGATTGTTGCGAGAGCCAGGAGTGTCTTTTCCTTTGTCTATATGGCATGCAGAAGCGAAATATGACACAGCTCAACAAGGGTGACAGCTTGATGCAAATGCAAGCTGGCGTCTCTGACCTCGCTGTATGAAAATAAAATCAAACACAACATTAATACAGTTTTAACGTGCTCAGCATGCAAAGTTCATGAGTTCCTGTGCAAAAATTCATGTGTTCCTGTGTGAGTAGCAAACAAACGACAATCAAGTCGATATAATATCAAGGCGGGAAGCGTCACTCAGGCAAGTTTACCCTGTGGAAGACAACATGGTCTATGCTATTGATGCACTGGACAGGAGATGTTGCAGCAACTACACTGAAGATTGCTCATACTCTGCATGCTGAATTGCTGTCTGCCACCATTAGCTTAGCTGTCCATTGCTTGTAGTCGCACCATGTACGGCATGTGCAGCTACACCTGCTCCTCCAGCTTGCAACCCACCACTTCCAGTCCACTCACATAATGACTTGCCCCCAAAGGCATATGCAAATTCTGTACACCAGGCTTCAACTCAGGCAGCACAAGACTCCATAGCTGCTTGCTGTCATGCCACTTTGCCTACATGCAAAGCTTGATCCTAAATGGGCGTTCCAGGTATTCAGCAGCCAAGCAGACGCCCGTTTGGCTTGCATGATGCAGCCTTGATGGAATTGAAATGAATTCTGAACTGCCACAGCTATGGCATGCAGTTGTGTAGTCTGATTTGGGCAATAGTATGGCTGCAGAGCATGCACATACTAATCTCATACAAGGTGTGCATTTCGAGCCCAGGTCTGCAACAACAAGCCTGCCAAATGGTCCTAGCTTGGCACAACTGCATGCCAGCAGCTTCAGCAACAAAGACAGTACTCAAAACCGGATGGCTTTGCTGAAACGCAGAGCTGGCGCCAACCATGCCAACCACTTCCCATGCAGCATGCAATGCAATGCCGTCATTGCAAATGGTGAGAACAAAGAGTTGTTTGCTTGTGCTGTACTGTACAGGGGCATACTCTGAAGTTGCAATAATTGTGATTCCCATGCTCAGACACGAACACCAGATGGACTTCTCTGCTCAGGAGCTCTGAGATATGCACCGATTGCCCCAATGTACAAGAAGCGTGATATGATACAGCATGTCTTGCTACCCTGCTTGCCAGTGGCCTCTGCATTAGCATCAGCAAAACCTTTGGAGTTTCTTGATGCCAAGCCATATAGATCACGTTTTGTATTAGCTTGTACATGTGGATTAGTGAGTCGCCAACAAACAATACTTGATGCAGTCTCATTCAACAGCGCTTGCTGTCACACTTTGCATTGTTTGCTCAGTGAACAGGGTGACAACTGAGCTTGACTGGGTGCCAAGGCGGCAGGGTTTACCACATGTCTGCTAGCAGTGATGGCAATAGTTGCAGCACGACATGAACACACCCCAGCTTGCAAGGGGCAAAAGCCATGTTTGTGCCTCTTTTGAATGAAAGGGCTTCACTCACCTGCTGTACTGCAGCAACAGAGAATGAGCAACACTGCTTGGCCTGCATTAATTGCGGTAGGCATCCAGGGAGCCTCCTGCCGCGACTGTCAAAATGGGCTTCAAGTAATTTGCCAGCTGTTCCACTGTGACATTGTCATTGACCATCTCTTGCGGAACATCCACCAGCCGGCCTTGCTTGGCAAGCATGTGGCTACTGAACACAGCACGCCCTGTCAGCCTGCAACATATGCATATGTTCACTCAGAAGGAATGTGTTTGATGTCTTGCAGGCAAGCTTTACAGACAAAGGCAGAGGCAAAGGCTGTATATTTCTTGGCTTGAGTAGTGGTTTGGGGACAACGGCCCTGAGAGCAACAGGCCATGACAAACAAGGAAGTGCAAGAGCTGACAGGAAGCACCTTGAGAAGAGTGCTGTAGTCAACAAAGTGTGTGTATTACCTGCCAGGAATGTTTCTTATGTGATCAGAGGTAAACAGTCTTAACATGATTGCCTCCGCTTGGTTGTCTTGCGTTTCAAGCACTGCATCTATCCAGTAGCAGCTCTGTATTGAGACTTTAGCCTTGAAGGGAAGCTGTAGCTGATCCAAAGCTGCCCACAGCTTACTTGCATTGCGATTGATGTTGGATCTGTTAGGCGCAGGTCTGCGTCCGAGTCTGTGCAACTTCCCTTGCAGACTGGACCATGCTTTTTGCTGCTGCACAAGCTCACTTGGAGCAGGCTGCAGCCAATCCAGAGCCTGGTACAGCTGGCGCAGCTGAGGAATCTTCAGCGGCAAAACATTTGACATCTCACCATGAGCAGCGGACAGAGCAATCAACAGCTCTAGCAACAATGAAAACTGATCCTGGTGCAGATGCCCCATGATTGCTAGACTCCAAGCTGTGTTTGCACATTCTTGCTTGCAATCTTGCTGCTTGTCTAAGCTCAGGACAAAGTCTGCCAGAAATGCACTATCTGCCTGCTTGACAGTCAACCTCAGCTGAGCACATGCAAGCAACACATTGCTGATGGCTTGCGGTGTTGGCTGCTGCCCAGGCACGCGGCACAGAGCCACCGTTCTGTCCACCATGGACATGGCCAGCTCATCTGAAGGAGCATGCTTCAGCTTACTCAGAGCCCACATTGTGTTTGCGATGTTCTGAGCAACTGGAAGCTCAGCAGCTTGGCTGCTATTGAGCAATACATCAAAGCGCTGGCACAAAGCATTCGGCACCTCTACAGAAGGTGCAGCAGCTGGTATCGTGGCAAGGCTGTGTAGTGTGTTTGCCACGTGTTGAGGCTCAAAGTTTGACAAGTCTGTTGTTGCCAATTGATTTAAAGTTGCCTTGAATAGCTCTCCTTGGCATGGGCTTATATGCAGTTTGGCACATGCCACCAGCACATTGGCATACTCCTGCCCAATTGCAGCATCCATGTCAGCCATGAACTCTTGCGCCAAGCTGTCTGTCATGCCTGGCACCAGGGCACTTGGGTTCAGCCCCAGCTTGGCTGATGACCATAAGAGGTTGGCAGCCTCCCTGGCTCCAACATCTGGCAGCAGGGGCTGCAACCTTTGCAACGTTTCGGTCAGGAACGCATGTATCTCATGGCGAGCTTGCTGCTGCTGCTTCTGCTGACCTAAGCTAGCCCGTGCCGGTGTCCAAGCCTTGGCTGTGGCTCCAATGATTGCATTCAGGTGTGAAGGGTCAATGAAGACGCCAGGTGTAGAGCACAGAGAAGACATGTCTTCATAGAAGTTCTGCAGGGCCAGATCTGGCTGTGGACCTCTGACAAACTCCAACAGCTGATTTTTGTAGACTTTGATGTACTCTCCTGTTTCTCTGATTTGATCCTGATTTGGCCTGCGCTGATTCTGCATGCATGACACAGTATTTGCCAGTCTGTGTGTGATGATACAGTGATTTATGAGCTGACAAATGCTCAGCTTGTCTACGTGGTGTCCAGTGTAGCGAGGTGGTGGTTGCTCCTGGAGCCTTTTGGGTCCTGCTGTCCTCCTAGAATTGCTAGCTGCCTGCATGTCCAGAACGTTGCTTTGCTTATGTCTACATAACAAGGCAGTGTGAACTACTGCGCTGGTCAGGGTGCGGCTGCACCTACAGCATATGCCATACCTGCTGTGAAGTAGGCCGTGAGCTGGTTTGCATCTGAGAAGGCTTCAGTTGTTCGCCTTGTTCTCCTTGGCATTTCAGATCTGCAGCCCTGAGTCGTGGCTGCCGCAGCCTGAGAACATACTCAATACTGAAAAAGAATTGACTCACGGTGTTCGGTGCAAAGGGCAGGCTCGAGACCACAACCCCGCATTCACGACAATGACCGCTCTTACCGCCTGCTGTCTGAACGAGTGAAAGGGTGGTGTCTGCCCAGAAGGCAACTGAAGAGGCAGCTCTTGCAACGACCGATCACAGTCAGTCTAGACATCGGCACTGTCCGTTTGCTGGTCTGTCCGTCCGTTTGCTTGGAGTAGTGGACTGTCGATCGATCTGCCTGACCAGGCGATGCTAACACAGATGTAGTATTTGCTGGTCTCAGACCGCTGCTGAACGAACTTGTCAGCTGGGGACAAAAGAAATGACTGGCTCCGAGACCATAAATGCTGCGGGCCTCAAGTTCAGTTTCCGCACCCGAGGTTCATTTCAATATAACGGAGGCTCTGCACTGAAGCTACTCGAACTCTGGCACTGTGAGTAAGGCAACTCATCGGCAACATCTGCCTCAACGGAGGTGCAGGTGTGCATTGAGACGGAATTATGACCAAGACAGCTCATTTGCATTTAAAGGTTGCCATTCATTGATTGTGCAGCTCTAGAACATTTCGCAACACCCAAGGTTGCCACTGCAAAGCTGACCTTAATACAGTTGCAAAGCACCATCCACCCTGATTGTGCTGCTGCTGATGCAAGCATGGACGAAGAGCACACAGCAGCATCCCAAAAGTGCCTTTTACAACAGGGGGAACACCAAATACCATTCAACCCCATGTAAGGCAAAGATACAAGGTGCACACATGAAAACCGCTTATGTACGTACACATTTGTGCATGTGGTGTACGATACCATAAAGCCTTTGGCATCATACTGTGCAATTGTCCACTGTTGCAACCCACATGCTCCGCCATTGGCTGTCTGAGGACCATGTGTCCATTTGTTGCATACTGTCACAGTGTCATACACAGCTGGCATGTAAATTTGCATCAAGTGCTCACATTTGCCAAAAAAATCCCCAGTTCTTCTTGTACGGTCCTCCACAGACCAACTACAGACAATGCTATCTCTTGCACACCAAAGTTGCGTCGTCATATTCTCGGTTCTACATGCCAATGGCGTTAGTATGGCATACAGTCCCTTCTGTTTGGCCAGCCTGCATAGAAGCACAATGCCAATGCAACACCATACTCTGTGTCAATGTCAGCTCGCCTGCTTCAGCAAGTATCATAGTCAAGATTGTTGCGACAGCTGGGCGTTTGTGGCATGACATAGCTCAACAAGGATGACAGCTTGTTGCAAATGCAGCGGCAAGCTGGCATCTCTGACCTCACTGTGTAAACACACAATCAACCCATATACGGTTGTAAAGTGTTTTGCATGCAGAGTACATGTTGCTCTTTCCAAGTAGCAAATGAATGGCAAGCAAGTCGACATATTATCAAAGCGGCAAGTGCCACTCAAACAAGTTTACCCCGTGAAAACCAACATGCTCTTGGCTGTTGACGCACTGGAGAAGAGATGTTGCAGCTGTTGCACTAAAGTTGAGTCATGCTCTGCATGCTGAGGTGCGGTTTGCCACCATAAGCTTGGCTATTAATTGCTTGTAGTTGCACCTTGCTGCGCATGTGCAACTACACATGCTGCATCTGCAAGCTCCAGCTTGCAACCCACCACTTCCAGTCCACTCACATAACGACTTGTCCACCTGTCAAAGGCATATGTACAGCAGGCTTCACCTCAGGAAGCGTCAGCCCCCATGGCTGCTTGCAGTCATGCCATTTTGCCTGCTGTCATGCCATTTTACCTGCTGTCATGCCATTTTGCCTGCTGTCATGCCGTTTTGCCTGCAAGCAAAGTTTGATCCTTCAAACGGGCATTCAAGGTTAATCAGCAGCCAAGCAGACGCCCGCGCTTGCAGGATGCAGCCTTGATGGACTTGAACTGAATTATGAACTGCCACAGCTATGGCGTGCAGTTGTGCAGTCTGATTTGGGCAATAGTATGGCTGCAGAGCATGCGCATACTAATCTCATACAATATATGCAATTCGAGCCCAGGTCTGCAACAACAAGCCTGCCAAATGGTCCTAGCTTGGCATGACTGCATGCCAGCAGCTGCAGTAACAAAGCATGTTTTCACAACCGACTGGTTATGCTGAAACGAATAGCCTGCGTCAACCATGCTCACTGGAAGCCTTTTTCATGCAGCATGTCATGCAATGCTGTCATTGCAAATGGTGAGAAATAGAGAATGAAGACACATTTGCTTGTGCTATACCATACAAGGGCACACTTTGAAATTGCAATAACTGTGATGATTCTGTTCACACATGAACACCAGATGGACTGCTCACCATGGTCACAAGCTCTGAGATACGCTCTAATTGCTTGAATCCCCAACTTTCAAGAAGGGTGCTATGATACAGCATGTCCTGCTGTCCTGCTTGCCTCTGGTGGCCTCTGCATTAGCATCAGCAAAACCTTTGGCACTTCTTAATGCCAAGCCATTGAAATTACGCCGTGTACCAGTTATCACATGTGGATTGCTGAGTTGTGAACAAAAAATACTTGATGCAGCTTCAGTCAATAGCACTTGCTGTGACAATGTGCAATGTTTGCTTTGTCAAAAAGATAACAGGTGACTTGGCTTGCCTTGGCTTGACTTGGCTTAACTTTGTGCCAAGGTGGTAGGGTGTACCACATGTTTGCAGGTAGCAGTGACGGCAATAGTTGCAGCACGATGTGAACACATCTCAGCTTGCAAAGGGCAGAAGGCATGCGTGTGTTCACAGCGTGAAGGAGCTTCACTTACCAGCCATACTGCAGAGGATGAGCATCACCGGTTGGCCTGCATCGTTTGCGGTAGGCATCCAGGGAGCCTCCTGCTGCTGCTGTCAGAATGGGCCTCAAGTAGTCTGCCAACTGTTCCACTGTAACGGCATTGTTGGCCATCTGATGCGGAACATCGACCAGCCGGCCTTGCTGAGCCAACAGGTGGGCTCTGAACACTGCACGCCCTGTCAACCTGCATTTTGAACATATATGCTTGCAATGGAAGTATAGGTAGGCAGAAAGTGAGCAAAGAAAGGCAAAGCAAAGGCCAAGGCAAAGGCAACACAGTCTGTGAGTCAAGCTACAATGGCCCTCAATGTAGCACAAGGAGTGAAAGCACGCCAACTGCTGTGGCATTGACTCACATGCATGCATATGTACGAGCTGTCACTAAAATCTCAGGAGAATGGTGCAACCAGAAAACTGCATTACCTGCCCAGACTGTTTCTGATATAGTCGGGACTGGACAATGTCAAGATGATTGGCTGAGCTTTGTTGCCTTGAGACTCAAGCACTGCGTCAGCCCAATAGCTTTGGATGGACATTCTGGCCCTGAAGGTAAGCTCCAGCTGTTTCAGAGCGCTGCACAGCTTGCCATTGCCTTTGAGATAGCGCTTGGTAGGCGCAGGTCTGGATCCTAATCTGAGCAGCTTCCCTTGCAGGCTGGACCAGGCCTCATGCTGAAGTGCAGGTGCACTTGAAGGGGGCTGCAGCCAGTTCAAGGCCTGGTACAGCTGGCCCAGCCCAGTATCCTTCAGCGGTGAAGGCATTGATGTGCTGGCTTGTCTGGGTGATGGCACAGACAGCTGATTAACTACTTTGTCAAGCAGTTGATTGTTCAGACATCCTAAGACAGCGAGACTCCACGCTGTGTTTGTATAATGTTGCTCATCAACCTGATGCGGGGTTGTGCTCAAGAGCAACCGCACTAGGCTGTCAATGTCGGCTTGCTTGACAGAAGTCCTCAGCTCAGCACAAGCAAGCAGAACATTGCTGATGTCTTGTGGCAAAGGCTGCTGCTTTGGTGTGTGGCATAGGGCTGCCATCTTGCCTATCATGGACATGGCCAGCTCATCTGATGGTGCATACTTCAGCTTACTCAGCGCCCACATTGTGATAGCAATGCCTTGAGCAGACAGAAGCTCATTAAGTTGATGGCCGTTGAGCAGCACTTTGAAGCGCTCACAAAGGGCATCCAGCGCTTTGATGGAAGGTGCAGCACTTGGGATTGTGGCCAGGCTGTAAGCCAGCTTTGCCATGTGGAAAGGCCCCACGACTGACAAATCTGCTACAGCCAGCTGCGTTGACACAGCTCGCATCAGGTCATTACAACAAGGGATCAGCTGCAGCATGGAGTAAGCCGCCACGACATGAGCAAGGTCCCGCCCGTTGGCTGAGTACATGTTGGCCATAAGCTGCTGTGCTATTGCGTCCACTGAGCCAGGTACCAGGAGGCCTGGGTCAATCCTGAGCCTGGACAAAGCAGAGAGGAGATTGCTGGCCTCTCTAGCGCTGAGAGCTTTGCACACTGGCTGAAGCGCCTCAAGCATTTTTGCGGTGAATCTGTGCAGGTCATCAGCAGCTCGTTGATGATTTTGGATAGCACGGCAGACTTCAGCTGTTGCCCAGGCCTTGGCCAATCCTCCTACGATGGAAGTCAAGTGGATGTGGTTCACACATGATTCAGTTCTGGCACACATTGCCAATGTGTCAGCATAGAACCGCCTCAACGCTTCGTCAGATTGATGACCTCTGCTGTTGTACAATAACCGAGCCGCCTGGTCTTTGATCCAGTGCCCTGTCCGCTTAAGCTGTTGCAGATGGGCTTCATCCTGACCATGCTGCACGTGCAAATCCAGTCAGAATGCCAATTATAATGCTGCACCTTCAATGTACGTGACACCCCACCCTACCTTTTGAGTGTCAGACCACTTCGGCAGGTCACGTTGCACATGGCCAACAGTTGAGGTGGCAGCAGGTTGGTGGCGAAGCAACTGCGTGACAGGCAGCAGTATATCAGGCGGCTCAGTATGTACAGACCGGCAGACGTGCAACCCTCACCTGTTCTGAGCTCTGCTGAGGAGTGGTTTCGACTGCAGGAGCGACGGCGTGTGATACGATTTTGTCTTCGTCTGAAAGATCGGCAGCCTGGTTGCAGAGCTGTCGAAGCCTGCAAGTCGATTTCTGCCTCATCAGTCAGTGCTGGTCAGACTATGGTGCGGGGATTGAGTGGAGCTAATCATCGCATCAAATGCAGGACTCTTACCCCATCAGAGCTGCACCTGCGTGCTGTGAGACGGGCTTTCTAGCCAGGCAAGCCGCCTTGCAAGCAGTAATTAGACATAGTCGCGCCATCATGAACTTCAGCTCTTAGTGCGCAGATGACCTTCACTGCTTAGGTAGGGCTACACAGCGCGACAAGTTGCTGTAGCCTACGCAGAGGTGCTGTCGATACAATCTTAAGCGGCTCCGAAACCAGTGCCTTGCTGTGACATGACACTTACAATGATAACGAACCGTCGCGGAAAGATGCAATAAATTTGCTAGAGTGAAGGCTTAACATGCAGGCACCAGGAGGCGGTCATCAGAATGAGCGTCTCTGCCCAGTTGTTGAGGAGCACCAGCTGCGTTGCCTAAGTGTACCTTATTGACGGAATTCTGAATTATTCCAGGGCGCTTGATCAAGCAAAGCCTCATGCATGCTCATGCAAGATTGATCATGGCTATTAGAAATGAGGCTGACACGGCCAAATTGCTGCACATGCCAGAAAAGGCTTCGGGAAGCAACAAAGCGGAGCATCATTTGTCTGTGTGAATCTCAAGCAAAGATTCATCACGATTCACATGTGCTCAGTGGCAGAATCGCAGGCATCCAAAAGCTGTTTTTGTTCTCTAGTAGACATCACAGAGGATATGAGGAGAAGAGCACCTTGATTCTTTGTTGATGAGGCAAGTATGGGACTGGCAGAGCCCACTTGACTGCTGTCTAGACTGCGTTGTTAGCTTCTGTAAATTGACCACGCTGGACATGCTGCTGCTGCTGCCTGTTATGGCTTCAGTATGCTTTCGGATTGGTTGCCCCTCAGCACTTGCTGTCTCTACAGCCTGAGCAATAGCAGCAGTCAGTTTTGCACAAGACAGAGCTGCTGTTGCACCTGAGCATCTGTTGCCTGTGCAGCCTGAGCAATAGCAGCAGTCAGCTGCGCACAAGACAAACCTGATGTTGCATAATAACTCACACAGACAGAACATATTATTTGTGAGTCATTGTCTACAGATTTCTGAGCCAGCTGCATGTTTCCAGTGCATGTGTGCTGCAAGTGTTACAGCAGATTCAAGGTTGGGAAACCAGCATGTGACTCTGGGAGTGTCATCTGAACACTGCCAGTCACTGTGCATGCACCAACAGCAGATCATGCTGGAACTGCTTTTTGTCTGTGTCACAGCCTCCCAATGTTATAATGGCAAGCGGAAGTCTAGGCAGCATTGAGCAAGACAACATCCACACAGCCGGCAGCACTATTGGCAGACCTTAGGCTAGGGATGAGCTTGTGTCCTTTTACCTTGACGCAGATGGTGCATGCGCACGACAAATAGCAAAACAATTCATGTTCTGCTTGCCTACCTGCGTGTCGCTGCTGTGAATTGCAATGCATGGCATATGTCAGTCGCAGTTGGCTTCCAGGGAGCCTCCTGCCGCAGCTGTCAGGATGGGCTGCAAATAAGCTGCCAGCTGCTCCACTGATTGGCCTGCATCAATGGCGGTAAGCATCCAGAGAGCCTCCTGCTGCAGCTGTCAGGACAGGCTCCAGGCAGGACACCACCTCCTCCACAGTAGCCTCAGGCTTGAGTCGGTCCACCAGAACCAGCTTGCCGTGTCGGCCAAGCAGCTCTTGCCTAAAAAGCTCCCTGCCTACTGGCCTGCAGGATGTCAGATATTTTGGTAGTCTGCAGCATTTGCGCATACGCTGAAAGACTCATTTGCAAGATGCATGTGAACAAGCAGCAATGAATCGGGTCTCAAGCAAGTTAAGACAACACTACAGCTACACACAACAAAGACAAGTTGCTCTAGAGGCAGACAAAAGCAGCGGTACATGTCTCAGAGGAGGGGTGAAAGGAGCCAGTGGTACCTAACAGGCTTGTGTCTGATGAACTGGTATGCCTTGAAGCCCAAAACAATTGACAAGCCACTGTGGCTTGGCTCCAGAATTGCAGCGACCCAATAGATGCTGATGACTATTTGAGCTGTGAAGCACAAGCGCAACTGCGTCAGAGCTGCACAGACCAACTCTGCCTCTACATATGGGGCCGAGGAGGGAACTGGTCTTGGTCCCAATTTCCCAATCTTGGCTTTCAGCGTACCCACGCATCAACTAGCTGTGCGTCTGCGCTTGTGACAGGCTGCAGCCAGTCTAGAGCCTGATACAACTGGTACAAAGCAATGTCGTCCAACAATGACGGCATCAACATCTCAGATGAGATCTGATCTATCATTTTGTCAAGTGTTTGATTGTGCAGACATCCTAACATAGCTAGACTCCTTGCTGTGCATGGATTGACTTGCTGGGCAACCCGATGCCGATTTGAGTTCAAAAGCATGGATACTAGGCTATCAGCGTCTATCTGCTTGACAAGCACATTCAGCTCAGCACATGCAAACAGAAAACTGCTGACAAGTTGTGGTGCAGGCTGCTGCTCTGATGTGTGGCACAGAGAAACCATCCTACCCACCATGGACATTGCCAGCTCATTTGCCGGTGCAAATCTCAGTTTGTTTAACGCCGAGATCGTTGTTGCAATGCTCTGAGCATTCGGCAGCTCATCAGCTTGGCAGCTTTTGAGCAGCACACCAAAGCGCTTGCATAAAGAGTCTATCAACTGGATGGGAGATGTAGCAGCTGTGGTCATGGCCATGCTGTGTAGTCTGTTTGCCACCTGCTGACTGCCTAAGCTTGATGAGTCTGCAACAGCCATCCGCGCCAAGATTGCTTTGCGCAGTGCCCCTTCACAAGGGCTCAACTGAAGCTTAGCACATGCTGCTAGCACTTTAGCCAAGTCCTGCCCAGTTGCAGCATCCATGTCAGCCATGAACTGCTGCCCCAAGCTGCTGTCATGCCTGGCACTAGGGCATCTGGGTTCAGCCCCAGCTTGACTGATGACCTAAGGAGGCTAGCAACCACTGGTGCTCTGACAGCTGGCAGCAGGGGCTGCAGCCTCTCCAGCATCCTTTCAATGAAATCACGCAATGTCTGCTCAGCTTGCTGCTCACCGGCGAGGCCACTTTGCCTTGCTCCAGCTGCTATCCAGACTTTTGTTGTACCGTGGACAATGGCACTGATGTGTATAGAGTTCAGTTGCTTCTCAGAGCAGCAACACATCTGATCCATGGAGCCATAGTATGCTTCCATGATCTTGTCAGGACTGGAGTGCCTGACAGACTGAGCAGCCAGCTGCCATTGTTCTTTGATGTAATGACTCATGTACTTTGCTGACGTGAAGCGGACAGCTTCTGTTGCCTGCATGCCGAGACCGGTGAGGGCCTACCAGTCTCCGTTGATTCAAGGTATACGGCAGAACAATGACACCTCTCATTCTGCATTACAGCCTGACCTACCTGTTGGCTGTCGGACCAGTTTGGCATCATGCTGGGCTGCTTATGCTTGACTGCTGGACTGATTGCAGCAGCGTCTCCAGATACCTGCATAATGGCAGGCAAGGTCTCATGCTGCTTCCCATGCAGATTATCACACATTGCAGCAAGCGTGCAGTTCTCACAGTTCTTGAGGTCTGCTGGGGACTGCGCTCAAGATCAGTGGTCTGTGAGTCAAGTGCACAGCTGCTGTAGCCTGCAGCACATTTACAAAACACGCTCTTGTCATGCAATTCGTCGGACTAAGGTTCGCGAAACGCCGAGTTATTGTCAGTTGCAAGTTGTGCAGGACGCTGACCCCTTGAGAGTTGAACCTGCGCACGCGTGCTGAGAGACGAACTTTCCACGCAGGCAAGCTGTGACCCGATGTAGACGTGACATCATGCGATTCAACTGCTTATGCACGTAACGAATACTGCCCCTTGAAATGCGACAAAGCGTCACGTTGACAACCCCCAAAACATCAAAAGAAAAAAAGCATAAGCGGCTCCGGAACCAGTTTCTTATCTGTATCGATGAGTGTTCAGATCAACAAACTTGAATGCCGAGGCAGAGGCAAGTCTACAGGCTTCAGACGCAAGGCGCCGCACAATGCTTCCTTCAACTTGTTTGTGTGACAGACTTGCACCAGCTGCATCTGAGGTGATCTGCAACGACCAAATTCAGCATGTGCCCTGCATAGTGAACACCGTCTTTGCAGTACTTACAACCATCACCGGCTCCATGGTTAGCAAGGTTGTCGGAATGGACCACCCAGTGTTTCACAGCTGGACCGAACAATTAACTGTCCGAGCACACAACAGGATGGTTTGTGGATGTAATATGAGAGTTGTTTATAATCACAGCAACTCCTTGGTGCACCTTTTGCATGCAAATGTCAACAGCCACTCAACTGATGTCAGCAGACATGTCCAGACTCTCACTCATGTGCATCAAACAAAGCTAACAACTCCCAAGCCGTTTTCTTTGTTACACTACTTGACGGTTGACTGGATCTGTACTAAGGCGCGGCCATGGACATTTTGGTGACTCACAGCTTGGAGCCATGCATGTCAGCAAGTAAGCACGCAGCTGTCTTTTCTGACACCCATCCTAGTGCTGTCATGGTGATCCTCAGCTTGCATCTTATAGGCTCATGTCGTCTGGTGACCTGCATTATAGTGAGCAGGTATGGGGTCTACAACCCCAACACAGCCCCAATACAGGTAAGCACGCATTGCTTTGCAAAATTACCAGTCCTGCCTGCAGCCACTTCCATTTGGCCTCTTTACCTCGCATTTCAAAAGCAAGTTAGCAAGCAAGTTAGGTCGTGGCAAGGGGGGAACTGCAGGCAAGAAGCAAGTCAGCAGGTCTAGCAAGGCAGGCCTGCAGATTTCAGTGGGCTGAATTGCCCAGTATCCGAAGAAGGGCAAGTTTGCCACTCACATTGGAGCCGGGAACCCCAGTTTACCTGGTGAGTAGCTAATTGTACTGCATAGCTGCACCACATCCCTTGTCACTGATTTCTGTCATAGCACCTCCTTGGAAATTTGCTGAATGTAATGATGTGCTGACTTGTTCGCCACCTCAGCATGAATGACACAGTTGGATTGTTTGCTGCAGGCAGCAGTGTTAGAGTACCTTGCAGCTGAGGTCCTTGAGCTGGCAGGCAATGCAGCCTGAGACAGCAAGAAAAGTCGCATTGTACCCCATCACATTCAACTGGCAGTTCGCATTGACGAGGAGCATCCAGGCATTTTACCAAGCTCTGCAAGTCAGTGTATTCTTGGGAAAGTGTATCTGAGATCCAATCTATCAAGGAATGACGAGGAGCTGAGCAGGCTGCTTGGTGGTGTCACAATTGCTGCTGGTGGTGTGCTGCCCAACACCCACAGTGTCTTGCTGCCAAAGAAGACTGGCAAGAAGGCTGAGGAGTAAGTCAATCTGTCACCCGTTAACAACAAATGGTGTTATTTCAACGCCACCCTTTGGCAGTGGTCTCTGGCGATAGTGAAAATCGACTCAATTCCGAAGCCTCAACCCCACATAAGTGCAGACTTGACAGATATGATGTTAACTCAAAAGCAGACAACATTATGTTTGCCATGAGATGCCAGCAGCAGTAGTACCCATGGCTAGGGGGGTGTCTCCAGAGGAAGCCACAGGGATCTGCTTGAAACACTCAGCAAGCTGTGTCACACATGCATGTACGTCTCTATGCACATATGTATTGGGTGGACCAAGCCAACCTAGCTGTTGCTGCATGCTTGCTACCTATTTGAATGCAGCTGTCCAAAACAAGTGTGTATTGCAGCGCAGCTAGACCAGTTACAGTCAATGTGCAAGCAGGCAAATGCATCTGTAGGTGTGCATGTCCCATTTGCATTCATTCACTCACAACACCATACACTGCAGCTGTAAAGCTTGCAACAGCAACACAATGCTAATGCTGCGTGACAAGGACAACAAGCTTCTTCTGTGCTACCAGCAGCAAAACAGTCTACAGTACAATGTGTCACGAGTACATCTTGTCACTCAACCCTGGAACTACTGCACTATCCCATGACACATGGAGGTGCTAGAGAAAATGCAAGATCAGCACACATGCATGCATAATGTCCTGGTCACAGCTCGCCTTGTGATGTCGCAAGTTTGATCTGTGCAGTTGATGTCTCAACTTGTCCAGGCAACATACTGGTATGCTGCCTAATGATCAGCTCGCAAATCCATATCTTTGTAGCCGCATTGGAAAAGTCAAACCATCAAATGTCACTTCCTTGTTCAATCCCCTCATTTGCTGCATAAAGCTTGCAGTGGTGCTCTCCTCACCAGCATTGCACCTTTTGCTCCTCCACAGTCTACGTGCAGCTTGTCTTTGCATAGCCGCCAGTTGATAAAGCATCCCTGCTGATTGTCAACATGTATGCACCACTCACTCAGCATGGTAACTGCTTCTGCTGCCCTCTGTCAACAGACAGATCCTGCTGTTGTTTCTGCCGGCTTGTCTGGTTCATGCTCAGATGACTCATTGACCAGGCATCGTACCAGCGTACTTCTACTTCCACAGGCGCAATGGTGTGTGTTGAAGAGAAGGGGTTAAGCCTGGTCCAGGCTGACACTTTGGCATCATGCTGTGCTTCTGGGTTGTCATCCACCCACATGGGCAACCACACATACCTGTGGCCATGTCACATGGGCATCAGGCAGCTACAGTGCATGTCTGTCATTATGTATCTATGTGTACTGTGCAGCATATGCAGCACAGTCATGTCTGTCCTATAGCAAGAACAATAGCTGCAAAAGTGTCACCCAGTCGTGGCAGGCTCGCCTGCTCAGTACAGCTGAACTCCTGCACAACTTTTGCTTTGATCCGCAACACACAGTGATAACAGCCTATCGACCTCCGGCTTCAGAACTTACAGTAGTGCATAGCTTCAGAAGTGACGGCAACAGAGCTGCACTCACAGTGTGGATTGCAAACCATGCCAACAAGCATGTACAGCGGTGTTATGAGAACTGTAGTCAACGTGGAAGCTGACCTGGAAGCTGAGAGGTCCTCAGGGTCCCACTGGTCTGCCATGAAGACAAAGGAGCCCGGGTGCTCTGGCATGGCCATCACAAAGTTGGGCTGGGAGAAAAAGGTGAACGCATTTTCTAAGTCAGAGCCCCCTGTGCAAGGATTCCCCAGACTCTTCCAGTCCCCAAGTGGATCCCTGGGACAGACACAGCTGTCTGTCAGCAACAAATCAAGACACAATGAATGACAGAACCTGCATGTAGCCGAAATGCAGAAAATTGCAGTGCAGCAGATCATGCCTTGATTTGTGTACTTAGTTCACCAGGGACGTCACCCAAGAATGCATATTGCACCAGTAAAAGCACTGAGTGTCACTGCTAGGCAAAACAGCATTTAGGGCAGACAAGGCATTGTTCATGCAGCATTCTCAAAGCATATTCCAGATGACTGTAATTGTGTGCCACATGAAGCAGCTCAAGTGACAATGACGGACCTGTCATGTCAAGGTGATGTAGATGATCGAGTATTTTAAGACAGTATAGCTGAACATGCAAGTCCTGTTATCCTGTTAAGACAGGCTGACTGCACATGTGTATGGAGAGCAAATGTCCATAGGTGTGTTTGCAGTGACACATGGCTGCTGTCAGCCTGTGTTGCAGAGCAGTACTCAGCAATGATGCGCTATGTCATGGTGATAATGGCTGGTCAAGCATGTCAAAGCAGTTGGAGTGAAGAGAATGCCAAGGTGAAAATTTCTCCGTGTGTATGCCTTGGCAATACAAGTAAAGAGGTATGTCATACATGACATCACAGGTCTGCAAGAAAGCCAAGGTAACATACCGAGTCCAAAATACTTCAAGCTTGTTGGGCTCCCAGCCAGTGCATCCAGAGGTGGCAATCAGGAACACCCCCTTGTGCTTGAACATTGCTGGCGCCTCCCTAGCCATGTTGACAAACAGCTTGGTGTAGGTGCTGGTCACATGGGTGTAGTCGGGCGTGAGCGCGCTGATATGCATCACTCTGTTGTTCTCTGATGAATATGCCAAGTAGCCCATGCCGGTATCAGTATCCTGCACACGTGGATTCAGCATTCTGTATGCCAGTAATAGCTGCTGAGCGTGCTAATGCCAGTGTCAGCATCCTG
>JAABUP010001557.1_pt1 | contig 48042 bp, 78 predicted proteins | sample 5559201 | NCBI WGS metagenome assembly JAABUP01 (sample SAMN10711887, study PRJNA513373) | rock metagenome | isolation source: Antarctica rocks | place: Antarctica
CGGTCAAGAGCGAGATACTGATTGCTGTCATCAACAAGAATTCCCGGAGGTCGGGACTTCCAAGCCGTAACGCGTGTCGACTTCTGGGCAGCCGTGACGAATCAGAGTAGAGGATATTTATGATAGGAGAGAGGCGAAGTACCTGGAGTACAAGGCAGTGCATAAAGTGTTATAATCCAGACCGGATGCATCCTACAATTCTACGGTCAAACAGGAAAAATTCGCGTTGAAAATAAGCAAAAATTGGACTACCGGCGAATCGAACGCCGAATCTTCTCAATGCTAATGAGACGCGGTACCATTGCGCCAGAAGCCCTTTTCGGGCATTTTCAAGGACCGGATTGCCTCTCATAATATATACGTGACCTGATTCGATCAGTTGGAACATCAGGGTTACGTTTGATATATAAGTGACCTGATCAGTTGGAAGATCAGTTTGTTTGATGGGCGCTGGGGGCCAATTCTAGCGTCAGGATCGCTTGCGCCCGGCCTGAATGATGATTAGTTCCCACAAAGTTGCCGCCTCATTTCGTATTCGACCAGCACGCCTCAGAACGTTCTTCTCATTCGGGTAAAAGAATCCATGCCGTTGAGGATGTCGTACAAGCAGACCCCGCTCCTTGCTCAAACGAGACACCGCCGACCATCTTTTCGGACCGCAAAGTTTATTGGGCGGCCTCAGCAGACTAAGTTTTGAAGCAAATTGTGACCAAATTCCGGATGGATTACGAGGGAAGCAAAATTGCGAAGGGGTGAAGGCAGCTAGCGGCTTTGAAGCGCCCTGGTAATATCGGTGAGCCTGCGCTGGAGGCTTACGTTCCTCTCTCACGCCTGAAGCGTATTCCCCGTTTAGCTAAAAGTGCACTTGCGCAATTTAGAGCACATACGCAATTTCGAAGAACACACGTAGCGATTCTGCCTGGCCTGTGCGAGTCTGCGGATCTATCAGGAATGAGATGGAATCCGTCATGAATGTCGGTGAGTTGGTTCAGGAAAGGAGATTGTACTGCATGACCTAGACTGATCTCAAAACTGTTCAGCTGTACATGAAGGGTATCTTGGCATCGGATCAGGTTTGGAAGGCAGACTGAGCCTAGTGAGGATGACCAAGCCGTCCATCTCTTCCTCTTTCCCGACATTCGCTTCTTCGTCTTTTTCTTGGGCTTCGTCATCTTCTGCTTCAAGCCCTTCTGGCCACGGAGGTGATCGAACTTGGTAGCGAGAGATGGGATCGAGGATCGAGGGAAGTCTGGGAATGGGATGGCCACGACATTCCGACGGAGTCTTACGTGGCCAGGCGTGGTGAAAATTGCTCAGGCCAATCCTTGAACCGATTCAAGCTGATTCAAGGGTTGGAGGTATCAGCGCAAATGCGTGGTTAGTCATGTAAGTGCAACTGAAAACGGGGGCAGCCCCGCGTCGCTGGGCTGATGCATGCAGCAACACCCTCCCAGCGATCACCTCCTCCATTGGTTGGGCTCCGAACCACGGGATTAGGTCGAGCATACCAACTTTTGTCTAGAAGCTTCATCGCTCGCGCTCGAACCGGGATGGTCTCGCATTCCGAGCTCCATACAACGCGACGCAATATTCGAGGGAACGTGGTTCCTCAGATCAAGCATCCCGGCCCGCTGCCGGCTTCAACCACAAAGGCATTCACCAAAGCAGCTACGGGTCGCTTCAGCTCTGACTGAAGTCATCGCTTTCGCAACTTTCCGTATTCTGTGCCTCTCAGAGCCAGTCGTTTGTACCTTCTGGTTTTTGGCGGTCACGCTTCAGCTCAGATTGGATCTTCGCTTTCACGGACTGCGCCCCCCCCCCTTCTTGTTCACCAGAGCCGAGCTTGCTTTGCTGGACCTGTCGATGACTCGCCCGCTTGACGCTTTCCGAAGCCTTGCGGAGCAGACTGTTTTTGCGCCGAGCGATTCGAACACGCCAATGGGGAGTGACCCTCCTGCACAATGAATTTGATGCCCGTAAGGAGACAGTTATGCGAGATTGATCTCATGCGGAGGTGAATGTCGGGGACGATCAAGTCGGGCTGTGCTGATGTTGGCGTGATCGGCATCGAATAGGTCGTCATCTTCGACCAGCCTTTGATTGGACAGCATCGAGGAGCAGCCCGACCCAATCCGACAACATCGCCCGTACATAGCACGCAGACCTGCCGGTGTCTATCGCTCCTGCTGCCGTGGTAATTCGAGCCGGCGAGAACGACCGAATTGGCAGCGGTAGTCGCTGAGGGAATGACTTCAAGGACGACAGCTGGCACAAATTCGCGCTTTGTGGGTCTAAAATGAAGGAGTCCCAAGATATTGGTGCTTGTCAGAACTGAGAAAGGGATGAAGAAATTGGCTTACCAAATGTAGCGCAATACCAAGGCTCCAGGCCATTGTAGTCCATTTCGCTTGGCTGTCAAAACGTCACTTCCATGCTTGACGAACCGACGTAAGCTCGGTCGAATAAGCGAGTTGACCCGGCTGATGATCGGGTCGGAGCTGACTTTTAGACAAATCGATCATGTTCGGCCAATTCGCCTTGCGGAGGTGCTGATCGAAAGCTCAACGACCTTACAACCGCCATCCGCGCCGCTGTACTGGATTTTGAAGATTCGCTGTCCAGCAATCGTCAACGAGATAGACAAGGTGTTTGGGATCTTGGTCTTTGTCGCACATGGCTCCCACGCGCACTACACGAGAGGTCATCGATCGTCCATCACTTTCGGCAAGGGCGTAGCGCTTGATATCGCGATGAATTGGGCTAGCTGGCTTCAGGGGGTCGAGCCAATCGAGCGCGACAACTACAGCCGAGACGCCTGGCCTCGAGAATGGTTCCGCGACCATCGCGCTTGGGAGGAAATCGTTCGACTTTGAACAGAGGAGATCCATTCCAACGGTCGCCTGGTCTGGTCAGAGGACGAGATCGATCCGTTACTGCTGGAATGGATCATCTGCCAATGCCTTTAGATCCCTTCGGAGCTCGATCACCGAAGTACCTGGATGGCACGAGTCTTAAGTGCTTGGGGAAAGCGCGTGCAAGCACGCATGTCTCCGACCGAAAAGGCGAATGCGCTGGCGAAAGCAGCTGAGACGAGAGCCGCCTGGATGCCAGACTACCGCGAGTATCTTTCCAAAAAGAAGAGCGCCGCTTGGCACCGGTAGAGGAACAGAATGCCTGAAGAGAGAGTCAGGAGAGATGTGGCGTGGTCATCAAAGATATCTAGAGGCCTCCGAGAGTACTGGGCGGATCCTGTCAAGCGCAACGAGACTTTGGCGAAATGGGCCAAGCTCAAGACCGCTTATGCCGCCGATCCGGCAGCTGGCCTACCGCTGTCGAAGCACGATCAGAAACTCGCTTGCTCAACCGGTTTCCCGCAGGATTGGTGACCTCTGGAACCGCAGGCACGGGAACGCCGACCTGAAAGCTGACGGTTTTGTAGTGAGGGTTTCGCTTTCCGTCGAACCTGGCCATCGCATTGTCAATCGCCCTATTCGTGGCTTCCTCCTGCATTTCTCCTTGACCGATCGTGAGCGTGTCTCTTTGCCGCAAAGTGGAGGGAATTGACGGACAAGCTCTTCGAGATTCTCCCGGAAATGAAATTTGCAATCCGCTCGTTCCGCTGATTCCGGATTCTCTTCGAGGACGTCCAGAGTGGCTTCATCGTCGCGCGTAACGCCCTCGGGAGGCTCCCAATCTTCGAAGTCATTGTCGTCCAAAGTGTCCTCCCGAACGATAACATCGCAGCCATCGTCTTTGGAATCGCTGTCACAACGTAGGACTCGAAGACCTGGCAGGAACCTGCGATGCCCTCGGAATCTACCATGAACCTTGCGTGGCGATTTGTTCTGCTTCAATCTAGCTCGTCGAGCGGTCGAGGCTGGTTCAACCGGACCGATCATGGCGTCTCGATCGATTACGATTGCGCCGATCTGTCGCTCGCCGGTATGTTGGGGCATCGCCTTGATCCTCACTCGCTCGCCCTTTTCGTGAGCATTGTCGATTTTCATCTCAACGTAATGGGCGCAGAACCCCTGAAAGTCAGCTGAAGCTCGACGTTGCAATTCACTTGCCAATTCTTGAGCAATGCCTGAAACGGCGTATCAGCCAAGTAAGGACGTGCTCATCGGTGTGGTATGTCGGCCAAGCGAGTAGCAGACTGACGCCGGCACCTACCCAAGAGTCGGCCTAGTGTCAGCGAGGATATCAATGTTCGACATCTACTTTGTGATTCCTGGGAACTCGTCGCGATGGATCCCGGCCTTTTTGCCCGCAGCCTGGCAAGCCACAAGTCGCTCGTTCGTACGTTTGGTTTGCTTATCGACTCCAGCTTTGTCGTTCGGGTCGATCTCCATGACAGCGTTGCGCCATGTTTGTTGCGTGACCAAAGAAGCGCGGACTTTGCCCGGTAGTTCGTACTTGCTGATCACGTCGTCCCTGTACGAAGGATCCACCTTGGCGAGCTCTTCGAATAGAGTGTCGAAGACAAGCTTGTGGAACGTTTCGTCGTTCAAAACTGCCGTCAACGCCCATTCCTAATCGCTGCTCACGTTTGACCACCGGCACCTTCTTCTTCAGCTGCTGGTCCAATAGCAAATCCAACATGACCTCCCCGGAATACGCGTTGGGATCGCCAATCTCTTCTAACTATAGCTGTAAGCTTACCTTGCGGTGGACGACTTACCTGTTCTGCGGTGAGGCCTGGTAGCGGTGATCCCCATTGCCCACGGATTCGCAGCTTGTCCGTCTTCTCCGCATCAGACGGCTTCGGAGGAAGGAGTGTGCTGAAATATGACCATGGATAGGTCCTAATCACTGACGAAGCCAGCATGCTCATGCCGAATTTCATCGTCAAGAAGATGTGAAGTTTCGGAATGGATGATAGGCGAGACGATGAGTCACATAGTGACCTTCGTCGGCCTTTAATCCCGAGTGGAAGATCCGGAAGCATGGCCGGAACTGTAGATTCCACCTGCGGCTTCGTTTCGGGATTGAATCGTTCCATCTGTGGAGAGGATTCCCTTCTGATGCTTAGCCAGGTCTGCGCTTACGCGATGAGAACTCCGACGTACTTCTTGTTTTCGTCATAGCATGAAAGGACTGATATTGGAGTTACGTTGATGATGTGGTAGGCAGAGTATCAACATTTGCGAAAAAAGAAAGACGGGAGCAACAGAGGAATGTGAGGCGAGCACCGCGTCCCCGCTCGACCCAGATTATTTTGGTTCCGTATGTATGGCATTCCTCATGCATACATAACGCAGTGACAGCCATTCTCACAAGAAGCAGACCAACGAGCAATGTCGCATACATCCTACGCTACAGCAATGATTACAGATGAAGGTCGATCATCTCGTGCCCGGCTGATCTGTCCTTCTAGGCAGATCAGTGTATCGGCGACGGACGGTGCTTCCTTTGATTGTTTGATGCAATAAATATTACAGGACAAAACAGAGATAGACATAGGTATCGTCATTGCTGGGCATACAGGTGATGGGTCAGAACGCAGTGTCACACATCTCACAGCTGACCGCTCCTGAAGAGTTTTGAAAAGTACAAGCCGAACATACTAGCATCAGCCATGCTAGGACGAGTTACTTACGTATCGGCAAGACCAGGGCAGTACCGCCAAATCCCTCTCTTACTGGCCTGACGTCCAGCTCATCCTCGTCCTCGATCTCGACCACCTCGACGCAATGTATCATGTCGCCCGCCAGAACAGCCAACCTCGCAATGGTGTCATCGGATCCACAGTCTCGATCGCGGTAGTGCAGTCGCTGGCAGATGGGACTGATCCCGAAGACGTTGTAGATCTTTCATCAGCACGATTGAATGGTACACTTACTTTGACCTTGATATCCTTGATCGATGTAGACTTGCTGACCTCGAGGGAAAACTCTCGTGCTCTGGAGCGGATGGACCGACGGTTGCTGGCGGGATTTGCTGGAGGACTAGCAGTTCCTTCGAGGGAGATGACGACACTGGCATTTTCGAAGTCCGAAAGCCTGGCGTTAGCCCCAACTTCACTTAGGCTTACCTCTTGACTCGACAATCTTCGCATACTGTGGGATCGAACTTGACGATAGTCGTCCTCTTCCCGGGGAGCGGATTGGCTCCGAATTGAATCACAATCGGTCTTTGTTCCCCAAAGCTTCCGTCAGCGCATTTTGTCCACTCGACTCACCTCGCGCAGAGCATCTTCCAACCTCCTTCAGTAAGGTAGTGTACCCGCTCTATCATCGGGTCAAAGTCGATCAAGCCGTGCTCGCACAGATCCATCTCAAGCTCAGGCTTGCATCCGGAGTTTCTTAGCCATTCGAGCCATGCCTCGTGAAAACGCATCGGAAGGACGTAATGATTCACTCCGAACGGCGCAGGTTTGACGTCGAGTTGCTGCTTGAGTCTTTTCTGCATGACGGCCCATCGTGCCTCTTGATCGACCGCAGCCCCAGCTCGGCACGCCTCACACATCGGCTCGTTCTCCTCGAATACCGCAAAATCCCCGAGGACCGACTGGAGAAGTAGGACCGCTGCCGGCGATACTGACACCCTCTTCCCGTCGTTCGCCTTTTCGTGCTCACAGAACAAGGTGTAGTCGTCGTCGGTTGGCAGCGCACCTGAAGGCAGGGTACCCTTCCTCCACTCAGCGACCCATTTCCGCGGCATGGCGTAACCTCCGCCGTGGTTGAGGCGATCGAAAGCCCCGACGGCGTCGGTGAGCTGTGACGCGGCAAGGCGGCGGGCGAAGCCTTCATCGACACAGATGGAGCATATCTGCAGGTCCGGGATGGAGGAGTATTGCTGAAGCTTGTCGAAAGCCTCATGCGAGATCGACCGGACTTCATTGGTCTATGACGGATCGACGCCGCCATGATTACAAGTTATGGCGGAAGTGGAAAATGGCCGGTGTAAGAGGTCGTAGCTGTCGGCCCGGATCCAGGAAGCGAGTTCGTCGCATGCTACGATGTGGTCGAGCTGCGATGAGCACAGGTCGGTCATTCTCACTCACTCCCGGCAATACCCGGAGGACATCCATTTTGGCGCCTTTCAGGTGATCATACTCGTCGAGCAGTACTTCACGCCTGACGTCAGCTCGGCTTCCTCATTCGAATTACTTCCTTGCCCTCTCATCCAGCTCCAGGGCAAAGACCCTATTGTCTGCCTCAACCCTTGCCAGGATCTCAGATGGGGGCGGAAGCGAAACTGTCTCTTCGTTGTTCGTGTAAACGAGCATGTAGGCGTCGCACGAAGAGTCGGTGGTATCTGTTGTGAACGAATCCAATCTGATTCTCTTCTTCGGCCGTTCCCTCTTCCTAGTGACTTGCTCGTCATTACAGCGATACCATTCACCGTTTCTGCTGTCAGCATGGTCGACGATGGGACTCACTCTTCATCGTACACCTCGCACAGGAAATGTCCATGATGAGCCTGTCATAAGCCACTGCTGCGCCCGAAAACACTCACACTGTTGCCTTCGTGCGTCACAACCCCTCGAAGCTGATACCTGCCTCCGTGGATTTCCAGCTCTTTCGGATAGGTCATCACCGCTTTGCTCTTCCGGCGGGACATGGTGTTTTGTTCGAAGACGAAGCGGAGAAGAGAGAAGTGGATGACGGGGGGGAGGGACGAGATGTGGGTGGTACGGGTAGCCGGACGGAGACAATGGCAACGAGGGCAGTTGTATCTGTTTTCGCCGTCGAGAATATCCGGCGTGCTTAGACGATCCAGACAGTCCTGCAACGTCGAGCGGTTCTACAATTAGCGCTGACGCCTTCACGACTCACCTTCAAATTGAGCTCCAGCTCGAGGAAGGGGGCTGAGGTCAGCTCCGAAGCTAAGCAAGGCTTACAGAAAGTTTTGCTCTCGAAATTACAGCACTGGCATTGGGTGATGTACTTTGACTGTCCTTCGAACTGACATCAGCTTTACCGGCTTCTTCACTTACCTGATGCTTGATGAAAGAATAAATCGCAGGATCCGGCTGTTTCTCGAACTCCGAAGCGACGAGAGACATGAACAGCTTCGAGAACCTGAGATCAGCGTGGCGAGCTTAGTCGATAACGTACTCGGCGGCGTCCTGCTGATGACCCTTGTCCAAACGCAAAGCTTCGATCAAGCCCCTCGGGTCGACCACCTTCTTCTCGGTACATTGCAGGGATGCGAAGACGTAGGACAGGTGGTAGAGCGGAGTGTTCTGCCATAAGCTACATCATTCGTTGCGACTCACGTCCTCTGCGGTGCAGCCGTACACCGCATTTCTAAAGGCGATATTGTGAAACCATAACTGCAGGAACGCATTCGCCTTATATCAGCTCGTCCGCGTCGGATACTCACATAGCACGTCGCCCCCAGATTCCGTAGTCCAGCCATTCCATCTCTCAGCTCAGGTCCCTGACCGAGTTTCGCCTCGACGTGAGCTGTTGCCGCCGCAGACTCGAGCAGCTTTCATTAGCTTCTCTCGAGCTTCAGACTCACCTGTTCAGCTCCAAGGTGATTATAACATTTATGCCATCCCTTGCACCACTTCTCCGTGCAAGTCGAATCTCTCGTCACCTTGATCGAACGGTCCGACCCCTCTCTGGTGTTCTGGAATCGGTAAGGGCATTGTGATCCTCCTTCTAGTCCAGCAGCGAGGCGTCGGTGTCGAGACGTGATCTGATCAGGCGTCTGGACCTCGGTACCAACCCATGACCAATCGGCGAGTGATGCTCGCTTAGGCCCTCGCTTCGGAGGCATGATGAGATGTCGTGATCATGAGAAGGAGATAATCGATGACGAGGAAAGGAGGTAAAATTGATTTAGTTCACAACGCATAGACTGCGGGGCAAACCGCAAAGAAAAGAAAACTAGGAGCACGTGATGCGAGGTCCGTTGGGGATCAGAGCAATTACCATCATTCCTCTGTCCCATTCATTCATCACCTCGCATTCGTTGGTTAGTTGAGTTCTGCGTATGTAGCCTTCGCCAGAAGCTCCCCCGCGCTACCCTTGCCCTATTCCGTAGTCTTTCGTAGTGTGCGCTCAGGGTCCGCCGCGCTTCTCTCGAGCGACCCTGTAGCATTTGCATCCCTCGGAACAGGAAGGCGGAGAAGCAGCAACGACTGTCTGCTGAAACCTGCAACTAGGCGTGATTTCAGAGTGTCAACATCATCCTTTCAGCAACTCCAAAAAAATGCTGTCGAAATTCCGAAAGAGAGTTCCATCGAACCCGCCAGATCCCAAGGCTGTCAATCACACGAATGAGCATATCTCTCTATCCGGCGCGATAGCCAGGAGAAGACGGATATCTGCTGCTGTCGCCAAGCGGATTCCTATTGTCAGGCAAGTCAAGACATCTCGGAAACACTGACGGACAGGCTCGGCTTAGTCATCGTCGGCGTACTATGGCTTTCAGCTCTTCCTTACGAGGGACTATGGCAGGACGCTTATGTGGACGAGCATGCTATACAACCGGCGCAGGTGAGCTCGAAGGTGAAGCAGAGTGCTGAGTGATAGGTGACGATGTATTTCGACTGGGCCAATGTGCACCGAGCAGACAGATACCTGGACGATCTCGAGCGCCTCGCTTACTCGACGTTTGAGGAGTGAGTCCGTGGTCACACCTTCCGCTGATATCAGACGCTCGACCTACCTCCAGTCCGCCTTCTCCTCCTCCGGCATCCACTCTTCCAATACATCCACCTCGACTTACGCACACATCACCCCTCCCAGATCCTCCGGTACCGAGATGATCCTCCTGTCCGCCAATTGGGTCTCTCGCGATGGCAGCCCCAATCTTCGCGGCGTAGCGATGCTGCTCTCCTTGGCCGACTTCCTTCAAGGTCAGTACTCGCCCCCGATCTCGCTGACAATAGGCCAAAATCACTGGGCATTCGACTTCGTCCCCGTCGTCGCGGAAGGCTACTTCGAGGGACTCAAGGGCTTCATGGAGGAGTACTACGCCCTGTTTGGCGGAGTGATTTGGACGGGTCTCAATATCGATTATCCCGGTCATTCCTTCTCGCACATTGGGCTCTTCTATGGTGAGCCGGTGGACCCGTCCGAGCTGAGTGGTAGAGGGCGTGAATGGTCGGCTACCGAATCAAGACTTGGTGAACTCCGTCTCACATATCGCAAGATACGCAGGCGGAGTCCCGACGAGATTGCATGATATTGACGATACGCCTGTGGAATATGGGCCGGACTGGATAAATCGATCTGTTGGACGGTACATGCTTGCGGCGAAGCATCTTTCGCATCACTTTGCGTATGCAGCTCTCGGACGGGCGAGTGGAGCACACGGCGTGCTGGCGCGGTAAGTGCATGTCTCCGCCCTGCATCCTACTGGGGAGGGGAGGGCACCAGGGTGGGAGGCCGGGCCAGGGGGCGAAAAGGAGGGAGGGGGGGGAGGCGGGGCAGGACTCGTGCGGGAAATTGATGGGGAAGTTTATACTCGCGCTAACATGCTTCAGCCACCGTATCGACTCCCTCACACTCTACTGCACCCCCGCATCCGGCCCTCACGGCTTCCACACCCTCGGCCGGACCCTCGAATCCTCCCTCCGGTCACTCAACAACCTCCTCGAACGTCTCCACGCGTCGTACTTCTTTTATCTTCTCCCCCGACCCGGCAAATTCATCCCTGTCGGCCACTATCTCCCCGCTGCGGTCCTGCTTGGCGCTAGCATCTCGATTGCCGGGTTCGACTGTCCAGCTCCACTCGAAGGGGCCATATGGATGCTCCCGGCGTTCCTGTTGAGCGGTCTGGCCTGGGTGGTGCAGTCCCCGCTGGTGTCACTGCTGGCGTTCGGGCTACCGCGACCGAAAGCGGATGAGCGGAAGTCATTGGGTGCGTTGACTCACCTTCTGTATGGCGCGTACGTCCCTACGCTCGCCATGGTCAACTTCCCGCAAGCTGTTCTTCTGGCCGGGATCAGCTTCGCCTACCTCGGACCGACGCGATGGGTTAGACTCGCGATGCTGGGATTACATCCGAGTTTTTTGCCCGGAGTGCAACTAAGAGGCGAATGGGAGACTGTGGGGAACTTGGCGTGGCCTGGGGTTTTTGCGATTTGGGTACCACTATGGGTCTCATCTGTAATGCAAATGTGATTCTTGTCCATGCTAACCCGAGACTCCAACACCCATCGACGCTTCTCCGTCGATCTCCCGATGCTCGCCCCATCACCACTCATTTGCTCTTGGGAGCTAAGAGGGCGTGTAGAAGGGTTACTTACTTGCCTGTCGGCCTGACAACCTCAGGACCTTCCCCTTTCCCTTCCCCTTTCTCCGCTCGACTCATCAGTTTCTCCCAACGAGCGGCTACGATGATTTCCACTCGCTTATAAGAACCTTTGCGCTCTTTCGGAACCGGCCACTCAAACGCGCGCGAGTGGGTGCCGCCATCTGTCCTTGTGAGGAGTTATAAGGCAGACAAAGGAAGGACTGATCGAAATATCTGTCATCGTCTACCGAACATACGATTGTCAGCCGACGTTCATCGCTCTGCTATTTAACCCCGCCAATCCTTGCCCCCCCCCCCCCCCTTGCCCCTCCCCCTCCTCTTCCCGCTCCCTTCCCTTGCCTCCCCAACCCCTCTCACCCCATTTCCCATCTCTCGCAACTTCATCGTCGCCGGCTCTACTTCCTTTGGTCATCTTTGATATTGATGATTAGTTTCGAAATCGGAGCAGAGCAAGGCCTGAATCATGGGAAATCGGTTAAACAGTTTTCGACCTCCAGTCAGGCACGGCGCGGTTTCAGATTGGCCCTGAATAACTGTCGCATCATAACGCTCAGGACATTTCCAATCCTGTATCTTCCCGCCCTGCATCGCACTCCCCCTTCACCCATATGCGATGCGACTCGACTCAGACCTCGATGACACCGACCACTATGCCGTACATCAAGAAATCCAGACTCCCTCCCCAACGCTCTGTTCCCCACTCATCGAGATCCATCAGCATCTTCGAAGCCGGCATATCCGGACCTCGCTCCGCGGCTGTCCCGGGGACCATCTGATTTAGGTCTAGAAGCTCGTCAGTACAGGGGCAGGGGAAGAGGGGAAAGAATAGGACGCGCGCCCCGGGAGAGGAGGGAGTGAAGGGGGGCACATTCCAGGGGGAATGAACAGCCATAGTAATCAAGGGAGGGGGGACAGAGGTGGAGCTCGGGGGAAGGAAGATGGAGATGGTCAGGAGATGCGGAAGATTGACATACCAATTCCCGACCAATGCATCGGTATTGCCCCCTCATCCCGCACCGTCAACTCGAGTTCAACATTCACGGCATCGATATGCGTAGCGATCTTGATATGATGCCGCTTCCTCCCCTTCGGTGGATCAAAGTCGAACGACCAGCCAGTTATCTCCGCGTCGAACGCAATGACCGGCCAGATAATCCCTGTCTGTCATCAGCGCCCGTCATTATGACGTGGACTCACGAAATCGAAGCTCAGCTGTATCTTTCGCAACCCATCTACTGAGGTGACCTGCGCTTCTGACTTGATCTCCGGCCAGTCGAAACCTGTCGGGGCGAGGGGGAAACGGTAGGTGTTCAGGAACGTCGAGATCGGATAAAGCACGTCCCAGTCTGGATCATGGTCTCCCAGACTGGTATGCTCGATAGGTCCGACTCCATATCGTTCGTGAATCGCCTCCACGACATCGAGCTCGGTGCCCCTATCCATAAAGGCGATATGTGCCGTGTGCTCGCCATTCGTATGCTGTGTGTCAGCCTCGTTCAAATTGGCAAACGTACATTGTACATGTACTGCACCCCGGATCGCTTCGGATGCATAAAGTCGTAGGTCGTCCACCAGGGCCCGGCAAAGAAAACCATCATGCCGATCGTGATCATCGCGAGGAGAAGGATGATCCGTCGCTGTGCTCGGCGGGATACCCGGTGGAAGAGGGGAACTAGCGGTGGAAAGAAGACCAGTCCGACAGCGGCGGAGATGACGGCGATGATGATCTCGGCAGGAGCCTCGTTGCCCATCCTCCCCGTCAAGGGCGTGAATATGTCGAGAGAAGCCGTCACCGCCTCCACCCCCAGCACCATGAACGCCGCAAGCGGGACGACATAAACGCTTGGGAAGCCCACTCGTCCGGCAGATCGATCTCTCATCCGCCTGATCTCGTTCCAGCTTGCAGAGATCAGCTGGAAGGAGGTGACGATGGCGAAGGCGTACGCGGAACGTATCCGGTACGCCTGGATCAGGAGCATGTACCAGGCGGAGAAGAGAAGCTGGGCGTAAACGTTTGCGTGCTCCAGGTACGTCCGATCCACGGGGGAGATGAAGCGGGAGAGGAAGTAGTTGGTCGACAGGAGACCGAGGTAGGCGGGTGGCGCGTACAGAAGCAGGGGGATATGCTCGTGTCGGAACCTGATGTCAGCTCCGTCGGCTGATGGACCCACCAAGTCAGCTGCTTGTCGAGCAAAGTCATGATCCCGGCCACAGCGACGGCGAAGAGCAGTCCTACAACCAGGGCCAGGGGCGTAGCGAAGAGCGCGATGGCGAGGGGCTTCCACCGTCGCCAGACTCCGCTTGCCGCCGTCAATGCGACAGCTATCGCCGCCATTGCCGGATACACCTTGTCGGCGCTCGCCATCGACCATTGCAGATAAAGCCGATCGTATACTCCAAAGTACGCGAAATCGGGGGGCGACCAGTCTCCAGATTTAAGCAGCGGAGACGAAGGCGATAAGAGGTAGTCGACGATGCCGATGATGTTGTTGGCGAAATGTTGAGAAGAGCCTCGTTCGACGTATATCGATTGATCCCTACTGTCAGTGAGGCCGCAAGGGAGGACCTACTTTCGGGTATGGTAGAAGTAGCTGCGAAGTCAACGGTGACTAGTATAAGTACTCACCTGTGCCCGACGATCGCCATCTGCTCGCATCAGCTACAAGGCTTCAAACGCACGAGAACTCACATCAAGGCCCGAGACGTTTAGGTACTGCTCAAATTGCCCGAAGTCCGTGCTACACAATTCAGCTCATTTTGTACATACAAAACTAAAACGACTCACTCGGATATGATTATGCCCGACGCAAAGACATCAGCTGCGATCGCAGATCCTCGAGGACTGCTATTAGGGCGATGCCTGATATAGGAAACCTACTGAGGCGAGTGTGAGAACGCCTCAATCATCTCCGCGCTGGTCGCTTGGAAAAGTAACGCCCCGCCCGTCGAGCCCGCAGCTTCGCAGTTGATCATGCCTCGGACACTACGTCTTTTCAGCTACATCTTGAAAAGACACCTACGTCTTCGCCGTCTCATGTTGCGTCGAGTATAGGTGCGAACCATCCTGCAAGGTCTCCTCGCCACCATTCCACATGAAGATGATACTCCCGTTGAACGCCTCGTTCCGATCCACCAGCACCCTCGCGACCTCGAGCATCACCCCGACGCCGATCCCATCGCTACCGCCGCATCAGCACATCTTCAGACCAGCTCCGCGAGACAGCTCACTCCGAAGCTCCCGGCGCAGGTAACGTCGAATCGATATGCGCTCCCAACAGCACCGCATCTTTCACCACCTCCCCACCCTCCCACTTTCTCTTCCCCTTCGCCGAGATCCGCAAAACCACATTGGTGATCCCCGAGTAAACTTTCAGGACTTCATGGTCCATGATATTGAAACTGTTCCCTAACTATCAGCTCCATCTCACTCCATGCCTTGTATTCCCGAGCAATAGCGTACGCATGGTACCCCGACCCCTTCTGTACCCAGACCTCACATTCCAGCACTCCATCTCTACACCACTCTTCGAGCAGTCGCACTTGGTTAATGACGTACTCCTCGCCTGCTTTCGCTTGGGGCGTCCCCACGCTCCGGTAGCCTATAGACTCCAGAGCGGAGATATGCCCAAGGATGCGTGATTCGGAAGGTTGAGCTCGGCCAGAAGCGTCGCTGGAAATCAGTCAGCTCGGGGCCGGGCGGCAATTGTGAGACTTACGTAGGAGGAAGGGGTTCGGGGAGGGAATAGTGCAATCGCGAGAGGAGGTATGGGACAATCGTGAATATCGGAACGAGCAAGACCCATGAGGTCCAAGGGGTGTTCCCCACGCCCGGGTCGGCTCTCGGTCCTCCGTGGTGGGTACCGAGCTTCGGTTTGGGGTTGACAGAGGCACGCTCGAATCGATCCTTCTTCCCAGTGCGGGGACTTGCCATGACGGGAAAGAAATGGCTATACTGCTACGTGTTGATGTGAAGAGGTGCAGGGAACGCTCAGTGGTCACGTTTCCCGGTCAACTACCTCGGATACGATGACGTAATCACTTCGATCACGTTTTCCTCCTGCCGAATTTCACAGTCGTTTCCTTTGCGGGGTCATGCATATTTGGATTCCCTTAGGGAGACGAGGGGTGTCTAGCATGTCTCGATATGCCAACTTCACCCGGGAACAGCTGATCGCCCGACTCGAAGCTCTTGACCCTCCCCCACCCGAGCCCTCCTCACCTTCCTCGAATCCCCCTGTTCCAGGTCCGTCAACCAAGAAACAGAAGGTCCCCCGACCTTTCCACTTCCCCTCCCGCCCGACCCGCCATATAGCCCTGCTGATAGCGTACCACGGATGGCCATACTCCGGTCTCGCGATGCAAGCTCCGTCATCCTCTACCTCGAACGCCCCTGCCTCGGCCTCAGCCCAAAGCGACTCCGTCCCCGATCCCGCTGGATGTCGTATCGAGCCAAACACCGTCGAATCCGAGCTCCTCCGTGCACTAGAGCGTACGAGGCTCATCGAAGCGGGTAAAGGATGGGAGGGGTGTGGGTACGGGCGCTGTGGGCGGACGGATCGGGGCGTGAGTGGGGAGGGCCAGGTGGTGGATCTGTGGGTGAGGTCGGTGAGGCGGGTGGGCGATGGGGGTGAGGAGTTGGGAAACGGGTGGAGAGAAGCCGTCGAACCACCGGTCCGGAAATCGGTCATGGCGAATGGTGAAGAGCCTCGTAAACAGTCGGGCAAACCACCTAAAGAGGCCGTCAAGACTGAGCCGCCCGGGGAGCTCGCCTACCCCCGGATCCTCAACTCCGTCCTCCCACCCACTATCCGCGTTCTCGCCTGGTCTCCAGTCTCCCCGTCATTCTCCTCGCGCTTCTCCTGTCTATCCAGGCACTACAAATACACCTTCCACCGCCATCCACGACTGGACCTGGACCTTGTGCGGAAGGGTGCAGAGAGACTCATAGGCGAATACGATTTCCGCAACTTCTGTCGACTCGACGGGTCCAAGCAAATCCTCAACCACTCCCGCCGAGTCCTCCGCACCTGGTTGCAGTACGAGGGGGAACTCTTGGTGTTCAACTTGATAGGCTCGGCGTTCCTGTGGCATCAAGTCCGACATATAGTCGCCATTCTCTTCCTCATCGGGTCCCGACTCGAGCCTCCGAGTCTGGTCTCAGAACTGCTCGACGTGGAACGGTGCCCCTCGAAACCGACTTATCAGATGGCGCATCCCCTCCCGCTGACTCTGTATGAGTGCGCGTACGGGGACACGGAGCCAGACTGGCGGATCTCGGGGTACGATGGGGTTCTCTCGAGTTTGTCGAGTGAGGAGAAGAGGGAGAGCGCGCCTGAGGAATTGGGGATGAGATGCGCGCTGGAGAGGCAGTTGGAGGAGGCGAGTCAGGAGGCGGAGATCAGGGCTTGGCAGGTTGGGGGTGGGTTGCGGAGGTTACGCGAGGTGTTTGGCCGCGCAGAGCAGGAGGAAACGGCTGAGACATTGGGAAGGGCGGAAAAGTTGGGAAGGGCGGAGAAGGTAGGGAAGGCGGAGAAGGTTTTGTCGTACCCGGTCGGAGGAGGGGAGGTGGTGAGTACGGGGAAGTATCAGAGGATTATGGAGAGGACACGAGGAGAGATGCCGGAGGAGGTGAATCGACGGTGGCGGGAGAAGAAGGGTCAGAAAGGGGGGAAGGAGCGTGTAGGAGGAGATCAGGACGTTGAGATGGAGTAGAGGTGCAGATGGTTATGTTTCAGCATGACCGTATTAAACATCCGTAATATCGTCACCAGGCCACGCCCAGGGGGCAGAGTTCCATCAAGCACTCCAACGCGCTGCACAGCTCACGAGATGCATGCGAACGCTACCAAGCTCGCTAAGCTGTACCCCATATCCCATCTGACGTCGCTACAATCGCTACGCTCGCCCGCTCGCTTACATCCCCATCATCCTCAACCTATCCGGATGAATCCCCGGATTCCCCTTTTCCGGCGGGCCCGCAGCTGGCGTGAACGTAGGCTGCTGATTCGGCGGCAGCCCTCCATTCGCCTGTTGCTGCGGCATCGGGAAAGGCGGCATGCCGTTTGGCATTGGGTTGGGGGAGGACGCTGGGAATGGCGGGAGTGGGGATCCGGTTGGCGGGAAGGGGGGTCGGAAAGGAGGGGCGGGGGCAGATTGGGGTGGGTAGGGGCCGGCGGCTGTTGCGGGGAAGGGAGGGTAGTCTGGCGCACCGTCAATACCGGTCCTCGTTCAAACAATATCTAAAGCCAGCGGGGAAAATGGGATAGGTGATTGAGGAGGAAGTTGGGACCTACTCATGGGCGGTGCCATGGGATTCATGAAACCCGCACCCAACCTCATACTAGGCGCAGCCAACATCTGTGCCCTGCCCCCACTCTCATGCTGCTGAATGATCGCGTCGATGATGTTCTGTGCGGTATCGTGGCCTAGCGAGGCGAAGTAGTCGCGGACGTTGGCGACGTGGTTTCGACCGGAATTGTGCGCTTTTCGGGCGTTCATCGAATCGTGCGTCCTGCGGGGCGGGGGGAGGTGACCGGGGGGGTCCAGCGAAAGAGATAGGCGGAAAGGGTTCGAGGAGGGGGTTACACTTGGTCAGCTGGGGAGGGGTTTGGTCTTTCGGGTGGACATACAGGTAACTATGGAGAGGTACACGTCAGCCAAGATCAATGGGAAGGAGGAGCGACTTACATGTCGCAATAAGTGGAGGATCAACCCGAGCCAACGAAAACACAAAGGTGAATGTCAGTTTGACGCCTGTGACGGAAGGTGGAGAAGACTCATTCGCAGTAGTATTTACCCATCTTGAAAGCTTTCAGCCGTCGTATCAGTAGCTTTTCAAGTGATGTTTGGGTGTGATGGAAAATCGGTTGAGGAGAACGAAACGTTAAGAAAGTCTGCTGAAGATGGTCGTTCAGTTTTGAAGAGGGGACCTAATAATAAAGTTTCATCGCAGGGAACGTATGGGGATTTCCCTAGCGAATAATCGACCACTCAAAGTGATTCAGCGACGAGAGTGTAGCGCTGCCAAACTGACACCATCCTCGCCGCCTCCATCTTCTGAAAGCTGATCCTTCTCATCCCGCGACCCACTTACCACGACGACCATGTCGTCTGACAAGGACAAGAAAGTATCGCCGTAATTTGCAGCGAAGCCGAACAAACTATTCCGCGTTCATTCATATATCCTCAAAGCATCGAGGTGAGCAAACACGTCCCGCCTCAATCCTCACACTGAACCCGATCAACCAGCATTGTCTTCCGTGATATGCTGCGAAAACTCTTGGCGTCGGCATCGATCTCGTCGACGCGGAACCCATCGCTATTGACGCCCCTTCAAACGCAGTCAAGCTCTTCGTCGACCTCATGCACCAGTCCGAAACCCACGAGCCCGCCAACTGGCAGACGCACAAACGTATCATCGACCTTTCCGAGCAGACCAACTTTCCTGGCGTGAGGGAAAGGTGCTGCTCCGTTTATATGTAATTTCGACGACAATCCGTGGGAAACGTTCAAGCTCGCGGCGAAATACGATCAATTCAAATGGGCAGAAGCGGCTCTTGCCGAGATGGGAGGTGATCGGAAGTGGTCCACCTTGAACATGAACATGTTGACGGGGGGAAATGGCATTTGGGATCCCGGCAGCATATCTCATCGGTCTCGTCCGAGGCTTGATGAAAGCGAAGGTCGACTCGGTCACGACGATTATTGGGGGAGTGTCTTCGACGCGTCCTGGCTGGCAAATTGATGCAGAGGTTCGTCGTGCTCCGTTCCGCTTCATGCTTGGCCAGCGCTGATGCTAAAATCGGTTAGATAGATAACGAGCATCCGTGACGGATATGGACGCGGAGGACGAAGCGAAGCATGAATATCCGTCTTGTGAAGGTGATCTCTCGTGACGCATTGACATCCAAGACCGAATCGCGATGCGGATGAACCTCGGGATCATCTTCCGTCTTGCCTTTCAATTACGTCATGCGGATCCGGGGACGTTTCGGGCGCCGGACGACGTGATGAGGAGGACGTACGGGTTGATAGTGGTGACCAAGACTTGGGAGTTATACGTGATGATTGCGGAGGCAGACGAGGGTGACGATCTGAAGGTCAAGGCATACGTGAGTCGGCAATCAACCAGATGACAGCCAGAACTGAGTATTTGCAGACTGTCGTCCAGCTCGACTATGGCTCGTTGACCAACCCGACTTCGCTCCTCAACCTCATCTCACACCTCCGACGGATCCGTTCAGAATCCTCGACACGACACGATTTCATCGGAAATTGGTTGTACTGTCTACGCGACCATTCCGGGACGGAATTGTTGGGGAACGAGAACTTGCAGGCCTGGACGACCACCTCCCGTTGACCTCGTCTGATTCTCAACTTGGGATCGCTTGATTGTCGGATTGATCTCGCATAATCCCCACCAGCAGCACCAGCAGCACCACCAGTGCCACCTCTACCTCGTCCACCACCTCTCCCCCCGCCTCGACCACGTTGACCACCTGCCACAGAATGTCTGTTCTTTCGTTTCGTAGGTGCAGTGGTCACGGCGGCAGCGGCAGTGACGGCAGCAGCTGAAGCTTCCGTCCCGGAATGGTCGCGTAGACAGTACAACCAATTTCCGATGAAATCGTGTCGTGTCGAGGATTCTGAACGGATCCGTCGGAGGTGTGAGATGAGGTTGAGGAGCGAAGTCGGGTTGGTCAACGAGCCATAGTCGAGCTGGACGACAGTCTGCAAATACTCAGTTCTGGCTGTCATCTGGTTGATTGCCGACTCACGTATGCCTTGACCTTCAGATCGTCACCCTCGTCTGCCTCCGCAATCATCACGTATAACTCCCAAGTCTTGGTCACCACTGTCAACCCGTACGTCCTCCTCATCACGTCGTCCGGCGCCCGAAACGTCCCCGGATCCGCATGACGTGCTTGAACAAGACGGAAGATGATCCCGAGGTTGATCCGCATCGCGATTCGGTCTTGGATGTCAACCTTCGCGGTGGTACCGAGACAACCTTTCACATCGATCGAGATGAAGGAGAACCAGTGGTCGGCGGCGACGACTGTGTCATGTACGCGTGGGAGTAGGAGAAGGGCGAAGGAGGGCGTGGGAGGGGGAGAAAGGGGAAGATTTGATCGCAATGATGAGTTGGGCGGTTGTTGTCATGCCAGAAAGACGGGAGTCAGGGAGGGCGGAGGGGGAGGCAGAAGAACGTCAGCATTGGTCCGACTGTCAATGCGAGATTGTCCGGAGGACATATAGCGCACCATTGCTATTCTCCGAGAACGTCGGCCTCGATGTAGGGCCCGCTCTGCGGTGGGGTTACTCGCCGCGTCAGGATGTACAGTTTTAGACCGGGCTTGGGTATCAGTGGCCAACAATGGCGGTCACCCTCCCGAGCCCTGACAATCACTAGCTCCCGATTCAACCCCACCACCACATCCGCTTGATCGCCCTGAGGTTTTTGAGATCGAGGAGGCGTACAACCTTGTTCGACGTATCCCTGTCATTGCTATATGAGAGAGAGAACGATTGTTAGTCTTTAAGAGGCCGAACAATGCAATGCGCTGGGACATACGTAGAAGCCTTTGCACGCGAGGCAGGATCCATGATCGCGACCAGGAGGGCCTTCAAAGATTCCGTTCACGCCTCTTCCTCGACATAATTGCTTGCGTGTTTGGTGAAACGATGGAGTGCGAAGTGGGCGTGAAGGAGGATCAACTTGAGAGATGGATCATTCGGATCATCATATCGAGCTCCGGCCTCGGCAGCGAGCACGCCCACATCGTCGCTCAAAGGTATCTTTTGTAATGTCAATTCCCTGATCACCCTCAAACATCTCTGGCGGGGGACAAACATACCGTGGTCAACACGTCTACCCAGCTTTGATGAGTCACCTCAACCTCGCAAAGCACTTTCACAACCTCCTCGAGTTTATTCCCTTTCAATTGCCATGGCTGAAATGGCGTTGAGATGCCGACCTGGGAGAGTTTGACGATGTAATCCGTGATCTCGACGTGGGAGTGAGGGAACGATGCGGGAAAGCGCATCTCGGCACTGATGATAATCAGCTGGGCTCGCTGATGATTGACGAAAGTACGTACATGACCGACTTGATATTGTGCTGTTCCATCTCGTCGCCGAGTATAGAGGCCGAGAACTCGTGCAGCTCCAAAAGCCAGCAGTACAAGCTGCCATCAGCTCATCTCCACGTCTTCGGCTCACCTGGTCGTCTCCGGATCGATGTAAAACGGCAGCCCGACCTTGTCCTAATGCTTGATGAGATCCTTGAATCCCTTTCGCAAGGCTTTAGACGCGATGACCGATGTTTCGGTCGACGGCGGCATCAGCTGCAGCTTATCGAACCGGGTCTTGGGCGACGGTTCGAACATTGTCTTTGATAGTGGCGGATTCAGTATCTTCTTATCGACCTCATCGTCCGGCTCGTCATCAAGGTAGGTGGTCTGGACCAGCGGCTTGGCAGTGTCTGACTTTAGCGATGTTCTGATGTATGACTCACGAGACGTAGCAGCTTGTGGAAGAAGGTCGTAGGCATGGCGAGAGCGGGATCGTGCCGGAATAGTGTCCCCTCAGTCTCCTCGACTGGCTTTGGATCGCCTGATCCGTGGACGAGAAGGAGGAAGGGTCTGATTTGCTTGACGTTGTTGACTGAGTTCAGCGCCGTTGTTTAACACAACTCACCGACATAGTACGGAGTCGCGATACCAATGTGCTGGGAATATTCAATACTATCAGCTTCGTCGGCCTGAGGACTCACCGAGCTCCACAAGATCAGTCGCCTCGGTGACCGGAAAGTCGGCATTGGGACGCGGCATCATGCTGGTCCTGGTGTACGACAGCATGGACGTAGCAGCCTCAGATGGACGCCGTACGAAGCTTGAACGCTCTAGGAAATGACTTGAGAAAATTGAGTAGAGGTGCTGACGTGAAGAAACTCGGAAGCCCTTGACCACGAGTCGTGGCGAGTATGATGTCCGACGGAGGTTTGTCTGATTTCAGCTCAGTACTCCCGAGAGATGACTCACAGTACTTCTGCAGCCCGAGCCAGTACCTCATGCGATCCAGATGTGGGGGATAGTCGTACATCCCGATGAGTAATGTGAACCGCTGATCCGCCTTCTATGCTGACGCAAGACCGTCATCCCACATGGCGAGGGCGCTGCAGTGGATGGGAAGGTTCTTGAGGGGGATTGAGTCGACATTAGGTGAGGGGGATTGAGTATGACACAACCTGATGTCAACTCGGCGACTCACCAGTCACCTACCCAGAAATCCGATATTCGGGTCAGCCCAGAACTGTACCCCATGCACTTGCCCTGTTCAAAGTGCCTGTCGTCAGCAAGCCCGTTCGAAGCGCTTACTCTTTCAGGAGCAACCAGCCCTTCCCAAGATCGTCGGTGCTTCCCTTCGCCACCTCGAAGCCGCGCTCTGGACCCTCCATATCCCATTCCATCCCGACATCACCGTCTTCCGACTTATCGTCCTTGAAGTCGTCAGCCGAAGGCTGCCCGCCATTCGCGTCGTCATCGCCTTGAAGTGGATAAGCTCGGTGATCATGGTGACGAGATCGAGGTGTGTATCGACTCGAAGCGGGTGAAGGTCACCAGCACACGACGAGGAATGTCTTCCTTCGCAGAGACCAGCAGATTGTACGCCGAAAGATATTTGTGAAGATCTATCGTCAGATGAGCTTTGGCGCAGCACTTACTGGCGAAATCCATCTCCAGCGTGACTTTTACCTCATTCCGTCGAGATCATCGTAGCCGAGCTTGAACTTCGCAGAGTCATCTGCTTCCCCGCGGGCGAAGCCTGACATCAGTCCTCTCCAGCAATCAGCTCACCTCTGATCCTCGCTATCATCCCGGCATAGCCCTCCATCAATACCGTCTTCCTGCAATTGTCTTCGAGACGATCAAAATCCTTCTTCAATCCCTGACGACCCTTCATGATACTTGAAGCGGGAAAAGGCGGGGAGGGGTCCTTGGGCGGAAGGGGTTTGGAACGTTTTCCCCAAGCGAAGCGGCGACTGCGAAATGAAACTTCACTTCTTCAGCCATGCTGAACTCCGAGCAGGAAGAATCTGTTCATAATACCCGCTCCCTTTCAGTTTTGATCCTCCGCTGTCTCTCCAACCCGTCACGACAGGCTCATCGTCGTCTGAGTCGATACACATGGGACCAATCTTGACTTTGATGATCCCAGAGGCATCATTGACTGTCCAGGATTATGGTGTCTCCAGGAAGAAATGGTCTGATGAGTACGCTTCATAGACATTCTGCTGGTGCATGAATACGTGTTCCCTTCAGCATCTGAACGCACCACACAGGTCCTTCTTCCTTTCCTTTCCCGTCGTTTTGGTGGTTGACACCTGTCGCACTCTTGACCTCTTTAATCATGACAATCTCCCCTGACATCAGCCCTTTTTGGAGGCATGAATCTGGTGGTATATGACAGAGGAGTACTTGATGCACCCTTTGGTGTGCGGCAAAGCCTGTTTGTGATCTTTGATCGAGCTGTCTTGACTGTTTTGGAGGGTGCAGACCTAGACATTTTCCGTGGCAGTCCCGTAGATATAGGAAAGCCAGATGGATAATCCTCACCGGTGAGGCTTTGCTGTACATTTTCATGATCCGAGTGGTACTCACTGCCGTCCGGTATCTGATTTGCCAAATCCTGCCTGCCAGTCCAGGTGGAAGGGCTGGGATATGCCGAGCAATGGTTGCTTGTAAAGGTGGACTGGCCTGAATAGCTGACTCCTTGTGGAGGTCCGAGATTTTGTTGCAATGCCTTTGATTGGCAGCTGACCTCCATCTCTCTCATCCCCTCCTCCATGAGAGCAAGGAGCTCCGCGGAGTCGGAAAATGAAACGTGCCCGGAAGCTCGGACGTATGGAAGGAGGGAAACCTCGTGGAGTAAAAAGTCAGCTTGAATAGGAAGTGGAGAATCGGGTGACCGTGAGTGAGTGGAACGATCTACGTGATGGTTTCTCGGAAGGAGCATAGTGAAGGAATGATTGATGAAGGAATTGACTTTGATTTCTCGCGTGGTAGACACGAGTTGACCAATCCTGTACGTAGTCCAAGGGGCCATTTTCCGAACTCATGCTGTTACAATTGCATACAAACGGCCGATAACATCGACCCCAGCATGGTCGCCGACAGCTTACACATGCAACACCATGAGACGCAGCGAGCGTATGGGTCCCTTTTCGGCTGGACTTTCGGTGCGCCTGACCTCATACCTTTATCCCTTCATTCTGTACTTGAAAAGGTTTCGGGGCAGACTGATGCATCCGTCAAGCCGTCCCGTTCCCCTTGGGGTCGATAGCCACGATCGCACTAACCTTCACCTTTCTCCTTTCGACAATTGGCGCTCTCTTCCTCCTCCGATATACCTATTCCTTCCTTCGACTTTTCCTCGAATTGACCATCATCCCCGGGACCAATGTGAGCAGACCGACCACAACCCGCAGTTGGCTGAAGCCAATCCAGATACAAAAGTACAAATCTCGCACCGGCTCAACATGGGCGCTCGTGACCGGAGCGACAGAGGGTATCGGCCTCGAATTTGCCCGCCAGCTGGCTGCGAAGAAGTACAACGTGATCATTCTCGGGCGACGTGCTGCGGTCCTTGAGGAGATTGCGACTGGCCTCCGTATGTTCCGAGCTTAAGGATCCTTAACTGATCATTCAGGCTCGAAGTACCACGTCGAGGTCAAGATCGTTACGGTCGACGTGTCGAAGCCCGATGCCCGGACCAAGGCTTTCTCACAGATCCAAGCGATGGCAAAGGAGCTCGACATAGGGGTTCTAGGTATGTCTCAAGCCTCGCCGAGACCTAATAACAGTCAACAATGTCGCCGCGTCGCACGAGATGCCCGTGGCGTTTGCGGAGACGGACGCAGAGGAGATCGAGAATATCCTCCAGACTGTATGCTCAAATTTTCCTGCGCAGGCCGTGATTGATCCCAGCCAGAACCTGCTTTGGACCCTCCACCTCGCCCGGGTCATACTCCCAACCATGATCATGCGCAAGCCCAAATCGCTCATCCTCAATATCGGCTCGCTCAACGGCCGGATCCCACCTCCTCTGACTGCCGCGTATGGGTGCACCAAAGGCGGCCTGCAGATCTGGTCGAGAGCGCTCGCAGAGGAGGTGAAGCAGCAAGGCGTCTTGGTGTACCTGGTTCTTCCGGCGTTTGTGGTTCGTAGTCCCATTTTCACTGATGGGAGGCGATTGATGCGGTGCTCATGCAGGTCTCGAACATGTCCAAGATCCGCCGAACCTCCCTCCTCGTCCCCTCCGCCGCCTCGTGGGTCAATTCCACACTCGCCTCCATCGGTCTCCCGCGAGGCGCACAAGGTCGACCGCACGAGATGACGCCGTATTGGACACATGCACTCCTGGACTACGCTACCGGGCTGTTTGGCTACTTCAGCGAGGTTGCCGCGATCAAGGTGATTGCTTATATGCACCGGGATATCAGGAAGAGGGCGTTGAGGAAGAAAGCGAGGGAGTCGGGGAAGGGGAAGGGGAAGGTGGAGTGACATCTACCGAGCATCATGCACCATCTGCATCATCTGATACGTGTTAGTCTTCGGTGTGGTCCTCCCTCGTCTCGCTCTTCTCCATTTTGAACTTATCGTAAGATAAATACCTTACACCGGCTCGCCCTCCACCCTGCTTGCCCAAGCCACAGATCGATCCAGGAGATACCTGTGCGGTCGGACGGGGGGTTTGAGCATGGTCTCTGCGTGATCCATAGCCAACTGAGGGACCCAACCAAGATGTATACTCGAGATCCAAGACAGACCAAAGCTTCAAGGACTTACCGATACTTATAAGCCGGCAAGAGTCCCCTGTATTGCACCTTGGCCGATATCGCCATAGGTTGATACGCCGGAGTGAGCGGCGGGTCGAGCACTTGTTTGAGCAACCACTCCGCATCCATCGAGTCCCTCGAGTTGTCCGAAAAGTCGACAAGGCGGGTGAGGAAGCCAACCTGATACGCGTTCTTCGGCATCATCAACGGACAAGCTAGGCTGCCGTTTACCGAGATGGAACTCAGGAACAGGAGGCTGAATCGAAGCGAATCACTCGGGAAGGGGAGGTCAGGATGATGCGGTCGCACCACATAACTTACGCGAAAATCTACACTATTGGCTATACTCGCCTTGCATTCAGTCTGATCGCCCTCTTCCCATTGTGACCCATTGTCCGGCATTCATACCTCGCACCCTTCTTCAAACCTAGTCATGCGAAAGAAAGCGAGACCCCGAGTGCGAGAGGAGGAGAACAACAAGCATATCCAAACACATCAATCCACACCATCCGACTCGTCCCCCTCGCCTGCGGTGTTGCCCTCACCAGTATCGCCCCCCTCCACCTTACCCCCCTTCTCCTTCCCACGCACCTTATCCAGCTCTAAAACCTCCCCGCCCCTCCCCTTCAACCCCTTCCTCAACTCCTCATCCACAATCTCAAATGCGACACTCCAGAAGACCCCGTCCTCGCTCACCGGATCCTTGCTCCGTCTCGTACAGACGTATGTGACGGGTTGACCGTCCCAGTATTTGAGGAGGGGGATTTGGAGGTAGAATGGCGGGGGGAAGGTCAAAGAGAGCGTGTTGAAATCTAGGACGTGCGGGAAAGGGAGGGAGGGGAAAAGGGGGGAGGGGAGAAACGATGGAGGGGGGAAAGGGGGAGGGAGGAATCAGTGTGTGAATGTAAGAGAGGGGTTGACGTACCAAGATAACCATTACAGAATTCCATGCCCATATTCATCCCCTTGGGCAACTTCACACCCGTCCGGTGTTCCTTCGCACTCATCCATTTTCGTCTCGCAGCCTTTTCGGCTCTCGCATCGCCTTCAATCTCCGGGGGAGGTGATTCTGTGGCCGCCACAACTTTCATCACAAGAACGTCTTACTCGTCCAGCTTGACAATCCGGATGGACTCACCTCCAGAATAAAGTTTCCTCAGCTCATCCAACGAGTTCTCAGTCACTAGACCCGGAGAGGGAGTGGTGATGGGTGTGGAGGAGAGGGAGATGTGGTTCATGCTTGCGAGAGTTGGGGAGAAGGCGTAGGGTTTTTCAGAGTAGAGATCGAGCTCGACTGTAGGTTCAACGTAGCTGAGCGGACCATCGCGTCAGCGCGTCTGCACCTATATTCGATACGAGTTGCGACTGAGTGTGAGGGGAGCGTGAGATTTGAGTGGCTATGTTGGTGAGAGTGAGAGTGAGAGTGAGAGTGAGAGTGAGAGTGAGAGTGAGAGTGAGAGTGAGAGTGAGAGTGAGAGTGAGAGTGAGAGTGAGAGTGAGAGTGAGAGTGAGAGTGAGAGAGTGAGAGTGAGAGTGGGATTAAGAGTTTGTGCTCGAGTTTCAGAATCGAGCAAGATGAGGCGTGAGAATGAGGGAGTGAAAGTGACAGAGAGAGTGAAAAGCGGGTTCGAGGTATGAAGTGAAGGCTGAGAGTCGCGTCGACCCACTTGATGAACCTCACAGCGACCGCCGTTCCCCAGGGTAGATTATCCCTGATAGACCTCTCGAACCGATTCCCAAAAACCATCTCATCGGCGTCGACCTCTTCCAACAATTTCCCTATGCCCATCACCCATCAGCCTTTCCTTCCTCCATCCATCCTCCAACCTGCCTCAGTTATCATGATGGAGAATGACCCACCTCTTACCACGATCCCATACGTCATCCCCGGACGCTTATCGAAGTACTCGTGCCCGTCCCCGCCACTGTTGTCCCCCGTGAAATCCTTGATCCAGACTGAGATGTCGCCTTCGAAGGAGTCTGTCTTTATCGGTGTCGGAGTGGGGGAATTAACAGTACATTCTGTGGTTGGAGGGTAAGCGGAGGAGCTCGACACTAGGACGCGGAGTTTGGGCGCCATACTTGGCAGTTGAAGGGGGACAAAAAATGCGGGACTGGAAGAAAACGTTCGAGTGTGATGTAGCGTGGCAAAGTTAGGCGCGATGACGTCGGCTCGTGGCGCCAACGATTGTCCGAGTACTCGTACACTTTGCAGCCCTCCATGCAGCTATGTGTGTGTCCAAGAGATGCATCACCGATAAACCAACGCCACACCCTTCCGTCCCTTCCCCTCCCTAAGCTCCTCAAGCCCCAGCACCCGTTCAAGTTGACCCCACCCCATCCCAAACCTAACCTGAATCTCATCCGTGTGATGACTCCCATCCAAATACCTCACCAGCTCCTCCTCCAGCGCCCGATTCTGCTCCTCCTTCACACGTAACGCACCAGACCGCATCATCCCGTGCGTCCGCCGACTGGACTCCCCGGCTGACCCGAGGGAACGCGGGAAGGAGTTGCGCATCGAGGTGAAGGCGATTGGTCGGCGAGCAGGGGATTTCACGCTTGGGGGAGTACGCGATGGGGAGATACCCAGTCCGAGAGAGGCGTTGGAGCCCATGGATCGGAGCGTCAGTGTCGATTCGCCTTGTCGGGCAAGACTGGAGTCGCCTGCTGTTCTGGTGGATAAAGCCGCGCCGGAACCAACTCGGGTGGATCTATCGAATTCTACTCGTCGTCGGGGCTCTGGCTGTTCGATGAGTGGCGATCCTCGTTCAAGCATGAATGGCCATCGATGTACCCTTCGCAGGAAACCCTTTATAATCCCGAAAGAGACGAAGCGGCGAGGATCGATCCCGAGATCGAGTACATCATTCGCTTCGATCCAGTCATGTACCGCCACACCCGGTATCAGGTTGCTATACAGGCCAAGAAGCGCCGGCCATGACGGCACGGTAATACCTGGGCGAGTGACGTAGCTCCCGCACTCATGTGTGATGGTATCGTCCGCAGCGAGACGGGTGATGGAGGGTTTGAGTGTATACATATTGGAATACTGGAAGATGTCCACCATCATGACCACTTGGTAGTACCTATTATCAGCGCGATTCACGCTTGACCACCTACAGCAAATGTCTCAGCGTCTCCCGGGTGAGAGCTGGATCTGCGTCTGCCAGTTCTGCGATCCGACGAACATGGTTCACCCCGTTGATGTGCTGTGCAACCCTCGCTGCGGTGATATCCCAGTTATCGTCCTTGAGCGCGTTGAGATCCACCAGGGCAATTGGGACGTGCCAATCCTCGCAGTCAGGCGGGTTGGCTTCTGTCAGCGGTGCTTCCTACATTTCGACCTACGGAAGAAAGGGAACAGCTTGAGCTCCAAGGAATTGAACCCGTCCAGCGGTATAGACGTCTCCGAGTACGAGTTGAGATCCTCAAAAAGCTGTTCCAGCACGGCAGGCAAAGGTGTATGTTCCGGGTTCGCCGCCGACAAATACGCCGAATCAAGCTGTCATCAGCTCCACGACTCTGCCGGGTCACCTACCTCGGCACTACATAGTATCCTCGCACACTTCCTGACGATCGGCTCAAACGCCTCCAAACTACTTCCCGCCTCGAAAACAAAACACAGATTCCACATATACTCATTCCTCTGATACCTACCCCCTTCACCCGCCAAGACATTCGGGAATCCCATCACGCGATACTCCACCCTCTCACCATCATCCAGACCCGTGGTGAGGAGAGTGACTAGTTTCCCATGGAGACTCTTCTTGGGGATGATGTATTCGGATATGGGGGCGAAGTCGAGCAGTGCGTTGGTCGGGCTGTGAGAGTTGGTGGAGTCACGGGATCGGGAACGGGAACGGGATGTCTCGGAGAGGGAGAGGGAAGTGATGAGGTTCTCCGGGACTTGGTATAGGACGGTGGGACCGAGTTTAGGGTCGAAGGTCGCATAGAAGAGCTGGACATTAGCTTTGGGATGAAGGGGGTATCACTCACCCCGACGATCTGGGGTAGGAAGGATCTGGGCGTCATTGTTCTCAGCTGCGAGATTGAATGTTTTATGAGAAACGTTTTGACCCACTCGTCTGACGAGCTCATGGGGATCAGGTCCCAATCCCAAAGGAGGGTCAAGAAGTCCGAGCTGCTCGAATGATGGCCTTGACCGAAGGATGCCTTCCATCGCTCGCTCACCCATCGTACTCGTCCCAAGAAAGCTTGACTATATGATACACAGGTCGAGTACTGAAGCTACAAGCGAGATTATTCCGACGGATTCATCCAGCGGGGAGTTCCGCCTGCGGCGAGTCGAATCCCTTCACGACCTACTCACTTCACTCTCCACTCCATCCGGGGACGAAACCGCCGATATATTTAACATATAGGACTCGGATAGCGAGGATGATGCTTAAACTTCTTGGTTCCGTGTTCTCTGCTTGGTTGCTGACCACGATTTGTCAAACCGACTCGCAAGAATGACGACTTCTCGACCCTTACATCCACTCGGTCGATGCTCCCGCTCGTTGCGAAGCACACGATAGTCAAGATGCTGGTGACTCCATCGTCATTGACTTGTCGCAAGCGTGGGATTTAGAGCAAGTTGGACGGGAAGATCTTTTCGCTAGCCAGCTTTCGACGCTCGCCTGGCCATTTAGTCACTCCTACTTATCCGTTCCCACCGAACTACCGACCTCTCTTTCCGGCGTCCTGCCCTCTTATCCAGTTCGTCCGACACAGCCTACCAGCACTACGATATGCCATTGATTCCCCGCGCAATCCGGAACCGACTCCGCCTACTCAGCCATCTTGCAGACCTGACATCGAACCAAGGCCATCGATCGGGGCAGATGCCCCCAACGTTCCGGGGCACCATACACGGTTCGGATGATTCAAAAGCCTCGGTGCGCTCTCCGATCTCGACTTCGGTTCCCTGGCGAAGTTCAATGACGATCTCTACCCAACCATCTTTCACGCCCTCCCACCTCTCAGTCAAGTCTATCATGCGGGAATGCCGACCAAATCGTACCGACTGCCTGTCTGGGTATCGCCCGTCTTTCACCTCATCTCGAGCTCCTGGGCAGTCGAGCGGATCAAACAGCCATTCATCATGAACTTCATTCACCCTGGTGACGACCAAAGAGCGACCTCTATGCACTGGCGATGGCTAGAGGACGGAGTAGGCGGGTACAGGGTACAGGGTCTCAACCATACCTCCAGACGCTCTTCGTAGGACAAAGGATCACCCGTCTTCGACAGGTCCCTACTCCGCGTCCGAAAGCCTCGCATCGTTCCAGGACGAAGGACGGATCTGAGCCCTCTGGCTCGCATGCATGACGGCATCGCCCCGGTCAACTGACATACGATTGTGTTATGTAGGGCCGGAGTCATTGTATACGGTGAGCCAGTCGTCTGCAACAGGCTAGTCGTGGCAGATACGAAGGCACGACGCCTTCGGGAGGGTGTCACACTTTTCGAAGGTCGAAACGCACATTCGTCTTTACGAAGAAGGACCTCGAAGCCGACGACACCTTCGACGGGATGAAAGCCGGTTGCTACCTCCGGGAGCTCTGCGAAGAAATGGGCCAACCGGCGTCGGACGAGTACGGATCGGACCCCAAGTACGCTCCGGAACAAGGTTGAGCGCTGTCCACCAAGTGAATGAGACTCTCGTGGCCATCGTCGGCGCAACACTTCTCTCCGGCAGACGGTGTATGGGTGGAGGAGGGCTACGGCGTCCGGTTTCAGGCGAGCCGAGAAGTACTATTTGCAACCAACGCCTGGATCATCGCGATTGCCAAGGTTGCCGAATGCTCGAAGGATGAGGTACTCGCGATCCTCTTTCCCCTTCTCGACACATTCGCCGGATATGACTCGGCAGACTGCCTTCATCTTGACGCGCATTTTCCGCTTCGTTCTCAAGCCTGGAGTACGATCACCGTGAGCTCCTTTTCCTTCGCGAGCTGGCTCTGTTAGCAGGATATCACCTTGTTTCCTCCGGCGCAAATGGTGTACGACCTCAACAACTCAGGTCTTCGCACGGCCTCTCGGCAAGGGCGACAGCCAATACGAATAATAGTAGGGACCTCAGAGCGACGAAGGATAATGTGGACGCTGACGAGGACCTGCGCCATTCAAGGGCGGAAGACAAGCCGCTCAATGGACGTATCGACCACCTCACCGAGCTACATGCGGCGAAGACCTCATTCGTGGTCCAATCCCTCAATCAAGCATCGGACGATTTCCAGCAAGTCCTTGTTTGGACCGGCGATTCGATTACTCATCTTTCTCACTCTTTCCCGGTCAAAAATCAATTGACTCGTTATTGTGACGTAGTCGACGCAGCAGACTCAGGCTTTCCACCGCAATGTTCATCCGCGCCGTCCATAAGCGGGGACTTTACAAGTAGCCAATCCGATTTACCCTGCGCCGATACCGATATCTTCACACCGTCACTTCTATGACTCTCCGTTTGCTGATTTTGCCGTTCTTCGATCCACACGCTTCTGGAACATCTCCGTCGACAATTCGGCGAATGAGCACGCGGAGACATCGACTGGTAAGAACGCGGGCGGGAACACCGGTACATCGGCAAAACGGAACGCCTCGATCGCGTCCGTTAGACCGCTGGCGAGTACTGGGAGTAGGGCTTGCTTGGATCGAACAGAAAAGGCGTACGCTCCCATAAATGTGTATATGCGGAATATATGGGCGAGTAGAGCCAGTCAAAACCTCAACGGAGACAAAATACAATCTCCTAATTTCCAAATGTGATTTTTTTGGTATCACAGCGAGTTCGAACCTTGCCCAGCAATACAAACTGGGCTCTATGATGCCGTTGAAGATGTCTTGCTCGCCACTCTATGCTTCGCCTGTATGAGATTCCCCAATCAAGCTGAGGCAACAATTGGGCAAAGAATAAGAAGAAAGGATCAGAGGGAGACATGAGAAATCCATCTGCCTGATAGGTCTTCAAGTGGACTATACTGAAGACCTATGCCCCTCAGCAGTGCTTCTCGGACGAAGCTGTCACGATGCTATAACGATATGAGCCCAATAGATGCCTAATTGGTTTATCCTTGTCGATCTTCATCCAAATACTTCATGGTCAAAATCTGTGACGCGCCTCTTCTTCCCTTATGGCGTTTCAAGAGTCAAGAAGTCACCGAAGCTCGCCCATTTCAGCCCTACCAAGTAGCTCGCTGAGGGATAGCCTCAGCTTTTCGAGATTTAAGTCACCTTGTAGTATCCTAGATCTGCCTCTGCATCGACCTCGATACCCGGCAAGTGGCTACTTTGGCTACGTTTGCAGATGTCCCCGATAGTTTTCCAGTATGCTGTTGTCTAAAGGCAATCACTCGCCCAAAGTCGCCAACTTCCGCCAAACATTGGAAGTTAAGCAGCTTCTATCAGTATCCTCTGCTGTGCTTATCACCGGTAGCCTCCCATAATGACCGCTTTGCAAGTGGTGGGTTCTGGCCTTCCTCCAGAGGAGAGATGCTGCAAGGCTGACGGGGATCATGGCCAGGAAGAGTAATGACAGCCATGATATCTGGCGGCCAAAAGGTGTCACGATCGTGAGTTGAAGCTCGGATAATATCGCCGAACATCGCCGACAATAAGCAACCAGTGCTTGTCTCCGGCATTGTACTCTGACACGGGGTGCAACCTTGTTCATCGTACTACGAAACGAGCCTATCACTGTCAGTATTCGAACGCCTATTATCTCTGCTCGCCTCAATTGTCCTCGCTACGTTTCCCCTCGCCGACGACGAAACACCATTGAATTCGAAACGAGAAGGACCGAAGATAGGCCTGGAAGACGTATAAAAGGGATGGACTTGAGAGTCGGGGAGAACTAGCGATTCGAGATTGAAAGTCACTGAAAGTCACTGAAAGTCACTGAAAGTCATTTAGAGTCACTATAGTTACCTAGCCTACTCATAGCCTCTGCATCTCTAGCCCACGCTACTCGACCGGCACTTAACTCGGCTACACCCACGCGTGTCCTCGAGTTGTTCCAGCTAAGTTCGACCACGGTAGCCCAACTTTGCCGAAGCTCAAACGACCGTCGCCGATTCTAGGAGCTGAGCGTCGGGCCTATTTGCTGGTCGACGTAGCACCGTGACAATTCCCCACACAAAATGATACCAAGTTAAGCAGTCTTGTGCAGTCACTCTGACTGCACAGCAATTGACTGGAATATCCACGCTCTTCACAACCGTCCTAGCTTCAAAAGCAAGTGGACAGAAATTCAGTTGAACTGAGAAAGAAAAGGGAAAGGAGCCGAAAAAGAATGGGTCATTCGCGACCTTCAAAGAAGGTGGAGATGTGGATCTCCGGCGACTCGAACGCCGTGCCTCTCGCATTCTTCATCGGAATCATGCGAAGCGAGTGCTCTACCAGGTGAGCTAGAAACCCAGCTTTGCTTTCCAATCCCGAGGAAAGAAAAGAATTATATACCTCGCCAGCAGGAGCTGCCGGCGCAGTCATGCACCTACCTGTTGGACATATGCGCGGCACACCCAGGCATGTTCTCCTTGATTGGCCTATATTAAAATTAGCCGTTGCCTGAGATTGGTGGACTCCAGCTCTGGCCTCTTCTCTCCCGAGATGCCTGCTTCAACTGCTTGAATACTCAGTGAGGCAAGTCACCGGGAACCGGAGACTTCCATACCTTGCAGAAGGCCTCCCGTCCTGATCTCCTTGCGGTGTCTCAAGTTCCACGCGATCTACTCGTCTCAGCAGTGCTGTGTACAGGTCCACCGGACTTACGGTCCTTAGGTGCGTAAGCGGAATCGCTGTGGTGACGAAGGGATGCATGATTCAATGCCTATCCTACTTTTTCATCCTCATCCACATCCGAATCGTCGTCCCCAGCGACATCCATATTCGCCGCCTCGAACTGTTCCATCAGCTTCTTCAGCTCCGCATCATCCGTCTCCGAAACCACTTTCGGCTGAGAAGCACCAATCATCAGTACACTCCAACACTTAAACCCTGGGGTTTCTGAAACCCACCTTCATCTTGATGACCAATTCCCCCTTCTCCTCCCCGATACTTTCCCCGATAGCATTCACCGCCTTCTCCATCACCTCAATCGCCGCGACCTTATCCGTGCTCGTCGTACTCATCACGTAAAGCGGCGGCGCAACCAATCGCACTTTGATGGGTACGTCCTCGGTTGAGAGTCCCTCTCCCGCTTGGAGGGCTTTGCGGATTGCTTCGATACCCGAGTAGGCGAAACATTTCACTTCGATGTCGGCGCGGACTTTGACGGGTTTAGGGGTAAGTCGGCGGGCGATGGTACCGCGCAGCTCGGCGAGGGTGTCGGGTTCAAGGGTAAGGGTGGAGAACACGGCTTCGGGTTCGCTAGACTACCTTTAGCGGTTGTCAAAGTCTAAGCGGAGTGGGACTGACGATATGGAGAGCTTGAACGCCTCGTAAGAATGTCCGTACTTCTTATGCAATGGCCATGCAATCTTCTCGTACAGCGATTCCGTCGACATGTTCCGCTTCTTGGCCACCTGGGTAAGGATGGAGTCCACCGCTCTTCCTCTCTCGTACATCTCCTCGCACCGGACGACCTCCTCGGCTGATACTCGGCGTTTCGACAGATCGATATATCCTGAGATCATCACGCTTAGCAACAGCAACAAGTACCATCATTTCGAGACAGCACGCTACGGCTGCTGGAGCAGGTCACCCATTGCCTCGCCTTACTCACCCTTATCAGGATCCACCCGCATCACCACGACCACCTCGTTCCGCCCAACTCGGATCAATTTCTGCACCGACCGGATACGTCTCCGCGAGAGCTCAGAGAGGAGGATCATCCCTTCGACGCTGTCATATTCTAGCTAAATGAGGGGTCAGATTGAAGTATACGATCACTTGGTGGGCGTACCAATTTGACGTATGCGCCCATGTCTTCTATCGATACAACCTGGACCATGACCAGTTGGTCCACCTTTGAGAAACGGCTAGTCAGCAAAGGTTGACGGGTATGCGCGAAGGATCAGGGTGAGATTGGGGAATGCTCACTTCCGGATACTTGTTCTCGTAGAATCGCGGCATGTTGAGCGAGTCGTGCACCGGTCAAGTGAAGAGAATGGTGGACCAGGCCAGAAGAGGCGTAGTGAAGCCGTTGACTCGGTTGATTTCCTTCGAGTGTGCCGGAATTAGGTCGAGGGAAATTTGCGGTTTGAGTCAACTGAGCAAGGTAAAGGAGCTGAGAGCTGAAAGTCGAACGGAAACTCGTATTGATCAAAACCTTCACGTGAAATGGTGTTGACCGAGAGCAGCTGTTCTGGTCGGGCTTCGAAGTGATTGGAGTAACAAAGAATTCTATATCTACGGCCGGTGGAAATCAAAATCTCGCGTGTCCACCGGGATTCCGGCGATTTTCCCTTCCTCTACCCCTTCCGCTTCCTCGTGGCGCCTTCTCACCGGCTCTATAATATAAGCGGCCACCGAATCTCCCCGTCTTGTTTTCCACCACCAAGCAATGCTCCTCACTCATCCCCTCCCCATCCTCCGCTCGATCGCCCCTCACAATCTAAGCCAGATACTCCACTTCTCCCGCGCCATGTCAAACCCGTCTGAGCAACTCATCCTGACCTCCCGCTCCGTCTCCAACAAAGTCGTCATCCTAACCCTCAATCGCCCCAAAGCGCTCAACGCGCTCTCATCCCCTCTCTTCGCGCAGCTCAACGCGGAACTCGAAAAGGCTGATAATGATGATGGGGTACGGGCGGTGGTGATTACCGGTGGGGATAAGGTGTTCGCGGCAGGAGCGGATATCAAGGAGATGAGGGATAAGGAATGTATGTGGTCCGCTTCCGAATGCTGAGGATTTGGGAGTGGGGTTTGGGCTGATACAGGGATAGTCGCGGATGTGTATAAAGGCAACTTTTTGAGCTCTTGGGCGAGGATGTCGGCGGTGCGTAAACCGATTGTAGGGGCTGTTGCGGGATACGCTGTGAGCCGGAATCTTGAGCGGTTGACACTGTGCTAACGGCTACGTCTTGCTGGTGATCTCTCCATTCCGTCTCGATGTCTCGCTCATTTCTCGTCTCGTTCTCTCATGCTATCGACCCGGTTTCTTGTTCGAACTTCGCTTCATGTTTTTCTCCCTCAACTGTTTCGCCTATGGTTCCCCCTTGTTCTGAATCATACCTCTTGATATGAACTGCGTGTATTCACCCTCCCCCCCTCTCCCCCTTGACTCCCCTGCCCCTCCTATTCCCCCCCCCCCCTCCCCCACCTCCCACTCCCGTCCGCCTCGCTACCCTCGCTGGGCTCGGACAGCTCGGAGGCGGGTGCGAGCTCGCCATGCTGTGCGACATCCTCCTCTGCACGCCCACCTCCACCTTCTCCCAACCCGAGATAACGCTCGGCATTATCCCGGGCTCGGGCGGGACCCAACGACTCACCAACCTGATCGGGAAAGCTCGGGCTATGGACATGGTCCTCACCGGTCGACGGATCACGGGTGTTCAAGCTGCCGAATGGGGGTTGGCGAGTCGGGTTATCTCTGATGGGCAGAGTGTGGTGGAGGAGGCGGTCAAGGTGGGGGACGCTATTGCGGGCTTTGGACAGATTGCGGTGCAGGCGGGTAAGGAGGCGGTCAATGGGGGTGAGCGAGCTTTTTCGATCATTTCTGCTTGAGGGAGTGTATGCTGATGGATGGATAGCGATGGAGTTGCCGCTCGAGCAGGGGTTGAGGCTCGAGAAGAGGCTCTTCCAACAGCTGTTCGCGACGCAGGATCAGAAAGAAGGTGAGTGTTGGGGATCGACGCAGCTTTCGCGAACTGTTTATCGTTCTCATTCTCCGCTGATGCTTTGATCGTTTCCAGGCATGTCTGCGTTCACCGAGAAGCGCAAGGCGAACTGGACGGACAAGTAGGCGGGGTGAAAGATCGTCCGGAACCAGGAAAAGCTCGGCAGCAGCCGCGAGAGCCTGATACCGAGAGTGGACATGCATCTACGTGAATCATTACCCCTTGTACATGTGAAGAGTACACAATTGCAATCGCCCTGCCATGGTCGTGCTTCCCAATCAGATCAAGGGAAGCCAGATGCTGAACTCAATTCTAGGAAGAGGACTAATCATGATCATTCATGACTGATTTGGGACACGACCTAGACTACATCGCTGACACAGACATGGACTCGCCTCCCTACACTCGAAGCTCACTTCTGCTGGTCAACCGGGGTCGTGTCCATCCCCATCTTGACCATCTCCGCCGTCGCCTTCTTCCTAAATTCGTTGATCTTGCCGAAGAAGCCGTCGTCCCCGGTCGAATTTGGCTTGGCGTCCCATTCCTCGTCGTGCCTACGGAACAGTCCACAGTATCAGCTTAATTCGGGGTTAAGCCAGGATGAACATCCAGACAAGAGGATTGGAGCACCCGATGGAGGTCGAATACGAGGAGGCAGCAAGGACGAAGAGATGGAGGACGAAGCGAGGGAGGAGCACGTACTGGGTGATCAAGTTGCTCGAAGGATCCACATGCAGAGTGATCAGGCTGTTCACAAGCTTCTCGCTGCCCAGACCCTTGAATTTGTAGAGCTGCGACAGAGAAAATTGCAGCGACGGCGGTTTCTACGGGCAATCAAGCACTTCAGCGCGGTACCTCGGCTGATGATGGGCAGAGGACGTACCACGGCGGGGTTGTCGAGTACTTTGACGCCTTTTGTCTCCGATGAGGCGAAGAGTTTTGGCATGCCTAGTCGAATCGCATAAGCGACGTGTGAGACGTTCGAAGGGATGGGAGTATTCACCGTTGAATTGGGCTTTCTGAACGTCCAAAGGAGAGATCATAGGTCACAGGGGTATGGTACGAGAGGGGCAGAGGTGAAACTTACGACCGACTCCAGACCGTTCGCGATACCGACAGGGTCATGGAACCGCGCGTTGGGAGCATAGCGCGCGTACGCCGAGGTGATGGGCCGAAGCTGATCTGTACTAAAATCAGCCCACACCCGACACTCCAGCTCCCACTTCCCCGCCGCCGCCAAAGGGATTGGGGTACGAGAGAAATAATGAGGAGCCACGTACATAGGTTGAGGACATCATCGATCATCTGCTTCTCCTCCTCACTCGGCTTCCTCTCCGGGAAATCGAAATTGGGAGTGTTGTCTGAACTCATCTTGCGGTTGAGGACGGGTCGTTTGTTGTTTATCTGTGCTCGGGGGAGTGTCGAGAGAACTCTAGTGGAACACAATGCTGTTCGGGCGGGGGAGGTGATTGACATGCGAATACCTTTTGAAGAGGAGAAATCAGGGGACAAGTAGGACGAAAGCGTTGGTCCCAAAGCGGTCATCGAGATGCGAAGTCCCGAGGGCAGGAATCGATCGTGACAGACAGAACGGAGGCCGCGTGACCGGGGCCGGGCTTTTGTACGAGCCGAGTTTGTTTCTTTTGGCAGAATGTTTCTTCATGATCCAACGAGACAGTATAATGCTAAGCAGTGTCCACGGTGGAGGATGCACCAGTCATCCTGTCCCCAACCCTCTGTTGTCCCCGTCTGTCCCCTTCCTTCGCTCGCAATGACCCTTGCGAGATCGTGGCGGGGATCTCGCTACCTCATACAACCCCTCCAGCCCGTACCCCATCCCTCACCCGCCCCGACTTCTCCTGATCAACTCGTTCCAACTCCCTCAAATACGCCTCCAACTCCCACTCCTCGCTGGGCAACCCCTCACTTTCCACAGAAGCTTTGCTCGTCATTCCCGCTGACACTGTCTTCACAGGCGAAGCCGAGAAGTCAAATGCGGGCGCTAAGGCCGACTCCCTCGCCGAGTACGCCCCGATATAGCCTAGTCCTTCGTTCTCCTTGTTCTCCTCGCTGGTAGGGGCGGGAGTGCTCCACCCGTCCCTCGCGCCGGAAGGGAAGGGCATCCCACCCTCCTTGTCCTCTGGCTGGGACGGACTTGGGAGTGGTATGTTGTCGCAGCGGCGGATGATGCCTAGCGGGTCTCGACGTGATCTGGGGCGGGAGGTATCGATGTGTCGCTCGAGGGGTGTCGGACCTGGTGTGGGCAGACCGATTGCTGATCGGTTCTGGTGTGGGGTGGACTTCAGCAGTGCTGAAACGTCTCCCGTTGACTTCTTGGTTCGTAGGCCGGTGGATGGAGGGGTCTGGATACCGAGGTTGATCTTCTGCTGTCGGGGAAGGAGGGAGACGAGACGTCTCGGCTTGAGTGTGGAATCCGCACGAGCAGCTCGAGCGGTGAGTGCTGCCGAGGGGGTCTCATAGTTCGCTACCAGATCGCCGGTAGTCGAGATTGGCGTACCGATGTGAGGCGACTCGAGAGTCATATTCCCGGGACTTTGTGCGAAGTCGGGGACCGGTAGTGGATGGGCCCAGTCCGAGCTCGGTAAGGTCGGGCTTGTCTCAACCTTCGGCCTACCCGGAGCTGGTCTCGGCAGGTCCTTGAGAAAGGCACTTGGGCTCGTGCTGGGCTGCAAATGAGGCTGGCCAATCGAGGTCTTGGGGTTACGACGATCGCGACTCGGAGTCATTGGTGGGAAGCAGCCATCGCTGAGCTCCAAGTCGCGCATCTTGGGAGAGGGGAGGTTGAGGTCCCGCCATTTCGGCTGGGGTAGAGGTAGCGGCGGGGTCTCGGTGTTGAGCAGTGGCGCACTGCCCGAAGTGAGGTTGGCCGTTGACCTGACCGTACGGAGCGCGGTGCTTGACGCCTTCTTGGTGAGCGCCGAGCGGAGGTTCGAGAGTGAGCCTTTCTTGGGAAGTACGCGACGCTCAGTTGGGACAGGTAGCGGCGGAGAAGGGAGCGGGCCAGTCGGGGCAGGCGTCGGCGGTGGCCTTAGCTCATCAGCTTGACTCAAATCCCACATGAAACGGTGTGCTCACCCAAGCTTATTCTTCCTTGGCGTCAACCCCAACCTTTTCACCAACCCATCCATCATCCTCCTACTCCTCCCCGGGGTCAACGGGATAGCCGACGGTACAGGCGGGACCTCCTTCACGTCCTTGCAATCCGTCTCCTCGCTCTTCCTCGATTTGACGCTCCTCTTGCTCTTGTTAGAAGTCGCTCGAGATCGAATCGACTCGCTCGATTTCCTAGCCTTGAAGAAGGCCGCATCCTCACTCTCATTCGCGCTTCCGTCAGAAGAACTCCACCTCGATTCGGGTAGGTCCACAGCGGTTCGACGTGTGGTGGCGTTGAGCTTGAGGTTCCGTATAGTCTCGGTCAGGGACCGGTCGATCTCGGCGGCTTTGGAGGAGGGTGTGGCGGGGATTATGGAGGAGCGGCGGCGATGGTGGGTGGTTTTTACGGGACTAGGACGATTTGAGGCAGGCTTGGGAGAGCCGCTCGTGGGAGAAGGAGTAACCTTAGCGGGGTCTTGCGACGGTGAGGGGGATGAGGAGAGGGTCGGCGAAGGCATCGGCGGACCCAGGAGACCAGATGTGAACTACGCTTCATTAGCTGGAGGCCATGTACCAGCGCTGTAGAATTTACCAGACCCGAGTACCCGTCCCTCGGTCCAAGCGAGTTTCCACTCCACCTGACTTCGTCTGAAGAATCGCAAATGAGCGGAGTCGAGGCCGAGGTTGGGAAAGGGAGGGAGGTGAGCAGCGCGGCGGCTCGCTTATGCCTCAAGCTGGAGACCATGGCGAGGACAAGTGGAGGAAGAGTCGTGGCGTTCAAAGGAAAACGAGCATGCGAGTTTCACATGGTTGAGTTGAAGTAGAAGTTCAGTCAACCCAACCTCCCCGTCCCTTCGTCGAATCCGCTACATCCTCCTCGCCCTTGGCCCTGTTTCATCTCCTTCTCCCATTCATCTCCACGCGGGAAATAGGCCATGAAGGCTCACGAGATGGAGATGGCTGACTACATGCGCAGGCGCGAAGATGGCGTGATTTGGTGTACGATTAGATTGAGACACCAGGAAGCGGATGTTTGGATTTGTATGGGTCAGGAACAAGGCGTTTCAGGGCGACGTTTCAGAATTTCAAGTGGCCATTGGATTCCGGCACGCCGTCCTCGATTAGGATCCGATTTTGCGGAAGTAATTCCGTTCCTGCGGTCACGGGAATGCCCTGATTACAATGCTATGGTTATATCCCTTTGCCATGGTTTGCCTATTAGGCCCCTCTCAACTGGCCATGAGCACCGCGGACGGCGTGAGACCATTATCCTTCAAGCTCCTCCCCATGTCTGACCGCGAGTATGTTTTCCTGCTCGCTCATCAGACGACTCGTTAGTTTGCGACGCATCACTGACCGAGGGAATGTGGAAGCGAAGGTGACGGTAGACACATCGTACGCCAGGTTCTCCGATGCGACCCACTCAGCCACGTCGATGAGTGCTGGAGGTCAATGTCAGTAGTCTAAAGAGGGATCAAACAGCCGAGACACACTGCTCTCGCTCGGGAATGTTTTGGTGATCGGTGGTCCGCCAGCACTTAGGCGGACCTGCGACCGCATCAGGACCAGCGTATAGCATGATCACAACTTTACGGACCTGTAACCGAGTCTCGGGTGCCTCAGAACTCTTTACCGCAACAGCTGGTTTCGCTGGACCGGCACTATCGACTGCAGGTGCGGAAGTCGATGCTCCGCCGTCACGTTTAGCTTTTTCGCGAGCCGCCTTCTCCGCTCGTTCCCGCTTATCCGCCTACACAGATTCAGCCGATGGGACGCGCTGCGATTGCAATGCTAGCCCACCTCGATCTGCGCCCTGATCGCCGCGTTCGCTTTCTGGTCCTCCAGTTTCTCTGCAGGCCATCAGCTGATTTTCGCTGTGTGGGGGACTCGCTCACCCCTCTTCTTCCGCTCCGTTTCCTTCATCGCCTCCTTCAAATGCATATCCTCCTTGATCTTCCCCGTATCCTATCACCCTATCAGCATTCTTCTCCTCTCCATATCGCCACCTCACTTGTCCAGCTTTTCTCCGCAGTGCCTATTGTCGATCAGCTTCGGTCTCCAGGATTTCGCACGAACCCACCTCATTCGCCTTATTCGCCTTGACCTCATCCTGACTCTGCCCAGCCCGCTTCACAGCGAGCTTCTCCCTCAGATCGGCCAACTTCGCCTTCTTCTCCTCTTCCGTCAACAGCTTGATCTACCCAATCCCTTCAGCTGAATCACCAATGAGAGTGGGTGGGAGGACCGACCTCTTCCATGGACTCCTCGAACTCCTGATGTCCCGACTTCTCAGAGTGGAAGCTCGCCGTCGCCTGACTCCTGAAGATTTTGCCGCATTCACTACATTTGATCGACTATCTCACCTTTATAAGTCAGTCTGAAATGGGGGGAGAGGCGGACGGACTCGAGGGACGAGGTCCGCATCACTGGCGGTCCCCATCTTCTTGATGTGCGCCGTCACCGCGTCGTGGTCATCTCCGTCCACCTCTTCGCAGCCAGGTCCTGCGGAGGATTGGGTGGAAGGGTCTGGGACAGGGTTGTCGGAGTTGGCGAGGAGGTGGTCCATCGCTGGCTAAGGGGGAATATCAGGTCAAATTGAGCAGGAAAGAAGGGGATGGTGTACTTGGAGACCGGCGTTTTTGGTCGCTTTCAGAGCCCCTACGATCGAGAAGATCAGTTCATGTCTGGCCCCGCGGATATAGGCGGAGCTCTATGCCACGAAGTGGCAGAGGATGAGTTCTCACAATTAATCCTTGCGGGCTCAAAGCCCATGGCGAGAAGCTGCTCTTTGTCACTCGACATGATGATTCCCGATCTTTTGGGTCGATGTTTATCGATAGGTTCAGATGGAATTACCCGGCGTTCAGTGTATGTTTGGGGCAAGGAAGACAAGATTGTAATATCCAAACTGTCAAATGCAACCGAGACAAGAGGATGGCTCTGGCTGACGATGCGATTTCATCGCGTCATACCACGTGTCACAGGTTTCAGGTTCCAGCAACTCTGGAAGATGATGCCTTGCGATGATTTACTTTTTGAAGACTCAAATGCCAATCGGGAAATCGGCAGCTACACATCTCGGTCGCTGCACGCCTGTACTCGTCCACTACGTCGGCAGGAGCGGAATCTCTGTAAACGTCGAAGTTACGCGACAGGGAGGTGGTTCAGAACCAAGCAACTCAGTCAGCTTCCTCTCGCTTTTCCGTCACGCTAGCTGATAAGCGCCGCAGATAGAAGCCGATATGTCCAATGTCCCTTCCACTTCGCTGATTCCCGTGGCTTCGTCCAGCGGATCCAGGGTTGCCCCAAACCTCACTATGCAGATCATACTTCGGCGCGACCTCGTCACGGTGAGCCCATACGGTGCAGTCGGTTCTCGCCATTGCTGACAAGCGATTCGAGGGCTAGGAGCACAAATGGCCGATCGGACCTATGATCGCGCAATCCGCTCACGCTGCTACCGCTGTACTTCACCTCAACGCGGATCATCCGGACGTGAAGAGCTACCTGAAAGATTGGGAAGGGATGCGGAAAGCTGTGCTCGAGGTGAATGCCTGCTCTGAGGTAGATGTGTTGACCGGGGGCTATCCGGACGCAAGCATCAACGAGAACAGATCTGATTAGCGAGCAGATACCGGACGAAGCGGCTCTTCGAGGATTTGCGGCGAGGTTGGACGGGCTGGTACCGAGAATCCCGTATCATCTCTGGATCGAACAGCCGTACGTCTCATAACAACCCATCCGTAAACTTTCTGGACTGGGAAATGCGAATCGATGACTCAGCTGCAGGGAGAACATACCGACCGCACTCGCTCTAGTCCCGAATCGCCGACCGAAGGCTTTGAAGAAGCTGCTCGATGGTGCTGGATGTACATTATGGGAATGATGGACGAGCCTATCGGGACGAAGTCGACAATCGACGATCACAAAGACTCAATATGATATATCTCGGTTTTTGACACGGTTTTGGTGCGCTGAATTAGATCTGCGCCGCCTGATTCCCAGTGCAGAGCTTATACAGGACATCTAATCCAATGTTTACACAAGCGGCAAAAGTCGGGCTTCGGATGAAGCGCAGGATACTGACAGTACTTCCAGAGTGTACTACTTACCGGCTGCGTCTTTCACAACACTCATAGATCCCTGTTCGACCCATGATTCAGCCGCAGCATCAACATCTTTCTCGTTTCACTTCCGAACCCCTATGTCAGGACCATATGCGACGCAGACTCTTCGCATTACCAGGACTTGATGCGTCTTTCACCATGGACTCGCAAAGGAGGTGGGACGGATAATTTGAAAAAGAAGAGTAAAGGGACCTTGTATGCTAGTCGAGCTGATTCAGAGCACTGTCACCACGTACAATCGGGGGACACTGGGTCATCAATTTGATCCGTGCAAACTATGGGAGAATCTCTCAAAAGGACACTGCTCCATGCGTTCCAGTTGTCTGCTGATTTGACCAGCCGGAACTCACTCATCTCCCTTCTTTAGCCGACGACGCTGCAGAGCCTTGCCATTTCCCTTGCCATCTGCCTAGCTTCTCGAACCCGCCTCAGATGAGCTGTTTCAGGGTAACGTCACCCGGAGAAGGTGTCAACCGGAAGGTAGGATCAGATCTTACTTACTTCCGGGTACGTTGTAAGAAGTTGGTCCGCTTGTGAAGCAGGTTCTGGCTTGGCCGGATCGGCGAGCTTTGATCCCAGAGGTTTTGGTAGTCGTCCCCGGGCATGATGACAGCACATGGGTATGAGACCTCGATAGACTCCCCAAAAGGATGGCACATTCGACGTCAAGGCCCTGTCCACATATCGGGCACATCTGGATTGTCGGTATGCATGCCCATGGCAGTATCACTCATACAGCGAACATCCTCTACGGATAATTCAAAAAAGGCTCGTCCAGAGACCCAGTCTTCGACGTGAACCCTTGTTGGCGTGCCGACTGAGGTATAGAGACCTTGCAAAGGGTTTAGAAAGCCTTCAAAACTCACGAAAGCTGTGGAAATCGGAATATCAGAGTTCTGCTCCCACAGGTACAAGAGCTTATCCTGCAGCTTACCGAATTCTGACAATCTGTCCTGGTTCAATCTTAGCACTTGCTTGCCGATCACCATCGTCTTGAGAGTAACTTTCCCTGGCCCAGTTTCGTTCAGACGCGCCAGCATGAATTCCGTTTTCGAAGGAGACATGGCAGACACTTGTGTGGACCGGTAGTAGATGTTGGAAGGCTCAGATAAGCTCGCGTCTACCCGACTCAAGCGGTGAGGACTGGAGCCATCATGTCAGGAATGACAGGGTCACATGGGTCCAGAGCTGGGGATTCTGGGTTCAAAAGAGTGTGGTCTTACAGGCCCAAACCCAAGCAAGGCAGATTCCGTGCGGAACAGATACTGACGCAATCCTTATGTTGAGACTAAGTTGATAGCCTCCTATTCAGGCAGAAAAGCAGCCCAATCATTGGGCTACTGTTCGAGCGTACAAACAATAGAGTAGACCTGCCCATGTGGGACTCGGTGGAATCCTTCTTCAGGGATCAACTTGGACTTTAAAGATTGTGATACTTATCTCCATGAGATCAGACAATCAATCGCGTGGATCAGGGGTATTTCGAGCTTCATTGTATGTGTGCAGGCTATCTGCCAAAGGCCCCTCCCATTATTTCTTCGTTCTGGTGATTAGAATGGTGTATTCACAATGCTTCAATTGGGAAAATCAACCACATAATACCGGCTTTGTGTCACGCTGCTCATATGAATAGTTGGTTTCATACCGCTGAGCTAGCCACGCTAAAAACACCAATGGGAGTCCCGACCTCCGGGAATTCCACCAACTATATACGGGTCAAGTCCCCGACATGACACTTTGCTAGCCTTCATCACTACAAGTCAGAAACCATCCAAAATTCCTCCAGCATGCTGGCCTGCGGGTCACATCATCTGGCCTTGCTTCTGGAAGCCAAACTGGGGGCAGGTTTGAAGTCAGTGTGGCACCAACTAGTAGAACTGGTCAGTAGAATCTCATACCCAGCGAGAGGTCTCCTTATGGTAGGGAAAGCTCACGTGTCGTGCCTTAGTGAGTGTTCAGTCTTCATCCCCTTGCCCGTGAAGAGGACGAGTCTGTCTGAAAGCGTACGGGAAGGCTGTGGAAGTGTTGGGAGTGCCACACTCAAGTCAGTAGGCTGGCTTTGACTTTTCACACGTGCAATTAGGTCCTGACTGAATTCCTGGATTGGCGAATAAGACTCAACCGTTTTTGGCCTGCAGTGGCATAGTCCCAATATATCAAATGGCACCCAGTCCATGGTGACCACATCCTCCTGGGTCAGCCTTGGGTAACCACCGCTTGACAACAGGGTGTGCATCACATGTTTGTGAAGGTTTTTTGGGGTGATGTCACCATAGAAGTGAGAATCGGGAAGCCTTCCTGTTTGGACCATATGCTGAAGTCGTACCAAGGTGGGGTTCATTTCATGTATCATGTCAATCTCAAAGCATCTCAGCTCTTCAAGTGTATCTTCATCTACCTCCGCCCCGATTTCAGTGATGATGGTGATGTGGGTCCGATCAGCAGGTGAAGCTCTGTGACCAGCTTCATCCTTGAGTGTTATTACAAGAAGGGGTCTTGACAGCTTGGTGGTCCATGACGAGAAAGACATTTCTTGATGGATTGTGGATGTGCGTGGGTAGTATTGAGAAGGAATATGGAAAACACACATCTAGAATATGTCCTACATGCATCCTTTGAGAATCCTTTGCTGTTGGGGAAGTGCTGGGGAGAAAAATGGTATGATCTTCCTGTCTGATTTAGGGAGATCTTTTAAGGAGATCTGTTCCACAATACTCCAGCTTCTGACGTACAAAGTGACATTTTCCCCTGTGTTGTGTTGTGCTGGAAGACGCATCAGAAGAAGTGCAAGTTATTTGTATGGGTTTCAGAAACCTTCTTCCTTGTGTTTCCTGGCCATTGTCAGGGTGCTACGCCGACCAGTGATAAGGCCCGACGTCCAACTCCTACGACTGGCGATCGTGGCCGAAGGTGGCGATTGATAGGCAAAGAGGGTCCAGCGTCAAAGGTACTGTCGGGGACG